>Ga0154912_142_pt7 | contig 40081 bp, 39 predicted proteins | sample RifCSPhighO2_01_FD_105881 | JGI IMG/M metagenome (GOLD analysis project Ga0154912, IMG submission 105881) | Caulobacterales bacterium RIFCSPHIGHO2_01_FULL_70_19 | reverse complement strand
TCCTCGTCGCCCTCGTCCGCCTCCCGGTCCGCCACCACCTCGGCGGCGCCGCCGCTCTCCGCCGCCCGCGCGACCAGCGCCGGGTACTCCTCCAGCGGATCGATCCGGCTGACGTCCTCCCCCCGGAACACCGCCTCTGTGCGCAGGTAGAGGTCGCGCATCAGCCGCCCCTTCCAGCCGTTCCAGACCCCCGGCCCCACGGCGCGGATGTCGGCCACGGTCAGCACCAGCAGGGTGCGCAGCCGCTCCGGGTCGCCGACCAGGCCGGCGAAGCCGCGCACCGTGGCCGGGTCCGAGACGTCCCGCTTCTGGGCGTAGTCGGACAGGACCAGGTGATGGCGCACCAGCCAGACCACGAACTCGGTGCGCCGCGGGTCCAGCCCCAGCCGGTCGCACGCCCGGCGCGCGGCGATGGCCCCGTCCTCCAGCTGCCCCCGGTCGCCGCCCTTGCCCACGTCGTGCAGCAACATGGCCAGCATCAGGGCCTCGAAGTCGGCGATGCGGTGCACGATCTCCGAGGCGTTGGGGTGCTCCGCCTTCAGCTTGCCCCGCCACAGGTCGTTGATGATCCCGACCGCCTGCAGGGTGTGCTCGTCCACCGTGTAGGCGTGGTACATATTGAACTGGGTCTGGCCGACGATCCGCCCCCACTCGGGCAGGAACCGGCCCAGCAGCCCGGTCTCGTTCATCAGCGTCAGCGTCCGGTAGGGCCGCTGCCCGTGCGCCAGGATGTCGAGGAAGGCCCGGGCCGCCTCCGGGTCGCGCCGCAGCGAGGGCGTCGCCAGCGACAACGACCGGGTCACCGCCGAGAAGGCGTCGGGGTGCAGGTCGAGGTCATGCTCGTCCGCCGTGCGGAACAGGATCAGCAGCTTGGCGGGGTCGTCGGCGAACACCTCGGGTCCGGTCACCGACAGCCGGCCGGCGACGCGCACGAAGCCCTCGATCCCCAGCTTGCGCCGCCGTCCCCGGATCAGGCGCGACAGGCTCAGCGCCTTTTTCTGCTCGCGCGCCTCCAGCTTGGCCGACATGGCCCGGGTCAGGGCCCCGACGTCGCGGGCGACGATGAAGTAGCGGCGCATGAAGCGCTCCACCGCCGGCTCGTCGCCGCGCCCGCGCCAGCCCATGCGCCGCGCCACCTCGGGCTGCAGGTCGAAGGTCAGTTTCTCCTCGGCGCGGCCGGCCACGAGGTGCAGGTGTGCCCGGGTCCGCCACAGGAAGTCGAACGACTCCTCGAAGGTGCGCCGCTCGCGGGCGGTCAGGAGGTCGTCCATCACCCGCGCGCCCAGCGGACTGTCGGGCGCCAGCGAGCGGGCGATCCAGAACAGGGTGTTGAGGTCGCGCAGGCCGCCCTTGCCATCCTTGACGTTGGGCTCGACCCGATAGCGCACCGCCCCTGCCTTGCGATGGCGCACGTCCCGCTCCTCCAGCTTGGCCGCGATGAAGGGCCGGGGGTCGGCCTTGCCCACCATGGCCCGGAACCGGGCGATGAAGGTCCCGGCCAGCTCCGCGTCGCCGGCCAGCGGCCGCGCCTCCAGCAGGGCGGTTCGCACCGTCATGTCGCGCTTCGCCAGGGCGAGGCTTTCGTCGACCGACCGGACCGCCGCCCCGACCTTCACCCCCAGGTCCCACAGGACGTAGAGCATGAACTCGACGACCTGCTCGCTGCGCGGCGGCGACTTCCACGGCCGCAGGAACAGCAGGTCGAGATCGGAGAAGGGCGCCAGCACGCCGCGGCCGTAGCCCCCCACCGCCAGCAGGCTCAGCCTTTCGGCCTCGGTCGGGTTGGGGGCCGGATAGAGGGTCTCTGTCGAGAACCGCCACAGCGCCTGCAGCATCTCGTCCGCGGCGGCGGCGTACAGCCGGGCCACCGTCACCCCGTCGGCCCCGGCCTCCAGCCGCCGCGCCGCCCGCGCCCGTCCGGCCTCCCAGGCCTCGCGCAGGATCTCCGCCGCCGCCCGGCGCACGTCCGGGGCCGAGGCCGCCGCCGCCAGCCGGGCGTCGAGGTCGTCGCTCACCGCCCCGCCAGCCCCTTGAGCCGGTACAGCGCCTCGAGCGCCTCGCGCGGGGTCAGGTCGTCCGGGTCGATGCCGGACAGGGCGTCCTCCACCGCCGAGGGTCGCGACGGCGGGGGCGGCGGCTCGGCCACGGCGAACAGGGGCAGGCCGTCGAGGCTGGAGGCGGCCTGCTTCTCCCCTTCCAGCCGGTCCAGCACCTCGCGGGCGCGGGCCACCACCGCCGGCGGCACCCCGGCGAGCTTCGCCACCTGCACCCCGTAGGAGCGGTCCGCCGCCCCCGGCGCCGCCTCGTGCAGGAACACCAGTTCGCCGTTCCACTCCTTCGCCCGCATCGACAGGTTGCAGACGTGGGCGAGCCGCGTCTCCAGCCCGGCCAGCTCGTGATAGTGGGTGGCGAACAGGGTGCGGGCGCGGTTGCGGTCGTGCAGCGCCTCGGCCGTGGCCCAGGCGATGGCCAGCCCGTCGTATGTGGCCGTGCCCCGGCCGATCTCGTCCAGCACCACGAAGCTGCGCTCCGTCGCCTGGGTGAGGATCGCCGCCGTCTCGACCATCTCCATCATGAAGGTCGAGCGGCCCCGCGCCAGGTCGTCGCCCGCCCCGACGCGGCTGAACAGCCGGTCGACCACGCCCAGCCGCATCGCCTTGGCCGGCACGAAGGCGCCGGCCTGGGCCAGCACCACCAGCAGGGCGTTCTGGCGCAGGAAGGTCGACTTGCCGGCCATGTTGGGGCCCGTGACGATCGACAGCCGAGCGCAGCCCGCGCCGGAGCCGTCCAGCCGGCAGTCGTTGGGCGTATAGGGGTCGCCCTGCGCCTTCACCGCCGCCTCGACCACCGGGTGGCGGCCCGCCGTCACCTCGAAGCACAGTCCCTCGTCGACCTGCGGCCGCACCGCCCCCACCTCCCCGGCCCACTCGGCCAGGGCCGCATGGGCGTCCAGCTCGGCCAGCGCCTCGGCGACCGCCTGCAGCGGCCGGGCCAGCGCCTGCACCGTGCGCCGCCAGGTCTCGAAGGTCTCGCCCTCGATGGCCAGCGCCCGCTGCCCGGCCTGGCTGATCTTCGCGTCCAGCTCCGACAGCTCCACCGTGGTGAAGCGCACCTGGTTGGCCAGCGTCTGGCGGTGGATGAAGGGGCTCTCGGCGGCCGGGCGCAGCAGGGGCTCGGCGGCCTTGGCCGAGGCCTCGAGGAAGTAGCCGAGCACGGCGTTGTGGCGCACCTTGAACGGCACGCCGGACTGCTGGACCGCCCGCGCCTCCAGCTCGGCCACCACCCGCCGGCTGTCGTCGCGCAGCGCCCGCGCCTCGTCCAGCTCCGGCCGGAAGCCGGCCTCCACGAAGCCGCCGTCGCGGGCGAGGTGCGGCGGCTCGGCCACCAGGCCCGCGGCCAGTCCGACAAGCAGCCGCCCGACCTCGGGCGTCAGCGCCAGCCGGTCGAGGCAGTCGGCGATCCGCGCCGGCGGTCCGGTCAGCGGGTCGCGCGCCGGCGGGAACAGGCCGGCGACGCCCTCGGCGATCGACAGGCCGGTGCGGATGGCGGCCAGGTCGCGCGGCCCGCCGCGGCCCAGCGCCAGGCGGGACACGGCGCGGGCCACGTCCGACGACGCCTTCAGCCCGTCGCGCAGGTCGCGCCGCAGGTCGCGGCGCTCCAGCAGCCATTCGACGGCGTCCAGCTGGTGGTTGATGGCTGTCGGGTCGCGCAGCGGCCGGGCGATGCGTTCCGCCAGCGCCCGCGCCCCGCCCGAGGTGACGGTGCGGTCGATGCAGGCCAGCAGCGAACCCTCGCGCTCGCCCCTCTGGGTGCGGTCGATCTCGAGGCTCAGCCGGGTGGCCGGGTCGATGGCGAGAAAGCCGCTGTCGCCCGAGCGGCGCGGCGGCCGCAGCGCCGGAACCTTGCCCGCCTGGGTCGTCTCCAGATAGGCGGCGACCAGACCCAGCGCCGCGACTTCGCACTCCTCGAAGGCTCCGAAGCCGTCCAGCGAGGCGACCCCGTACAGCCGCTCGACCCGCGCCCGGGCCCCCACCGGCTCGGCCAGCGCCTGCGGCAAGGCCTGGACGACCCCGCCGGAGCCGTCCAGCGCCGCCTTCGCGCCCTCATCGCCGAACAGGCGGTCGGGGACCAGCACCTCGGAGGGCCGGAACGAGGCCAGCGTCGCCCCCAGGTCTTCAAGACTGCAGGCCACCACGTCGACCTCGCCGGCCGACAGCTCGACCACCGCCACGGCCGCCCGCCCCCGGCGCTGCGCCACCGCCGCCAGCCGGTTGGCCCCGCGCGCGTCCAGCAGGCTGTCCTCGGTCAGGGTGCCCGGCGTCACCACCCGCACGATGTCGCGCCGGACCACCGCCTTGGAGCCGCGCTTCTTCGCCTCGGCCGGGTCCTCCAGCTGCTCGCAGATGGCCGCCTTGAAGCCCTGCCGGATCAGCCGCGCCAGATAGCCCTCCAGCGCGTGCACCGGCACCCCGGCCATGGGGATGTCCTCGCCCTGGTGCTTGCCCCGCCTGGTCAGGGTGATGCCGAGCGCGGCGGCGGCGATCTCGGCGTCCTTGAAGAACAGCTCGTAGAAGTCGCCCATGCGGAAGAACAGGATGGCGTCCGGCTGGCTCGCCTTGGCCGCCAGGAATTGCGCCATGACCGGCGTCACGCCCTCGGCGGACGGCAGGTCGGCGGCTTTCGGCGGAGGGACGAGCGGGGCGTTCATTCGGGTCTTCTTGGGGAGCGCCGCAAGGGTGAAGGAATGAGGCCACCGCCTCAAGCCTTGCCTGTCGCCGTCTCGCAGTGCGACATACAACCGGGGGAGGCGAAGATGTCTGGAAGAGCGCAGAAGGCGAAGCCGTCGATCCGGCTCTGGGGTGCAGTCCGGGTCTGGGCCTGGTTGTTCATGGCGAGCGCCGCACTCGCGGTTGTCGCGAGCGGCTATCGCGTATGGCTGCTCGCACAAATCCCCGGCGACACGCCAATGGGCGAGTATGATCTGCTCTCGGACTATGTGGTGGGTGCGGAAGCGGAACTCTGGACGAGCGCGGTCGCTGGCCTGCTCAATTTTGCGACCTACGTCGTCGCCGCCTTCCTCGTACTGAAATGGTACCTACGCTCCCTCCGCAACGCTCACGCCCTGTACGCCGGCGTCGAAACCTCGCCGAAGTGGGCGATCTGGGGGTTCATCGTCCCTGTGCTGTCGCTGTGGAAGCCCTACAGCATGACCAGCGAACTGTGGCGGTCGAGCCAGTCCGCCGAGCGATGGAAAGGGATGCCGGACCCGTCCCTCCTTCGCTGGTGGTGGGGAGCCGTGCTGGCGGGGGGCTTCTGCGGAACAGCCGCCAACATAATGGTGCGAGGAGCGCGCACCGCCTCGCAGATGCTCGCCAGCGATGCGGCGCTGATCGCCAGTTTTCTGATTTCGATCGTCGCCGGCCTGCTCTTCCTTCGCATCGGACGCGCGATTAGCTGCGGCCAGACGGAGCTCATAACCTCCGGAGGAGCCGCGCCCGCGACGAGGCTTCCCGGCTGGGCCCCCTGATCGGATTGCCTTCGCCAAGGAGCCCTGTCAGAAGCCTTGCAGGCGGTTAAGGGAACGCGGTCGAACACCGCGGCTGTGCCCGCAACTGTAGGCGGCGAGAGCGTCGTCCGATCCGGGGTTCGCCCCGGCGCCACTGGGAAACCGGGAAGGCGTGGACCCCGCTCAGCGACCCGCAAGCCAGGAGACCTGGCCGCCGACGTCGTCCGTCGCTGTCCGGGACCAGGCAGGGGCGCGGTGATCCGTCGAGGCGACCCGACCCCTGCGCCGTTCCTTCCGAACGGGTCGGTCGCCCCACATCCTCTTCGCCGCGCAGGCGGGGAGCGACGGAGCCTTCGCCATGTCGCGAACCCTTCTTCTGACCACGGCCGCGGCCGTACTCCTTCCCCTCTCCGCCCACGCCCGCGCGCCGGACGGGCCCGCCGATCCGCTGCCGGAGGTGGTGGTCACCGCCACGCGGCTGCCGGCCATCGTCCAGGACACGCCCGGCGCCCGGGTAATCGACCGGGAGGCGATCGACCGCCGCGGGGCCGTCTTCGCCGCCGACATCCTCGCCGACGTGCCCGGCCTGTCGGTGGTGCGCTCGGGCGCCTTCGGCGGCGTCGCCCAGGTGCGCATGCGCGGCGCCGGCCCGGGCAAGACCCTGGTGCTGGTCGACGGGGCGCCGGTCAACGACCCGGCCGAGGTCAACGGCGCCTTCGACTTCGGGGGCTTCGACCTCGCCGACATCGAGCGCATCGAGGTGCTGTCGGGGCCGCAGTCCTCGCTGTGGGGCTCGGACGCCATCGGCGGGGTGATCGCCTTCACCACCCGCGAGACCGACGGCGTGGCGCTGGATCTCGAGGCCGGCTCCTTCGACAGCCGGCGCGGGCGGCTGGCCGTCGGCTCGGTCGGGGCGAACCGCGCCCTCGGCGCATGGGTCTCGCACGTCGCCACGGACGGCGTCTCCGCCGCCGACGCCCGCGACGGAAACGCCGAGCGGGACGGCCTGACCTCGACCACCGTCGGGGCGAAGGGCCGCTACGCCGTCTCGCCCGCGCTCTCGGTCGACGGCTCGCTGCGCTGGACCGACGCCGAGGTCGACCTCGACGGCTATCCCGCCCCCGCCTTCGTTCTCGCCGACACGCCGGACCGCCAGGCCAGCGAGCAGTGGTCGGGCTTCGGCCGGCTGCATCTCTCCGCGTTCGGCGTCGAGCATCAGTTCAGCCTCTCCGCGCATGACCTGACGCGCGAGACCGCATCCGACTTCCCGACGCTGTTCGACGCCTCGCGGCGGGCGTGGCGCTGGCAGGCGGCGGGGGCGGCGCGCGGCGTCGACTTCGTGCTCGGGGCCGAGCGCGAGGATACGGAAGGCCGCCTCTCCACCGGCCTAACCGGAGAACTGGGGACGACCTCGGCCTTCGCCACGGCGCGGGTGGAGCCGCTCGCACGACTCAGCCTCACCGGCGCCCTGCGCCGCGACGCCACCGACGACTTCGGCGCCAGGACCACCGGCCGCCTCTCGGCCGCCTACGACGCCGGCGCGGGGGTGATCCTCTCCGCCGCCTGGGGCACGGGTTTCAAGGCCCCGTCGATCAGCCAGGCGGTGTGCGACTACTGCTTCGCGCCCCCGCCGTGGCCTGAGCTGGTCCCGGAGACCGCCGAAGGCTTCGAGGCGGCGATCGGCTGGCGCGCCGCCGACCGCCGGCTGGAGGGACGCGCCACCCTCTACCGGCTGAAGGTCGAGGACCAGATCAGCTATGTGGCCGGCCGCTACGTCAACATCGCCGAGACGGCGACGGACGGGGTGGAGCTGGAGGGGCGCGCCCGGCTGGCCGGCGGCTTCGACCTGACCCTGGCCTATGCGTGGACGGACGCGCGGGACGAGACCACCGGCGCCCGCCTGCTGCGCGTCCCCGAACACGCCGGCTCGGCGACCCTGGGCTGGAGCGGCGAGCGCCTGTCGGCTGCTGTCACGGTCCGGGCGGAAGGCGACCAGGACGACTCCGACGGCTTCGCCCCGGTCGTCCGGGACGGCTTCGTCGTCGCCAACCTGACCGGCTCCTGGACCCTGACGGAGCAGGTCACCCTCACCGCGCGTCTCGAGAACCTCACGGACGAGGCGCACCAGCAGGTGTTCGGCTACGGCGAACCGGGCCGGTCCGCCTACGTCGGCCTCAGGCTGCGCTACTGATCCGGCGAACGGTGGCGAGCACCGGGGCCGGCTGCTCCAGCTGCAGCTGGCCCCAGTCCAGCGCCGGGGCCGGGGCGTGGGCCGCGGCGAGCATGGCCCGCAGCTCGGCCGCCGAGGCGGCGCTCGCCACCACGGCCGAGGCCTGCGGCAGGCCCAGAGTATACGCCAGCACCGCCTGCATCGGGTCGACCCGCGCCTCGGCCAGACGCCGACGGATACGCGACAGCTGCGGGGCGTAGCGGTTCATCTCCGGCGGCAGGGCGTCGCCGCTCATGAACAGCAGCCCCCCGGCGAACACCGAGGACAGATGGATGTCGACGCCCAGCGAGGCCAGCTCGTCCAGCACCCCGGTGCGGTGGGCGCGCTGGTCCAGCAGGCTGCACGGCAGCTGCACCAGATCGGGCTGGAAGCGCCGGGCCAGCAGCGCCGGCCCGTCCTCGATCGTCGCGCAGAAACCGATGCGCCGGAACAGGCCCCGGTCCTTGAGCGCCTGCATCCGTTCCCACAGTTCGCGGCCCTCGGACCCCACCAGGTCGCCGGCGCTGGAGGCCAGCAGGGCGTCGCCCCGCGGCAGGCCGAGCCGTTCCAGCGAGCGCCTCGCCCGCGCCTCGACCCGGTCGACCCCGTCGGCGATGGAGACCGTGCGCACCGTGACCTGGAACGGCGACGGGAAGGGCCAGGCCTGGCCAAGCAGACGCTCGCCGTCGCCGTCGGGCCGGGTGGCGACCACCGTGACCCCCGCGTCGGCGGCGGTCTGCAGCAGGAACCGCAGCGACTCCTCGCGCGCGCCGACCGGCGCCGGCGTCGCCCGTTCGGGCGCATGCACGACGGCGAGCGCGAGCTTGTCGACCGGAGACGGGGCGCGGTTCGGGATCACCGGCGGACTCTGACGGGCAAAGCTTAAGACCCGCCTTCCAACTCCTTGCCCGAACCTTACCCGACGAGCGCCGGTATCGTCGCAATCCGGCCCTTGCATCGCCGGCCGTCTGGCCCTTTAAGCGCGCCACGGAGCCGCCGCCTCCCCGCGATCGCCCAAGGATTTCCCATGTCGTCTTCCGCGCCCGCCCCGAAGAAGGTCGTCCTCGCCTACTCCGGCGGCCTGGACACCTCGATCATCCTCAAGTGGCTGCAGACCGAATACGGCGCGGAGGTCATCACCTTCACCGCCGACCTCGGCCAGGGCGAGGAGCTCGCGCCGGCGCGCGAGAAGGCGCTGAAGCTGGGCATCAGGCCGGAGAACATCTTCATCGACGACCTGCGCGAGGAGTTCGTGCGGGACTACGTCTTCCCGATGTTCCGGGCCAACACCGTCTACGAGGGCCAGTACCTGCTCGGCACCTCGATCGCCCGGCCGCTGATCGCCAAACGCCAGATCGAGATCGCCCGCCAGGTCGGCGCCGACGCCGTCTGTCACGGGGCCACCGGCAAGGGCAACGACCAGGTCCGCTTCGAGCTCGGCTACTATGCGCTCGAGCCCGACATCCGCGTCATCGCCCCGTGGCGCGAATGGTCGTTCCGCAGCCGCGAGGCCCTGCTCGACTTCGCCGAAAAGCACCAGATCCCGATCTCGAAGGACAAGCGCGGCGAGGCGCCCTTCTCGGTGGACGCCAACCTGCTGCACTCCTCCTCCGAGGGTAAGGTGCTGGAGGATCCGGCGGTCGAGGCCCCCGAGTTCGTGCACCAGCGCACCATCTCGCCCGAGGACGCCCCCGATCGCCCGACCGTGATCACCGTCGGCTTCGAGAAGGGCGACGCCGTCTCCATCGACGGCGAGGCCCTGTCCCCCGCGGAACTGCTCACCCGCCTCAACCAGCTGGGTCACGACAACGGCATCGGCCGGCTCGACCTGGTCGAGAACCGCTTCGTCGGCATGAAGTCGCGCGGCGTCTACGAAACCCCCGGCGGGACCATCCTGCTGGCGGCCCACCGCGGCATCGAGTCCATCACCCTCGACCGCGGCGCCATGCACCTCAAGGACGAGCTGGCGATCAAGTACGCCCACCTGATCTACAACGGCTTCTGGTTCTCGCCGGAGCGCGAGATGCTGCAGGCGGCGATCGACCACAGCCAGCAGCGGGTCAACGGGACCGTCCGCCTCAAGCTCTACAAGGGCAATGCGACGGTGATCGGCCGCGAGAGCCCGGACAGCCTCTACGACCAGGAGCTGGTCACCTTCGAGGAGGGCGCCGTGGCCTACGACCACCGCGACGCCGAGGGCTTCATCAAGCTCAACGCCCTGCGCCTGCGCGTGCTGGGCAAGCGGGACGCGCGCGACCGGGGCTGACGGCGGATCCGCTCGCCCCGGCAAGCCTTCCGGACGGAGCGGCGGGCCGGGCTCCGCTGCCTTACCGCGATTTCACTTGAGGTCGAACGGCGTTGGGCGGACCTTGCGGGCCTCGCCAAGGAGCCCCCGCCATGATCAAGGCCCTGTCCCTCGCCGCCGCCCTCGCCGTCCTGCCGCTGGCCGCCGCCGCCCAGGAGGCCGCGTCGCCCGAAGCTTCCGTCGCCTCGGCCGAAGCCGCGATCGAGGCCGCCGCCGAACGCTTCGAGGCCCGCATGGAGGAGTTCGGCGAGCGCGCCGAGGCCCTCGGCGCGGACGAGAGCCTGACCGACGAGCAGCGCGAGATCCGCGTCGCCGCCCTCTGGGGCGAGTACGCCCCGGACGTCCAGGCCTTCACCGCCGTGGTCAGCGAGCACGCCGCCCAGATCGCCGGACAGGCGCTGGCGGAGGTGAACATCGAGGCCGTCGTGGCCGAGGCCATGGCCGCCGCTAACGCCTCGGGGGCCATGGCCGCCGCGGGCGGCATGGCCATGAACGGCGCCTGGGCCTCCAACGACCCCGAGCACATGGCCACCTACGGCCTGATGGCCGAATACGCCCTGGGCGGCGCCCTCGACGAGGTCGACGCCGCCATGGTCGAGATCAATGAAGCCACGGCGAAGATCGCCGCCGGGGCCGTGACCGATCCGGCCGCGCCCGCCGCCGACTGATCCCGCTTGACCGCGGGCGCGGCCGGCCCGAGAGGACCGGTCCATGCCCGCTCTGCCCGTCGATCCGCACCTCTACGCCGCCTTCCTTGGCGTGATGGCCGTGATGGCGATCACCCCCGGCCCGGCCAACGTCTTCTCGGTCGCCAACGGGGTGCAGCGCGGCCCGGCCGGGGCGCTGCTCGGCGTGGTCGGGATGAACACGGCCACCCTGGTCTGGTTCGGGGCCGCCGCGCTCGGCCTCGGCGCCCTGGTCGTCGCCTTCCCGGAGGTGTTCCGGCTGATCTCGATCGGCGGCGCCCTCTACGTCGCATGGCTGGGCCTGAACGCCCTGCGGGGCGCCTTCCGCACCGCCGCCGATCCCGACCACGCGCCGGTTCGCATGGGCCGCAGCGCCTTCGTCGACGGCTTCATGGTCCAGATCGCCAACCCCAAGGCGGTGCTGTTCTTCACCGCCGTCCTGCCCCCCTTCCTCGACGTCGACCGGCCCGCCGTCCCGCAGCTGGCCCTGTTCGCCCTCGCCACCATCGGCATGGACGTGCTCAGCATGTCCGCCTACGGTCTGGGCGGCGCGGCGCTGGCCCGGCGCATGACCGAACCCGGTTTCCAGCGCGGGTTCGCCCTGCTCACCGGCCTGCTCCTGCTCGCCGCGGCCGTGCTTATAGTCTCGCGTTTGTAAGCACTTGCGGCCGGCGGAACCGCCGTCGTTCAGCGCCCGTTCATCCCGCATGGCGCGGAATGTCGCGACAAGGAGATCCTCGATGAATCCTCGCATCCTCAAGTCCGCGGCCGTGCTGGCTTCGGCCGCGCTGGCGCTGTCGGCCTGCGCGACGGCGACCCCCTACGGTCCGGCCGGCTACGGCAGCCGCTACGGCTATTCGGAGCAGCGCGTCGACGCCGATCGCTACCGCATCAGCTTCGCGGGCAACTCGGTGACCAGTCGCGAACAGGTCGAGATGGGCCTGCTGCTGCGCGCCGCCGAGGTGACGGTGCAGAACGGCTACGACTGGTTCGCCACGGTCCAGCGCGCCACCGACCGCGACGTCCGCTACCAGGGCCGCCCGGACCCGTTCTACTACGACCGGTACAGCCCGTTCTGGGGTCCGAGCTGGCGCTACTACCGCCGCGGCTTCTGGAGCCCGTGGTACGATCCGTTCGGCCCCGACTTCGACGTCCGCGAGATCGACCGCTACGAGGCCACCGCCGAGATCGTCATGGGCCGCGGCCCCAAGCCGGCCGGCGATCCCAACGCCTTCGACGCCCGCGAGGTGATCGACAACCTCGGCCCGCGCGTGCCCCGGGCGATGTAAGGGAAGGGATTAGGTTCTAGGGACTAGGTTTTAGGGGGACGAGCGCCGCCCCGTCCTTCCCTGGCCCCTGGAACCTAGGACCTAGAACCTACCTACCCGATCCTCGGCCCCTTCAGCCGGCGCTTGTTGACGTGCGTCTCCGGCGCCTTGCCGAGGTCCTCGGGCACCTCGCCCTTGAAGTAGTAGCGCTGCCACGCCTCCTTGGCCGCCTCCGGATCGCCGGCGGCGAGGCGCTGGTTGAAGTCGGTCCGCGCCCGGTTCCAGGCCTCGAACTGGCCGTGCATGTTGGGGTTCGACTCCAGCGTGCGGATCACCGGCTCGAACTGCTCGACCTTGCGGTGCTCGATCGGGGTGATGAAGCAGAACGGCTCGCCCTTCTCGAACTTCACCCGGCCGGGCCGGGTGAAGATCCAGTTCATGGTGAAGGGGAAGGGCAGCCAGTCGGTCTCGATCAGCCCGGTCAGCGGCTGGATGCCGTCCTTGACGTGGTTGGGCGAGCCGCCGGCCAGCAGGCCCCAGCCCGGCGGCGTCCGGAACAGGTACTGCGGATGCAGGGTCAGCACCCCGCGCGAGAAGTGCGAGGTGACGATGTGCTTCAGGTTCGGGACCGGCCGCTCGGGCGTGATCGTGATGTCGTCCTGGCTCGGCCCGCCGTTCCACTCGGCGGTGAAGGTGATCGGGCACAGGATCTCCCAGCCCGTGGTGTTGGCCATGGTCAGCGGCAGGCAGCGGTAGGGGTGCCGGCTGGCGAAGGCGTCCATCCAGTTGCGCGACTGCCGCCCCGGCACCAGGTCCGGCGGCTGCGGCGTCATGGGGTAGCATTCGAGCTCCACGGGCGGTCTCCGGAAGGCTGGTCGCGACAGGTCTTCACCCCTAGCTTCGCCCCATGACCGAACACAAGCCGATGGCCGAAACGGCCGTTCCCCCCGCCTACGACCGCGACCGCCTGCTGGCCTGGCTCGCGCGACACGACATTCCGCACCTCACCCACGACCACCCGGCCGTGTTCCGCGTCGACGAGGGTCACGAGCTCAAGGCCGCCATGCCCGGCGCCCACACCAAGAACCTGTTCCTCAAGGACAAGAAGGGGAAGCTGTGGCTGATCTCGGCCCGTCAGGACACGGTCATCGACCTCAAGCGCGCCGACAAATGGATCGGTTCGGCCCGCCTCAGCTTCGGCAACGAGACCCTGCTGTGGGAAACCCTCGGCGTCCGCCCCGGCTCGGTCACCGCGCTGGGCCTGATCAACGACCCCGACCACCGCGTGACCTTCGTCCTCGACAAGGCCCTGTGGGACGCCGACATCGTCAACTTCCACCCCCTGACCAACACGGCGACGACAGCGCTGACGCAGGCGGACTTCCGGCGGTTCCTGACGCTGATCGGGCGGGAGCCGGTGGTGGTGGATTTCGGTCGGCTGGCGGAGTGATGCTTGCTTTCGGACCTTGATCTGCTCCGCTAGGTTCGAAATATGGGGGTTGCATCACCACTTCGGCGCCTGGCGACACTTGTCCGAAACGCGCGGCACATACCCGGCTCGCTAAAAATGGCGATTGAGCTGGTGGAGGCTCAGGAAGAGGTCGCTCGACACGACTATGTCGCTGCTGAGGGGCGCCTGAAACGTGTTTACGAACTGGCCCTCCCGGACAAGGTCATCGAGCGGTCTACGGCCAGTCTGTTGATGGCGTTGGTTTCCCTGAAACTTGGCAAGCCGCAGATTGCTGCCGAACTGGCTCCGGATGCCGTCCGCCACATCGACTCCATCCGCACCTATGCCAATCCGGTTGAGCGCGCCTATCTCAAGTACGCTGGCCGCCTGATCCTCGAAGAGGCAACCGACTTGATGGGCACGCCGATGACCCTTGATGTTGGCGTGGACTATGATGACCTCGATAGCGACCGGGTGCGCGGCGCACTCAGAAACGCCTTTCCGGTCTACCGTTCCCGATATGCCGACGCTCCGCCACTTCAGTAGCCGACTTCCGGAACGTCCGGATCCCATCGCTCGCACCCATAGCCTTCCCCGATTTCCGACTACTGATACACCCCGAACGGTTCTATCCTGCGGCTTCCGGTGCTAGAGCCCCGCGCGTCTCCCCGACCCCCACGCCAGACCCGGATCGCCGCCATGCCCGCCGCTCCCGACTTTCCCCCCGCGCCCGACCGCGTGGCGCCGAAGCGCGCGCTGATCTCGCTGTCGGACAAGACCGGTCTGGAGGACGTCGCCCGCACCCTGCACGGGCTGGGCGTCGAGCTGGTCTCGACCGGCGGCACCCGCGCCGCCATCGCGGCTTTAAGCCTGCCGGTGAAGGACGTGGCCGACCTGACCGGCTTCCCCGAGATGATGGACGGCCGGGTGAAGACCCTGCACCCGGTGGTGCACGGCGGCCTGCTCGGCGTGCGCGACGCCCCGGCCCACGCCGAGGCCATGGCGGCGCACGGCATCGGCGGCGTCGACCTCCTCTGGATCGACCTCTATCCGTTCGAGCAGACGGTGGCGTCCGGCGGCGGCTTCGAGGCGGCGATCGAGAACATCGACATCGGCGGCCCGGCCATGATCCGCTCGGGCTCCAAGAACCACGGCTACGTCGCCGTCGCCGTCGACGGCGAGTCCATCGCCATGATCGTCGAGGCCCTGAAGGCCGACGGGGCCACGACGCTGGAGCTGCGCAAGCGGCTGGCGGCGCGCGCCTTCGCCCGCACCGCCGCCTATGACGCCGCGGTCTCCGGCTGGTTCGCCGGCCAGCTGGGCGACGCCGCCCCGGCCCGCAAGTCGATCAGCGGTTCGCTGGCCCAGACCCTGCGCTACGGCGAGAACCCGCACCAGACCGGCGCCTTCTACCGCACGGGCGAGACCCGCCCCGGCGTCGCCAACGCCCGCCAGCTGCAGGGCAAGGAGCTGGGCTACAACAACATCGCCGACGCGGACGCGGCGTATGAGCTGGTCGCCGAGTTCGAGGCCCCCGCCTGCGTCATCGTCAAGCACGCCAACCCCTGCGGCGTGGCGGTCGGGAACGACCTCGAGGAGGCCTACGCCCGCGCCCTCGAGTGCGACGCCGTCTCGGCCTTCGGCGGGGTGGTGGCGGTCAACCGGCCGCTGACCGGCGCCGACGCCCGCGCCATCACCGGCGTCTTCACCGAGGTCGTGATCGCCCCCGGCGCCGACGACGAGGCGAAGGCCGTATTCGCGGCCAAGAAGAACCTGCGCCTGCTGCTCACCGACGGGCTGCCCGACCCGCTGGCCGAGGGCGAGGTGTTCCGCTCGGTGGCCGGCGGCTTCCTCGTGCAGGGTCGCGACCGCTCGCGCATCGCCCCGGCCGACCTGAAGATCGTCACCCGCCGCCAGCCGACCCCGACCGAAATCCAGGACATGCTGTTCGCCTTCACCGTGGCCAAGCACGTCAAGTCGAACGCCATCGTCTACGCGAAGGACGGCCAGACCGCCGGCATCGGCGCCGGCCAGATGAACCGCCGCGACTCGGCCCGCATCGCCGCCATCCGCGCCCGCGAGGCCGGCGAGGCCAAGGGCCTGGCCCATTCGCTGGCCCAGGGCTCCGCCTGCGCGTCCGAGGCCTTCTTCCCCTTCGCCGACGGCCTGCTGGAGGCGGTCGCCGCCGGGGCCACGGCGGTGATCCAGCCCGGCGGCTCGATCCGCGACGACGAGGTCATCGCCGCCGCCGACGAGGCCGGCGTCGCCATGGCCTTCACCGGGGTGCGCGTGTTCCGGCACTGACGCCGGCGGCGGTCCTCCCTGTCCCGGACTGGCCGGAATCGTCGCTCCGGGCTGGCCGGAACCGCCTGCCGACTGTTCACCGGCGGCAGTCCGGCTAAGCTGCCCCGCATGGACACCCTCGCCGCCCGCTGGGCCCGCCTTGAACCGCACACCGCCGTGGTCGGCCCCGACGACGACCGGCCGCGCCCGGCGGTGATCCTGTTTCACGGCTGCGGCGGCCTGCGCGACCACCTGCCCCGCTACGCCGCCGCGGCGAAAGCCATCGGCTGGCGCGCCTTCATCGTCGATTCCTACGGCCCGCGCGGCTGGAGCCGCACCTTCGCCATGGCGACGGTCTGCACCGGCCTGCTGCTGCGCGGCCACGAGCGGGCCGGGGACGTACTGGCGGCCGTGGACGGCGTGTCCCGCCACCGGGACGTCGACCCGTCGAAGATCGCCCTGGCCGGCTGGAGCCACGGCGGCTGGGGCATCATGGAGGCGATGAGCTCCGAACGCCGGCCGGGCATGCTCGGCCTCGCCAACCCCGGAGACGTCGCCCTCGACGGCGTGCTGGCGACCTACCTCGCCTACCCCTACGTCGGCGTCGCGGCGCTGAACCGCATGCGGCCGTGGCGGCACTGTCCGAAGACCCTCGCCGTCATCGCCCGGTCAGACCACCTGACCAGCGTCCGCAACGCCGAGCGGGTCCACGCCATGATCCGCGACTGCGGGGCCGAGGTGGAGACCTGGATCGCCGACGGCACCCACAGCTTCGACGAGCCGATGACGGCGCCGCCCATGCGCTACCACCCGGAGCTGGCCGAGGAGGCGGTGCGACGCTTCGCCGCCCTGCTGGAGGACGTCGCCGTCGCGCCTCAGGCCGCGACCGGCACCACCGCCACCGGAGCCCGGATCGAGTTGGCGACGTAGCAGGCCTCGTGGGCCCGGTGGTGCAGGTCGTCCAGCGCCGCGGGGTCGGGCCGCGTCTCGCCCGAGAAGGCGACCGCCGGCCGCAGGGTCACCGCCGTGATCGACACCTTGCCGCGCTCGTCCTTGCCCAGGACCCCGACCGCCTCGTCGCGATAGCTGTCGACGACGAAGCCCGCCCGCGCCGCATAGGCGAGGAAAAACAGCATGTGGCAGCTCGAGACGGCCGCCACCAGCGCCTCCTCCGGGTCGACCGCGGCCGGATCCGACAACGGCGCCGGCACGCTGGAGGGAGCGGACGAGCCGCGCACCACCGCCCCGCCGTCGAAGCGCCACTCGTGGGCGCGGTCGTAGCGGTTGTCGAGGAAGGGCTGGTCGCCGCGTCGCCATTCGACGGTGGCCAGGTGTTCGCTCATGGGGCTCTCCGCGGGGCTGCCCCCTACAGCTAGGCTGCTCCGTCGCGCATGGCCAGACCGCCCGGCTTGCCCCTGCGGCCGCGCCGCCGTATCCGGGAGCCATGGCCGCCCCCCTGATCTGCCCGTCCATCCTCGCCAGCGACTTCGCCCGCCTCGGCGAGGAGGTCCGCGCCCTGGAAGCCGCCGGCGCCGACTGGATCCACGTCGACGTCATGGACGGCCACTTCGTGCCCAACCTGACCATGGGGCCGGACATCGTGAAGGCGATCCGGCCGCATTCGTCCCTGCCCTTCGACGTCCATCTGATGGTGGCGCCCGTCGATCCGTGGCTGGAGGCCTACCGTGACGCCGGCGCCGACATCCTCACCGTCCACCCCGAGAGCGGTCCGCACCTGCACCGTACCCTCGGCCGCATCCGCCAGCTCGGCGCGAAGGCCGGCGTGGTGCTGAACCCCGGCACGCCGCTGAACGTGCTCGAGGAGGTCGTCGACCTCGTCGACCTGGTCCTGCTGATGTCGGTCAACCCCGGCTTCGGCGGCCAGTCCTTCATCCCCTCCTCCCTGCGAAAGATCGAGCGCGCCCGGGCCCTGCTCGACGCCGCCGGCTCGAAGGCGCACCTGCAGGTCGACGGCGGCGTGACCTCGGCCAACGCCGCCGCCTGCGTCGCGGCCGGGGCCGACGCGCTCGTCGCCGGCTCGTTCGTGTTCAAGGGCGGTCCCGGCGCCTACGCCGCCAACATCCAGGCGCTGAAATCGGCGTGAGCCCGCTCGGTCCCTTCGCCCGTTCCGAAGGCTCGGCGCCTCCGCCCGGCGAGATTCCGGGTCTGCGGGGCGCGCCGATGCGCACCCCGGTCCGCTCGGCCGGCCCCGCCGCCGGCCCCTCGCTGTGGCCCGCCATCGCCGGCCGGCTGCTGACCCGCCAGCTGTGGATCGAGCTCTACGGCCTGCCCGGCTACACCCAGACCCTGAAGGGCCGCGCCGCGCCCGGCTTCGCCTCCACGCCGCGCGACTTCCGGCCGGTGGACCCCGCCGTCGGCAAGGGCGTCCTCGGCGGCCGGTTCGCCCTCGCCGGCGCGGTGATCGAGGCCCCGGCGCCGGATGACCCGTTCAACCGCCCCAGCCCGACCCGGGCCTTCGCCGTCGACCTGCACGCCTTCGCCTGGCTGCCGTCGCTGATGCAGGAAGGCGAGCGCGGCGCGCGCGAGGCGGTCCGCCTGACCCTCATCTGGGCCCAGGTCTTCGCCCGCTGGTCGCCGTTCGCCTGGGATCCCGACATCCTCGCCCGCCGCGCCTTCAACCTGGCCTGCGCCGCGCGACGCATGGGCCAGGTCGCCAGCGAGGCCGAGCGCCTGCGGCTGGCCGACCTCCTCGGCCGCCAGGGGCGTCAGCTGCTGCGCCCGCCCGGCGGGGTGGCCACGCTCGCCGAGCGTCTGGTCGCGGCCGCCGTCGTCGGCTGCGCCGTCGCGGGTCCGGCCGGGGCCGGTCTGCGCCGGGCCGCCCTGCGACGCCTGCCGCGCGCCCTCGACCGGGCGGTGCTCCCCGACGGCGCCCACGCCAGCCGCAGCCCCGAGGCGGGGCTGGAGTTGCTCCTCGACCTGCTCACCCTCGAGGACGGCCTCGGCCAGGTCTCCGAGCCGGTCCCCGACGCCGTGAGGGCGGCCATCGGACGCCTCGACGGCGCGGTCCGCCTGAACACCCTGCCCGACGGCCGCCTGGCGACCTTCCAGGGCGGCTCTGCGTCCACGCCGGGCCGCGTCGCGGCCGCCCTGGGCGAGACGATCGACGGCGCCGGCGCCGGCCCCTCGGGCGCGGTCGGCGGTCTCGTCCGCCTGCGCACCCCGCTCCTCACCGTCGTGGCCGACACCGCCCCTCCGTCGCGAGGGCCATGGTCATCCGCCGCCTGTGCGCAGCCGCTGGCGCTCGAGATTCTGTGCGGCAAGGACCGGCTGATCACCGGCTGCGGCTGGACCCCGCGCGCCGCCGACCGCCAGGGGCTGCGCCTGCCGCCGGGCCATTCCACCCTGACGCTCGGCGAGACCACCCCCGGCGAGCCGCTCGGGGGCTGGAAGGGCGACCTCCTCGGCCCCAGGCTGGTGGGCCGCCCGCTCCACGTCGAGGTCCAGCAGCGCGATGGCGAAGGCGCGGTCTGGCTCGAGATCGAGCACGACGGCTGGGTCCACGACTTCGGCCTGCTGCACCAGCGGCGGCTCTACCTCGACCAGCGGCTGGACGAGCTGCGCGCCGAGGAGCGGCTGCATCCCGCGCCCGGCCAGAAGGACGTGGTCCGCGCCATCGCCGCCCCCTATGCGGTGCGCTTCCAGCTCGAACCCGGCGTGCAGGCCTCGCTCGCGCGGGACCGGCGCTCCATCCTGCTGCGCGGCCACTCCGGGCGCGGCTGGTGGTTCCGCACCGACGGGCCGGACGTGGCCATCGAGCCGTCGGTCCACATCGATGCGGGCCTGACGCGCCGCTCGCTGCAGATCGTGGTGCGCGGCTCGGCCCGCACCGACTCCGAAACCCGCATCCGCTGGAAGCTCAGCCCCGCCGGCGCCGGTGGCGATCCCACCTGACCTTGAGCGCCGGCGTCGGCGGGACCATCTGAGGCGCTTCCGCGTTACGACTGATCCGAACCCAGGACCGCCATGACCCTCGCCGACCCGAACGCCCTGCCCGACGACCTCATCAAGGAGGGCTCCGACGCATCCTTCATGAAGGACGTGGTCGAGGCCTCGAAGACCCAGCCGGTGCTGGTCGACTTCTGGGCCACCTGGTGCGGCCCGTGCCGGCAGCTGACCCCGGCGCTCGAGAAAGCCGTCCGCGCCGCGAAGGGCGCGGTCAAGCTGGTCAAGATCGACGTCGACCGGAACCCGGCCTACGCCGGCCAGCTGCGCGTGCAGTCGATCCCGACCGTCTACGCCTTCGTCAACGGCCAGCCGGTCGACGGCTTCCAGGGCGCCGTGCCGGAGAGCCAGCTGAAGGCCTTCATCGACAAGCTGACCGGCGGCGCCTCGGGCGATTCCGACATCGAGCAGCTGCTGTCGCTCGGCGAGGAGTCGCTGTCGCTGAACGATCTCGGCGGCGCCGCCCAGGCCTTCGCCCAGGTGCTGACCCTCGAGCCGGGCCATGAGAAGGCGATCGCCGGAATGGCGCGCGTCTATCTCGCCGACGGCGACGCCGACCAGGCGCGGCAGACCATCGCCATGGCCCCCGCCGACTCGAAGGACCCGCTGGTCCAGTCGGTGCGCGCCCAGCTGTCCCTCGCCTCGGCCGCCCCCGCCGGCGCCGACGCCGAGCTGGAGGCGCGGCTGGCCGCCGATCCCGACGACCACCAGGCCCGCTTCGACCTCGCCCAGGCCCGCGCCGCCGCCGGCGACCTCGCCGGCGCCGTCGACCATCTGCTCAAGATCGTCGCCGCCGACCGCGAATGGAACGACCAGGCCGCCCGAAAGCAGCTGCTGACCGTCTTCGAGGCGGCGGGCGCGAGTTCCGAGATCGCCCGCGACGGTCGCCGCCGCCTGTCGTCGCTGCTGTTCGCCTGAGGAGGGGCCGGTGGCTCAGGGATATGTCAGGGCCGCCGACCTGCCGCAGGTCATTCCGGTGTTTCCGCTCGACGGCGTGCTGCTGCTGCCGCGCGGCCAGCTGCCGCTGAACATCTTCGAGCCGCGCTACCTGAACATGGTCGACGACGCCATGGCCGGGGACCGGATCATCGGCATGATCCAGCCCGCCGGCGGCCCGCGCCGCCTGCCCAGCCTGTCTCCGGTGGGCTGCGCCGGGCGCATCACCAGCTTCGCCGAGACCTCCGACGGGCGGTATCTGATCACCCTGACCGGCTGTTCCCGGTTCCGGGTCCAGGGGGAGCTTCCGGTGCAGACGCCCTACCGGCAGGTGCGCGCCCAGTTCGCCCCGTTCGAGGCCGACCTGACCGCTCCGCCGGCGGGCGAAGGGGGTCTGGACCGCGAAAATCTGCTGGACGCCTTGCGGGCCTACCTCGAGACCCGCGGTCTGGATATCGACTGGGAGACCGCCGAAACCGCCCCGCCCGAGGCGCTGGTCAACAGCCTGGCCATGGCCCTGCCCTTCGATCCGCCGGAGAAGCAGGCCCTGCTGGAGGCCCCGGACCTCGACGGCCGGGCCGCCGTCCTCACCGCCCTGATGCGCATCGACGCCGCCGGCGACGGCGACGGCGACATGGGCTCGATCCAGTAGGAACCCCGAAATGTCCGACGCCTTCCACACCCCCGCCGCCGTCGATCCGCGCCTGCTGGAGGTGCTGGTCTGCCCGGTCACACGCGGCCGGCTGACCTACGACCGCGAGCGGCAGGAGCTGGTCTCGAAAGGGGCGAAGCTGGCCTACCCCATCCGCGACGGCGTGCCGATCATGCTGCCGGAAGAGGCCCGCAAGCTGGACTGAGACCTACAGGGCTTCCCCGCGCAGCAACCGCGGCAGGTCGCCCGTGGCCCCGCCGGCCTCGTGCATGAAGGTCCGGCGAAGCGGAGCGATGCGGTTGACCACCGCCATGCCCACGTCCCGGGCCAGCCGCACGGGCGGCAGATCGTTGGAGAACAGGCGCACGAAGCCGTCGAAGCCGGCCGCGAGCGCCGCATTGTCGAAGCGCCGCCAGCGGGCGTAGCGCTCCAGCACCGTCTCCGCCCCGATGTCCTCGCCCAGCCGCACGGCCTCGACCAGCACCTCGGCGAGGGCGGCGACGTCCTTCAATCCCATGTTCAGACCCTGCCCGGCCACCGGATGAACGCCGTGGGCGGCGTCGCCGACCAGGGCGATGCGGGGCGCCGTCAGCGCCTCGGCCAGCTGCAGCGACAGCGGGTAGACGAAACGGGGCCCCACGACCGAGACGTCTTCGAGAAAGTCTCCGAAGCGGCGCATCAGATGCGCGTGGAAGGCGGCGTCCGAGGCCGTCTTCAGCGCCTCGGCCCGTCGCGTGCTTTCGGTCCACACCAGGCTGGCGCGCTGTTCCGTCAGCGGCAGGATGGCGAAGGGGCCGTCCGGCAGGAAGTACTCGTGGGCGACGTTGCCGTGGTCCTGCCCGAGCGCGACTGTCGCCACCACGCCGCTCTGTCCGTAGCCCCAGCCCAGCGTGTCGATCTTCGCCGCCCGCCGCACCGGCGAGCCCCGCCCTTCCGCCCCGACCACCAGCGGAGCCTTCAGCACCGCCCCGTCCGACAGGGTCACCGTCGCCTGCCCCGGACCGACGTCGACGCCGGCGACCGATACGGGCGCCCGCACCTCGATGCCCGCGGCCGACACCGCCTCGGCCAGCGCCGACCGGATGCGCCGGTTCTCGACCATGTAGCCCAGCGGCTCGCCTCCGGTGCGGTCGCCGATCTCGTCGGCGTCGAAGCGAAGAAAGGCGGACGACGGCGGCCGGGAGGCGGCCCCCGGACGACGGCCGTCGGTGACGAGGATGCGATCCATGCGGCACGCGTGGGGCCGGAGCGCCCCCCCGACGCCGAGCGCGTCCAGCATGCGGAAGGTCGCGAAGGCGATGGCCGTCGAGCGGCCGTCGAAGGTCGGGGCCAGCTGGGCGTCGAACGGCTGCGGGTCCACCAGCACGACGCGGAGCCCTCCCTGCGCCGCGGCCAGGGCGAAGGTCGCCCCGACCAGTCCGGCGCCGGCGATGATGACGTCGTAGGGTTCGCTGCTCATGGCCGGGTTGTCGCGCCGGGACGGGTCCGCGTCCAGTGCGGCATAGGGTCGAGGGTAAATGCCCCCTTAACCCTGCCCGGGCGACAACGGCAGTCGAGTCCCGACCACCCGGAGTTTGGTCCGCATGTCCGCCGCCCTCGTCCTCGGCCAGCGCGCCTGGATCGGCGCCCGCATCCTGTGGAGCGCGCCCTTCGTGGTGCGCTTCCGCGGCGTGCTGCAGGCCCTGCTGGCGAGCCTGCTGCTGGTCGCCCTGCTGTCGTGGAACCCGGCGGACCCCAGCCTGAACGCCGCCTCGACCGCCGCCCCGACCAACTGGCTGGGCGCCAACGGCGCCCTGTTCGCGGACCTGTTCATGCAGTCGCTCGGCCTGGCCGCCTGGCCCGCCGCCCTGCTGCTGGTCGCCTTCGGCCTCGCCCGCGCCATCGGCGACGCCATCCAGCAGCGGCTGAAGCCGACGCCGGCGAAGGCCCTTTCCGCCACCGGCGGCGTGCTCGCCCTGTCGGCCGCCCTGTCCGCCCTCGCCCCGCCGGCCGCCTGGCCCCTGGCCGCGGGCCTCGGGGGCCTGTGGGGCGACGCCCTCGTGGGCCTTGTGCGGTGGGCGTGCGAGGCGCTCCGCTTCGGCGGCGGCTCGATCGTGGCCGGCCTCCTCTTCCTGCCGCTGGCGTTGTGGGGGATCGGTTACGCCATCGGCCTGCGCGTCTCCGACGTCTCCGAGGCGCTGGCCTGGAGCGGGCGGCGAAGGGCCGGACCGCGGCGCGTGGAGGCTCCGCCGGCCGCCGCCCCGCGGCCCCGCCGGCCTCGCCCCGAGCCCGAGCCGGAACCCGAATACGCCCCGGTCAGCCTCGCCCCGGAGGCGGAGGAGGCCCCGCCCTGGGACGAGCCGGCCCCCGCGCCGCGTCCCGCCCGCGCCGCGCCCGAGCCCCGGGTCGCCGCGGTGAAGGCGCCCAAGGCCTCCCGCCGCGTGGAGGACGACGCCCAGGCCGCCTTCGACTTCGCCCGCCCCGAGGGCGACTTCGACCTGCCGCCGCTGGGCATGCTGTCCAAGCCCGCCAAGCGGGTCGCCGCCGTCGACGAGGAGGCGCTGAAGCAGAACGCCAAGATGCTGGAGGGCGTGCTGCAGGAGTTCGGCGTGCGCGGCGTGATCGACCAGATCCGCCCCGGCCCGGTGGTCACGCTTTACGAGCTGGTCCCGGCGCCCGGGGTGAAGCACGGCCGCGTCGTCGCGCTCTCGGACGACATCGCCCGCTCCATGTCGGCCCGCGCCTGCCGCATCAGCGTCGTCCAGGGCCGCAACGCCATCGGCATCGAACTGCCCAACGCCAAGCGCGAGACGGTCTATCTGCGCGACCTGCTGGCCTCGGCCGAGTACGACAAGCCCTCGCACCTGCTGCCGCTGGCGCTGGGCGAAACCATCGGCGGCGAGCCCTACGTCGCAGACCTGGCGCGCATGCCCCACCTGCTGATCGCGGGCACCACCGGTTCGGGCAAGTCGGTCGGCGTCAACGCCATGATCCTGTCGATCCTGTACAAGCTCACGCCCGAGCAGTGCCGCTTCATCATGATCGACCCCAAGATGCTGGAGCTGTCGGTCTATGACGGCATCCCGCACCTTCTGGCCCCGGTGGTCACCGATCCCAAGAAGGCGGTGGTCGCCCTGAAGTGGACCGTGCGCGAGATGGAGGACCGCTACCGGCGGATGTCCAAACTCGGCGTGCGCAACATCGCCAGCTACAACGACCGCGCCCGCGAGGCCCAGGCCAAGGGCGAGCATTTCGAGCGCACCGTCCAGACCGGCTTCGACGAGCAGGGCCGGCCGGTCTACGAGAGCGAGAAGATCCGCCCCGAGCCCATGCCGTACCTGGTCGTCGTCATGGACGAGATGGCCGACCTGATGCTGGTCGCCGGCAAGGACGTGGAAGGCGCGGTCCAGCGCCTCGCCCAGATGGCCCGCGCCGCCGGCATCCACCTGATCATGGCCACCCAGCGCCCGTCGGTCGACGTCATCACCGGCACCATCAAGGCCAACTTCCCGACCCGGATCAGCTTCCAGGTCACCTCCAAGATCGACAGCCGCACCATCCTCGGCGAACAGGGCGGCGAGCAGCTGCTGGGGCAGGGCGACATGCTCTACATGGCGGGCGGCGGCCGCATCACCCGCCTGCACGGCCCGTTCGTCGACGACAAGGAGGTCGAGGCCGTCTGCAACCACCTCAAGGCCCAGGCCGAGCCGGATTATCTGGACCTGATCACCGACGATCCAGACGGCGACGGCGACAACGCCTTCGGCGACGACGAGGGCGGCGGCTCCGGCGACGACCTCTACGACCGCGCCGTGGCGGTGGTGACCCGCGACCGAAAGGCCTCGACCAGCTACATCCAGCGGCGCCTGCAGATCGGCTACAACCGCGCCGCCTCGCTGATCGAGCGCATGGAGCAGGAGGGCGTCGTCAGCCCCGCCAACCACGCCGGCAAGCGCGACATCCTCGCCGGCCCGCCGCCGATGGTCTGAGTCCCCGAGGCAACGGACAGGCTCCAACGGCGTTCGTCTGGGCCGCCGTCGGCCGCCTGAACCTGAACGGGGCTTCATCGCGGCGCCGGAATATGGTCAGGCTGGGGTCATCGCCTCGCCAGACCCCTCCGGCATGACGGCCTGATCGACAACCATCCCGAACGGGAGAGAAACCCATGACCGTCTCGCGCCGCGCCTTCGCCCTCGGCTCCGCCGCCCTCGCCGCGGTCGCCGCCCTGCCCGCCCACGCCCAGTCGAACCTGTCGGCCGAGGATCGCGCCGTCCTGCAGCGGGCGCAGACCTATCTGCAGAACCTCACCTCCGCCCAGGGCACCTTCGTCGAAACCTCGGGCGCCCAGCGGCGCGAGGGTCGCTTCTGGCTGCAGCGCCCCGGCAAGATGCGCTTCGAGTACACCCGTCCCGAAGGCCTACTGGTGGTCTCCGACGGCTCCAATGTGAAGCGCTACGATCCGCGCCTCGACGTCTTCCGTCAGGTGCCCCTCAGCCAGACGCCGCTGTCGACCTTCCTCGCCCGCAACGTGCGGCTGGACCAGGGCGTGCGCATCGATCGCATCACCCGCATGCAGTCGGGCGCCTTCGCCATCGTGGCCCGCGACTCGCGCCGCCCGAACGACGGCCAGGTGATCCTGTCCTTCGCCGGCGACCCGCTGCGGTTGCACGAGTGGACCATCGTCGACGCGCAGGGGGGGCGCACCCGCACCCAGCTGACCTCGCTGCGCCCGGCCTCCGGTCTGTCGTCCAGCCTGTTCCAGCTGCGCGACCCGACCCGCCGCCCGCGCCGCAACTGATCCCCACGCGGTCGTTTGACTTTTTCCGGCGACCGTGGCACTTTCGCCACAGATCGGCGGGAGCCGGTCGGACCCGCTACGGATTTCATCCCCTTCCCGGCGGCGAGAGAGACGAACCTTCGAGCGCCCGGTCCCGGACCGGGCGCTTTTTTGCGTCCCGACCGGCGGTGCGCTGCTACAGGCTCCGCATGCTTCGCATCGCCACCTGGAACATCAACTCGGTCCGCCTGCGCGTCGACCAGGTCGCCCGCTTCGTCGCCGAGGCCGCGCCCGACGTCCTGTGCCTGCAGGAGATCAAGTGCACCGCCGACCAGTTTCCGCGCGCCGGGTTCGAGGCCATGGGGCTGCCCCACCTGCGCGTCGGCGGCCAGAAGGGCTGGCACGGCGTGGCCATCGCCAGCCGCCGGCCGATCGCCGACGGTCCGGCGCTCGACGTCTGCCGCGAGGGTCACGCCCGCTGCGTCTCGGCCGTGATCGACGGCGTCGAGATCCAGAACTTCTACATCCCCGCGGGCGGCGATGTCCCGGACCGCAAGCTGAACCCCAAGTTCGACCACAAGCTGGACTTCTACGAACGGCTGACCGCCGAGATGGCGGCCCGCGACCGGCAGCGGCCGCTGGTGCTGGCCGGCGATTTCAACATCGCGCCCGGCGAGAACGACGTCTGGAACCACCGCTATATGTCGAAGATCGTCAGCCACACCCCGCTGGAGGTCGAGACCCTGCGCCGGCTGCAGGCGGCCGGCGGCTTCGCCGACGTGGTGCGCGAACAGATCCCCGAGCCGGTCAAGCTGGCCAGCTGGTGGAGCTACCGCGCCGCCGACTTCCGCAAATCCAACCGGGGCCTGCGTCTGGACCACCTGTGGACCTCGCCCGGCCTGACGCCGGCGGTGGTCAAGGGTTCGGCGCGCATCCACGACGACGTGCGCGCCTGGGAGCGGCCCAGCGACCACGCCCCCGTGACGATGGATCTGGACGTCTAGAAGGGGAAGAAGATCGGGATCGCGATCATGGCCGCGACCCAGGTCACCAGATTCAACGGCACCCCGACCCGGACGAAATCCAGATAGCTGTAGCCGGCCATGTTGTAGACGAGGACGTTGGTCTGATAGCCGAACGGCGTCGCGAAGGCCGCCGAGGCCGCCATCATGACGGCCACGAGAAACGGTCGCGGGTCGACGCCGAAGCTTTCCGCCAGCGCCACCGCGATCGGCGTGATCAGCACCGCGACGGTGGCGTTCGAGAGCAGCTCCGTGGCGAACAGGGTCACCCCGTAGAGGATGATCAGGGCCGCGAGCGGGCCCATGGGCCGGATCACCTCGATCAGCCGGTCGGCGCCGGTCTGGGCCAGGCCCGTGACCTCGATGGCGATGCCGATCACCACCATGCCGGCGATCAGCAGCAGGATGTCCGGGCGCAGACCGGCGTACGCCTGGTCGGCGGTCAGGATGCGCAACAGGATCAGCGCCACCGCCCCGGCGAAGGCGGAGGCGGCGATCGGCGCCAGGCCCAGTCCCGCCGCCGCCACCACGACGATGAAGATGGCCAGGGCGGTCAGCGCCGGCCGCAGCTGGAACGGCCGGTCGGCGGCGCCGAACAGCTTCACGTCGCCCAGATGGGCGTCGCCGGAGCCGTCCTCGTTGGACCGGGCCTCCCCCAGTTTCGGCAAACGGAAAAGGGAGAAGCGCCGCCGGCTGGCGAGGGCCGCGGACGCTTCGGCTTCGGCCTTCAGCCGTCGCGCCTCGGCCTCGTCGGCGGCGACGCTGCGGCCCAGCTGTCGCGCTCCCACGAAGTAGAGCCAAACCGCGCCCGCGCAGGCGATCACCAGGCCCACGGGGGTGATCTCGAAGATGCCGAACACCGGCTGGCCGGCGTTGCGGGCCATGTCGTTGACCAGCAGGTTCGTCGAGGTGCCGATCAGCGTCAGCAGCCCGCCGAGCACCGAGATATGGCTCAGCGGCATGAGGAAGCGCTTGGGCGAGAGCTCCAGCGACCTGGCGACGTCGCGCACCACCGGGGCGGCCAGGACCACCACCGGCGTGTTGTTCAGAAAGCCGCCCAGCGCCCCGCACATCCCGATCACCAGCCACAGGCCGCGCGCGCCGAGCCGGGTGCAGAGCCGCGTCGCCTGCCGGATCATCAGGCCGAGCAGGCCGGTCAGCTCGATGGCGTAGGCTATGACGAAGAGGCCGGCGAGGGCGATGATGGCCGGGCTGGCGAACGCCGCCTGCACCTCCACCGGGCGCACCACGCCCAGCAGCAGCAGGGCCGCGGCTCCGCACAGGGCCGCCACGTCGGCCCGGGCCCGACCGTGAATCAGCACGCCGACGACGGCGACGAGCACGACCAGGGCGGCGATCTGATCGAAGGTCATCGGCCGTGCAGACCCTCCCCCGGCGCCGGGGTCAACCCTTTTTCTGCGCCGCCGTCGCCTCCAGCGGATCGCGTGCTAGGATGGTTCCATGTTGATGCCGGTTCTCTCCCGCCTCCGGCCGTTCGCCGCCCTGGCGGCCACGGGTCTCGCTCTCGCCGCCTGCGATCGTGAGACGACGCCGCCGCCGGCGACTCCGGCCGAACCGCCGGCCGCCACGCCTCCTGCGCCAACCCCGGTGTTGACGCCTGCGCTCGATCGCGCCGGCCTGCTGGAGGCGCTGGCGCAGGCCGCCTCGGCCTACGCCGCCGGAAGGCCCGCCGAAGGCCAGGACGCGCTCGTCGGCCGCCAGTTCTCGATCCGCAGCGCCTTCGGCTGCGCCGGTCCCGAACCGCGCCCCTCCGAAGCGCCCGGCGACGGCGTGGCGCGCTGGAGCTGGGATGAGGCGCGCGAGACGATCCGTCTGACGCTCAATCCGGGCGACTGGTCCGACTCCGCCCTCGTCGCCGGCGCCGTCGACGGCCAGTGGGAGGCGGTCGAGGGCTTCTGGGTCCCCCGGCCGTGGATGACTGCGGAAGGGTGCCCGGGCGTCCGCCCGGACCCCCTGGCGGGCCCGCCGACGCCGTCGCCGCAGACCGCCGGCCTGGCCGCCGTGTTCGAGGCGGGCGGCTCGCGGCTCGGCCGCCGCAACGGGCGGGCTTACAGCTACACGGTGCGCGGCGAAGGCGATGCGGCGCCGGCCCGGCCGTCGGACGGGTGGCGGGTGCTGATGGAGGGCCGCTTCGTCGCCTTCCCTGACGGGCGCGCCATTCGCTGTCGCGCCGCCGGCCCCGACCAGCGACCGGTCTGCGTCGCTGCGGTGCAGATGGATCGGGTCGCGTTCCTCACCGCCGACGGCGCCACGCTCGGCGAGTGGCGAACCGGCTGATCCGCTACGGCTGCAGGCGGTAGCCGCCGGCGTCGGTGAGCAGCAGGCGGGCCTGACCCGGCTCGGGCTCGATCTTCTGACGCAGCCGGTAGATGTGGGTCTCCAGCGTGTGGGTGGTGACCCCGGCGTTGTAGCCCCACACCTCGGTCAGCAGCTCCTCGCGCGACACCGCCTTGGCCCCGGCGCGATAGAGATACTTCAGGATGTTGGTCTCCTTCTCGGTCAGCCGCACCTTCTTGCCCTTGTCGTCGACCAAGACCTTGGCGGCGGGCCGGAACTCGTACGGTCCGATGCGGAAGACGGCGTCCTCCGACTGCTCGTGGCTGCGCAGATGGGCGCGGATGCGGGCCAGCAGCACGGCGAAGCGGAAGGGCTTGGTGACGTAGTCGTTGGCCCCCGACTCCAGGCCCAGCACGGTGTCGGCGTCCGACGACTGGCCGGTCAGCATGATGATCGGCGTCGAGACGCCGTCCTTGCGCAGCAGGCGGCACGCTTCGCGCCCGTCCATGTCCGGCAGGTCGACGTCCAGCAGGATCAGGTCGGCCCGGGTCTCGCGGCCCAGCTTCACGCCCTCGGCTGCGGTCGCCGCCTGCACCGGCCGGAAGGCCTCATGCAGCGCCAGCTGCTCGGCCAGCGCCTCGCGCAGGTCGTCGTCGTCGTCGATGATCAGGATCGTCTTGGGCGTGGGCATGTGTGCAAGAATGGCGAGGCTTGACCGGTTCGCCAAGGGCGCGAGCCCCGCGGCGAAGGTTTTCAGCCCCTAGAGGGCGCGGCGGAGGGTTTTCGTTCCCCGAACAGCGCCGATCCCACCCGCACGTGCGTCGCCCCGAAGCGGATGGCGGTCTCGTAGTCGGCGCTCATGCCCATCGACAGGACCTCCAGCCCGTGCCGCCGGGCCAGCTTGCGCAGGAGCGCGAAATGCGGCCCCGCCGCCTCCTCCGCCGGCGGAATGCACATCAGGCCCTCCAGCCGGAGGCCGAGCGACAAGGCTTGCGCCACGAGCTCCGCCAGCCCGGCGGGGGCCACGCCGGCCTTCTGCGGCTCGGCGCCGGTGTTGACCTGGATCAGCACCCGGGGGGCCTGCCCCGCCTTCCGGCCGGCCGCCGCCAGCGCCTCGGCCAGCTTCGGCCGGTCCAGCGTCTCGATCACGTCGAACAGGGCGACGGCGTCGGCGGCCTTGTTGGTCTGCAGCGGCCCGATCAGGCGCAGCTCCAGGTCGGGCCAAGCCTCGCGCCGGCCCGCCCAGCGCGCCTGCGCCTCCTGCACCCGGTTCTCGCCGAACACACGCTGGCCGGCGGCCAGCGCCGCATCGATGGCCGCGTCGGGCTGGGTCTTGCTCACCGCCGTCAGCGTGACCCCGGCGGGATCCCGGCCGGCCAGGCGGCAGGCGCGGCCGATGCGGCGCCGGATCGTCTCGAGGCGCTCGGCCACGGCGCTGGACGCCGCCTGCGGATCGGGGGAAGAGGTCGTCATGAGCCGGACCGACGCCGAAATCCTGTGGGAGGTCGCCTGCGGTCTAGCCCGGACCGCCGCCGGTGTCAGCCGCCGCCCTGGCGCCGCCCCGGCGCTTCCGCCGCTGCTGTTCTTCACCGACCCCGCCCGAACGCCGCGGCCGTGGGAGACCGCCGCCCGCCTCCCGGCGGGCGCGGGCGTGGTCTTCCGCCACTTCGGCGCACCCGATGCGCATGCGGTCGCCCGGCGCCTGCGCGAGACCACCACGGCCGCGGGCGTCCGGCTGCTGATCGGCCTCGACGCCGGACTGGCGGCCGAGGTCGGCGCCGACGGCGTCCACCTGCCGGAGCACGCCCTCGGGCAGGCGGAGGCCCTGGCGGCCGCCCATCCCGACTGGCTGGTCACCGGTGCGGCGCACGGGGCCGACGGCGTCGCGCGCGCCACGGGCCTCGATGCGATGGTGCTGTCCCCCGTTTTCCCGGCCGGCGGCGCCTCGGCCGTCAGGCCGGCGCTCGGGCCGGCCGGATTCAAGGCCCTGGCGGCTGCGGCCGCGCGGCCGGTCTACGCCCTGGGAGGGATTTCGGCGCGCAATGCGGCAGGCCTCATCGGTTGCGGGGCCTGCGGGCTGGCGGGAGTGGAGGCGATCCAGGCGGCGTTCGGAACGCCCTAGGACCTCAGAAGCGGAAGATCGACTCGAGCCGGAACCGCGGGGCGGCGCGGCGGTCGCTCTGCGGGGGGCGGGCGGGGTCGGCGTCCGGTTCGGCCAGACCGGCGGCGGCGCCCACGCGCAGGCGCGGATTGACCCGGTAGTAGGCGCCGGCCTCGACGTCGCCGAGATTGCTCTCGCGGCCCACGGGCTGGCTCAGGTTGAGATCCAGGCCCCAGCGGCCGCGCTCGGTGAAGCGCAGACGGGTCTGTCCGGCCGGAGCCCCGCGGGCGCTCTGGGCCTCGGTCAGCGACACGGCCGGCGCGTTGCTGCGCGCGGCGGTCTGGGCCTCGGCCGCACCGGCGGCCGCGGCCACAGCCATCGCCGCGGTCAGACCAGCAATGAAGGCGCCTGCGCGCATATCCTGCCCTTCGCGTCGGACGGCGAACCCGTCTCGAACCTCGTCCGGCAAGTAGACACCGCCGGCCAGCCCGGTCAACAAACGGCGGCGCTGTCGCCCGGTTCCCGGCGACTCTTCGGACTCCTGTGGCGCGAGCGTCACGCGCGCCGGACGTCTCCGCCGGGAATCCGCCGCAGTCGGGGCGCCGCGCCGCCTCCGCGGCGCGCCTTCGCCTTGTCATCGCCCCTTTTCGGCGTGCTATAGAGCCTCGCTTCGGCTGCGACCCGCGTTCGGGCGAGCCGGCGTCCGCGCTGGAGGGTCCGGCGCAGGCCACGGTCGTATGGAGAAGTCTCTATGGTGCTGGTACGCGGCGCAGCGGTCGCCCTGATCGCCTCCGGTCTGATGCTGGGCGGATGCGGCGGCCTGCCGGGCATGGGCGGCGGACGGCCGAATGCGACCGCGGCCCAGGCCGGCATCGGGGTGAACGCCTTCCTCTGGCGCGCCACGCTCGACACCCTCAGCTTCATGCCGCTGGCCAGCGCCGATCCGTGGGGCGGCGTGGTCAACTACGACTGGTACACCGATCCGCGCACGCCCAACGAGCGCTTCAAGGCGACCGTCTTCATCCTCGACACCCGCCTCCGGGCCGACGCGCTGAACGTCACCGTGACCAAGGAAGTCCGCGACGAGACCGGCCAGTGGGTCGGCGCTCCGGTGGCCGCCCAGACCGAGACGGACCTGGAGAACGCCATCCTCACCAAGGCCCGCCAGCTCAACCTTTCGACGGCGCGCTGACGCCCCTCCCCTGATCTCCAGCCTCCTTAAGGCCGCGCCCTTGGGGAGCAGCCTCAAGGACCGCCGTGGCCCGCTACGAGCCCAAGACCGCCGAACCCCGCCAGCAGGCCCGCTGGGCGGCCGCCGACGCCTTCCGCACCCCGACCGAAGGGACCGGCCGGCCGAAGTACTACGTGCTGGAGATGTTTCCCTACCCGTCGGGGAACATCCACATGGGTCATGCCCGCAACTACGTGATGGGCGATGTGGTGGCGCGCTCCAGGCGGGCCCAGGGCTTCGACGTCCTCCACCCCATGGGCTGGGACGCCTTCGGCCTCCCGGCCGAGAACGCGGCCATTGAGCGGGGCGTCCATCCCGGCGACTGGACCTGGTCCAACATCGCCGCGATGCGCGACCAGCTGAAGCTGCTGGGGCTGTCGCTGGACTGGTCGCGCGAGTTCGCCACCTGCGACCCCGCCTACTATGGCCGGCAGCAGGCCTGGTTCCTCGAACTGTTCAGGCGCGGCCTGGTCTACCGGAAGGACTCGGTGGTCAATTGGGATCCGGTCGACAACACGGTCCTGGCCAATGAGCAGGTCGTCGACGGGCGCGGCTGGCGCTCCGGCGCGGTGGTCGAGAAGCGCAAGCTGAACCAGTGGTTCCTGCGCATCACGGACTACGCCGACGAGTTGATCGAGGGCCTCAAGGAACTGGATCGCTGGCCCGACAAGGTCCGGCTGATGCAGGAGAACTGGATCGGCCGCTCGAAGGGGCTGCAGATGACCTGGGCCTGGGCCGGAACGGCGCCGGCCGCGGCCCCGGACGGGCTGGAGATCTACACCACCCGTCCCGACACCCTGTTCGGGGCCAGCTTCATGGGCCTGGCTCCCGACCACCCGATCTCGAAAGAACTGGCCGAGGCGAATCCCGAGGTGGCCGCCTTCGTCGCCGAGTGCCGCAAGGGCGGGGCCAGCCAGGCCGACATCGAACAGGCCGAGAAGATCGGCTTCGACACCGGGCTGAAGGTCCGCCATCCCTTCACCGGGGCCGAGGTCCCGGTGTGGATCGCCAACTTCATCCTGTCCGAGTACGGCACGGGCGCGATCTTCGGCTGTCCGGCGCATGACCAGCGCGACTTCGAGTTCGCCCGCAAGTACGGCCTGCCGATCCTGCCGGTGGTGCGGCCGGACGGCGCCGGCGACGACTTCAGCGTCGGCGAAGAGGCTTACACCGGGCCCGGAACCATCTTCCGCTCCGACTTCCTCGACGGCCTCGACATCGAGGCGGCCAAGGCCGAGGCGATCCGGCGCATCGAGGCGGCCGGCCAGGGCAAGGGCGCGACCATCTACCGCCTGCGCGACTGGGGCGTCAGCCGCCAGCGCTACTGGGGTTGCCCCATTCCGATCATCCACTGTCCCTCGTGCGGCGCGGTTCCGGCCGACCAGCTTCCGGTCGAACTGCCGAAGGACGTCACCTTCGACACGCCCGGCAACCCGCTCGACCGACACCCGACCTGGAAGCACGTCAAATGCCCTTCCTGTCACGGTGATGCGACACGCGAGACGGACACGCTGGACACCTTCGTGGACTCCAGCTGGTACTTCGCGCGCTTCGCCGACCCGACCGCCGCCGAGCCGATCTCGCAGGCGGCCGCCGACAAATGGCTGCCGGTCGACCAGTACATCGGCGGGGTCGAGCACGCGGTGCTGCACCTGCTCTACGCCCGCTTCGTCAGCCGCGCCCTCTCCGACGCCGGCCTGATGAGCGTGAAGGAGCCGTTCGCCGGTCTCTTCACCCAGGGCATGGTGGTGCACGAGACCTATTTCGACGGCACCGACGAGGTCGGTCGCCCGAACTGGGTCGAGCCCTCGGACGTGCGCATCGAGACCGTCGACGGCCGGCGGGTCGCCCCCCGCCTCTCGACCGGCGCGCCGCTGTCGATCGGCGACGTCGAGAAGATGTCGAAGTCGAAGAAGAATGTGGTCGCGCCGCAGGAGATCGTCGACGCCTACGGGGTCGACGCCGGCCGCCTGTTCGTCCTGTCCGACAGCCCGCCCGAGCGCGACGTGCAGTGGACCACGGGCGGGGTCGAGGGCGCCGCCCGCTTCGTCCAGCGCGTCTGGGCCGAGGTCGACGGCTTCGACCCGTCGGCGCCCGGCGACGAGGCGGTCAACGCCTCCCTGGTCCGCGAGACGCACAAGGCCATTAAGGCGGTGTCCGAGGGCATCGACGGCTTCCGCTTCAACTCGGCCATCGCCAAGCTCTACGCCTTCCTCGCCACCATTCGCGAGCACGGGGCGGCCGGCGGCGTCGCCAGGCGCGAGGCCCTCTCGGCCCTGCTGCGGCTGGTCGCCCCCTTCCCCCCGCACGTGGCCGAGGAAGGCTGGACGCGCCTCGGCGAAGCGGGGATGATCCTCGACGCGCCCTGGCCGGTTTACGATCCTGCGCTGGCGGCGGACGACGAGGTGGTTCTGCCGATCCAGATCAACGGCAAGCGCCGCGGGGAAATCCGCGTCGCCCGCGGGCTGGAGCCGGCCGAGGTCGAGGCGATCGTGCTGGCGGATCCCGAGGTCCGGGGTCGTCTGGAGGGCCTGACGGTGAGGAAGGTGGTCGTGGTCAAGGATCGCATCGTCAACCTGGTGGCCAACTGATGCGCCGGCTCGTTCTGGCGGCTGTCTCGCTGGCGGGACTTGCCGGCTGCGGCTTTACCCCGCTTTATGGCGAGGCCGGCGTGGGCGGCTCCCTGTCGCGGATCGCCGTGACGACCCAGGACGACCGGCTCGGCTATCGCGTGCGCGAGCAGCTCGAGGACGCCCTGGGGCGCGATGGCTCCCAGGCGCCGCTGTGGCGGCTGGAAACCGTCATCGACCAGGAGCGTCGCCCGCTCGGCCGGCGCATCGACGACACCGCCGCCCGCTACGAGCTGACGGTGCGCGGCGCCTGGACCCTGACGCCGCTCACCGGCGGCGAACCAATCTCAGGGGTCGAGACGGTCACCACCACCTACGCCGCCGCCGACCAGCCCTACGCCGCCATCGCCGCCCAGCAGGACGGCGAGGAGCGCGCCGCCGCCGAGCTGGCCCGACTGATCCGGCTCGACCTGATGCGGGCGCTGTCCAACCCGTGATCCTGTCGAAGCGTCCCGAGGTCGAACGCTTCCTGAAGTCGCCGGACCGCGCCGTCCGCGCCGCCGTCATCCACGGCAAGGACCGCTCCGGCGTGGCGGAGCGGGCCGAGATCCTGTGCCGCGCGATCACCCCGGACCTCAACGATCCCTTCAACGTCACCGTCCTGACCGACAGCGACCTCGACGGCGACGAGCGCCGGCTGGACGAGGCGCTGACCGCCCTGTCGATGATCGGCGGCCGCCGGCTGGTGCGGGTGCGTCTGTCGGCCGAGAAGGCCTCGATCGACAAGATGCTGGCGGCGGCCCTGAAGGCCCACGCGGCCGGCGAGTACAACCCCGACGCCATGCTGGTGGTCGAGGCCGGCGCGCTGGGCCGCGACTCCGCCCTGCGCAAGGCCGCCGAGGCCGACAAGGCCGCCGTCGGGATCGCCTGCTACGAGGACGAGGTCGGCGACGTCGCCCGCATGACCCGCGAGGCGCTGGCCGTCGACAAGGTCGGGCTGACCCAGGACGCGCTGGACCGCTTCGTCGCCCGTCTGCCCCGCGAGCGCGGTCTGATGCGTCAGGAGATCGAGCGGCTGGCGCTCTACATCGGTCCGGGAAGCGGCCGCACCATCGACGTCGCCGAACTGGAGCAGCACCTCGGCGTCGAGCCGGACGCCTCCCTCCAGGACGCCGCCCTCCAGGCCTTCGGCGGACGCGCGGCTCCGGCGCAGGCCGGGCTGCGCCGGGCGCTGGCCGAGGGCGAGAGTCCCGTCATGGCGGTGCGGCAGGCCTCGATCCACCTCGGCAAGCTGCGGCGCATCAATGTCCTTCAGGCCAACGGCGCCGGGGCCAAGGAGGCCGCCAAGGCGGCGGGCGTGTTCTGGAAGCAGGAGGCCGAGATGCTGCGTCAGGCGCGCAGCTGGCGGCTCGAGGATCTCGACAAGGTGCTGGACAGCGTCAACGCCGCCGACGTGGCGACCAAGACCACGGGGTCGCCGGACCAGTTGATCGCCGAACGCCTGCTGCTCGAGATCGCCGCCCGGGCCCGCCGGCTGGGGCTCTAGTCGGGGCCGTATCGCCTCAATCGACCTGGTCCACCCGGTCCACTCCCGACGTAGCTCTTGTCCACCCGTCGATATCCACCCTCCAGGGGCCGGGTGTCGCGGGGTTCAGCCGCGCTTGGACGCGCGCCGGAAGGCCGGCTTGTTCAGCGCCGCGTTCTGGTGCGCCACGCCCTTCTCGGCGTGACGGGCGGGCTTGAACCCGCCGGACGACGCGGCCGGGCCCCCCGCGCGCTTGGCGGCGAGCGCCTTCTTCATCGCTTCTGCGGTCGGGTTGTCGGATTTGTCGGTCATCCCGCCACCTTGCCACCGCGCCGGCGCGCAAGCCAGACCGTCGCCCCGCCGCACCCGGGATCCCCCGAAACGTGGCGCAGCAGATCGAAGCCGGCGGTCTCGAGCCCCGCCCGGTAGTCATCCAGCGACAGACTGCCGTGGTAGAGGGTCTCGCCGCGCCAGTCGCCGATCGTCTCGCCCCGTTCGGAGCCGCTGGTGAACAACAGCACGCCGCCGGGCCGCAGGCAGCGGGCGAACAGGCCGAACATGGCCGGCTGGTCCGCGGGCGCCAGATGGATCAGGCTGTGCCAGGCGACCAGGCCGTCGAACGGCTCCTCCGGATCGAGCGCGCGCATGTCCCCGATCCGCCAGTCGTGGTCCGGAAAGCGTCGTCGACACAGGTCGATCATCCCCGGCGAGGCGTCGACGCCGGTGACCCTCCGCCCCTGTTCGATCAGGTGGCGGGCGATCGGCTCGCCCGAGCCGCAGCCAAGGTCGAGCACCGTTCCCGTCTCCGGAACATGCGCCAGAAAGGCGTCCAGCCAGGGACGCTCGAAGAGCGTTCTGGTCCGGTCCGCGTCGAACGCGCGGGACCGCCGGCTGTAGAGGTCGACGACCCTCTCCGCCGGCGACGGCACCTCAGCCCCGCATCAGCCGGCGGCACAGATCGTCGAGCTGCTCCAGCGTGCCGTAGCGGATGGTCAGTTCGCCCTTGCCGCCGCGGTCCGCCAGCTGGACCTTCAGACCCAGGGCGTCGGCCAGGTCCTGCTCCAGCGCCGCCACATCGGCGGAGCCTTCCGCCCCGGCGTCCGCCGCCGCCTTGCGCCTCGCCGGCTTCGGCCCTTCCGCGGCGCGCCGCGCCAGGGCCTCGGCCTGGCGGACGTTGAGCCCCTCGTCGACGATCTGCTTGGCGAGCTCCGCCGCCCCCGGGACGTTGACCAGCGCCCGGGCGTGGCCGGCGCTCAGCTGGCCGTGGCGGACGTACCAGAGCACCTCCTCCGGCAGCTGCAGCAGGCGCAGGGTGTTGGCCACATGGCTGCGGCTCTTGCCGACCACGCCGGCCACCGCGTCCTGGGTGCGGCCGAAGCGCTCCATCAGCATCCGGTAGGCGTCGGCCTCTTCCAGCGGCGTCAGGTCGGCGCGCTGGACGTTCTCGATGATGGCGACCTCGAACACCTCGACGTCGTCCATCTCGCGGACGACGATCGGCACTTCGGTCAGTCGGGCCTGCTGGGCGGCGCGCCAGCGGCGTTCGCCGGCGATGATCTGCCAGACGCCGTCCTGACCCGGCTGGGGTCGCACGAGGATCGGCTGCAGCACCCCCTTGTCGCGGATGGAAGCGGCCAGCTCCTCCAGATCGGCGGGCTCGAAGCGCTTGCGCGGCTGGTCCGGATTGGGCTTGAGGCTCTCGATCGGAGCCGTCCGCACGCCCGCGGGCGGGGCGGAGCCGTCGACCGCCACCGCCTCGTTCGCCTGCTCCCCGAGGAGAGCCGAAAGGCCCCGGCCCAGTCCGCGCTGTCGTTCGCTCAAGATACTGATTCCGTTCTTCTAATCGGTTCAGGCGGCGATCTGCTCGCGCCGCTTGCGTTCGCGCGCCACCACCTCGCGGGCGAGACGCAGATAGGCCTGGCTCCCCGCACATTTCAGATCGTAGATCAGCGCCGGCTTGCCGAACGAGGGCGCCTCCGACACCCGCACATTGCGCGGGATGACCGAGTCATAGACCTTCTCGCCGAAGTGGGCGCGCACGTCGTTGGCCACCTGCCCGGACAGGGCGTTGCGGCGATCATACATGGTCAGCACCAGCCCCTGGATCTCCAGCGCCGGGTTCAGGCTCTGGCGCACCATCTCCACCGTCTTCATCAGCTGGGTCAGGCCTTCCAGCGCGAAGAACTCGCACTGCAGCGGCACCAGCACCGCGTCGGCGGCGGCCATGGCGTTGAGGGTCAGAAGGTTCAGCGACGGGGGGCAGTCGATCAGCACATAGTCATACCGGGTCTGACCATCCCGCCCCTGCGCCGCCAGGGCGTCGCGCAGGCGGAACGAGCGTCGGTCGGCCTGGCTGAGCTCGATCTCGACCCCCGACATGTCGGCGTCGGCGGGAATGATCCAGAGGCCCGGCACCGCCGTCTGAACGGCGGCGTCGTCCACCGAACGCCCGTCGACCACGACGTCGTAGATGGTCACCCGGCGTGTTTCACGTGGAACACCCAGTCCCGTGGACGCATTGCCCTGCGGGTCCATGTCGACGATCAGAACCTTCTCCCCGATCGCCGCCAGGGCGGTGCCGAGGTTGATCGCCGTCGTCGTCTTTCCCACCCCGCCCTTCTGGTTGGAGACGGCGAGGACGCGGGTCTTACCGGCTTCTGACACGGCGAAGGCTCCGGACGGATACGATGCGGCCGCGCGGATCGCTGCGCGAGACGGAGAGGTCGCAGTCAAATTGCCAGACGCGGCGCGCCTCCGCCACCTCCAGCTCGGCCTTTTCCCCCTTCAGGAACAGGCCGCGCGCGCCGCGCTGTAGATAAGGCTGTGCATAGCCGAGCAGCTTTTCCATCGCCGCGACGGCCCGGGCCGTCACCACGTCGACGGTCAGCGTTTGCACCTCCGCCCGCCCGTTGATCACCGTGGCCGGCAGATCCAGCTCTTCCACCACCTGCTGAATGAAGCGGCACCGCTTGCCCAGCGAGTCGATCAGCCAGACGTGGGCCCCCGGCGTCTCCTTGAGCAGGATCGCCAGCACCACCCCGGGAAATCCTGCGCCGGCGCCGAGGTCCGCCCAGGTTCTCGCCTCCGGGGCCAGCAACCGCAGCTGGGCCGAGTCCCAGTAGTGCCGGTTCCAGATGTCCGGCAGGGTGTCGGGGCCGACGAGGTTCATCACCGCATTGGCCTCGGCGAGGCGGACGGCGAAGGTCTTGAGGTCCGCCATGCGGGCGTCGGACGCGCCGGTGAGAGCCTGGAATTCGGACGGGGTCATGGTCTGCGGCGCCCCTCCACCATCCTCCGCCTGCGGCTGCGGATGGTCCCCC
>Ga0154912_114_pt4 | contig 41211 bp, 36 predicted proteins | sample RifCSPhighO2_01_FD_105881 | JGI IMG/M metagenome (GOLD analysis project Ga0154912, IMG submission 105881) | Caulobacterales bacterium RIFCSPHIGHO2_01_FULL_70_19 | reverse complement strand
CGCGCACGGACCCCGGACGGCGAAGGGCGGCGACGCCCACTCGGCCCATGACGATATGGGTCACGGCCCCGGCGCCGACATGCAGACGATGGCGCGGGACATGCGCAATCGCTTCCTGATCAGCCTGCTGTTCACGATCCCGATCTTCTTCCTGGCCCCCATGGGCATGGACTTCATGAAGATGGAGCCGCCCTTCGGCCTGCCGCTCGAGCCGACTTTGTTCGTGCTCGCCAGCGCCGCGATCCTTTATCCGGGTTGGCCCTTCTTCGTGGCGGCAGTTCGGGCGCTGCGCCGCGGCGCCCTCAACATGGCCGTCCTCGTCCTGCTCAGCGTGGGCACGGGCTATCTCTTCAGCATCGGCTCGACCTTCTTCTACGACGCGCCCCAGTTCTATGAAGCCTCCGCCCTGCTGCTGGTGTTCATCCTGCTCGGCCATTGGCTTGAGATGCGGGCGAGGGCCGGCGCATCCGAGGCCATCCGCCATCTGATGGACCTCGCGCCGCCGACGGCCCGGGTGCGGCGGAACGGAGTCGAGATCGAAATCGCGACCTCGGCAGTGATCGTCGGCGACGAGGTCATCGTGCGGCCCGGCGGCAGGATCCCCGTCGACGGGACCATCGAGGACGGCCGTTCGGACATCGACGAGTCCATGCTGACCGGAGAATCCCTGCCCGTCGCCAAGGCGGTCGGCGACACCGTGGTCGGCGGCTCGATCAACGGCGCCGGGGCGTTTCGCTATCGCGCCACCCGGATCGGGGCGGACACCGCCCTCGCCCAGATCGTCAAACTGGTCCAGGAGGCCCAGAACTCCAAGGCCCCGGCCCAGTTGCTCGCCGATCGCGCGTCGCAATGGCTGGTGCTGGCGGCGATCGTCATCGGCCTCCTGACCTTCTCCATCTGGTTCTGGGTGATCGGCCAGTCGCTGCTGTTCGCCATGACCCTGACGATCACCGTCTTCGTTATCGCCTGCCCGGACGCCTTGGGCCTCGCCACCCCCATGGCGGTCATGGTTGGCACCGGCCTCGGGGCCCAGAACGGAATCCTCATCAAGGACGCCGCGGCCCTCGAGGAGTCGGTCAAGCTGGATGTCGTGGTCTTCGACAAGACCGGCACTCTGACCATGGGCGCGCCGAAGGTGGTGCAGGTCGTGCCCGCCGCCGGGCTCGACGAGACGGCCCTGCTCACCCGGGCCATCGCCATCGAGCAAGGCTCCGAGCATCACATCGCCAAGGCGGTGCGCGAGCGCGCCGCGGGTCTGCCGGTGGCGGTCGCCACGGACTTCCAGTCCTTCGGCGGCAAGGGCCTGATGGCGACCGTCGAGGGCCGTCAGCTGCTGTCTGGCAACCGCATCCTGATGGCCGAGCACGGCGTCGATCTCGGCGATCTCGCCGCCGAGTCCGAGCGCTTGCAGGGCGCCGGCCGCACCGTCGTCCATATCGCCGAGGAGGGTCGGATCATCGGCCTGATCGCCGTCGCCGACGCCGTGCGTCCCACCGCGCGTCAGACGATCGAGGCGCTCCAGGCGCTGGGGGTCAAGGTGGCGATGATGACCGGCGACAACCTCGGCACCGCCAAACGCATCGCCGATGAATTGGGGATCGACATCGTCCTGGCCGAGGTACTGCCGGGCGACAAGGCCGCGAAGGTCAAGGCGCTGCAGGACGAAGGAAACAAGGTCGGCATGGTCGGCGACGGCGTCAACGATGCGCCGGCCCTCACCCAGGCCGACGTCGGCTTCGCCATCGGCGCGGGGACAGATGTGGCGATCGAGAGCGCCGATGTCGTGCTGATGCGCTCCGACCCGGCCGACGTGGTCAAGGCGATCGCCCTCTCCCGCGCCACCCTGCGCAAGATGCACCAGAACCTCTGGTGGGCCGTCGGCTACAATGTCATCGCCTTCCCGTTGGCGGCCGGCGTCTTCTATCCGTTCACCCTCAGTCCGGAGATCGCCGCCTTGGCCATGTCCGGCAGTTCGGCCCTGGTCGCCATCAACGCCCTGTTGCTGAAGCGGACGCGGCTCGGGCCCCGGGCGCATGTCCGCCAGGGACATCCGCATCAAGACGGAGCGGCCCATGGCCAAGCCAGCGCCTGACGTCGCCCTGGCCCGGCGGGCGAAGGCCCTCGACACCCTCTCGGTTGTCGGCGCGGCGACCGCCGGCCTCGGCTTGGGCGCGCTGGCGGCGGGCGTTCTGAAGACCGCCGCGGCCCAGCCGTTCGCCGTCGGCCTGTTCGCCCATCTCGGGGCGATGACGGCCCGGCGCAGGCTGGACGCAGATCGGCCGGCCGCGTGGTGGGAAGAGGCGCTCTACTGGGGCTGCTGGGCGGCGATCCTCCCCTTGGCGAGCTACCTGGCCCTCGTCTGGTTGACGGTCTAGCTCCGCCGTCAGGCCTCGATCTCCACGAGATCCAGGTTCGCCGCGGCGTAGTCCAGGGCGTAGGCGAGCTCGCCCGGCGTCTGGGCATGGACCGTCAGCAAGGGGTCCCCAGCCGCGATCTCCTGGCCAAGGCGAACCTCCACCGCCAGCCCCGCCGCCTTGGCGTCCGGCGCGCCGGCGAGCTTCGCCAACCGGGCGACCTTGCGGTTGTTGATGTGGACGACGCGGCCGGAGCGGGTCGCCGCAAGCGGCCGCCGGAGGGCGGCGGCAGGCGGAACCCGCAGCCCGCCCTGGGCCTCACAGATCCGCTGGAACTTCGACCATGCGCGCCCGTCGGCGAGCGCTTGCGCGGCGGCTCCGAAGCCGTCGCCTTCGGCCACGGCGCCCGCCAGCTCCAGCACGGCGCCGGCCAGGGTGCAAGCCCGGCGCCGCAGGTCGTCGGGCGCGTCTGGATCGTTCTGCAGGACCGCGAGAACATCCAGCGCCTCCAGCGCCGGTCCCACGCCCCGCCCGACCGGTTGGGAGCCGTCGCTCTGCAGGCAGACGGCCGTGAGGCCGAACCGCGAGGCGGTCTCGACCAGGCGCTCGCCCAGGGCGCGGCCCGCTTCCTCGCTCCGGACTTTGGCGGTCGGGCCGACCGGGATGTCGAGAACGACGTGGGTGGAACCCGCCGCGATCTTCTTTGACAGCACCGAGGCGATCAGCTGGCCTTCGGTGTCGATGTCCAGCACCCGCTCGACGCGGATGAAGATGTCGTCCGCCGGACTGAGACGGACCGCGCCGCCCCAGGCCAGGCATCCCCCTTCGGCTTCCACCACCCGGCGCATCGCCGGAATGTCGAGATCGACCTTGGTCAGGGTTTCCATCGTGTCGGCCGTGCCCGCCGGCGAGGTGATGGCGCGCGACGAGGTCTTCGGCATGGTCAGGCCGAGGGCCGCCACGATGGCGACGACGATCGGCGTAGTGCGATTGCCCGGAAGGCCGCCGATCGAGTGCTTGTCGACCACAATCGGAGCGTTCCACGACAGCCGGTCTCCGGCCTCGATCATCGCTTGGGTCAGGTGGGAGGTCTCGTCGCCATCAAGCGGCCAGGCCGCGGTCGCGGTCAGGAAGGCCGAAAGGTGGATTTCGCTGTAGCGGCCGGCGACGACGTCGCGCACGATCCCGGCCATGGCCTCCGCGTCGAGGCGATGGCCGTGGATGCGCCGGCGAACACTCGATAGCGACTCCAGCGTCGGCGGATGGCTGACGTGGATGGGATCGCCCTCCTGAACGCCCAGCAGCGTCCAGGCCGCCTCCGACAGGGCCGCTTCGTCCGGAGCCAGCAAGGCGTCGCCATCGACCTGGAAGAGGGTCGCCTGGACCGCCCTGTCCCCCGCTGCGAGCAGCACCTGCGATCGGGCGGCCAGGCCCTCGGAGCGGCAGACGTGGCAGTCGCTCCGCATGATCACCACCGGCTCGTGCTGCGTATGCAGCCGCAGCCGGCGGGCTTTCAGCGTCGGCGCGCGATCGGCCAACCCGGTCAAAGTTCGAACACCTGTCCTTGAAGGGGAACCGACGCCTGCCAACCGAGGTCACGGTCGATCCTCACCCGGAGCGCCTCCGAGGCGGAAGCCTCGCCGTGCACGATGAAGGTCTCTCTGGGTGGCCGCTCGAAGCCCCCGAGCCAGCGCAGGATTTCGTCGGCGTCGGCGTGCGCCGAGAGCATGGGCAAGTCGGCGACCTCGGCCTGCATCGGGACCCACTGGCCGTGGATTTTTAACTCCCGGGCTCCGTCGGCCAAAGCCCGGCCGCGGGTGCCGGCGGCCTGGAAGCCGGAGATGACGATGGTGTTGCGCCGGTCGGGTCCCAAAGACTTGAGATGGTGGAGCACCCGGCCGCCGGTCGCCATGCCGCTGGCGGAGATGATGACCTTGGGCACGGTGTTGGTCATGATGGCCTTCGAGTCCTCGACATCGCGGGTGTAGGTGGCGACGGCGCAGACCGCCTCGCACACCTCCGGCGGCAGGCGGTGGTCTTCGCGATAGGCGTGCAGCAGGGCCGTGGCGTCGATGGCCATGGGGCTGTCGAGATAGACCGGGATCAGGCCGAGCCGGCCGGCCTGCTTCAGGCGCCACAGATGATAGAGCAGCGACTGCGCCCGACCGATCGCGAAGGCCGGAATGATCACGCTGCCGCCGCGCGCGGTGGTGCGCTCGATCACCTGGCCGAGGCTCTCGGTGGGGTCGCTGCGTTCGTGCAGGCGATTGCCATAGGTCGACTCCACGACGAGGTAATCCGCCTGCGGGACCAATTCCGGGTCGACCATCACCGGGTCGTCGTAGCGCCCCAGGTCGCCGGAAAACACGACACGGCGGCCGCCCCATTCGATCTCCGCCGTCGCGGCGCCGAGGATATGGCCGGCGCGGCGCAGCGTCAGCCTCGCGCCGGCGGGCAGGTCGATCGGCGTGTGGGTCGCGATCGGCGAGAAGAACTCCATGGCCCGCTCGGCGTCGCGCAGGCCGTAGAGCGGCAAGGCCGGCTTGTGTTTCGAAAAGCCCTTGCGGTTGGCGTACTCGGCGTCCTTCTCCTGCAGGTGACCACTGTCCTTCAGGATCAGTTCGGCCACCTCCCGGGTGGCCCGCGTGGAGACGATCGGCCCGCGAAAGCCATCGCGGACCAGCTTGGGCAGGTAACCGGAGTGGTCGAGGTGGGCGTGGGTCAGCACGACCGCGTCGATCGAGGCCGGATCGACGGGAAGCTTCGCCCAGTTCAGCTCACGCAGGTTCTTCAGCCCCTGGAACAGGCCGCAGTCGACGAGGATGCGGCGGCCATCGTGCTCCAGCAGGTGCTTCGAGCCGGTGACGGTCCCGGCTCCGCCCAGCGAGGTGAGGGTCAGCATCTTCAGGTCTCCATGGTCGAAAGGGCGGCCGGATCGCCGCGCCCGTCGAGGGCGGCCCGCTCCGGGCCCGTGAACAGATCGTCCCGCGCCCAGCCGCACAGGCCAGCCGCCGCGTCCACGGCGTGCGCCCAAGTGCAGCGGTTGGCGAACAGCAGGCCGGCGACATCGAGCGTTCCGCCGCGGCTGATGTAGCCCAGCGCCGTGGTCGAGCCTGGTCCGCCGTCCAGGCGGCGCAGCAGGCCCAGCATCGGCTCGGGCCGGGTGTGGCTGAGGATCACACGCGGCAGCGACGGGGGGAAGAACTCGGCCAGCCTCGCATCATCGACCGTCTGCGCGGCCTCGAGCGGATCCCGGGGCGCGCGGAAGCGGCCCGGCTCGATCAGAGCGGTGACGCAGGCCTGGCGCCCGCGCGCCTGCAGCCGCTCGGCCGCCTTCAGCGCTTCCTCGGCCTGGTAGGCGCCGATGGCGACGAACTGGATCTCGGCCTCGCGCGGGTCGCCGGCGAGATGGGCCGCGCCCGTCCGGACCAGCGCCTCCGCCTCGGCGCCGGTGAAACGGTGCGTCATGGCCCGCTTGGGCGCCACCACGCAGGCGATCTGGCCGCGGCGGCCATAGACGTCCTTAAGGGCGGCGACGGCGCTGTTCGCGTCGACCGGGAACAGCACCCGGGCGGCGTCCGACATCTCGCCCAGCAGCGCCTCGCCGATCGTGGGATCCTGGTGCGACTGCTCATTCTTGGCGTTCTCCCAGGTGTGGGAGGTTACGATCAGGGGCACGGAGATCCACCCCGGCCCCTGGTCGAGTTCGCGCTGATGCCGGGCGAAGATGATCTCCTGGCGCAGGCCGCCGAGCATCTTCATCGCGAACGCCTCGTAGCTGACGATCAGGTTCAGCCCGCCTTTGTTGCCGAGGGCCGCGCCGGCCACCGCCTCCTCGTTAAGGGCGGTGATGACGCCGCCGGCGACTGCTTCGTGCGTTCCGCGTTCGGGCGTGTTGACGCGGTGGCGGAGACGCTCGAGCGTCCGCCCCATGTGATTGCTGCGCAGTTCGTCGGGATTGCCCACCCGCACGCGCAGGGCCGGGTTCGCTTCCACAAGTTCCACGAACCAGCCGTCGATCGCCTCCATGGCGCAGCCCGGCGCGGCGTCCGGCTGGGCCCAGCTCGGCTGGGGCAGGATCGGGGCGGGCGGATGGCGCACTGCGGCCGGATGCCGGCTCTCCAGGGAGCGGCCTTGCGCCTCGTGGGTGGCCAGCGCGCCGACGGCGTCTTCCAGAACGGCGGGCGGCACGAACAGAACCCGGGCCGCGTCATGAAAGGCCTCGCGCGCAACCCTGTCGTCGCGGGGCGTGGCCGCCAGCGGAAGATTGTGCGCCGGGTTCGTGCCCGCGCCTGGAAAGCCGAAGCCCTTGACGGTCTCAGCGATCACATAGGGCATCGCCACCGGATACCGACGAGACGGGTCGGCGGCGAAGCGGGTCAGGCGCTCCTCGGCTTCGAGAACGGCCCAGGCGATGGCGGCGGGATCGCGGCCGTCCACCACAAACGGATCGAAGCCGCTCAGGCGGAGGTGCGCCGCCAGCCAGGCGGCGCCGCCTTCCTGGGCGATCTGCGTACGCTCCTCGATGCGGCGGCCATTGAGGATCATCACCGGGATCGTCAGGCCGCAGTCGTCGGCGCGCCACCAGCGGGGCGACCAGTCCGAGCCCCTCTGCTCCTCGAAGGCCCCGTCGCTCAGGAAGGCGACGAGACTCTCGCCCGGCAGAGGCATGTGGACGTACTGGACCTCGGCGAACCCGAGGTAGCCGCCCTCCGAGATCGCCCCGGCGGTGTTGGCGCCGGAATGGCTGCCGATCGGGACCGCCGGTCGACCGTCTGGCCCGATGGCGTAGGAATAGAAGTCGGCCACCAGGCGGGAAAGCCCCTCCTCGCTGCGGTCGTAGCGACCGCGCTGCGCCGGCGAGACGTCGCCGGTCAGGGCGTTGACGGCCTCTATCGCGGCCACGCAGTGGCCCTGCCCCATCACCCAGGAGCGGGTGACGCCAGAAAGCGCGTTGGCGACCAGATAGCCGACGAAGGCCGGGACCATGTTGAGGGAGCCGCCGGTATGACCTTCCGGCCGTGGTTTGAAGGCCTCGGCCGGCAGGTCGGCGCCCGTCAGGTCGACGCGCCGCGCATAGGTCATGTGGGCGACCATCCACATGCCGGCGCTGGTCAGGCGGTCGGCCGCGGCGAGCAAGCGGTAAAACCGGTCGAGGCCGGCTTCGTCGCGGTGACACAGACGCTCGGCGAGGGCCTCGATCCGGCCGACGGTCTCCGGCGCGTGGCGGATGACCCCGTAGCCCGCGGCCCAGGCTTCGAACGCGGCGGATCGGGTCGGCGGCATGTTCGCACCCCAGGATGGGCCGCTCGGGGAGGCCCGGGCGGCTCGTAAAGAACTACGGCCGCGCGACGGCCTCCCCCTCGCACGTTGTGACGAGATCGGAGGGTCGGGGCCTTTGGCGCTATTTCTCGGCGTCGGCGGCCTTGGCCTTCGCCATCAGGGCCTCACACTCGCGGTACTGCCGATCCATCTCGGCTTCCGACAGGGGCTTGGGCGGCGTCGCGGCCCCGGTCTTGTCACGCAGGTGATCGTGCCGCTGGCGCGGCTCCATGCCCGCGGCCACCACTGCCTTGCACCGTTCGTGCCTCTGGGCGGCGGTCTCCGGCTGCGCGGCCCGCGGCGTGATGGACGGGGCGAGATCCTGGGTCTGGGCGAGGGCCTGGCCGGCGGTCAGAGAGCCGGCCAAGGCCAGGGCGAGGAAGAGCGTGTGCATCGGTGTCGTCTCCTTGGATGCCCGATCTTTCAGGCCCGGCTCGGGGTGCGCATTGCGTTGGATCAAGGGGGGTGTTCACCCGCCCGTCGTCCAGCCGGGCGGATCGCTGGCCGGGAAGGATTCGACGCCGGCCAGTTCGACGGGGTCGACCGGTTCCGGCGGCCGCCGGCGACGCACCGGCCCCTCCGCCTCCCCGCCGCGCGCGAGCGCCGCCGACACCAGGGGCGCAAGCGGGATGGCGTTGCTTGGATGGGGAACCGAGTCGGTCGACACGATACGCCCGGCGACGGCCGACAACTGGTCGTAGGCGTCCGCGGCGAACACGCCGTGCACGACGGCGCAGACCGGGCGCGCCAGACCTTGCGCGGGCAACTGCCGGGCGGCTTCGATCAGGGTGCGTCCGGACGAGGCGATGTCGTCAATCAGCACCGGTTGTCGGGCGCGGAAGCGGGAAAGATCGGGGACGGCGATCTCGACGTCGCGGTCTCCATGCCGGATCTTGCGCAGGACGACGTGTGGGGCGCCCACCCGTGCGGCGACGGCGGAGACCCACTGTTCGCTTTCCTCGTCGGGTCCGATGATCAAGGGGTCGCGGACCTCCGCCGCGATCCAGTCCGCGAGCACCGACGCCGCATGCAGCACCTGGCCGTCGATGTCATAGAGGTCGGAAAGGGCCCTGTAGCGGTGCAGGTGCGGGTCGATCGTGGTCAGCCGGTCGAAAGTCGCGCTGACCAGCCGGGCGAAGCTTCGCGAGGTGATCGCTTCACCGGGCTTGAAGCGCCGGTCCTGGCGCATGTAGGCGAGGTAGGGGGCGACGAGATTCACCTCGGTTGCGCGGAGGTCGCGCGCGGCGTCCGCGGCGAAGATGAGCGGCAGGAAGGCGTCATCCGGCCGCGCCAGGGTGCAGACGATCTCGACACCGCAGCCACGCACGTCCGAAAGAATCCGGACATAGCTCTCCCCGTCCGGGAAGCGGCGGGTCTCCAATTCGCCCAGCCGCCATCCGCCGGCCGCCGCCAGGTTGGCCGCGAAGGTTTCGTTGCCGGGCATCGGCAGGATCACACGCATCAGCACCTCGCGAAGACCGATGAAGGCTCGGACGGAATTCCGGGGCCCCAAGACTCCTTACGCGGGTCCAGAGTGCCTCCCCTTGCGCCGGATCAAGGTGTCGGATGCTCACCACTGGCGTCGGAAGATGAGCCATCCGCCGCCGAGCAACGGCAGGCTGATGCCGACAAGGGCCGCCGCATGCGGCCAGAGCTCCCTCATCCCCGCCCCTTTCAGAAAGACGCCGGTGACGCTCTCCAGCGCATGGAGCAGGGGGCTCGCCTGGGCGGCGACCTGCAGCCACCGGGGCATGCTGTCGACGGGCGCGATGCTGCCGGAAAGGAAGAGCAGCGGAAACAGGCTGAAGAAGCTGGCCAGCATCGCCTGCTGCAGGGTGCTGGTGAGGGTGGCGACGAAGACCCCGATCGAGACCGCGCTCAGCAGGAACAGGAATTCGAGGGCGAAGAGCGTCGCCAGACTTCCCTCCATGGGCACGCCGAGCAGACGGATCACCAGCAGCGAGGGGAAGATCGACCCCAGGGTGATGATGATCGGCGGGACGATCTTTCCCAGAAACAGTTCGTGGGCGCGGATCGGCGTGACCCGGATCTGCTCCAGGGTGCCGTTCTGCTTCTCGCGCACCAGCCCCGCCGCCGGCAGGATCACCGCCAGCATGAAGCCGGCCTGGGCCAGCATGTTGAGGGCCGAGAAGCGGGTGTTGGTGAGATCGGGATTGTACCAGACGCGCACCGACGGCTGGACGCCGCCGCTCATCCGCATCGATCCCATGGTGCGGGCCTGGGTGAAGCGGGCCGCCATCTCGATGATGTAGGCACGGGCGCGGGCGCCGACGGTGGCGTTCGAGCCGTCGACAATGATGCCGAAGTCAGCAGGGCGACCGCCGTCCACCCGCGCGCCGAACCCGGGCGGAATCTCCACGACCGCGTGCAGTGTCCCCTTCCGCAGTTCGTCCGCCGCCGCGCGCGCCGAGTCGAACTGTCGCCTCAGGGTGAAACTGTCGCCAGCTGTCATCTCCTCGACCAGCGCCCGGCTCGCCGGACTGCGGTCGTGATCTACCAGGCCCAGCCCGAGGTCGCGCACGTCGAAGCCGATGGCCATGGTGCACATGACGACCTCGACCGTGGTCAGCCAGAAGACCAGGAACAGCACGACCGGGTCGCGCAGCATCTGCGCGAACTCCTTGCCGATCAGGCCCTGGAGCCGCCCGAACATCGTCAGGCGATCCGCTTGTTGAAGAGCAAGCTGGACAGGCCCAGCACAACCGCGGTGTAGCCGACCAGGACCGCCACGTTGAACCACAGGTCCGCCAGCCCGGCCCCGCGCATGACGATTCCGCGCGAGATGTTGACAAAGTACATGGCCGGGACTCGCGCCGAATAGCCCTGGAACAGCTCCGGCATGGTGAAGACCGGATAGATGAAGCCGGAGAACAGGAAGGCCGGCATCAGGGTCAGGATCAAGGTCACCAGCATGGCCGCGACCTGGGTCTTGACGAGGGTGGAGACCAGCAGGCCGATCGAGACCGTGCAGATCACGTAGAGCGCGCCCAGGGCGATCAGCAGCGCGAAGCTGCCGTGCATCGGGACCTTGAACCACAGGAAGCCGGCGGCCAGCACCAGGGCCAGCTGGGCGAAGGCGATGAGGGCGTAGGGCAGCAGCTTGCCGACGATGAACTCGAACTTGCCGAGCGGCGAAGCGTAGATTTGGGCGATGGTCCCCAGTTCCTTCTCGCGGGCGACGGCGAGCGCGGTCAGCAGAGGCGGAAAGGCCATCAGGATCACCGCGAACAGACCCGGTACGATGAAGTCGCGGCTGCGCAGCTGCGGATTGTACCAGACCCGCACCTGCGGCTGGACCGGCAAATCGAGCGTTCCTTTCGGGAAGGCGTGGATGATGGCCCGGCCATAGGCGGAAACGATGGCGGCGGTGGAGGCGTAGGTGCCGTCGACGAGGAATTCGACGGGGGCGTCCTCCCCCTTCCGCAGGCGGCGGCCGAAATCGGGCGGGATCACCAGGACGGCGCGGGCCTTGCCTCGCATCACCAGATGCTCCGCCTCCCCTTCGCTCTGGGGGCTGGCGGCAAGCCGGAAATAGCTGGTGTTGACGAACTGGTCGGCGAGGGCGCGGCTGGCGGCGCTCCGGTCGTGGTCGACGACGACCAGCGGCGCCTCCTCGACGTCGAAGGACAGGGCGTAGCCGAACAGGAACAGGATCACGAGCGGCATGAAGACCGCGATCCAGACCGTGATCGGATCGCGGACGATCTCCAGTGTCTCCTTGCGTGAGAAGGCAAGCGTGCGCGACAGCTTCATGCCGCCCTCGCCTGCCCGCGCGCGCGGGCGATGAATCCCAGGAAGACATCCTCGACCCGGGCCTCCGAGAGCCCCAACTCGGCCTGCAGGGTCGACAGCGGGCCAAGCGCGATCATCCGCCCGTCCATCATCAGGCCCAGACGGTCGCAGTAGGTCGCCTCCTCGAGATAGTGGGTCGAGACGATCACCGCGACGCCCTCGGCCGCGAGGGCGTCGATCAGCCGCCAGAACCGGAACCGGGCAAGTGGATCGACCCCCGAGGTCGGCTCGTCGAGGAACAGCACCTTGGGCCGATGCACGATGGCGCTTGCGAGCGCCAGGCGCTGGCGCACGGCGCTGGAGAGACTGCGGACCAGACCGTCCCGCGGCGCGTCATAGCCCGCCCGTTCGCAGGCCTGGTCGATCCGCCTCACCTGCTCGCCGCGCGGCGTCCCGTAGGCGCGGGCGAAGAAGTCCAGGTTCTCCTGCGCCGTCAGGTCGGTGAACAGGGAGACCTTCTGCGAGACATAGCCGATGCTGGCGCGGACCTGCTCGCTCTGGCGCGCCACATCCAGCCCGGCGACCAACCCGCGCCCGTCGCTGGGCGGCAGCAGGCCGCAAAGCATGCGGATCAGCGTGGTCTTGCCGGCGCCGTTGGGACCGAGGAGGCCCAGCACCTCGCCCGCCTTCACCGTCAAGCTGACATCGTCGACGGCGACGAAGTCGTCGAAGCGCCGGGTCATGCCCTCGGCCGAGACGCGAACCTCCGCCGATGGCGCGCGGGGCTCACGGGCCTCCTTCGCCGCAGTGACCGGCGCGCTGGCCGCGGCTACGACAGTGAAGGCGTCCTCCATGCTCGGCTCCACCGGCTCGAGAACCGGCGCGCCGGGCAGTCGAAGCGGAGCGTCGCCGGCCAACTGGATGCGGAACGTGTCGGCGGTTCTCTTCTGGAAGCTCAGCACCTCGGGCGCGGCGGTGAGCTGCCGCTCCAGCGCGGCGGGATCCGACGCGGTGACCCGATAGACCCGCCCGCGTGCGACGCCGCGAAGCTCGGCCGGCGATCCGACCGCCAGAGGGCGGCCGTCCCGGAGCAGCAGCACCCGGTCGCTGGCTTCGGCCTCGTCCATGTAGGAGGTGGCGAAGACGATGGAGCGGCCCGCCGTCCTCGCCGCATCGAGTATCTTCCAGAGTTCCCGCCGGGAGAGCGGATCGACCCCCAGGCTCGGCTCGTCGAGGATCAGCAGCGGCGGCTCGTGGATGAGATTGGCGCAAAGGGCCAACTTCTTGCGCATTCCGCCCGACAGCGCCCCCTCGCGCCGGCCTTCAAAGCGCGCGAGGCCGGCCATCGCCAGCAGCACCCCCTTGCGTTCCAAGTAGGCCGCTCTCGGGACGTCGCGGATGGCGGCGGCGAAGGCGAGATTCTCGGCGACGGTGAGGCGATCGTAGAGCGAAAAGCCCTGCGACATATAGCCGACCTGGGCCTGCACCCGCCCGGGCGCCTTGCGCACGTCCGAGCCGAGCACACGGCAGCGGCCCGAACTTGGCCGCAGTATGGCAGCCAGCATCTGCAACAGGGTGCTCTTGCCGGCGCCGTCCGGTCCCACCACGCCGAGGACCTCGCCGGGCCTTAGATCGAAGCTGACGCCCTCGAGGACGGTGCGCTCGCCGAACCGGCGCCCCAGGCTGTCCGCCGTGATCACGGGGGCGGCCGACATCCCTATTCCGGGATCTGCAGGGTGGCCGGCCAGCCCGCCGCCTCATCCCAGAGAATCCAGGCGTCGGCGGGCATGCCCGGCTTGAGCAGACCGTCGGGGTTGGGCGCTTCGAGGATCACGCCGTAGACGGTTCGACTGCGCTCGTCCGGGACGTGCACGTCCCGGGGGGTGAACTGCGCCTGGGAGTCGACGCGCGCCACCCGGGCCTGGAAATCCCGCCCCGGAAAGGCGTCGACGCGCAGGCGCGCCGGCCCGCCCAGCCGGACCTTGCCGAGGTCCGCCTCGGTGATGAACACCTTCAGCCGGATGGTCGACAGGTCGGCGAGCACGGCCACCGCCTGGCCGGGCCCGACCACCTCGCCGGGCTCGACGAGCCGCTCCAGGACTGCGCCGGTGATCGGCGCAGTCACCACCGTCTTGCCGCTCTGGGAACGGGCGAGCGCCAAGGTCTTGCCCGCCACGTCGGCCTGGGCGAGGGCTTCGGCCCGCTGTTGTCGCAGCACCTCGACCCGGTGAAGAGCCTCGGCGTAGGCGTCGCGCGCGGCGTCGAGACGCTGGGCGGGAAGGTAACCCTGGCTGCTCAGGGTCTCGTAGCGTGACAGATTGGTCCTTGCGGTCTCGGCATGGTGCGTGGCCAGGTCGATCTGGGAGTCCAGCTGAGCGCGGGTCCGCACCGCCGCCGCCTGCTGGGCCTCGGCGCGCTCGGTCATCAACTCGTAGTCGGTCCCCACGATCCGGGCCAGAAGACCTCCGGCCTGGACCGTCTCGCCTTCGACCGCGCGGATCTCCGCCAGGCGTCCGGACGCTTCGACGCCAACGCGCACCTCGTCGGCCTCGATCCGGCCACTGCCGTAGATGACCTGCGGCGGCTGAGGCTGGGGCTGCAGCCGCCAATAGGCGAGGCCGGCCCCGCCGGCGAGCACGACGAGGGTGATCGCGACGACCGTAACCCAGGTTTTGGCGTTCAGCTTCATGGCCGCCTCCCAAGGCCAGCCAACATCCGGCTTGGCGCGGGCGCCTTGCGCTGGATCAACCCGGCCGCGGACGAGGTCACGACGCGCCGCCCCCGCTGCGCACCGCGGGGCGGGCGCGTCGCCGTCGCAGCAGCAGATAGCCGGCGGGGATGACCAGCATGGACAGCAGCGGCGCGGTCAGCATGCCGCCGATCATGGGCGCGGCGATGCGGCTCATCACCTCCGACCCGGCGCCGTGGCCGATCAGGATGGGGAACAGGCCGGCCAGGATGACGGCTACCGTCATCGCCTTGGGTCGCACCCGCAGAAGAGCGCCTTCGCGCACCGCCGCCTCGACCTGTTCGGGCGACGGGGTCGGGCCCCGTTCGGCTAGGGCGTGCCGAAGGTATATCAGCATGACCACGCCGAACTCGGCCGAGACGCCGGCCAGGGCGATGAAGCCGACGCCGGTCGCCACCGACTGGTGGTAGCCGAGCAGGTAGAGCAGCCAGACCCCGCCGACGAGGGCGAATGGCAGGGTACCCATGATCAGCAGCGCCTCGTCGAGCCGCCGGAAGGTCAGGTAAAGCAGGCCGAAGATGATCAGCAGGGTGGCCGGAACCACGAGCAGAAGCCGTTGGCCGGCGCGTTCGAGGTATTCGAACTGGCCCGCATAGGCGATGCTGACCCCCGGCGACAGCCGTACCCGGGTCGAGACGGCCTGCCTCAGGTCGGAGACCACGGAGCTCAGGTCCCGGCCCCGGACGTCGACGTAGACCCAGGTGGACGGCCGGCCGTTCTCGCTCTTGAGCATGGGGGGCCCGTCGGCGACGCGCAGGGCCGCGACCGTGCCGAGGGTGATCTGCTGGCCGGACGGGGTCAGCACCGGCAGGGCGCGCAACTCCTCCACGCTGTCGCGAAGCTCGCGCGGATAGCGGACGCTGATCGGATAGCGGGCCAGGCCCTCGACGGTCTGGCCTATGGTCTCCCCGCCGATGGCGCCGGCGACGATCGACTGGACGTCGGCGATGTTCAGGCCGTAGCGACCGGCGGCGGCGCGGTCGATGTCGACGTCGATGTAGCGGCCGCCGGTCAGCCGTTCAGCCAGGGCCGAGCTGACCCCCGGCACGTCCTTCGCCACCCGCTCGACCTCGGCCGCGATACGGTCCAGCTCGGCCAGATCAGCCCCGGAGACCTTGACCCCGATCGGGCTCTTGATGCCGGTGGCCAGCATGTCGATCCGGTTGCGGATCGGCGGCACCCAGACATTGGACAGCCCGGGAACCTGAACGGCGCGGTCGAGCTCCTCCACCAGCTTCTCCGGGGTCATGCCCGGACGCCACTGGTCGCGCGGCTTGAACTGGATGGTGGTCTCGAACATCTCGAGCGGAGCCGGATCGGTCGCGCTCTCGGCCCGGCCCGCCTTGCCGAACACTGTCTTGACCTCCGGCACGGAGCGGATCATCCGGTCGCTGCGCTGCAACAGGCTGGAGGCCTGGGCGGCCGACAGGCCCGGCAGGGCGGACGGCATATAGAGGAGGTCGCCCTCATCCATGGCCGGCAGGAACTCGCCGCCCAGGCGCGACAGCGGCCAGGCCGCCGAAACCAGCACCAGCAGGGCGACCGCGAGCGTCAGCCGGGGTCGCCGCATCGTCAGATCGAGGGCGGGCCGATAGATGCGCGTGAGGACGCGATTGACCGGATTGTCCTGCTCGGCCGGAATCCGGCCGCGGATGAGATAGCCCATCAGCACCGGCACGAGGGTGACCGACAGGATCGCCGCGGCCGCCATGGCGTAGGTCTTGGTGAAGGCGAGAGGGGTGAACAGCCGCCCCTCCTGGGCCTGCAGGCTGAACACCGGCACGAAGGACAGGGTGATGATCACCAGGCTGAGAAACAGGGCCGGACCGACCTCGGCGGCGGCGTCGGTGATCACCCGCCAGCGCGTCTCACCTAGCGGGCGCTCGCCGGGATGGTCGTGCTCCCAGCGTTCGATGTGCTTGTGGGCGTTCTCGATCATGACCACGGCGGCGTCGACCATGGCGCCGACGGCGATGGCGATGCCGCCCAGCGACATGATGTTGGCGTTCACGCCCTGCAGGTTCATCACCAGCAGGGCGGCCATGACGCCGAGCGGCAAGGTCAGGATGGCGACCAGGGCCGAGCGGGCGTGCCAGAGGAACAGGCCGCACACCAGCGCCACAACGATGAACTCCTCCAAAAGCTTGCTGCTGAGGTTCTCGATGGCCCGGTCGATCAGGCCGGAGCGGTCGTAGACGGGAACGATCTCGACACCGGCGGGAAGGCTTGGCTTGAGCGTTGCCAGGCGGTCCCGCACGTCAGCGATGACGGCCTGGGCGTTCTCCCCCGAACGCAGCACGACGACCCCGCCGACGACCTCCCCTTCCCCATTCAGCTCGGCCACGCCGCGGCGCATCTCCGGTCCGAGCTGAACCGTGGCGACGTCGCCCAGGCTCACCGGCACGCCGCCCGCAGCGGTGCGGATCGGAACGGCGCGGAAGTCATCCAGATCGGCCAGGTAACCGCTCGCGCGCACCATGTATTCGGCCTCGGCCAGCTCCAGCACCGATCCGCCGGTTTCCTGGTTGGCGCGTTGCAGGGCGTCGGTCACCGCCTGGTGGGTGACGCCGTACGCGGTCAGCTTCACGGGATCCAGCACGACCTGATACTGGCGCACCATGCCGCCGATCGTGGCCACCTCCGCCACGCCAGGCACGGTCTTGAGCTCGTAACGCAGAAACCAGTCCTGCAGGCTGCGCAGTTGAGACAGGTCATGCCGGCCGGTCCGGTCGACGAGGGCGTACTGGTAGATCCAGCCGACCCCCGTGGCGTCGGGTCCGAGGGCCGGTCGCGCGGTCTCCGGCAAGCGGGCCTGGACCTGGTTGAGATACTCCAGCACCCGCGAGCGGGCCCAGTAGAGGTCGGTCCCGTCCTCGAACAGGACGTAGACGAAGCTGTCCCCGAAGAAGGAATAGCCGCGCACGGTCCGGGCTCCGGGCACCGACATCATGGTGGTCGCCAGCGGATAGGTGACCTGGTTCTCCACGATCTGCGGAGCCTGTCCCGGGTAAGGCGTGCGGATCACCACCTGGACGTCGGAGAGGTCGGGCAGGGCGTCCACCGGCGTGCTGCGGACGGCCAGCAGGCCGGCGGCGAACAGGGCCGCGGCGAGGATCAGCACCAGGACGCGGGCGCGCACAGACAGGCGAATAAGGGCGGCGATCATCAGTGCGCTCCCCCGTGTCCGGAGTGGCCGGACGCCTGGGCCGGACGCGGGGGCGCCGAGGTCCCGGACAGCGGACGAACCGCGACGCCGCTCAGGCTGGCCTCGGAATCGATGAGGAACTGGCCGGAGGCGACCACCCGCTCGCCCTCGGCGAGGCCCTGCAGGATCTGGGTCTGCCCGCCGGCCTCGCGGCCGATGCGAACCTCGGCGGCGCGGTAGCGGCCGTCCGCTTCCGCCAACATGACCAGCGTCCGGGTTCCGGTGCGGATCACCGCTTCGGACGGGACCAGCAGGGTCTCTTCAGTTCCGCCGCCGAAGACGACCTGGCCGAACATGCCGGGCCGCAGCCGTCCGCCGCGATTGGCGAGTTCCACCCGGGCGGTCAGGGTGCGGCTGTCGCCGGACACCTCCGGCAGCAGGGCGCCGAGCCGGCCGCTGAAGCGCTCGCCGGGGAAGCCGGCGAAGGCGACTTCCACTGCCTGGCCGACACGTAGCCGCGAAGCCTGCGCTTCCGGGACTGCGGCGTTCAGCCACACTGTGGAAAGGCCGTTCACCTCCGCCAGGGTCTGGCCCTGGGCGACCGTCATGCCGGCACGCACGCTGAGCGTGCGGACCACGCCGCCGGACGGGCTGGTCACCGTCACCGTGGTGCGCGGGCGACCGCTGCGCTCCACCGCCGAGATGAGCGCCTCCGGCATGCCCAGCAGAATCAGCCGCTGGCGGGCCGCCTGGGCCAGGCGCTCGTCGCCGGTCCCCCTGACGGCGAGGTATTCCGCCTGGGCGCCGCCCCACTCGGGGACCAGCAGGTCGGCCAGGGGCGCGCCGGCGGCGATCACGTCCCCCGGCGCCCGCCCGTAGACCCGCTGGACGAAGCCCCCTGCCCGCGCCTGGACCACGGCGACGTCGCGCTGGTTGAAGTCGACGACCGCCGGAACGGTCAGATCACCGGCCAGGACGCCCCGCTGGACGACGGCGTAGCGCGCGCCCAGGGCTTGGGTCAGGGCGGGATCGATCCGCACACCGCCCTGCTGCCCGGCCTCCGCCTCGTCGGCGTAGCGGGGGACCAGGGGCATGTCCATGAACGGCGACTTGCCCGGCGCGTCGAAATGCCGATCCGGAGCCATAGGGTCGTACCAGTAGAGCACGCGTCGCTCGGGTGCCTGGGCCGCCGGGGGCGTCTCGCCGGCCGGCAGGACGCGGACCACGGCGACGCCGACGGCGGCGCCGAGGATTAGCAGGCCGGCCGCGCCGAGGGCGAGCCGCAACCGGTTCTGGGCGATGCGGGTCATTGGGGGTCCTCCCCGTAGGTGAGCGAGATGCGGACCGCCTCGCGGACGATCAGCGCTTCGCGGTCCAGGGTTTCGAGGCGGGCGTCGGCGAGCCCGGTGAAGGCGTCGATGACGTCCGCCAGGCCGGCCCGTCCGGCGCCGTAGCTGGAAGTCTCGAGCGAGGCGCGGTCGCGGGCGGCCGGCAGCAGCACGTCGCGGGCTCGCCGCCACTGGTCGTGGTGCATCCGGTGCTCGGCGAGGTCCGCCTCGAGGGCGGCGCGCAGAGCCCGCGTCGCCGCCTCGCGTTCGATGCGGACCCGGCGGGCGTCGGCCGAGCGCGCCGCGATCACCGGATCCTGGCGGCGGTCGGCGAATAGCGGCAGGCTCACGCGCGCGCCGACCGAGACCATATCCCCGTACATCGGATCGCGCCGGCCGTAGCCAAGTTCGAAACTCCAGTCGGGCTGGCGTCCGGCCCGGGCGAGATCGGTTTCCGCGTCGGCGCGATCGGCGACCGCGGTCCAGGCGCGCAGGGTCGGGACCTGCTCCAGGCCGGCCCGAAGCCGTCCCTCGTCCAGAACCGGCTCGGGCGGCGGGCCATCGGCCTGCGGATCGGGCTCGCCGGTCCAGCGCGCGAGCTCGGCCCGGGCGCGCTCTTCGGCCGCGACCAGGGCGCTGCGACGGTCCTCCAGGGCGGCCTTCAGGCGGATGGGCGAAAGGGCGCCGGCCGGCCGGTCCTGACCCGAGGCGACGGCGGCAGGCGCGGCGTCCCACAGCGGTTCCAGGGCGGCCAGCACCTCGTCCAGGGCCTCGCGCCGTCGCTTGGCGTAATGCAGGTCCGTCCAGGCCAGGGCCGCGGCGACCCGGACCTCGCGACGCGTGATCTGCGACTGCATTTCGGCCACGCCGATATCGGCGGCGGCAATCTGGCGCTCGGCGCGGCGCCGGGCGCCGCTCGGCACGGCCTGCATGACCCCGACCCGGACCATGGTCATCTCGTCCCGACCGAACGAGCCGGCCATGGGGCCGGAGACCGGAAGGTTCTCGACCGCGACGGAGAGCTCGGGGTCGGGCAGTTGCCCGGCGGCGGGCGCAGCGGCCCGGGCGGCGTCGACCGCCAGGCCGCGGGCGCGGACCTCCGGCGCGTCGGCCGCGGCGCGCTCAAGCGCCTGGCCGTAGGTGAGCGGTCCGGCCAAGGACGGGGTGGCGAGCGCCAAGGCGAGGACGGCGGCGACGGCGGCCTGGCGACCCGCCGGCGGGTCGGCGATTCGGGAATGGCCGCGCCCGCCGACGCGCGCCCTCCCGCAGAAGAGAGCAGACATGGGATATCCGTGGTGTGGGGGCGCGAGCGCGCCGTTTCTCGGCCCGGACAGGGCCGGGCGGACCGGGAGAGGCTTAGGCCACGGTCCTGGGCGGCCTCAGAATCCCAGGCCCCTGGACCTCGTCCAGGCTCCGCTGCGAATCCGCACGCAGCCGCACCGTCGCCGCAGCCGGGATGGGCGTCCCGACGACGGCGGGAAGCACCGCGACGGGCGCCGCGCATCCCATATTGGCTATGCAGGCAGGGGTCCTATCCGAGCACGGCTGACCGCGCCCGGAGCGGTCCGGGTCCGTCATGCCCTCCATATCCGCGCAGTCGTCCATCGTCGCGGCCGCCTGGGCGGCCGACGGCGGGGTGGTCGCGTGAGCGCCGAACTGGCCGGCAAGACCGGCCAGGGCGAAGGCGACGAGGAGGGCTCGCAGCAGCGTCCACATGTTCGAAGTTGGCGCGCCTTCCATTTCGAAGTCAAAGAAATAGAACAGGACTACGGATAAATACGGAGGCGCATCAATGATTTATGTCGACAGGAAGACGGCGTGGCTTTACGCGCCGTCGCCGTCCTCCCCTCATCATCGCCGCCTCGAATACGCGCCTGCGACAGAAGACCACAGGTCGGTCTAGACCTGTCGTCCGTGCCGCGGGCGATCCGCGATCAGTGGACCATGAAGCGGACAACGCCGTTCATGACGTGGCCGTCGGCGCCCTGGGCCGACCAAGTCAGCACATGGTTGCCCTTGGCCAGCGCCGGCAACGGCACGCTGACCGCCGCGCTCGAGGCGGCGTCGGTCACGGCGATCGCCGCCGGGTCGGCCTCACCGCTCTTCAGGCTCAGGGCGGTCAGCCGCATTGGATGCGGGAAGGTGATGCTGAAGGCGGTCGGGGCGGTTGAGCCCATCCAGCCGTCGGCCGGGGTCGTGCGGACCTCGGCGGCCTGGGCGGCGGCTCCGGGGGCGGGGTGGTGCCCGGCATGCGGATCGGTCTGGGCCTGGGCGACGCCGGCCAGGACGAAGGCGGAAAGGGCGACGAGGACGGGAGAAAGCAGCTTGCGCATGAGGGCGGTTCCTTAGGTCTTCGGAGAATCCATGCCGGGCATGTCTGGCGGCATGTCGCTCATGTCGTGTCCGGCATGAGGGTCGGTCGGGGCCGGCTCGGTCGCCGGCGGGGGCACGGGCGCCGGTCGCGGCCGCTGCGGCGCAGCTTTCGGCGCGGGCGCGGGCGCGGCGGTCGCCGGGGTCTCGACAGCGAGGTCGGCGGGCGCCGCGGTCGCGGGCGGCGCGGCCGGAGCCGGCTCGGGCTGTTGCGCCGGCGGGGTTTCGGCCGCCGGTTGGCAGGCCGCCAGGGCGACGGCGGCGGCCAGCGGCGCCAGGAAGACGGGTTTCATCTGCAGTCCTTTCACGATCTAGAACCAGGCTCTCAGGCCGACGACGATCCGAGTATCCTCGGTGTTCCGTCCGGCGGCCTCGAGGTAGTCGGCCGTGCGGCCGAAGCGCTTCGTCCATTCCACGCCGACATAGGGCGCGAATTCCTTGCGGATCTCGTAGCGCAGACGCGCGCCGAGCTGCACCGAGGTCAAACCCGCACCGATCGATAGCTCGGGGATGTCCTCGGCCGAGAGATTCACTTCGGCGCGCGGCTGCAGGATCCAGCGATTGGTGATGCGCTGATCGTACTCGCCCTCGGCGGCGGCGGTGAGCTCGCCCTTGTTGGACAGGAACAAGGCGGCGTCGACCTCGAACCAGTAGGGCGCCAGCCCCTGGACGCCGATCACCAGGTCGGTCCGGTTCGCTACCGGCCGCCAGGTCTGGCGCAGGCCCGCCTGGACGTCCCAGAAGGGCGCGACGGCGCGGCTGTAGAGCGCCTGCACCCCCGCCTCCTCGACCCCCTCGCCGAACTCCCCCTCCCCTTCCGACTTCCACCAGAACCGGCTGATGTCGCCCCCGCTCCAGCCTTGGGCGTCCCAGGCGAACCCTTCCTCGCCGTCACCGAGGTTCGCCTCGAGCCGATCGAAGACCACCGCCGTGGTGCGGACGTCTCCGTTCTCCGCGCGCATCTGCTCCCGGGCGGCCGCCATCTCTGCCGGATCGAAGAGGAGGTCAGCGGCGTGCGCCGGGCCCCGCGACGCCGCCGGGGGGGCCGGATCCTCCGGCGGCCGGCCGGGGGTGTCGGCGCTGGTCGGCACGTCCGGCGGCATTGCCATGCCGGCCATGTCGTGACCGGCATGGGGGTCCGCCGCGACGGGAGCCGGCGTTCCTGGCATGGGGTGGTCGGCGTGCGGATCGCTCGGCGGAGCGGCCTGGGGTCGCGCCGGGGCGCCCATGTCATGGCCCGCGTGCGGATCGGCGCTCGGCGCCGGCGTCTCCGGCATGGCATGACCCGCATGCGGATCGCTCGGCGGAGCGGCCTGGGGTTGCGCCGGGGCGCCCATGTCATGGCCAGCGTGCGGATCGGCGCTCGGCGCCGGCGTCTCCGGCATGGCGTGACCCGTATGCGGATCGCTCGCCGGTGCGACTTGGGGCTGCCCCGGGGCGCCCATGTCGTGACCGGCGTGCGGGTCGGCGGCGGGCGATCGTTCCGGCACATAACCGGTCGGACAGGCCGGCGCGCCGGGTTGTCCGAGGCGCGCCGCGTCGGCCGTCGGCGCGCCCCGGCGGACGCAGCCGGCCCGCGGGGGCGCCGCCTGCCCGGCCTGGGGCGTCGAGAGATGGCCGGCATGCGACTGGGCGAAGGCCGGCGGGGCCGCGGCCAGGACGAGCAGATGCAGTGCGGCGGAGGCGCGGATCACGAGGCGGCTCCTTCGAGGGGGCGGACGGTCACGACGTTGAACATCCCCGCGTGCATGTGCATCAGCAGGTGGCAATGGAAGGCCCAGTCGCCGGGATTGTCGGCGGTCAGGTCGAAGGTCACCTTGCCGCCGGGCGCGACGTTCACCGTGTGCTTGAGCGGCTGATGGCCTGCGGGACCACCCGTCACCAGTTCGAAGAAGTGGCCGTGCAGGTGGATGGGGTGGGCCATCATGGTGTCGTTGACCAGGGTCACCCGCACCCGCTCGTTGCGTTCGAAGCGGATCGGTTCGACCAGTTCGCTGAACTTGCGGCCGTCGAAGCCCCACATGAACCGCTCCATGTTGCCGGTCAGGTGGATCTCCATCGTTCGCGACGGCGGGCGCTGATCCTTGTTGGGCTGCAGGGAGACGAGGTCGGTATAAACGAGCACCCGGTGTGGAACGGTCTCCAATCCCGTCGGCCGTTCGCCAAGGCGGTTGGCCGGATCCATCGAGACCATGTCCACGCCGACGCCCACCTCCATGTCCGGCGGGGCGTTGTCGGGATCGCGCATGTTCATGCCGGCCATGGACATGGCCCCGTCGCCGGACGCCGGGTCGGGGCTCGCGCTCCCATGAGCCATGCCGCCCATGGCGGCGTAATCCATGCCGGCCATGGCGCCATGGTCCATGCTACCCATGCCCATGTCCCGCATTGTCAGGTTGGGGACCTGGCGCAGCGGCGGGACCTCGGCGGTCATGCCCGGCCGGGGGGCGAGGGTCGCCCGCCCCATGCCGGAGCGGTCGATGGCCTCGGAGACGATGGTGTAGGCCCGATCCTCGGTCGGCCGGACGATGACGTCGTAAGTCTCGGCGACCGAGATCTGGAACTCGTCGACCTCCACCGGCCGCACGTTCTCGCCGTCGGCCTGGACCACGGTCATCGCCAGACCGGGGATGCGGACGTTGAAGATCGACATGGCCGAGGCGTTGATGATCCGCAGCCGGACCCGCTCGCCGGGGCGGAACAGGCCGGTCCAGTTCTCCGCCGGGCCATGACCGTTGATCAGGTAGGTGTAGGTCGAGCCGTTGACGTCGAGGATGTCGCGCGGGTCCATGCGCATGGATCCCCACATGCGCCGCTCTTCCAGACTCATCCGGTCGCTGCCGTCCAGCAGCCCGGCTAAGGTCGTGCGCTGGCGGTTGAAGTAGCCGGGGCTCTTCTTCAGCTTCTCGAGGATTTCGTGCGGACGCATGAAGCTCCAGTCCGACAGGACCAGCACGTGCTCGCGGTCGTAACCGACCGGATCGGCGCCCGCCGGATCGATGACGATGGGGCCGTAGTGCCCGAGCGCCTCCTGAAGCCCGGAATGGCTATGGTACCAGAAGGTGCCCGACTGGATGATCGGGAACTCGTAGACGAAGGTCTCGCGCGGGCGAATGCCCGGGAAGCTGATGCCGGGCACCCCGTCCATCTGGAAGGGCAGCAGGATCCCGTGCCAGTGGATCGAGGTGTCCTCGTCGAGGGTGTTGGTGACCGACAGCCGTACGGTCTGGCCCTCCCGCAGACGCAGCACCGGCGCCGGCAGCGTGCCGTTGATGGTGACCGCCTGCCCGGTCCGACCGTTGACCGTGAACGGCGTCCGGCCGATCGTCAGGCCGATGTCCGGGCCGGTTAGCGTCGGCAGGTCCGCTCTCAGGCCTGCCGAGTCGGTCTGAGCCCAGGCCGGCAGCAAGGCCTGCAGCGCCCACAGGCCGCCGCCTGCGGCGGCTCCGCCCAGCAGGGCGCGACGATCGAACTTCATACCTGGCTCCAGACTGGCGGCGTCCCGCGGCGAACCCGGCCTTCTTCCGGTCTACGCGCGCGCGGCGCGGCGCCCTCGGGCAAGTTGACGCAACGCGCGATCAAAGCGTCGTGCGGCCGACCGTTCCCGGCCCGCTCAGATCGCCCCGGCCGCGGGCCCCAGCGCTTCGGCCAGCTTGCGTCGCGCCCTGGCGACGCGGGTCTCCACCGCCTTGACCGAGACGCCCAGGATGGCGGCGGCCTCGGCCTGGCCGCGCTCCTCCAGCGCGGTCAGCAGGAGCGGCGCCTTGAGCCGGGCCGGCAGGTCGGCGATGGCCGCCTCGAGCCGGCCGAGCGTCTGGCCCAGTTCGTACTGTTCCGCCGCGCCCCGGGCCTCATCGGCGACGGCCAAGGCTTCGCGGTCGGCCAGGTCGGCGGCGCCCAGCAACCAATGTCTGACCCGCCGTCGGCGGCTCCAGTCCCGGCACTTGTTGAGCGCGATGGTCCTCAGCCAGGCCTCGAAGGGGCGTTTCGGATCGAAGCGGCGGATCGCCAGCCAGGCCGCGGCGTAGGTCTCCTGCACCAGGTCGTAGGCTTCGTCCGCGTCGCCGACATAGCGCCGGACGAGCCGATAGAGACTGGCCTTGGTGGCCAGCATCAGGCGTTCGAAGGCCTCCGGATCCCCGGCAGCGGCCCTGGCTGGCAGATCCTCGTCGGCCGTCACCGCCGCCTACTCGCCCGCGACCGCCAGCGCCGCGACCACGCTGCGATCGAACCGCTCGGCCTGGGTCGGCGTCATCACCGTTCGCATCTCGAAGATGTGGGCGACCGTGGCCTGTTGGAGGTCGCCCATTGCGTCGTGAAAGTGATCGATCGCCGGCTGCACCTTGCGGCTGTCGCCGTCGCTCTCGGCGATGGCCTGCGCCAGTTCCCGGTTGGCGGCCTGGACCCGCTGTTCAAGGGCGATCCGGCGTGTCGCGAAGCGCGACTCGATCGCCTCGATTCGGGCCAACTGACCCCGGTCGAGGTCGAGGTCGCGATGGACGATCTCATGCAGCGAGGGCGGCGTCTGCCGCTGCAGCACCCAGGTCGCGCCGCCCCAGGCGCCCATGCCGCTGGCGGCGATCGCCAGCACGGTGGTCACGGCGATGGATTTCCAGCCGATTGTCATCAGTGAACCTCCAGGCGCGCCAGGGGCGACAGAGCGGCGGAGGAGAACACCGACATCTCCGAGCCCGGCGGCCGGGCCAGGCTGGTCCCCAGACCGCCATTGGCCACGCCCACGCCCAGGGCGAAAACCACCGCGATCAGGCGAAGGCGCGCCGCGGTCCGCTCGGCCTGGAGCGCCCGAACCCGGTCCCAGACGTCGGCCTCCAGCCGATCCAGCGGCGCATCGCCCGTCGGGGCCCGTGCCAGCCACTGCTCGAGATTGTCCATGGTATCGCCCTTCACGCCCCCTCGTTCGAACTACGCGCGCCGGAGCCACGGCCCTCGCCGCGTCGCCCCCCGGCAGCCGGCGCCGCCGACGAGGGGGCCGCGACGCCGGCGCGTATCACCGGATAGCAAGCCTTGGTCCCTGGGGGGAGAATGATGTCGTCGCGGTGGATGGCGGCGGTCCTGACCGTCGGGGCCCTGCTGGTCACGGCTCCGGCCCGGAGCCACGAGGACCACGAGAAAGCGCCTCCTCCGGCCGCCGCGGCGGCCCGGCCCGGCGCGACGGCGGCCGCGCCCCCCTCAGTCGTGGATCACGCCGCCACGGGCCATGCCGCCTCGGAGGCGGCCGCCGAGCCCAAACCGATGCCGCAGCGCCTCGTCCGCTGGCTCGGTCGCTGGCATCCGGCCGTGGTGCATTTCCCGATCGCGCTGTTCCTGGTGGCCGCGGTTCTCGAGGCGGCGGCGGTCTGGGGACGACGCGCCTGGCTAACGGACGGGACGCGGGTGCTGATCGCCCTGGCCGCGCTGTCTGCCATCGGGGCCGCGGCCCTGGGCTGGTTGGCGATGGGCCTGCCAGGTCCGGTGGAGGACGCCACCCACACCCTCCATCGGTGGCTCGGGACCGGGATCGCGGCGCTCGGGCTGCTGGCTTGGTGGGCCAAGGAGCGATCGATGCGTCGGCAGTCTGGCCGCGCCGCGCGCGGCCTCTACGCGGCGGCGCTGGCCGCGGTGACCCTGGCGGTCCTGCTCAACGCCTGGCTCGGAGGCGCGCTGACCCATGGCGTCAACCATCTCCGCTTCTAGACGCCATCCCTTCCCCGATGTCCTGGACCCGCTGACCAGCATCCGCTTCTTCCTGGCCCTGGGGGTGGTGCTGTTCCACTACCAGCTCTACTGGACGCTGCCGCCGTCGGCCTCGGGCCTGCTGGACCGGACCCGTCTCGGGGTCGACATCTTCTTCATCCTGTCGGGCTTCATCCTCACCCACGTCTATCTGCAGGGGAACGCCCAACCCCGATACCGGCGCTTCCTGGCGGCGCGGTTCGCCCGGATCTATCCCGCCCACCTGGCCATCCTTCTGGGCATGCTGGCCCTGGTGCTGGCGGCGCCCCTGGCGGGGGTGGGCCTGGAGCCGGGTCGTTTCAACGCCCCGGACTTCGTCCAGACCTTGCTGCTGGTCCAGGCCTGGTTCCCGCGCCAGTCGTTGGCGTTGTGGAACGGGCCGGCCTGGTCGCTGTCCGCGGAATGGTTCGCCTACCTGACCTTTCCGGCCTTCGCCTGGATCGCCCTTCGTCTGCGCGACCGACCGCTGGTCCTGACCGGCCTGGCCGCCCTGTTCTTCCTGGCCCTCGACCTCGTCTACCGCAGGGTCTTCGGGGTGGTCCTGCCGCGGGCCGAAGACAGCATGGGCATCCTGCGCATCGCGCCGGAGTTCCTGTTCGGGATAGGCCTCTACTATCTGGGACAGCGGGTGGCGCTCTCCCCCCGGGCGGCGATCGCCGCCGTGCTGGCAGCGACCGCCGCCCTGCTCGCGGCCATGCAGATCCCGCTCGACGACCGCCTCATCGTCGCCCTCTCGGGGCCTTTCCTGCTGGCGCTCGCCCTGCTCGCCAAATCCGGCGCCCGCACCTTCCTGTCACAGCCGCTCTGGCTGTTCGCCGGCGAGGCGTCCTACGCCCTCTACCTGGTTCACCTGCCCGTGCTGATGGTCTGGCGCAACGCGGTTCAGAGGCTCGGCGGTCTCGGCGGCGACTATCGGATGGGCTTGGGGGAACTGGCGCTCCTGCTGATCCTGACCCTGGCCGCGGCGGCCGGAATCCACATGGCGATCGAGCGCCCTGGCCGACGGCTGATCCGCCGGCTCGTCGAACGGCGCGAACCTGTCCCCGGGCTGGAACAGGCGCGCAGCGTCCACAGCGACCAAGGAGAACCCTTCTGATGTCCCGCATGCCGATCGCGGCCCTGAGCCTGCTCGCCGTCCTTCTTGTCGCTCCGCCCGTCCTGGCCCACCCGACGCCAGCGCCCCAGGCCGCCTCCCAGGCCCAGAGCGAGGTCGCTGCCGTGCTGGAAGGCTACCGGGCCGCCGTCGAAGCGCTCGACGGCGAGGCCGCTGCACAGTTCTTCTGGCCGGAGGCGCAGGTCTACGAGCAGGGCGGCGTCGAGGGCCGCTTCGCCGACTATCTCGCCCACCACCTGGGGCCGGAACTGGCCGCGTTCTCGGCGTTCACCTTCGAGGACCGGCGCCTCGAGACGACGGTGGCCGGTGACCTCGCCTATGCGACCGAGACCTACCGCTACCGGATCGTCTTCAAGGATCCGACCCGGGCGGCGGTCGAGCGACGCGGCGTCGCCACCAGCGTGCTCGAGCGCCGCGATGGACGCTGGCGGATCATCCGCTATCATTCGTCTTCGCGGGCGCCGCGCCCGGCCGGCTAGACCTTTCCCACACGCCAGCCCGTCCAGGCCGCTGAAGTTCGCGGTCGTTTCGGCGCCTCGTCACCAACACCGAGCCTCCCGATGCCCCTGCCCGTTCTCGCCCGCCGCGCTGTCCTCGGCTGCGTTGTTCTGGCCGCCGTCGCGCCGGCCGCCGCCTGCGGCCAGGCGCGGGAAAACCACGCGATCGCCGTCTACAAAACCCCGACCTGCGCGTGCTGCGACGCCTGGATAAGCCATCTGCGGGGCGCCGGCTTCATGGTGTCGGTCAACATCCTGGCGGACCTGCGCGGCCTGCGCAGCAGTCACGGCCTGGCTGAAACGCTGGCGTCCTGCCACTCCGCCCGCGTCGCCGGCTACTTCGTCGAAGGCCATGTGCCCGCCGCCGACATTCGTCGCCTGCTCGCCGAGCGGCCCGAGGCGGTCGGAATCGCCGTTCCGGGCATGCCGCCGGGATCGCCCGGGATGGAGACGCCGGGCGGCGACCGCGAGCCCTACGACACCCTGTTGGTGCTGAAGAATGGCGCAACCCGCCTTTTCGCCCGCCATGACGCCCAAGCCTGAGGACCACGATGAAGGTGCTTCGACTCTCGACCCAGCTGCACAAGTGGATCGCGCTCGCCGTCGGCATTCAGGTGCTGTTCTGGGTCGCCGGCGGGCTGGTGATGACCGCCATCCCGATCGAGACCGTGCGCAGCGAGCACCATGTTCGCGAGCGCGAAGCCGTCCCCATCGCCTTCGACAGTCTCAGGAGTCCCGGCGACATCGCCCGCGCTCGCGGCCTGGCGGTGGCCGGCGCGGAGCTCAGGTCCACCCCGCGCGGCCCCGCCTGGATCCTGAAGCCCGCGAAGGGCGAACCGGTGACGGTGTCCGCCCTGACCGGCGAGGCCTTCCCACCCCTCGACGCCGCTCTGGCCCGGCGACTGGCTCAGGGCGCCTATCAGGGCGAAGGCGCGCCGACCGCCGCCGTCCTGCACGACAAGGCCCCCCAGGAGACTGGCCGCGAGGGGCCGATCTGGCGCGTCGACTTCGACGACAGGGAACGCACCACCTTCTACCTGTCGCCGCAGACCGGCGAGGTGGTCACCCGCCGCTCGGCGGTCTGGCGCTTCTACGACTTCTTCTGGCGGCTCCACATCATGGACCTGGAGAAGGGCGAGAACTTCAACCACCCGCTGATCGTCGTGGTCACCTTCCTGACCTTCACCATCGTCATCACCGGCTTCATCCTGCTCTGGATCCGGCTGGCGCGGGACTGGTCGATGTGGCGAGCGCGCCGCCGCGCGACGGGTGGCTGAACGCCCGGCTTTCGCCCGCCCGGCCGGCCGCACCGGTTAACGCCGCGCCAGGATGGCCTCCATCTGGTCGATCTCCCGCTGCTGGGACCGCACGATCCCGTCGCAGAGGCGGATGATCTCGGGATCCGTCAGGCGGGCCTCGCGGCACGTTAGGATGGCGCCCGAATGGTGCGGGATCATCGAGCGGAGGAATTCGTCGTCGCCGATCGCGGCCTGGGTGCGCATGCCCCAGAGGCTGACGGCGAACACCGCCGCGGCCCCGGCGCCGATCAGCAGGTTGGCGCGCCGGGACGGGAACATCGAGCGCATGAACAGGAGCATGACCAACCCCATCGGGGCGACCATCATCAAGGTCATGTAGACGTTGTTGAGGTTGAGGCGGAAGTGATCGGGCGTGGCGATCATCGTGTACATGACCAGGTACATGATCACGAAATCGATCGCGACTTCGATAAAGAGACCGCGGTACGCCCCTTTCATCTCCTGGCCCGGGTGTTCGGGATGGCTGTTGGCCATGGCGGGCGCCCTCCGGTTTGATCGCGGTTTCAGCCGCCGTGCTCCGAAAGCCAGGCCTCCAGCTCCCGGATGTCCTTCATGGACTCGTCGATGATCTTCCGGGCCTTCTCGCGAATGGCTGGATCGTCGCTCTGCTCAAGGACAATGCGGGACAGGTCCGCAGCGCCCTGGTGATGCGGGATCATCTTGCGGGCCCACAGGACCTCGCCCTCGCCGCTGGCGGCCATCATGGCCTGGTTCATCCTGTCTTCGGCCGCCCGGAACGGATCACCGGCCGGCCCGGCGCCCGTCGAGGGCGCGTGTTGTTCCAGCCATCGCTGCAGGTCGGCGATGTCCATGGTCTGCATGTCGACGGTCTTCTGGGCCATGCGCCGGATGTCGGCGTCCTGGGTGCTCCCCAGCGCCACGCGCGACATGTCGACGGCCCCTTGGTGGTGCGGGATCATCTTGCGCGTCCAGGTCTCGTCGAGCGTCGCCCCGCTCGCCGCCGCCATTGCCTGGTGCATCTTCTGTTCGGCGGCAGCGTAGGGCGTGGCCGGCCCGGCCGCCTGCGCCGGCGCGGCCGGCTGTTGCGCCTCGACCTTGGTCGCGCCGGGCTCGGCGCCCGGGCCGCAGGCGGCCAGAAGGACAAGCGGGGCGCCAAGATGAGCGACGGAACGGACGAGTCGGAGGGGCATGGCGGCTTACGGCCGGATGGCGTACGCGGCGTTCCGTGGCAAACGGGACGAAACCGTTCCGCGATCCGGCTCCCTTTGTTGCGAACGCCTGAACAACCCCGCCTTCCGGCGACGGTTCGACGGCCGCTGCGTACAGACCCGTCCACCCGGATGCCGGGCATGCGCGGACGCCGACGGTGATGTAGAAGAGTCCCCGGCGGGTTCCGGAACGATAGCGGTCGATCTTGAGCCAGGGGACGTCTTCGGCGTCGGCGGCGATCGGCTGTGAAACGCCGGGCTTCCGTACAGAAGTTCCAGGCCCGCCCCCTCCCCTTCAGATCGGATCGATCAGGCCGGTGCGGACGGCGAGGGCCACCGCCTCAATGCGGGTGCGGACCCGCAGCTTCGCGCAGGCCTTTTCGAGGTAGCTATCGACCGTTCGCGGCGACAACCCAAGAATGGCGCCGATGTCGGAGGAGCTCTTGCCGCGGCTGACCCAGGCCAGGCATTCGGCCTCGCGCTGGCTGAGCGCCAGGGGTTCTTCGGGTTTCGGGATCAGTTCCGGATGCATGGAGCATAACCTCATGGTTGCGCCCCACTCCCCGTAAATCGCGCCGGTTTTGCAAGCAACGTCAGAGTCTTGCGGGTTGTCCGCGGCTTTCTTGCGGGCCGGGAACTGACTTCTCCGGTCTGGTTGGACGGCATCGCTTGCGGCCGGTCCTGCCGGCGCCTAAACCGACCGCGTCGGGCGCCGTGAGATAGGCGCGGGGCTGGAGCCGGGGTTCGCCGATGGCGGAGGCGGCGCTCCGCGGCGAAGTAGCGGGCCTCTCGATCGCAGAGGATTCCAACGCCCGACCCCTCCGCCTTGCGTGTTGATTCCATTTGATTCATGGTCGTCGAGTCGGCGTTCGCGCCGATAGGGGCTTGGAATCCCCTGTGCGATATCAAAACCCAACGACCCGCGCCTGCGCGGTCGTCGCTTGTCCAGCGGCCGAGCCCGTGCATCGCGCGGCGCTGATCGGCTGAGCTGTCGCGCCCGCGGATTCCGGTCTCGCCCTTGTGGCCGGAGGAGCGTGGTGAGCAACGCCAAGGAGCTGGAGGCGGGAGCAGGAGACAGGCTGGACAGCCTGTTCCGCCGCTATGCGGCCTGGCTCGACGGGCGCCTGCGGAGCCGGCTCGGGCCAGACGAGGCGGCCGACATGGTCCAGGAGACCTATCTGCGGATCGCCCCCTATGACGGCGAGAGCATCCGCCATCCCAAAGCGTTCCTGCTGCGGGTCGCGCTCAATCTCGTGCGGGACGACCGCCGCCGGCAGGCGCGCCGCGCCAGGCTCCTCGATGAGCAACCGGCGGCCGAAGCCGAAGCCGCCTCGCAGCTGGACCAGATCCTGCTCAAGCAGATCGTCCTGACGATGCCGTCGCTCTACCGCGACATCTTCGTGTTGAACCGCTTTGGCGGTATGACTTACCCGGAGATCGCCCGCGCGCGAGGGATCAGCGTCAAGACCGTCGAGTGGCGGATGTCGAAGGCGCTCGAACATTGCGCGTCGCGGCTGGACGTTTAGGCGGGACATGATGACGGTCGACGAGGACGCCGACATCCGACGCAAGGAGACCGCTTCCTGGTTCGCACGCCTGAACCAGCGCAAGGTCTCGGCCGCCGATATCAAGGCCTTCAGCGCGTGGCGCCGCGTTCCCGAGAACGCCGAGGCCTACGACCGCATGGAGGCGGTCTGGGAGGCGACCGAGACCCTGGCCGACGATCCGGAGATCGCCGCCCTGACCAGACAGGCCCGGGAGGCCGCCAGCGCGCCCGCCCGGGCACGCGCGATGTTTTCGGACGTCCTCAAACCGCTGGGCGCGGCCGGCGCCCTGGTCGCCGTCCTGGTCGTCGGCCTGGGGGTCTGGAGCCTGTCGCGACCAGCCTCGTACGACACCGCGATCGGCGAGCAGCGCACGGTGCGGCTCGACGACGGCTCGCGGATCACGCTCGACACCGCCTCGAAGGTCGAGGTCCGCCTCGGTCGCGACTGGCGATCGGTCGTCCTGGTCGAGGGCCAGGCCCTGTTCGAGGTCGAGGGCGACGCGGACCGGCCGTTCGTGGTCACCGCCGGCGACACCCGGGTGACGGCGCTCGGCACGCGCTTCGACGTGCGCCGTGTCGGCTCAGGCGCCCGGGTCGTCCTCATCGAGGGTCGCGTGGCCGTGCGGGACGGCAAAGGAACCGACCGCGCCTGGTCGCTGGCGCCGGGGCAGCAGGTCCTGACCGCCGCCCCCCACCCGGCGGTCGCCGCCGTGGACGTGCCGACCGCGACCAGCTGGGCGAGCGGCCGCCTGACTTTCCGGGAGACGCCGATCGGCGAGGCCGTCGCCGAGGTCAACCGCTACAGTCCGCGCCCGATCGAACTGGAGGCGACCGAGTTCGCCGCCATCCGGGTGAGCGGCGTCTTCGACACCGGCGATGTCGATGGCTTCGTGGCCGCCCTGACCGATCTCTATCCCCTGCGGGCGACCCGATCGGCGGACGGGAGCATCGTCCTCTCGGACAGCGCCCCAAAATAAATCGCATACGGACTTAGGGGGCCCCGCGCGCCCGGTCGTCTCTTCCCCATCCCGCATGACGACGGGTAGAAAACAGGGGGAAGACCATGCGTATCGGTTTCAGTTCATCCGCGCTGGCCGCGTTGCTTTTGGCCTCGGCGCCGCCCGCCTTCGCACAGGCCGCCCAGGAGGCCGCCCGGCGCTACGAGATCGCGCCCGGCCCGCTCGATCAGGCGCTGCCCGCCTTCGCCCGGCAGAGCGGTCTGCAGATCCTCTACCCGGCCGCCCTCGTCGCCGGGCGCCGGTCTCCGGGGCTGAGCGGGACCCACACCCCCGAAGCGGCCCTGGCGGCGGTGCTGAAGGACACAGGCCTCGCCTGGCGCCGCAGCCGTCCTAACGTTTTCGTCGTCTACGACCCGGCCGCGCGGGCCGAGGCCGCCGCGCCAGAGCCCGAGCCAACCACCCTGGACGAGGTGGTGGTGACCGGCAGCCTGATCCGGGGCGTGGCCGACGGCCCCTCCCCGGTCGTCATCGTCACCCGCGAGGACATCGATCGCAGCGGCTACGCCACCGTCGCCCAGGCCCTCGCGGCCCTGCCGCAGAATTTCGGCGGCACGGCCAATGAAGGGGCGCTGCAGAACGGCGCCGACCGCAGCGCCACCAACGGCACCTTCGCCTCGGGCGTCAACCTGCGGGGCCTGGGCAGCGACGCCACCCTGGTGCTGATCAACGGCCGCCGCATGGCAGGCACCGGGGCCATGGGCGACTTCGCCGACGTCTCGACCCTGCCGACCAGCGCCATCAAGCGCATCGACGTGCTTCTGGACGGGGCCTCAGCCTTGTACGGCGCCGACGCCGTCGGCGGCGTCGTCAACATCATCCTGCGCGACGACTACGAGGGCGCCGAGACGCGGGTCCGGCTCGGCGGGACCGCCGACGGGGCCAGCGACGAGTATCAGTTCGGCCAGACCTTGGGCCGGCGCTGGTCTTCCGGCGGCCTGCTGGGAACCTACGAATTCTACGAGCGCGGCGCCCTGCCCGTGTCGGAACGGCGCCTGGCCGGGGACGCCGACCTACGATGGCGTGGCGGCTCCGACCGGCGGCTCAACTACGCCAGCCCCGGCAACATCGTCGTCTTCGATCCGGTCAGCGGCGGCTATGTCTCGGCGTACGCCATCCCCGCCGGACAGGACGGGACGGACCTGGAGCCCGGCGACTTCCTCGCCGGCCAGACCAACCTGAGCAACCAGCGGCTCGGCATGAACGTCCTGCCGCGGCAGACCCGGCACAGCCTGTTCGCGGCGCTGCGGCAGGACTTCGGGATGCGGATCGTGCTCACCGCCGACGCGCGCTACGGCCTGCGCGAATACGAGACCGTCTCGACGCCCTTAGCCACCCTGCTGACGGTCAACGGCGGCAACCCCTGGTTCGTGTCTCCGACGGGGGCGAGTTCGCACACCATCGCCTATTCCTTCGAGAACGACCTCCCAAACCCCGAGATCACCGGCGAGGCGGAGAGCGTCGGGGCCTCGGTCGGGGTCAAGGTCGACCTCTTCGACGACTGGCGGCTGGACGCCTATGTCGCCTACGCCTCGGAGGCGGGCGAGAACGGCACCCGCGGCACGCTGAACTCGACCTTCCTGCGCGAGGCCCTGGGCGCCGTGGCCGACAACCCCGCCACCCCGTTCAGCGCCGCGCGCGACGGCTATTTCAACCCGTTCGGCGACGGCGGCGGCAGCCCGGCGGCGGTGCTCGACTTCATCAGCTCGGGCCGCACCGCGACCTTGAGCAAAACCGGCGTCGCCTCGGCCAACCTGCAGGTCGATGGAACCGTGCTCACCCTGCCCGGCGGCCCGCTCCGACTCGCCGCGGGGCTGTCCTTTCGCGAGGAAACCTTCTGGCGCCGCAACGACAGCTTCACCTCGGGCGTGACGCCGACCACCGGCGTCCCCATGGACTCGAGCCGGCGGGTGGCGGCCGTCTTCGGCGAGCTGCGAATCCCGCTGTTCGGAGCCGACAACCGCCGGCCCGGCTTCGAGCGGCTGGATCTGTCGATGGCGGCGCGGTTCGAGGACTATGAGGACATCGGCCAGACGACCAGTCCCAAGATCGGCGTCGTCTGGGGCCCGACCGAAGAGCTGACCCTGCGCGCCAACTACGGCGCCTCCTACCGGGCCCCGGCCCTGCGCGAGCTCAACGACGCGGCGCGGGCCAGCCCGACCTTCCTGCCGCGCGGGTCGCAGCAGGTTCTGTCGATGATCCTCTACGGCGGCAACCCGGACCTCGAGCCGGAACAGGCCGACACCTGGACCCTGGGCGCGGAGTATCGGCCCGCCTTCGTCGACGGCCTGCGTCTCAGCGCCAACTGGTTCCGAACCGACTTCGACAACCGCATCGGCCAGCCGACCTTCGAGAACATCCTCGCGGCCCTGACCGACCCGGCCCTGTCGCCGTTCATCCAGCTGGTCGATCCGCTCAACAACGCTGACGACCGGGCCGCCGTCCAGGCCATCCTCGACCTGCCGACCACCGGCTTCGCCGACGCCTTTCCGGCGACCTCCTATGGGGCGATCGTCGACGCCCGCTACGTCAACACCGCCCGCGTCGAGGTCGAGGGGGTCGACGTCAGCGTCGGCTACGATTTCGAGGTCGGGGCCAACGCCCTCGACCTGAACCTGGCCTTCTCCTATCTCGGCCGGTTCGACAGCCAGGCCACGCCCAAATCGGCGGCCGTCTCCCTGCGCAACCGTCCCAACTATCCGGTCGGGCTGCGCGGCCGGGGCACGCTGGCCTGGTCGCGCGGCGACTGGGGCCTGTCCTCCTCGGTCAACTATGTCGATGGCTACGAAGACCTGGCCGGCGCCCGGATCGACCCCTGGGTCACCCTCGACCTGCAGGTCCGCTATGAGCCGCAGTCCGGCCCGCTGCAGGGCACGACCATTGCGCTCAACGTCCAGAACGCCTTCGACCGCGACCCGCCCTTTTACAACGCGCCCGAGGGCATCGGTTACGACGCGGCCAACACCAACGTCATCGGCCGCTTCATCTCGCTGCAGCTGACCCGGGCCTGGTGATGCGCCGTTTACTGGGTTGCGGCATGGCCGTCGCGCTGCTGGCGACGGCGGGTCCGGTCATGGGCCAGGCGCCTGAGCCGGTCACCCTCGAGGCCCTGCTGGACCAGGAGAGCCTCGGGTCGGTGCGGATCAGCCCGAACGGGCGCTGGATCGTGGTCGAGCGCCGGGCCGCCTGGTCGGCGGCGGCGACGTACCGCTTCGGGCTGATGACCCCGCACCTGCTCAGCGGGCTGGAGGTGCATACGTCCGCCGGGGTCCTGGTGCGCCGGCTGGAGGACCCGGGGCACGCCAATGGCTACGTCTCCGGGCCCTTCTCGCCCAGCGGCGAGCAGATGCTGGTCGTCCGCCTGCGCGAGACCGCCCGCACCCTGGGGGTCATGACCCTGGCCACGGGCGAGGTGCGCTGGCTGCCGCTGACCCCGGAGTTCACCGAGCTGGGCCGCACCGTCGCCTGGCGCTCGGAGACGCAGCTGGTGGTCATCGCCCGTCCGGACGGCGACCTGCCGCTGGTGTTCCGCCTCGGCGCCCAGACCGAGACGCGCAAGACGGGTCTGTGGCGGGCCTTCGCGGCCGGCCACGCGCCGTCCGCCGTGGTCATTCCCAGCGGCGCGGCTCGCGACAGCCGCGAACGGTCGGCGGCGCCGCGGCTGGTCCTCTTCGACCTCGCCCGCGGCGAGGAGCGGGTGCTGGCGCGCGGCGAGCTGTTCGACCTGGAGCTCTCCCCGGACGGCGGCGCCGTCGCGGCCCTGCTCAACGCCGAAGACCTGCAGGCGGGCGGGGAGACGCCGGTCGATGTCGGCACGCCGAGCCGGCGGCGACGCCTGCTGCTGGTCGACCTCGACCGGGGCGCGCCCGTCGAGCCCCTGCCCGATCAGGATTTCCTTTCGCACCTGCTGTCCTGGTCGCCGGATTCCCGGCGGCTGATCGCCTTCGGCCGCGACGCCGGGTCCCCCTGGCCCGACGGCCGCTTCTGGATCCTCGATCGCCGCGGGTCTGCCGAACCCCTCCGGCTCGGCGAGGCCCGCCCCTGGCTCGACGCCGAGGTCGGCCGGATTCCCATCGCCCGCGCCGGCTGGAGCGCTCGCCATCCGGTGGCCCAGGTTCGCACCCCCGGGAATGAAAGGGCCTGGCTTCGCGCCGGCCCGGGGTCGGGGTCGGCCCCTGTCCTCGAGCCGCGCGAGACCCTGGTCGAGGTCGGCGGACGCACCTGGATCGAGCGCGCCGACGGACTGCACCCTTTCGCCGCCGACCCGACCCCGCCCGTCCTGCCGGGTCGGCTGTGGGACCGCGAACGGGCGGCGGACGGCGGCAGCCGACAGGGCTGGAACCCGGACGGCGTCCAGCGGGGCCGGCGCGGCCTGGTCGGTCCGGACGGTTGCGTGGCCCGGCCGTCGGTCCCCGCGGCGCGGACCTGCCCCGCGCCGCTGACGGCCGACGAAACCTTGGTCGCCGTCAGCCTGACGCGGGACTTTCTGATCGCGCAGCGGCGAACCCAGGGCGGATCGACCGCCCTGCGCCTGCACGCGCTCGACGGCTCGCGCGAGTTGGTCACCGTCAACGCCGCCTTCGACGCCCTGGCCTGGGGGACGATCACGCCGATCGCCCATACGGGCCCCGAGGGCCAGGCCCTGACCAGCTGGCTGCTGCTGCCGCCCGGCGCCGCGCCGGACGACCGGCTTCCGGTCGTCGTGATCGTCTATCCCGGCGCGGTCTACGCCGCCGCCCCGGTCTGGCTGCGGCCCGGCGGCGAGCGTCTGCACATCAATCCGTCGGTGCTCGCCGCCGCCGGCTACGCCGTCCTCGTGCCGAGCCTGCCCAAGCCCGCCGGCGCCGGTCCCAGGTTGGACGACCTCGCCGACCGGATCGGGGCGATCGTCGACGCCGCCGCCGTCCAGGCCCCCGTCGACCCGGCCCGGATCGGCCTCGTCGGTCACAGCTACGGCGGCTATGGCGTGCTGCTGGCCGCCTCCCAGAGCGACCGGTTCCGGGCGGTGGTGGCGGCGGCCGGCTATGCAGACCTGTCGCGGGTCTACGCCCTGCCGCCGCACTTCCTGGTCTCGCCCGACGACGGGGTGCCGATCAACGCCCTGGTCGGCTGGGCCGAGACCGGCCAGGGGGCGATCGGGGCTTCGCTGCCCGACCAGCCCCAGGCCTATGTGGCGGGCAGCCCGCTATACGTCGCCCGCCGAATCCGCACGCCGACGCTGCTCATCGAGGGCGACCTCGATCCGGCCGGCGCCGATGTGCTGTTCGGCGTCCTCTACCGGCTCGGCCGCGAGGCGGCGCTGGTCACCTACGCCGGCGAGGGTCATGTCTTCGTCAGCCCGGCCAACCTGCGCGACCTGCACGCCCGCATCCTGGACTGGCTCGACCGCCATGTGCGCCCGGCGGATGTCGGCGATCCGCGCCTGCCAGCGCCGGGCCCAGACCTCCAGCACGGCGCCGACCAGTAGCCGGTTGTAGCCGGGGCTCCAGATCAGCCGCGCCTCCGTCAGCTCGGCCTCGAGCGCCCTGCGGTCGAGCAGGCCGTGGGCGGCCTGCAGACCGTCGAGCAGCAGCGGCGTCAGGGTCGGCAGGCTGGCGCGGGTCACCTGGCCGTAGAAATGGCTGAGGTCGCCCTTGCTGCGGCGCTCGACGATCATCGGCGGCAGGAGCGTCGCGAAGGCCTGCCGGGCCAGGCCCCGGTCCCGCACCCCGGCGATCAGCCGGTCGGCCGGGATGGCCAGGCAATGCTCGGCCACCGGCTGGCTGAGGAAGGGGTGCAGCAGGTCGCCCGCCCGGGCGCGCAGGCAGTCGCCCCAGAACAGCTGGGCGTTGACGAACTGCCCAAGTTGCCGGGCCTTGGCCGGCGGCAGGTCGTCGATGCCCTCCAGCCAGGGATGGCGGCGCGTCCCGGCGTTGGCCTGCTCGCCCGACGGGGCGCCGAGGGCGTAGCCGAGCACCGTCCAGGCCGAATGCCGGGTCCAGCGCGCCACGGCGGCGATGAAGGCCGGCGTCGAGGCGGCCAAACCCTCGCGGCGACGGCGGTCGACGACCACGGCCGGATCGGGCGCCTGGAAGAACACCGCGTCGCCGCCCTGGCCGGTGAGCAGCCCCGTCGCCCGGCGCCGGCGCATCCGCCCGGACACCTCGATGTCATAGGCGACATCGACGCCCTGCAGGGCGGGCCGCACGCTGTCGCCGAGCGGATTGAGCTGGGCCAGGGTGATGGCCTCGACCGGCTTTCGCACCGTGGTCAGGTCCAGACCCAGCAGCGACGCCGCCGCGATGGCGTAGGGGCGCTCGTCGCCCTCGCGCCAGTCGCCATGGAAGTTGAGGAAGCCGGCGCGGTCCGTGAGCCCGGCCGCCTTGAGGCTGGCGGCGGCGATGGCCGAATCCAGTCCGCCAGAGAGCTCGGCGACCAGCCGCCGATGCGGCGCGACCAGGGCCGCCACGGTCTTGTCCACGACGGCGACCAGACCCTCGTGGCTCTCGTCCCACCCCCGCCCGGCCCGGCAGAAGTCCGCGGGCCGCCAGACCGCCGCGGTCTCCGCCGTCTCGCCGATGACGCTGACCGCGCCCGGATTGACGGCGGTCAGGCCGCGCAGGGCCAGCCGGTCGCCGAGCAGTTCCGGCGTCCTGGCGATCTCCCCCAGCACCTCCCAGTCGATGGCGAGGTCGGCCGGCAGCAGCGTGTCGACAAGGCACGGCGGCTCGCGGGCGGCGATCACCGCCCCGCCATGGCGCCACCAGACGCAGTCCAGGGCGCCGGTGGGATCGCGCAGCAGGGCGAGGCGTCCCGCGTCGTCCCGCCAGACCAGGATGTAGCGGCCCCAACCCGAGGCGACGGCGCCCCGGGCCAGGTCGGCCGGGCCGGCGCTGCGCGAGATCACCGTCGACAGGAAGCCATCGGTCCCACGCCAGTCGCCGATCAGGAGGTGCTGGCGCCCGACCTGGCGGACGGCGTAGCGGGCCCGCGGCGCGAGCAGGACCTGGATCTCCTCGATCGGACCAAACGACCGCCAGCCCTCCCGTTCGAGGGCAGCCAGGACCCGGTCGAGCGCGCGTCGGTCGTCCTCGCCGGCGCGTCGCCGGTCGATCACCAGATAGCCGTTGTCGGCGGGACCGGGGACCTTCATCGGCAGTAGATCGGCGTATAGGCGCAGAGCCGCTCGACATCGTCGTTGAGACAGACGTCGCCGGCCTGGACCCAACAATGGGCATTGAACGGCCAGAGGCGCACGCCGAACACCCAGTCGGCGGCCAGACCGCGGCGGCGCAGGAAGGCGATCAGCATGGCCGAGCGCGGCAGGCATTCGCCTTCGATCGGAAGCCAAGGGCTGATCTTCCAGAACAACCGCGCCGCCGCCAGCACCGCGTCGGGATCGCGCGACAGCTCGCTCCGGGCCTCGGCGAGAGCCAGATAGGGGGCGAGCCCCTGCCCCGCCCGCGCCGTGCGAAGGTCGGCGACGACGCCGGCGGCGGCGAGCAGCGCCCGTGGCCCCGCCGGTCCGGCGAGGGGCTCATGGATGATGGATCGTACGGGCGGGGCCGGCGGCGCCCGCGTCCCGGACGGCGGCTCGGCCGCCAACAACCCCGCCTCGCCCAACGCCTCGGCCATCGGCCCGGGTGCGATCCCGCCTGGGCCGTTCAGGACCGCCGCGCCGCCGGGCAGGCAAAGGTAGGCGTCGCCGGCGATGTCGAGCACCGCCAGGTCGGCCCCGATGGCGACGGCGTGGACGTCCGGCTTGAGGTAGCGGGTCATCGGCGGGCTCCGGGACGAGACGGTGGGCGCCGATGACC
>Ga0154912_103_pt9 | contig 42842 bp, 40 predicted proteins | sample RifCSPhighO2_01_FD_105881 | JGI IMG/M metagenome (GOLD analysis project Ga0154912, IMG submission 105881) | Caulobacterales bacterium RIFCSPHIGHO2_01_FULL_70_19 | reverse complement strand
CAGGGACATGCTGGTCGCGCCCGCCTACTGGAGCCTGCTCAGCCTCGCCTTCGCCCACGCCGCGTGGCGGCTCGTGCGCGAGCCCTTCGCCTGGGACAAGACGCGGCACCGGCCCGACGCCCCGGCCCCGGCGGCGACGGTCGACGGCGCGCTGGACGAGGCGGGCCCCCAGCGCCTATCAGCGGCCCATGTCGCCGCGCCTGAACCCGTCGCCTGAGACCCTCGTCACCCGCGGCTGGGCCGACTACGCCCTGCTGGACAGCGGCCACGGCCGCAAGCTGGAGCGCTACGGCCGCTTCACCGTGGTGCGGCCCGAGCCGCAGTGCTTCTGGAGTCCGCGCGACCCCGGGGCCTTCGAGCGCGCCGATGCGGTGTTCGACCCGACGGACGAGGACGAGGCGGGCCGGTGGCGCTTCGCCGGGAAGCCGATCGACACCTTCCCGCTGGCGTGGCGCGAGGTGCGGTTCACCGGCCGGTTCACGCCTTTCCGGCACCTCGCCTTCTTCCCCGAGCAGGCGGCCAACTGGGAATGGCTGGACGGGAGGGTGCGGAATCTGCAGCGGCCCAGGGTGCTGAACCTGTTCGGCTACACCGGCGTGGCCAGCCTGGCCTGCGCCGCGGCGGGGGCGGAGGTCACCCACGTCGACGCCTCGAAGAAGTCGGTCGGCTATGCGCGGGAGAACGCCGAGCAGTCCGGCCTGGCCGACCGGCCGGTCCGCTGGATCGTCGAGGACGCGCGCAAGTACGTGGCGCGCGAGGTGCGGCGCGGGTCGAAGTACCACGGGATCGTCCTCGACCCGCCCAAGTACGGGCGCGGCCCGACGGGCGAGGTGTGGCGGCTGTTCGAGGACCTGCCCGGCCTGCTGAAGGACTGCGCCGCCCTTCTGGCGGACGACGCCTCCTTCCTGCTGCTCAATGCCTACGCGGCCCGAATCTCGGGCCTGTCGCTGGCGCACCTGACGGCGGAGGCGACGGCGGATCGCGGCGGGACCATCGACTGGGGCGAACTGGCCCTGGCGGAGGACGGCGCCCAGGGGCGGGCCATCGGCCTGAGCTTCTTCGCCCGGTGGAGCGCCTGATGGCGGACCGGCTGATCACCTCGCTGACGAACGACACGGTCAAGGCCGTGCGCGCCCTGCACATGCGCAAGGAACGCGAGGCGACGGGCCGCTTCCTCGCCGAGGGGCTGAAGTTCATCGGCGAGGCGCTGGACCAGGGCCGGGCGCCGCGGCTGCTGCTGGTCGGTGAGGAGGCGCGGCCGCATCCGCTGCTGGAGCGGGCCAGGGCGGAGACCCGGGCGGCCGGAGGCGAGGTGGTGGTGGTCACCCGCGCCATCCTCGAAAAGATCAGCCGGCGCGAGAATCCGCAGACGGTGCTGGGCGTGTTCGAGCAGGTCTACACGCCGCTGTCGGCCATCGAGCCGGCCTCGGCGCCCTGCTGGGTGGCGCTGGAGCAGGTCCGCGACCCGGGCAACCTCGGCACCATCATCCGCACGGCGGACGCGGCCGGCTGCGGCGGTGTGATCCTGATCGGCGACTGCGTCGATCCCTACTCCGTCGAGGCGGTGCGGGCGACCATGGGCTCGGTCTTCGCCGTTGCGATCGCCAGAGCCTCGCAGACGGAGTTCCTGGCCTGGCGGCAGGGCTGGCCGGGCAGCGTGATCGGCACCCGGCTGGACGCCACGCACGGCTATCGCGACGCCTCGATCCAGCACCCGGCGCTGATCGTGATGGGCAACGAACAGGCGGGGCTCACCGACGAGCTGGCGGCCGCCTGCGACGTCAATGTGAAGATCCCGATGCGTGGCCGGGCCGACAGCCTCAACCTCGCGATCGCCACCGGCATCATGGTCTATGCGGTGACCGACGCGGCCTAGAAGCTGCGCCCGTCCACCCGCGTCGCGGTCCAGCTGAACGGCTCGACGTCGGTCAGGGTGCGGACATTGACGGCGACCATCGGGCGACCGTCCGGCGCCTCGCCCTGTGCGAAGCTCTGCACGCCGCAGGTCTGGCAGAAGCGGTGGCCGATCTTGTGGCTGCCAAAGCGGTATTCCGTCTGCGGACCGTCGGCGGTCAGGCGGAAGGCGTCGGGGCTGACGAAGCCGAGCACGAAGCCCTTGCGGTGGCAGTGCGAGCAGTTGCACTCGATCAGGCCGTCGAGGCTCATCTCGACCTCGAAGGCCACCGCGCCGCAGTGGCAGGAGCCGGTGTGGGTCTGAACATCGGTCATCACGCGTCCTCCAGCAGGACCACCCCGGGGGCGGATTTCAGCGCGCCGCGCAGGGCGCCGTCGAGACGGTAGCGGCCGGGCAGCTTCATCTCGACCTCCCGGCGGCCGTCGAGCGCGGCGACCAGGAAGATCTCGCCGCCCTTGCCGTTGGCCTGCGCCCGCTCCAGGCGGGCCTTGAGCGCGGCGGCGTCGGCGGCGCGGGCCGAAACGTGGACGCGCAGGGCCAGCTGGGCGTCGTCCAGCACGGCGTCGAGGCGGCTGGCGTCGTCGCCGAAGAAGCGCACCTCGCCGTCGGCGGCCTTGGCGCGGACCCGGACCATGACCGAGGCTCCCGCCTCCAGCACCTCGCGGCACTTGCGCAGCTGTTCGGGCGGGAACAGGCATTCGAACTCGCCGGTGGGGTCGGAGAAGGTGACGAAGGCGAACTTCTCGCCGGTCTTCGCGCTGGCCCGCTCCTGTCGGCGACGGACCACCCCGGCCATCATGAAGGCCTCGTGGCCGCTCTCGGCCAGCTGGGTCGCCTCGGCGACGAAGGTGACGCGCTTGCGCTTCAGGGCCGGGGCCATGTCCTCGAGCGGGTGGCCGGAGAGGTAGAAGCCGACGGCGGCCAGCTCCTGGTCCAGCTTCTCCGGCCCGACCCAGGGCTCGACCGGCCGAAGACGCGGGCGGGCGGCGGCGGCCTGGTCGCCGCCGAACAGGCTGACCTGGGCCGAGGCGCGCTCGGCGGCGACGCTCTGGCAGTAGGCCATCAGTGTGTCGGCCTGCTCGACAAGCTGGCGGCGGTTGGAGTGGATGCTGTCGAAAGCGCCCGCGCGGGCGAGGTTCTCCAGCGCGCGCTTGTTGACGTATTTGGGGTCGACCCGTTCGAGGAAGTCAAAGATGTCGGTGAAGCGGCCGCCGGTCTCGCGCACCTCGACGAGGTGCTTCATCGCCTCCAGGCCGACGTTGCGGATGGCGCCCAGGGCGTAGAGCACCGCCCCCTGCCCGTCGGTCCACTCGACGTCGAAATCGGCCGAGGAGCGGTTCACGTCGGGGGCCTTCACCGGCACCTCGAAGCGGCGACAATCCTGATAGAAGACAGCCAGCTTGTCGGTGTTGCTGAGATCGAGGCTCATGGACGCGGCCATGAACTCGACCGGGTGGTTGGCCTTCAGCCAGCCGGTCTGGAAGGAGATCAGGGCGTAGGCGGCGGCGTGCGACTTGTTGAAGCCGTAGCCCGCGAACTTGGCCACGAGGTCGAAGATGCCGCCCGACTGCTCCTCGGGCACCCCCTTCTCGGACGCGCCCTTGATGAAGCGGGCGCGCTGGAAGTCCATCTCCTCCTTCTTCTTCTTGCCCATCGCCCGGCGCAACAGGTCGGCCTCGCCGAGGCTGTAGCCGGCCAGGATCTGGGCGATCTTCATCACCTGCTCCTGGTAGATGATGACGCCGTAGGTCTCGGTCAGGACCTCCTTGAGCGAGGGGTGCAGGTAGTCGACCTCGGCCCGGCCGAACTTCCGGTCGATGTAGGTGTCGATCATCTCCATCGGCCCCGGCCGGTAGAGGGAGATGAGGGCCGTGATCTCCTCGATGGATCCGCAACGCATCTTGCGCAGGGTGTCGCGCATGCCCTGGGATTCCAGCTGGAACACCCCGACGGTCTGGCCCGAGGCCATCAGTTCGTAGGTCTTCGGATCGTCCAGCGGCAGCTGGTTCCAGACCGGCGCGGCGCCGCGGCGCGACAGGTAGCCGTGGGCCCGGTCCAGCACGGTCAGGGTCTTGAGACCGAGGAAGTCGAACTTCACCAGTCCGGCCGGCTCGACCCACTTCATGTTGAACTGGGTGGCCGGGATGTCCGAGCGCGGGTCCTGGTAGAGCGGCACCAGCTCGGTCAGGGGGCGGTCGCCGATGACCACGCCCGCGGCGTGGGTCGAGGCGTTGCGGTACAGCCCCTCCAGCTCCAAGGCCGTATCGAGCAGCGAGCGCACCGCGGGTTCGCTGTCGCGGGCTTCCTTGAGCCGCGGCTCCAGTTCGATGGCTTGGGCCAGGGTGACCGGGTTGGCCGGGTTGGCCGGCACCATCTTGGCGAGGCGGTCGACCTGGCCGAGCGGCATCTGCAGCACGCGGCCGACGTCGCGCAGCACGGCGCGGGCCTGCAGGGTGCCGAAGGTGATGATCTGGGCGACGCGGTCCTTGCCGTACTTGTCCTGGACGTAGGCGATCACCTCCTCGCGCCGCTCCTGGCAAAAGTCGATGTCGAAGTCCGGCATCGAGACCCGCTCGGGGTTGAGGAAGCGCTCGAACAGCAGTCCGAAGCGCAGCGGGTCGAGGTCGGTGATGGTCAGGGCCCAGGCGACCAGCGAGCCGGCCCCCGAGCCGCGCCCCGGCCCCACCGGGATGCCGTGCGCCTTGGCCCACTTGATGAAGTCCGACACGATCAGGAAGTAGCCGGGGAAGCCCATCTGGACGATGATCCCGACCTCCCATTCGAGGCGCTTCCAGTACTCCTCCTCGGGCGCGGCCGGAGTCACCTGCTGCAGGCGCGCCCTCAGGCCCTCGCGGGCCTGGTGCTCCAGCTCGGCCGGCTCGTCGCGGCCGGCGCCGGTGTCGAAGCGCGGCAGGATCGGAGCCCGGGTGGTGACCAGGAAGGCGCAGCGGCGGGCGATGTCGATGGTCGAGTCGCAGGCCTCGGGCAGGTCGGCGAACAGCTCGCGCATGGCGGCGGCCGGCTTGAACCAGTGCTCGCCGGTGATCCGGCGGCGGTCCTCCTGGCCGGTGAAGGCCCCGTCGGCGATGCACAGCAGGGCGTCGTGGCTCTTCGCCTGGGCCGCCCTGGCGTAGTGGACGTCGTTGGTGGCGACCAGCGGCACGTCGTTGGCGTAGGCCCATTCGACCAGACCGCGCTCGGCCTGGGCCTCCTGCGGCAGGCCGTGGCGCTGCAGCTCGACGTAGAAGCGGTCGCCGAAGGTCTCGCGCATGGCCGAAAGGGCGGCGGCGGCCTCGGCCGGCTTGCCCTGGGCGAACAGCGGGTCGACGGGACCGTCGGGGCCGCCCGAGAGCAGGATCAGCCCCTCCGACCTTTCGACCACCCGCTCCCAGGCCACGCCCGGCTCGTCCATCGGCCCGGCCTCGAGGTAGGCCGCCGAGGACAGGGCGCAGAGGTTGAGCCAGCCAGCCTCGTTCTGGACGATCAGGACCACGGTCGGGCATCTGGCCCAGCGCTCCGCCGCGCGGCCGCCGACGCCGGTGACCGGGAGGGCGCAGGCGATGATCGGCTGGACGCCCGCCTCCTTCGCCGCCTGGCTGAACTCCAGCGCCCCGAACAGGTTGGCCCGGTCGGCCACGGCCACGGCGGGCATGCCGGCGTCGGCGGCCAGGCGCGGGACCTTGCCGGCCTTGATGGCCCCTTCCAGCAGCGAATAGGCCGAACGGACCCGGAGGTGGATGAAGCCCTGCGGCACACGCGTCTCCCACAGCCGGCTCACGCCCCGGCCTCCCCCACCCTATCGCCCCGCGACGATTCGCTGGACAGGCGGGAGGGCGGGTTCAGCCGGGGATGACCGCGATCGGGCGTGGACAAGTCTGCATCCCGGTGAAGGACGGCGATCTGAAGCGAGTTCAAGGCGTCGAACCGCCAACTTCGCCAGATCCGCCGACCGTCAGGCCGCCGGCAGCGTCAGCGCCGCCTGCCACATGACCCAGACCACCCCGCCGCACGAAGCCAGCGACAGCAGATCCCTCATCCAACGCGCCATGACGGTGCTCCCGGTTGCATGTTCCGGGTATGTTCTATGTTCCTGTTGTGTTCTCGTCAAGAGCGCGCGCCCGGCGGACGAAAGGTGTAGGGTGGCCGCGACGTCTTCGATGTCGCCGTTCCGGCGACCGGCGTCTCGAGGAGAGCGCCATGGCCAAGGGTCAGATGCGCAGCAACAAGGAAGCCCGCAAACCGAAGGCCGAAAAGCCCAAGCCGGCGATCACCGTCGGCTCGTCGCCTTTCACCACGCCTCCAGCCCGGAAGTAGCGGCCGGCCCCTGCCGAACGGGCGCCCGGTCGACCGCGCGGTCGGCGGGGCGTCGGCGCCGGTCGACGTCGGGCGGGATACCCCGCCATCCGGCTAGTACGCCTGGCTCTCCGCCGGCCGTTCCTCCAGATGCCCGTCCTTGAGCGCGAACACCCGATCCATGTGGCCGGCCAGCTCCATGTTGTGGGTGGCGATCAGGGCGGCGACGCCGGTCGATTTGACGAGGTCGTGCAGGGCCTCGAACACCGTCTGGCTGGTGGCCGGGTCGAGGTTGCCGGTCGGCTCGTCGGCGAGCAGCAGGCGGGGGCGGTTGGCCAGGGCGCGGGCCACCGCCACGCGCTGGCGTTCGCCGCCGGAGAGCTGGGCCGGCTGGTGGGTCAGGCGATCGGCGAGGCCGAGACGGACCAGCAGCTCCTCGGCCCGCTCGCGGGCGGCCTCGCGGCCGACGCCGGCGATGCGCAGCGGCAGGGCGACGTTGTCGCGGGCGTCGAACTCCGGCAGCAGGTGGTGGAACTGGTAGACGAAGCCGATGGCGCCGAGGCGGACCCGGGTGCGGGCGCTGTCGGGCAGGTGGCCCATCTCCTGGCCGTCGATGCGCACCTCGCCCGAGGTCGGGTGCTCAAGCAGGCCGGCGGCGTGCAGCAGGGACGACTTGCCGGACCCCGAGGGGCCGATCAGGCCGACCACCTCGCCGGGAATGACGTCGAGGTCGACGCCTCTCAGGACGCTCAGTCCGCCGGCCGCGGTGTCGTAGGTGCGGCTCAGGCCGCGAACCGAGAGGACCGGGGCGATCTCACTCATAGCGGAGCGCCTCCACCGGATCGAGCCGCGCCGCCTGCCACGAGGGGATCAGGCCGGCGACGCAGCTCATGAAGAAGGACCAGACCGTGACCCAGAAGACGTCGAGCGGGTCGACCTCGGCGGGTATGGAGTCGAGCATGTAGACGTCGGCGTTGAACAGCTGGACGCCCAGCAGCGCCTCGAGGAAGTGCTGGATGGCGCCGATGTTGAGGCAGAACAGAAGGCCGAGCAGCAGGCCGGTGATCGTGCCGAGCACGCCGATGGTCGCGCCGGCGATGAAGAAGATGCGCAACATCGAGCCTTGGCTGGCCCCGACCGTGCGCAGGATGGCGATGTCGCGGGTCTTGTTCTTCACCAGCATGACGATGCCGGAGATGATGTTGAGCGCGGCGATGGCGACGACCAGACCGAGGATGATGCTCATCGCCACACGCTCGACCTTGAGCGCGCCCCAGAAGGCGGCGAGGCGGTCGCGCCAGTCGCTGACCAGCGCCCCGGGCCCGGCGGCGTCGCGCAGGGGCTGGAGCAAGTCGCCGACCCGGTCGGGCTCGCGCACCTTGATCTCGACCACGTCCCAGACGCCCTCCTTGCCGAAGAACAGCTGGGCCTGCTCCAGCGGCATGAAGATGTAGGCCTGGTCAAAGTCGGCGGCGCCCGAGCTGAACACGCCGCCGACGCGGTAGGTCTTCTCGAGGCCGCCCAGGTTGCCGAAGGCGCTGTCGGCGCCGGTCGGCGAATAGAGGGTGATCGGATCCCCGACGCGAAGGCCCATGCCTTCGGCGAGGGCCTTGCCGATGATCAGGTCGTCGCCGCCGTACGGCCCCTGCCCGAAGCTGCGCTTCGCCCGGTCGTCGAGGCTGGCGTAGACGTAGGCCATGGAGTCGAGGTCGTCCGGGGCGATGCCGCGGACCATGGCCCCGGTCGTGCGGCCGGCGGCGCGGACGAGGCTCTGGTCCTCGGTCAGCGGGGTGACCGAGACCACGCCCGGCACCTCGCCCAGCCGCGCCACGGCGGCGTCCCGCTCCGGCGAGAGCAGCACCTGGCCCTGTACATAGACGTGGCCGTTGAACGACAGCATGCGGCTGAGCAGCTCGTTGCGGAAGCCGGCCATGATGCTCATCACGGTGATCAGGGCCATGACCGCCAGGGCGATGGCGACGTAGGAGATGATGGCGATCAGGGCGATGCCGCCCTCCTTGCGCCGGGCGCGGAGGTAGCGGAACGCCAGTCCGAACTCCCAGGCGGCGAAGGGGCCGGCGGCTTTGACGGGCTTCATGGCCGCTCCGGTTTCCGTCATGCGGTCAGCCTCGCGATCGCCTCATCCAGCGGCAGGGACAGCTTCTCGCCGGAAGCCCGGCGCTTCAGCTCGACCACGCCCTCGGCCAGGCCCTTCGGCCCGATGATCAGCTGCCACGGCACGCCGATCAGGTCGGCGGTGGCGAACTTGCCGCCGGGGCGTTCATCGGTGTCGTCGTAGAGGACCTCCTTGCCGAGCCCCTCCAGCTTCGCGACCGCCTGCTCGCAGGCGGCCGAGACGGCGGCGTCGTTGGCGCGCAGGTTGATGACCACCACGTCGAACGGGGCCACGGCGTCGGGCCAGACGATGCCGGCCTCGTCATGGCTGGCCTCGATGATGGCCCCCAGAAGGCGCGACACGCCGACCCCGTAGGAGCCCATGTGCACCGGGGCGTCCTTGCCGTCCGGGCCCTGCACATTGGCCTTCATCGGGGCCGAGTACTTGGTCCCGAAGTAGAAGATGTGGCCGACCTCGATCCCGCGGGCCGAGAGGCGGTCGCCCTCGGCGGTCTCCGCCTCGAAGCGCTCGGCGTCGTGCATCTCCTCGGTGGCGGCGTACAGCGCGGTCCGCTGGTCCACGATCGACTGCAGGTCGTCCCAGTCCACGTCGCCGCCCGGCGCCGGCATCTCGACCAGCTTGCGGTCGCAGAACACGGCGCTTTCGCCGGTGTCGGCCAGGACGATGAACTCGTGGCTCAGATCGCCGCCGATCGGGCCGGTGTCGGCGCGCATCGGCACCGCCTTCAGCCCCATGCGGGCGAAGGTGTTCAGATAGGCCACGAACATCCGGTTGTAGGCCCTGCGGGCCGAGGCCTCGTCGATGTCGAAGCTGTAGGCGTCCTTCATCAGGAACTCGCGGCCGCGCATGACGCCGAAGCGCGGGCGGCGCTCGTCGCGGAACTTCCACTGGATGTGGAAGAGGTTGAGCGGCAGCGCCTTGTAGCTCTTCACATAGGCCCGGAAGATGTCGGTGATCATCTCCTCGTTGGTCGGGCCGTACAGCAGCTCGCGCTCGTGGCGGTCGGTGATGCGCAGCATCTCGGGACCGTAGGCGTCGTAGCGGCCGGACTCGCGCCACAGGTCGGCCAGTTGCAGGGTCGGCATCAGCAGCTCGACGGCGCCCGCCCTCACCTGCTCCTCGCGGACGATCTGCTCGATCCGGCGCAGCACCCGCAGACCCAGCGGCAACCAGGCGTAGATGCCGGCGGCCTCCTGGCGGATCAGGCCGGCCCGCAGCATCAGCTGGTGCGAGACGATCTGGGCGTCGGCGGGCGCCTCTTTGAGCGTGGGCAGGAAATAGCGCGACAGGCGCATGGGAAGAATCCGGCGTGGAGGCGTGGGGTGGATGGTTTAGCGGGTCCGGCGGGGCGAAAGCTAGGCCGGGCGAGGTGCTAGGTGATAGGGATCAGGTTCTAGGGGGGCTTTCTTGCACCCGGTTCCGACCACTCTGGCGGTCGCCCCCTAGAAGCTAGCCCCTAGAACCTGGACCCTACTACGGATGCGGCCGCGCAATCCCGTACCTTGCGGCCAGATACGGAATGATCGCCTCGTCCTGCAGGAACCGGGCGCCGGTGGCGGCGCTGGTCTGCGCGTCCGGCCAGTCCAGCTCGCCGTCCAGCACCAGCAGAGGGCAGGACTGGTTTTCCTCGCCGACCGCCGCGATCACCGGCGGGCGTGGTCGGGGCCAGTCGAGCCGGACGATCTCCAGCCGCTCCCGCAACTGCGGATGGAAGGCCAGCACGCCCTCGATCACGGCGCCGGCGGGGCAGTACCACGGGCCGCCGTGGTCGTCGGTCCAGCCCGGATTGACGAGGAACAGGCGCTCGGTCACGGCGTCACGCCGCCGGCGGCGCGAGGTCGGGCAACGGCATCCATCCGATCCAGACCAGCGCCATCACCACGAGCCAGACCACGGCCGACACCCAGGTGGTGGTGAGGAATTTCTTCTTCAGGTTCGGCTGCACCGGGGCGCCCCACTGGGCGCCGTCGGTTGGCTGCTCCTGGTCGCGCTGGTTCATGCCCAGCGGCAGGACGGTGAACAGCACCACCCACCAGCAGACGAGGTAGATGGCGACCATGGTGAAGAGGCCTACCGGCATGTCAGTGCGCCTCCTTCGGCGTTTCCATAAGCTCCACCAGCACGCCGCCCATGTCCTTCGGGTGCAGGAAGATGATCGGCGTGCCGTGCGCTCCGATGCGCGGCTCGCCCGTGCCGAGGATGGTCGCGCCCTTCGCCCGCAGGGAGTCGCGCGCCGCCAGGATGTCCTCGACCTCGAAGCAGACGTGGTGCTGCCCGCCCTTCGCATTCTTCGCCAGGAAGCCGTGGATCGGGCTGTTCTCGCCCAGCGGTTCGATCAGCTCGATCTGGCTGTTGGGCAGGTCGATGAAGCAGACCCGCACCCCCTGCGCCGGAAGGTCGAAGGGCGTGTGCGCCTTCGTCGCGCCGAGCATGTCGCGGTACATCGCGACGCTCGCCTCGATCGAGGGGGTGGCGACGCCGACGTGGTTCAATCTTCCGATCATGGTGAGGACTTAGCCGTTCCGGCGGTCCGGGAGAAGGCGGCGCGGTTGTCGCGCCCCGCCCCTCCCCCTTCCGTCACTGCGCGAACGGGTCGGTCGGCGTCGGCCGGGTCGGCAGCGGCATGCGCGGCAGGGGCTCGTCCGAATTGGCGGCGGCCAGCAGCAGGCCGGCCAGGACCACGGCCGCCTGGCGCAGATCCTCGGGCTTCAGGTGGTCATAGCTGTCGATCGAGGTGTGGTGCAGGCGGCTGCCGTAATCCAGCGGGTCCTGGATGAACTGGAAGCCGGGGATGCCGACCGTCTGCATGTAGACGTGGTCGGTGCCGCCGGCGGGGCGTAGCGATACGGTCGTGGCGCCGAGGCTGTGGAACGGCTGCAGCCACTCCTCGAACACGGCGGCGGCGGCGACGTTGCCCTCGGCGTTGATGCCGCGGATGCGACCGGAGCCGTTGTCGATGTTGAAGTAGGCGACGAGGTCCTCGTAGCCCTCGCGCGGCTGGACGGGCCAGCGGGCGCGCCAGGTCTGGCCGTTGGGCAGGGCGTCCAGCTCCGCGTCGCCCAGCGGCGCGCGCGTGGCGAGGTGACGGTCGACATAGGCCAGCGAGCCGTGCAGCCCCTGCTCCTCGCCGTTCCACAGGGCGAAGCGGATGGTGCGCTTCGGCCGGACGTTGAGCGCCTTCAGGATGCGCGCGGCCTCCATGACCACGGCGGTTCCGGCGGCGTTGTCCACCGCCCCGTCGGCGGCCACCCAGCTGTCGAAGTGGGCCCCGGCCATGACGTACTCGCCCGAGCGGCCGGTTCCGGGGATGTCCGCCAGCACGTTGTAGGCGTTGACGTCCTCGTCGTGGAAGCGGACCTCGCTGAGCAGCTCCAGCTTCGGCGCCGCGCCCGCCCGCGACAGGCGGGCCAGCCGGCGGTAGTCCTCGGCGGCCAGCTCCATGCCCGGCAGGGTCGGCGTGGCGCCGACGCGGTGGGTGTAGCCGGCCCCGTGCAGGAGGCCGCCGTCGCGATAGGACATGCGGACCCAGCCGAGCGCGCCCTCCGAAGCCAGGAACTCGTCCATCCGCAGGGCGAAGTTGTCGCGGCCGCCGTCGCGGCTCACCGTCACCGGGGCGTGGTTCGGCTGCACATAGGCGGTGCGGCCGGCCAGCTCCTCGTCGGTCCAGCGGCGGAAGAAGGGCTCGGTCGGATCGGTCGCGTCCGTCGGTTCGGAGATCATCACGATCTTGCCGGCCAGCTTGCCGCGATACTTGTCGAAGTCGGCGACCCGGCTCATCGGGGCCAGCACCACCTCGCCGCTGATCACCCCGTCCGTGCCGGGCGTCCACGCCACCGGGATGGCGCGCAGCTCCAGCGGCCGGGGCTCGACCATGCGGGCGTCGGAGCGCACGATCGACCAGCCGCGGCCGAACTCGAAACCCTCGGCCCGCACGTTCGACAGGCCCCACTCGCGGAACTTCTCCTGCGTCCACCGCTCCGTCTCGCGCATTTGCGGCGAGTTGGTCATCCGCCCGCCGATCCGGTCGGTCAGGTGGGCGGCGGTGCGCATCACCTCGGAGTGGTTGAAGCCCTGGTCGAAGATGCCGTTGACGGCGACCAGGTCAGGCGCCTGCGCCATGGCGGGCGCGGCGGCGAGGACGGCGGCGATGGAGACGGCGGCGAACAGGCGCTTCATTCAGGAACCCCCTTGGAATCGGACGGGCTATTTGGCGCGGCGGAGCGGCCGGCGCAAAGGGCGAATAGTCCCGTCCTTGCCGTCAGGGCGTGTAGAGGGCCGCGAGAAGACCGACGCCCACGACCAGGTTGCCGCCCAGCAGCCCGGCGGCCAGCACCGCCAGGGTCAGCGCGAAGCCTTTCATCACGCCGACGGCCGTCGACCTGTACCACCGGCCGCGCCCCATGCACAGGAATGAGACGAGGCTGAGAGCGAAGAAGGCGACGGCCACCAAGGTCTGGACCGCCCCCTGACCGTATGCCCACCATCCAAGGGGCAGGCACAGGATGGTCCAGGCGCAGAGCCAGGCGAAGGCGCTGCGGAAGCCGCGACGCCAGCCGAGATTCTCCGCGTCCCACCAGCGCAGCAGCGGCGCTGCGGCGAGGGCGTAGAAAGTCGCCAGCAGCGGCACCATGACGAAGGTCATCCAGTTGTCGGCGTCTGCGACGAAGGCTTCCATCGACTTGCCGGAGCGCCCGGCCAGGTCCGAGAGCGTTTCCGGCGAGAGAGAATCCAGCAGGAAGCCGGCTCCGCCGCGTAGAAACAGCATGAGCATCAACACGGCGTTCATGGCGAGGTAGAGCCGCAACGGCCGGGCGTAGCGGCCGCCGCCTTCGGGCCCCTGCTCCATCCAGGCCGCCAGTACGACGTCGGGGCGCAGCACCAGGTCTCGGGCCGTGACCAGCTCCCGCGCGCCGAAGCCGAGCATGTCGTCCGAGAGATCGCTGAGGCCCTGCTTTCCGGCGTCGGACATGCGCCGCTCCCCCCCTGCTTCCCCGTAGAGCCTAGCGGAACCTGCGCGGCTGTGAAGAGTGCCGATCCTTTCCGCTCCGCGCCGAGAAAAGGGCTCGGCGAGCGAGCTCGCCGAGCCTGGTGTCCTGGAAGACGTCCCTGGTCAGCCTGCAATCCGGAAGCGGACGGTGAAGACGACCGGCGTCGGCTCCCGGAGCTCCGCGAGGTGATGAGCGGCCAGGCGGGCGCCGCTGGCGGCGTGCACCGCGGCCGCGCCGAACCCGAGGCCGGGGGGCGTCTCACTCAGCACCGAGCAGCTCGACAGGGCTCCGTCCGTTTGAGCTACGCAGCGCACGGACGCCGATCCGGCGTCGGCCCCCGCGTCGAGGGCGGCGGCGGGATAGGTGGGGACCGGATGCTGGTCCCAGGCCGGGTTGCGGATGGTCCGCTCCGCTTCGGCGGCGTCGGACGACTGGCCGGATATCACGATCGCCTCTCGCTGGGCCGCCACGGCGACCGATGCCGAGGCCGTCGCCGCCGCCGTGAGAAGGATGGCGACGGAGGCGGTCCGGCGCAGTCGACTGGCCGCCGGGGCAGCCGGTTCGAGGATGGCTTTCAGGCGCAGCATGGCGAAGCTCCTTTTCGCACTGGTGAAGGTCAGGGCCGGGACCGCCGGGTTAGGGGCTTTCCGGATCGCATCGACGAGCGTCCGGGCGTAGAGGCGCCGGGCGGCCTCCGTGGCCCCGGCGAGCGCAAGCGCGTCACAGGCTTCCTCCCGCGCGGCGGCCCTGCGGGCGCGGATCCACGGGAGCAAGGGATTGGCGGCGCACAGGATGAGGAGCGCTTCCTCGATCCACACCGCCCGATGGTCCCCGCGACGAAGGTGCGCAAGCTCGTGGGCGCAGACCGCCTCGACCGGGGGACCGGCGGTCTCGGGCAGAAGAAGGAGGGGACGGGAGAAGCCGGTCAACAACGCCGTCGGAACCGCATCGCTACAGCGCACGCGCGGCATGGGAACGCCAAGCCGGGCGGCGGTCGCGGAGATCTTCCCGACAATGTCCGGCTCTGCGTCGCGGGCCCCGGACGTCAGGCGACGCAGCGCGATCGCGCGTCGGCCGAAGTCGGCTGCTCGCAAGGCGCCCAGCCCGGCAGCCAGGGCGAGACCGCCCAGCACCAGCCCATTGAGGGAGAGGCCGAACGCGGAGCGGGGCGCCGGCAGGACTTCCACGGAAGACGCGGCCCCGCCCGCGAGCTCGGCGACGACCACGACGGGCGCCGGCAGCAGGAGACTCAGGGGCACGAGAAGCACCGGCAGGACGGAGACGTACAGCAGCGCACCCCAGAGCCGATCCCGGAGGTCGGGATCTCCCAGCCGTCGCTCCCATCTCCCGAGGACGACCAGACCGGCCGCCGCCAGTCCGATGGACAGCCCGAGCGATAGAAGGATCAGCTGGGGCCCGTTCATTTCGCCGCCCCCTCGTCTTCCGGAGTCTCGCCCAGCAGGGCCTCCAGCTCGGCGATGTCGTCGGAGTCCAGAATCTGACTGCCCACGAAGGCGGCGGCCGGGAGGCCCTTGTCCAGCTCGAGCAGGTCGGACAGCCGCCGCATCAGCCGGCCCAGCACCTGCACCTTAGGCTGCACGGGGGCGTACACGACGACGCCATGCACCTGGCGGCGCGACAGCAGCCGTTTGGTCCGCATGCGCTCCAACACGGTGCGGGTGGTGGACGGGGTCCAGTCGAACTCCGTCGCGATGCGCTCGTGAACCTCGCGCGCCGAGAGCTCTCCATCGCGCCAGAAGCGCTTCAGAACCTCAAGCTCCGTATCGTTCGGATCAATCGCGGCCAAGGAGGCGTCTCCCATCTGTCGCGGACACGTGACATTGTCGGGTTCCCGCGTCAACTGTCCCGTCGCCAACCCCGCGGCAGCCACGAAAAAGGGGCCGGCGAGCGAACGCCGACCCCTGAATTCCGGCCGTCCCGGAGGATGGCGCGATCAGCCGCCGCTGGTCATGGAGGCGACTTCCGAGGCGAAGTCGGGGCCCTCGACCTTCTCGACGCCTTCTCCGAGGGCCAGGCGGACGAAGCCGGCGACGTGCAGGCCCGGCGCGCCCAGCTCCTTGCCGGTGTTGGCCACGAGCTGCTCGATGGTGACGTCCGGATCCATGACGAACGGCTGCTTGGTCAGCACCACGTCCTTCTGGAACTTGGCGATCTGGCCCGAGACGATCTTCTCGATCATGTTCTCCGGACGGCCCTCTTCCTTGGCCTTCTCGATCAGCACGGCGCGCTCCTTCTCCACCGCGGCCGGATCGAGGTCGTCGGTGTTCAGGGCCAGCGGCGAGGTGGCCGCGACGTGCATGGCGATCTTGCGACCCAGTTCGCGCAGGGCCGCCTTGTCGCCGCCGCCGTGCAGGGCGACCAGCACGCCGATGCGGCCGACGCCCGGCGAGACCGCGTTGTGGACGTAGGTGGCGACCACGCCCTCGTCGACCGACAGGCGGGCGGCGCGGCGCAGCTGCATGTTCTCGCCGATCGTGGCGATCATCTGGGTCACTTCGTCCTGGACCGTCTTGCCGGCTTCCAGTTCGGCGCCGTGCAGGGCCTCGACGGTGTGGTGCTCAAGGCCGAGCTGGGCGAAGCGCTTGGCGGCGTTCTGGAACAGCTCGTTGCGGGCCACGAAGTCGGTCTCGGCGTTGAACTCGATCGCCGCAGCGACCTCGCCCTTGCCCTCTTCGCGCGAGGCGACGGCGACGAGGCCCTCGGCGGCGACGCGGTCGGCCTTCTTGGCGGCCTTGGACAGGCCCTTGGCGCGCAGCCAGTCGATGGCCGCGTCCATGTCGCCGTTGGTTTCCTGCAGCGCCTTCTTGCAGTCCATCATGCCGACGCCCGAACGCTCGCGAAGCTCCTTCACGAGGGCGGCAGTGATCTCGGCCATTGTAGTCTCCTGAGTCTTGATATGCGGGTACGGCCGGGTGGTTAGCCCGGCCGTGTGTCAATCACGCACGGCCCTCGCCGGAGGGCCGTCGGGCGATCAGCCCGTGGCCTTCTCGGTCTCGACCGCGTCGTTGGCCTCGGTGGTGGCCTCCTGGGCGGCCTCGTCGGCGACGGCCGGCTCGGCGGCCGCTTCCATCTCGGCGGCGACGCCCTCCGTGCCGGCCGGGGCGGCCTCGGCTTCAGCCTTCGGGGCATCGGCCTCGCGCAGCATCGGCTCGACCGGGGCCTCCGAAGCGCCCAGGTCGATGCCCGAGGCCGCGGCGCCCGAGGCCAGGCCGTCGAGGACGGCGTCGGCGATCAGGTCGCAGTAGGTCTGGATCGCGCGGGCGGCGTCGTCGTTGCCGGGGATCGGATAGGTGATGCCGTCCGGATCGCAGTTGGTGTCGAGGATGGCGATGATCGGGATGTTCAGCTTGCGGGCTTCCTGGATCGCGATCGCTTCCTTGTTGGTGTCGATCACGAACATGATGTCGGGGATGCCGCCCATGTCCTTGATGCCGCCCAGCGAGGCTTCAAGCTTGTCGCGCTCGCGCTGCAGGCTGAGCAGCTCGCGCTTGACGCGGCCCTCGCCGCCCGACTCCAGCAGGGCATCCAGCTCGCGCAGGCGGGCGATCGAGCCCGACACCGTCTTCCAGTTGGTCAGGGTGCCGCCGAGCCAGCGGTTGTTCATGTAGTACTGGGCGCAGCGCTTGGCGGCCTCGGCGACCGGGTCGGCGGCCTGGCGCTTGGTGCCGACGAACAGCACGCGGCCGCCCTTGGCGGCGACGTCGCGCACGGCGACCAGCGCCTGGTGCATCAGCGGGATCGACTGGGACAGGTCGATGATGTGGATGTTGGAGCGCGCGCCGAAGATGTAGCGCTCCATCTTCGGGTTCCAGCGGTGGGTCTGGTGGCCGAAGTGCGCGCCGGCTTCCAGCAGGGTGCGCATGGAGAATTCAGGCAGAGCCATGATCGTCTTGTCCTTTTTCCGATAGACGTTGCGCGGACGGTTAAAGGACCGGATGGCCCCTCGGAACGGAGCCGCCGGGGATGTCTCCCCCGGAAGCGCCACGCCCGCGTGCGAAGTGCGCGGGGTCTCTAGGCGAGTTGCTGGCTGAAAGCAAGGTTGCCTTGCGTGCGCGCCGGTTCGGTCGGATACAACCGTTATGAAGAAACCGGTACTGCTGCTCGTCGTCGCGTTGAGCTCGGGAGCGCCCGTTTCTGCTGTCGCGCAATCGGCGTCCGACGAACTTGATATTCGACACCAGCCATGGCCGCGCCGGGAAGCGTTCGCGGGTGTGACGACGTCCGGCGGCCGGTCGGGATCCTGGTCCGCCAATCGCTTCTATGTCATCCACCTCGGTAAGTGGCCGAACACCACTCACTACTGGGTCGCACGTCGCGCGTCAGGCGAGAGCTTTGGCCCGACTGCCGGTCAGACGGCCATCGTCTGGGCGGACTCGCGATCCTGCCCGGCGTTGGAGCGGGCGCTTCTTCAGTTGGAGAACCTGCCTGCGGCGTGGATCGACGTGCCCCGGCTGGGTCGGGAAGACCAACGGTGGAGCTGGACCTTGGACGGCGTCCATCACCGGCTTTGGTCCACCGCCCGGGATGCACGGACCGGACTTGCGATGTCCCTGGTCCTGGAGGGCAACGTCAACACACCCATCGAGCGATGGTGGACAGAAGCCCTTCGTCGTCTCGAAGGCTGCTGGACGACTGCGACTCCCTCTGAAAGCTGAGGCCTCCGACGACCCTGCTGATCGGGCTCGGCGCCGCGCGGCGCCGTCCGTCGGTCGCCAGAGACCTTGTACTCACCCGAGCCACAACTGGCCGGCCGCGGCGGCGACAGCGAGGATCAGGGGCGCGGCGAAGCGGCCCTTCAGCGTCCAGGCGGCGACGAGGGCGAGGCCGCCGATGACCAGCAGCGGCGAGCCCGGCCCCTGCCCGGCCAGGCCCGCGGCGAGCTGTAAGACGGTGGCGGCGATCACCCCGACGACGGCGCCGGCGATTCCGTCCAGCACCGCGTGGACGGCCGGGGTCCCGACCACCTGCTCCAGCCGGTCGTGCAGGACCATGGAGAAGGCGAAGGCGGGCAGGAACACGCCGGCGGTGACGGCCAGCGCGCCGGGGAAGCCGCCGGCGGCGTAGCCGACGAAGGTCCCGAAGATGACCAGCGGCGCGGGCATGACGTTGGCCAGCACCACCCCGTCGAGGAAGGTTCCGTCGCTCATCCAGCCGCGCGGGACGACGTCGGCGCGGACGAAGGGAATGGCGGTGTAGGCTCCGCCGAAGGTCAGCAATCCCGCCTTCAGCCCGGTCAGGAACAGGGCGAGCACCGAAGCCGGCGCGGCCGCGGCGACGACCACATCAACGCTCGGCGGCGCGGGGCGCAGGAGCCAGAAGGCGGAGATCGCGACCGCCAGGCCCAGCGCCGCGAGGGCCGCGCCCCGTCGCCCGGTCGCCGCCAGTCCGTGAACGAGGGCTCCGCCGGGAAGCACGAGCCAGAACGGAACGCCGGCCAGCGTCGCCGGCAGGGCCAGGGCCGCGACCAGCCACAGGCTGCGGGCGACGAGGATGTGGCGGCCGATGCGCTCGACGGCGCGGGCGATCAGGCCGATCACCGCCGCCTGCGCCCCGAGCAGGGCCGCGGCGAAGGCCCCCTGCCCCACGTCGAAGCGGAACCAGGCCCAGGCGGCGGCGAGCATCAGCAGGAAGCCCGGCAGCATGAAGCCGAGGCCGCCGACCAGCCCGCCTCGCCAGCCCCGCGCCCGCACGCCCATGTGCACGCACAGTTCGTGGGCCTCGGGCCCCGGCAGGGCCTGCATCACCGCCAGCAGCCGGTTGAAGCGCCCGGACGACATCCAGCGGTCGCGCTCGACCAGTTCGCGCCGGATCATGGCGATCTGCGCCACCGGGCCGCCGAAGGCCAGCGCCCCGAAACGCAGGAAGCGCAGGAACAGGGGCCACAGGCCGATCGGGGGCGGGCGCAGGTCGTCGTCGGCCATTCGCCCTGTATGCCCGGCCGCAGCCGCAGCGTCACCGCCTCGCCAGACTGACGTAACGTCGCTATATTGCCCGCGGGAGGGGCTCCGATGGACAGGATGCAAACCGCACTCGCGGGCGCCGTTTTGGCTGTGGCGGCGCTGGCGGGCGTCGCCACCTCGCAGCCGCCGCCGGCGTCGCCGGTCGCCGCCGTGCAGGTCGATCTGCCCCGCTCGCGGGAGGACGCCGCCGCGCTGGCGCGGGCTCGTCAGGATCCGCTGGCGGCGCGGCTCCGCGGCGTCATGAACCAGGACCCCCGCACGGCTGCCATGCTGCAGCTTGCGGCGGAGTCGCGCGTGCCAATCCTGGTTCCGGCGGATCGCGCCTTGCTGACCGGGGCGCGGCTGTTCACCGGCGACCGCCACTACATGATGAGCATCGAGCGGGGCGAGCAGGTCATCGAGATCTACGGAAGCACCAAGGCCTTCCGCTCGCCCGTGGCGCAGACGCCGCCGGCGGCCGGGCGAACGGCGGCGCCGACCCGGCTGGCGGTCGCCCGGGGCCCGGCGCGATCCGCCGCAGCGGCCCGGCGGGCGCAGGCGGCCGGCCTGGCGAACCTGCGCACCGAACAGACCGAGTACGGCCACGACGTCTCGTTCAGCCGTTTCGGGGCCGCCTACAGCGTCAGCTTCATCTGCGAGGGCCAGGGCGCGTCCGGCTGCGGCGAAGCCGAGGCCGTGGCCTTCGCCGCCAGCCTGGTGCTGATCGGAGGCGGGGCGTGAGACGGCCGGCGTCGCTGGCGGTCCTGTTGCTGCTGACCGCCTGTTCGCCGACCGGTTGCGACGGGACGACGCCCGGGCCGGAGAAGGGCCAGCCGCCGGCGCCCGGGGACACGGTCGGGCCCGCCGAGCCGCCGTCCGAACCGCCGGCTCCGGAGACGCCGCCGGAACCCGAGCCGGTCAGCTGGCCGCACGACCCGCCAGGCGGCCTCGCCCCCGGATCGGGCAGCGGGGCCGCCGATCCGACCGTCTGGGCGGCGGGCATGCGCTTTCCGATGAAGGCCGCCCCCGCCTACGCCAACTCCCAGGTCTACGGTTACGGCGGCTTCGCGGCGCCGGGGCCCGGCGGCCAGTGCGATCCGCGCAACTACAGCTATCCGTGGCGCGACAATTTCTGCGAGACGCGCTCGTGGACCAACGGCATGTGCCCCGCCGGCCGCGGCCACCAGGGCCAGGACATCCGCCCGGCCACCTGCGAGAAGAAGGTGCACGAGGTGGTCGCCGCCGAGAGCGGGCGGATCACCTCGATCGGCAGCTATACGGTGACCCTGCTGGGCGACTCCGGGCGCATCTATCGCTACCTGCACATGGACATGCCGGGGGTGCACGCCCTGTTCCCGGACGCCGCCTCGCGCACGGTGGCGCGCGGCCAGACCCTGGGCAGGGCGTCGGCCGACTTCGGCGGCTCGGCCACCACCATCCACCTGCATTTCGAGATCAAGGCGCCGGTGGATACGGGCAGCGGGGCGACGGTGATGTTCGTGCCGACCTATCCGAGCCTGGTCGACAGCTACGGCCGGTTGCTGAACGGCGCCGCCTGACCGGTCAGGTTCCGCGCGGCTTCGCCCGGCTGGTCGCCTCGGCGACGGCCGGGTCCTCCGGCCAGGGATGCCTCGGATAGCGGCCGCGCATCTCGGCGCGCACATCCTTCCACGAGCCCGCCCAGAAGCCCGGCAGGTCCTTCGTCAGCTGGATCGGCCGGCGCGCGGGCGACAGCAGGGCCAGGGTCAGGGGCACGCGGCCGCCGCCGACGCTCGGGTGGCGGGTCACGCCGAACAGCTCCTGCACCCGGATGTCGACGCGCGGCCCTCCCTCGGCGGCGTAGTCGATCGCGGCCGAGCCGAGCGGCGTCTGCAGTCGGGCGGGCGCCAGCTCGTCCAGCGCCCGCTGGCGATCCCACGGGACCAGGGCGCGCAGGCCCTGCTCCAGGGCGGCGTCCGGGATGGCGTCGAGCGCCTGCACATCGGCCAGCAGCGGCCTGAGCCAGAGGTCGCGGGCCGCGAACAGCCCCGCATCGCTGACGTCGGGCCAGCCGTCGTCGAGCGTGCGCAGGAAGGCCAGCCGGGCGCGGAGGGCCGTGGACCGTTCGCCCCAGCGCAGGCTGTTCAGCCCGTCGCGTTCGACCTCGGCCTCGAGCGCGGCGGTGATCGCGGCGCGGTCCGGGCGCCCCATCTCCTTCTCGTCGACGACGATGGCGCCGATCCGGCGCAGGCGCTTCAGCGTCATCCGTCCCGACGGTTCGCGCGACAGCCGGTCCTCGACCTCGATGCGGTGTTCGAGGTCGGCGAGGTCCACCGGCGCGGCGAGGCGGATGCGGTCCCGGGCCCCGCCTTCCGAAACCGGGCCGCCGCCCAGCTCGGCCACCGCCAGCCACGGCTCGCGCGCCAGCGGCTCGTGAGGGTCCATGAAGGCGCCCCGGCCGGAGGCCAGCAGCACCTCCCCCGGCTTGCCGCGCGCCTTGGCGACCCGCTCGGGGAAGGCCTCCGCCAGCAGGGCTCCGGGATCGGCCTCGCCGCCCTGCCCGCCCCCGGCGCTCCGCGCCCAACGCTCGGCCAGCTTCATCGCGTCGCGGGCGCGGGGCGAGCGGTCGCGCTCCAGCGCCCGCAGCCGCTCGCGCAGATCGGGATCGCTTCCGCCGAGGCCGGGCTCCGACAGGACGGCGGCGATGCGCGCGCCCAGAAGGGCGTCACCCGCGTCGGAGGCCACGGCGACCATGTGGGCCAGGCGGGGCGGCAGCGCGATCCGGGTGAGGCGGCGGCCGTGATCGGTCAGCCCCCCCTCCCCGTCCAGCGCCTCCAGTCGGCCGAGGACCTTGCGCGCCTCGGCGAAGGCGCCCGCGGGCGGCGGGTCGAGCAGGGCGAGCCCGTCCGGCGAGCGGGCGCCCCAGCGGGCCAGGTCGAGGGCGAAGGCGGTCAGGTCGGCCTCGAGAATCTCCGGCCGCTGGTGCGGGACCAGGCCGCGGGTCTGTTCCTCGTCCCACAGGCGGTAGCAGACGCCCGGCTCCGTTCGTCCGGCGCGGCCGCGGCGCTGCTCGGCAGAGGAGCGGCTGACCCGCACCGTGGCCAGCCGGGTCAGGCCGCTGGCCGGCTCGAAGCGGGGGACGCGCGACAGGCCGCCGTCGATCACCACCCGCACCCCCTCGATGGTCAGGCTCGTCTCGGCCACCGAGGTGGCTAGCACCACCTTGCGCCGGCCGGGCGGGGCCGACTCGACCGCCCGGTCCTGCTCCGCCTTGTCCAGGGCGCCGTAGAGGGGGGCGAGGTCGACGTCGCCCGGCAGGCGGTCGGCCAGCAGCCGCGCCGAGCCATGAATCTCCCCCTGTCCCGGGAAGAAGGCGAGGATGGAGCCGCCCTCCTCCGCCAGCGCCTGGCGGATCGCCCGGGCCATGGCCTCCTCGAAGCGCTCGGCGGGGTTGCGGCCGAGATGGCGGGTCTCGACCGGGAACATCCGCCCCTCGGCCTCGATCACCGGCGCCCCCAGTCCCGACGCATCGGCCAGCAGGCGCGAGACGCCGGCGATATCGAGGGTGGCCGACATGACCAGCAGGCGGAGGTCTTCGCGGAGCAGCTGCTGGCTCTCCCGCGCCAGCGCGAGGCCGAGGTCGGCGTCGAGGCTGCGCTCGTGGAACTCGTCGAACAGGACAGCGCCGACCCCCTCCAGCGCGGGATCGTCGAGAATCATCCGGGTGAAGACGCCTTCGGTGATCACTTCGATGCGGGTCTTCGGGCCGATGCGGCTCTGCAGCCGGGTGCGGTAGCCGACCGTCTCTCCGGCCCGCTCTCCCAGCGTGGCGGCCATGCGGTCGGCGGCGGCGCGGGCGGCAAGCCGCCGCGGCTCCAGCACCAGCACCTTGCCGTCCGCCAGCCACGGCTGGTCCAGCAGCGCCAGCGGCACGACGGTGGTCTTGCCGGCCCCTGGCGGGGCGGCGAGCACGACCGCGTTCGACCCCGCGAGGGCGGATTTCAGCGGCTCGAGGACGGCGTGGATGGGCAGCATCGCGGGCCCAGATAGCGCGAAGCCCGAGCGCGGGCCGCAGGAATTTGCTGCGCTCCGGCCGCAACGACGGCTTTCACGAAAGCGTCGTCGGAGCTTCACCCTTCGGAAACCGCGTTGCCAGCGCGGACAGGCACCGCTAGCGTCCGCGCCGAAAACAGCATCAGGCTGTAAGTCGGAGGGGACATTCATGTGGCGCGTTAAGTCGCTCGACGCCATCCTGGCCACGGCCGAGAAGAAATCACTGCATCGCTCGCTGGGCCCCGTCCAGCTGACCCTGCTGGGCGTCGGCGCCATCATCGGCACCGGCATCTTCGTGCTGACCGCCGCGGCGGCGCAGAAGGCCGGACCGGGGATGATGTGGTCGTTCGTGATCGCCGGCGCGGTCTGCGCCGTCGCCGCGCTCTGCTACTCGGAACTGGCCTCGATGGCCCCGGTGTCGGGCTCGGCCTACACCTACACCTACGCCGTCATGGGCGAATTGCTGGCCTGGATGGTCGGCTGGGCGCTGATTCTTGAATACGCCGTGGCGGCCTCGGCCGTGTCGGTGGGCTGGTCCGGCTATGTGCTGGGCCTGATCGAGAACGCCATGGGATTCGACTGGCCAGACCTGCTGCAGGCCGGGCCGGCGTGGAGCATGAACGGCTGGATTCCGACCCCCGACTTCTCGGTGGGCATCGTCAACGTCCCGGCCATCGTGGTGGCCCTGGCCGTGACCCTGCTGCTGATGATCGGCACCACGGAATCGGCCCGCGTCAACGCCGCCCTGGTGGCGATCAAGGTCGCCGCCCTGACCGCCTTCATCGTCCTGACCCTGCCGGTCCTGAAGACCGGCAACTTCACGCCCTTCGCGCCCAACGGCCTGTTCGGCGAGTCCTCGGGCATGGGCATCATCGGCGCCGCGGCCTCGATCTTCTTCGCCTACGTTGGCTTCGACGCCGTCTCGACGGCGGCGGAAGAGACCAAGAACCCGCAGCGCAACGTGCCCATCGGCCTGATCGGCTCGCTGGCCATCTGCACCATCTTCTACCTGCTGGTCGCGGCCGGCGCGGTCGGGGCCATCGGCGCCCAGCCGGTGCTCGGCTCGGCCGGCGAAGCGGTCCAGCCGGGCTCGCCGGGCTTCATCGCCGCCTGCCAGCTGGCCGAGAACGCCAACCGCCTCGTGTGCTCGAACGAGGCCCTCGCCCACGTGCTGCGCGAGATCAACTACCCCGCCGTCGGCAACGCCCTGGGCACCGCCGCCATGCTGGCCCTGCCCTCGGTCATCCTGATGATGATCTACGGCCAGACCCGCATCTTCTTCGTGATGGCGCGCGACGGCCTGCTGCCGGAAGGCCTGGCCAAGGTCCACCCGAAGTGGAAGACGCCCTATGTGGTGACCATCTTCACCGGCATCGCTGTGGCCATCGCCGGGGCCCTGTTCCCGGTCGGCCAGCTGGCCGACATCTCGAACTCGGGCACCCTGTTCGCCTTCTTCATGGTGTCGGTCGCCGTGCTGATGCTGCGGGTGAAGGATCCGCACCGCCGCCGTCCGTTCCGGACGCCCTTCGTCTGGATCATCGCGCCGCTGTCGGCCTTCGGCTGCGCCGCCCTGTTCTGGAACCTGCCGCACGACGCCAAGATGGTGCTGCCGATCTGGGGCGGCATCGGGCTGGTGATCTACCTGCTGTACGGCATCCGCAAGAGCCACGTCGGCCGGGGCGTCGTCGACGTGCCGGAGCTGGATCCGGACGCGCCGCACGGGCCGGTGCCGCCGATGCCCGGCGCGCCGTCGCCGACGGACGACCACAGGAACTGATCCGCGAAGCGGTTCGGCCGCTGGCGGCGCAATGCGCGGCCAACCGATGGAAAAGGCAAAGGCCCGGGAGCGATCCCGGGCCTTTTGCTTGTCGGAGATCCTGCGCGGGCACGTCTCAGGCCTGCGCGGGTGCGTTTCAGGGACGCCCCAGCTCCCGCGCCATGGCCGCCAGCGCGGTGCGCTTGGCGGGCGGAAGACGGCCGGCGATGCGGGCGATCTGCAGCACCGCCGCCGCTTCGGCCTCGCTGCGGCCGGCCCCCTCGAAGGCGTCCCCCAGCACGGTGGCCAGCGGCACGTCCAGCGCTTCCGCCAGCCGCACCAGACGGCCGAACGGCACCGCCATCTCTCCGGATTCGTAGCGCTGGATCAGCTGCAGGCCGACGCCGACCGCCTCGGCCACCTCCGCCAGTCGCAGCCCGCGTGCCGAGCGAAGCAGCGCCAGCCGATGACCCAGCAAACGGTTGTAGCGCGCCTCTGCGGCGGCGGCGGTCTTCGGCAACTTCGTCATGCAGCCCTCCTGGGAGAGGACCTAGCGCGGCCGTTCCGCAGATTTACGTCGGGCCGCTGACGGTTCGTTGTCGCTTTCGGCAAGCGTTTGCGACGTCACCGCCCGAGGGGGCCGAGCGTCCAGGTCAACCAGCCGCCGATGGCCAGGAAGACCCCGAACGGGAGCCGGTCGGCGCCCGAGAGCGGACGTCCCGCCGCCGCCCGGCCGGCGACGACGCTGAGTCCCGCGAGACCCGCCCACAGGAGCGCGCTGGGCAGCCCCGCCCAACCCACCCACGCTCCGATCGCCCCGACCAGGAAGGGATCCCCGCCGCCCAGGCCCTCGCGGCCGCGCAGCCGCCGGTAGGCCCGCGCCAGCAGCCAGAGCGCGGCGAACCCGACCGCCGCGCCGATGATCGAATCGGCCAGGCGGCGCTCGTCCAGCGCCGCCGCCGCGATCAATCCGGTGGCGGCGAGGGGAAAGGTCAGCCGGTCGGGCAGCCAGAAATGCTCCGCGTCCACGACGGCGATCAGCAGGAGTTGCCAGGCGAACAGGGCCGTCAGGATCGCGGCCGCAACCGATGTCTGTCCAAGTGTGGACCACAGGCCCAGGATGGCGCCGCCCGCCGCCAGCAACGAAAGACGGGCGAGGCCGCCGCGCGTGCTCCCCGGGGCGGCCGGAGCCAGCCTGACCCGGCCGACCACAAGTCCGGCGACAAGACCGGCGAAACCGAACGCGGCGGCGACTGCGACCGGAACCGAATCCATGCTGGCCCTCACCCGATTCAGCCAAGGCGGGCCCCGTGCCCTCCCCGTGCGGAGCCTCGCTATCGCCGGTTTGTGACGATCGCACCGTATCGGGATGGAGTTTCACCGAACGGCGAAAACAACTTCACACAAGCGCGCCGCAACCGTCACCGTTCGGCGTCCCCGGTGTCACATGCTCCGTCTAGCCAAGCTGCGGGCAGGGGTGGTCCCGGTCGTCACGACGTGACCGGGCGTCGGGTCGCACCTGCCGAGCCATCTTTTCTGGATCAGACACGGTGAACACGATGACCGGCCTCCGACTGACTACCCTGCTGGCGATCTCCGCCAGCGCCCTCGCCCTGGCCGCCTGCGGCGGCGGCGCCGAGGTGGCCTCCCCCGGCGAAGGCGACTTCGGCGACGGCGGCAACGGCGGCGGCTCCACGCCCCCTCCGGGCCCGGGACCGGGTCAGCCGGCGGCCGACTGCCCGACCGGCTTCGCCAACATCGGGACGATCGCCGCGGGCGCGGCGGGAACCCTGCGCGTCTGCCAGCTGCCGCAGCAGATCGACGGCAACCTGACGGTGCCGCTGCGCGCCGGCACGATCTACGCCATCAGCGGCCGCACCTCGGTCGGCACCGACCGCGGTGTGGACCCGGCCGCGCCGATCGCCGGCAGCACCCAGGGCATCCTGACCATCGAGGCGGGCGTCCGGATCTTCGCGTCGAGCGGCAATGACTACCTGCTGATCAACCGCGGCTCGCAGATCTTCGCCGAAGGCACGGCCTCGAGCCCGATCGTGTTCACCAGCCGCCAGAACGTCGAGGGCACGACGACCGAGACCTCCCAGGGCCAGTGGGGCGGCATCGTCATCGCCGGCCGCGCGCCGCAGGCCAACTGCCAGCTGTCCGCGCCGGTCACCTGCACCGGCCAGGTGGAGGGCACCAGCGCCTTCTACGGCGGCAACACGCCGGCCGATAACTCGGGCCGCCTGCGCTACGTGCAGATCAAGTACTCCGGCTTCGAAATCTCGACCGGCAACGAGCTGCAGGCCCTGACCCTGGCCGGCGTCGGCTCGGGCACCACCATCGAGTACGTGCAGTCGTACAACAGCTCGGACGACGGCATCGAAATCTTCGGCGGCAACGTCAACCTGCGCCACATCGTGATCAACGGCGCCGACGACGACGGCCTGGACACCGACACCGGCTGGCGCGGCGGCGCCCAGTTCGGCATCGTCACCCAGCGCGCCCCGAACTCCACCAGCCGCTCGGCCGGGTTCGAGTTCTCGTCGGCCCCGACCTCGATCCCGATCGCCTCGCGCTACAACTCGCAGCCGAAGATCGCCAACTGGACCCTGGTCGGCCGCAACGCCCCGACCGACGCCCACACGGTGGCGCACTTCGACACCGGCACCGATCCGACGATCATCAACTCGGTCTTCACCAACGTTGCCGGGTCGGCGGCGGGCTGCCTCGCCATCGCCGATGCGGACACCCAGTCGGTCACGCCGACCTTCACCTCGGTGTTCATGTCCTGCGCCATCCCCTACCGGCCGTCGAACGCGGCGGCCTCGCAGGCGGTCTTCACGGCCGGCACGGGCAATACGGCGAACGGAACCTCGACCCTGACCGCTCCGGCCTCGGGAACGTCGATCTCGAACCAGACCCTGACCTTCATCAACGGGGCGAACGAGACGGCGGTGACGCCGACCAATGCGCCGGCGGTCTACAGCTGGTTCCAGCCGACCACCTACGTCGGCGCCGTCCAGAACGCCTCCGACACCTGGTGGCGTGGTTGGACCTGCGGCCTGACCGACGGTCAGACCTGCTGATCACGGACGTGCGGCGGCGGCCCCTCGGGCCGCCGCCGACCCTTCGCGTCCTCCTCCGAACTTCCTTCAAGGCGTCGATCATGAAGACTCTCTCCCTGACCCTGAGCGGGGTCCTGCTGGCCACGAGCGCCCTGGTGGCGCCGGCGGCCTTCGCCCAATCCCCGACGACCACGCAGCAAGCGGCCGCCCAGGCCGAACCCCAGGACGAAGAGAGCTCCACCCTGGACGAGATCGTGGTCCTGGGGCGGAACATTCCCCAGCCGAACCGTGAGAGCTCGGAAGTCGCCGCCTTCCTCACCGCCGAGGATCTGCAGCGGACCGGCGACAGCGACGCCGCCGGCGCCCTGGCGCGCGTCACCGGTCTGACCGTCGTCGACAGCCGCTTCATCTACGTGCGCGGTCTTGGCGAGCGCTATTCGTCGGCCCTGCTCAACGGCTCGCCCCTGCCCAGCCCCGAACCGCTCCAGCGCGTCGTGCCGCTGGACCTGTTCCCCTCCAGCATTCTCGCCGGCGTGACCGTCCAGAAGTCCTACTCCCCCAACTATCCGGGCGAGTTCGGCGGCGGCGTGCTGGATCTCGAGACCATCGACGCCCCGTCGGAGAGCTTCTTCAGCTTCAGCGCCTCGCTCGGCGGCAACACCGAGACCACCAACGAGGAAGGGCTGGTCTACTACGGCTCCGACAGCGACTGGACCGGGTTCGACGACGGCACGCGCGACGTGCCCGGCCCGCTGGCCCTGGCGTTCGAATCCGGCCGCCAGATCGGCCGCGGCGCCTACACGCCGAACGAGCTCGAGAGCATCGGGCAGTCCCTCGTCAACGCACCCCTGCGACTGATGCAGCGCCAGACCACGCCGGTCGACTTCGGCGTCGAGGTGGCGGGCGGCCTGTCGTCCGACTCCCGCCTCGGCGTCCTCGGCCTCGTCGTCGCCGCCGGCTACGACAACAGCTGGCGTCAACGCGAGGGCTTCAAGGAGCAGGGCCAGTTCCAGGGAGACGTGCTGGTCCCCGTCACCAGCTACGCCACCGAGTCGAACCAGAACGACGTGCAGCTGAACCTGCTCACCTCGCTGTCGCTGACCCGGCCGGATCACGAGATCAAGTGGACCAACCTCTACGTCCGCAACACGACCAAGGAAGCCCGGATCGAAGCCGGGCCGGACTTCGACGCCGGCGGTTCGGTGATCCGCAACGACTACACCGAGTGGTTCGTGCGGCAGCTGTTCACCACCCAGCTGGCGGGCGACCACTGGTTCGCCGACGGGGCCATGAACCTCGACTGGCGCGTGGCCTGGGCGAAGACCTCGCGGGATGCGCCGTACGAGACCCGCTTCCAGTACGGGGTCAACGCCGCGGGCGAGTACATTCACAACATCCAGGGCAACCTGATCTCGTTCTCGGAGCTGGACGACGACATGCTGTCCGGCGGCGTGGACCTCAGCTACGTCCTGCCGCTGTCGGACGCGCGCGAGGCGGTGTTCAGCGTCGGTCTGGCCTCGCTGGAGAACAGCCGTGAGGCCGAACGCCGCGACCTGCAGTTCGCCGCCGTCAACGGGCTGACCGACGAACAGCGCGAGTCGCGCGTCGACTTCCTGTTCTCGGACTTCAACATCAATCCGAACACGCTCGAGATCCGCGAGATCGCCGGCACCAACGGGGCCAGCGCCTATGACGCCGATCTCCGCGTCAACGCGGCCTATGCGATGGTGGACGCCGAGTTCATGCCGCTGGTGCGCACCACCCTGGGCGTCCGCTACGAGGATGGCGAGCAGTCGGTGACACCGCGCGACCTGTTCGGCGGCGCGGCGCCCTATGCGCCGACCACAATCGAGGAGCAGTACTGGCTGCCGTCGGCGACCGTCACCTGGAACTTCGCCGAAGACATGCAGTTCCGCGTCGGGGCCTCGCAGACGATCGGCCGGCCGCAGTTCCGCGAACTGGCCCCGCAGGCCTACACCGACCCCGAGTCGGACCGGACCTTCATCGGCAACCCCTACCTCGTCGACACCGAGATCCTGAACCTCGACGCCCGCTGGGAGTGGTACTTCGCCCGGCAGCAGTACGTGACCGCCGGCGTGTTCTACAAGAACATGGACCGGCCGGTGGAATCCGTCGTCGTCGACGTCGGCAACACCCGTCAGCAGTCCTATCTGAACGCGCCGCAGGCCCGCATCCTCGGCGTCGAGCTGGAAGCCAAGAAGTACTGGGAGTTCCCGGACGCCGGCATGAGCTTCATCGCCGACAAGCGCTGGCTGGTGCAGGCCAACTACACCTGGTCCGACTCCGAGGTGATCGCCGACGCCGACGACGTGGTCTACGACCTGTCGGGCGGCGGGGCCCCCTCGCCGGCGTCCTTCTTCATCGCCGACGGCAGCCGCCTGCAGGGCCAGTCCGAGCATGTCGCCAACCTGCAACTCGGCTGGGAGGACGACGTCGCCCGCTCGCAGGCGACGATCATCGTCAACTACGTCAGCGAGCGGATCACCGCGCGCGGCGCCGGCCAGGGCGGCGTCCGGGAGCCCGACTACGTCCAGGAGCCGGGCGTGTTCCTCGACTTCGTCTACCGCCGCGACTTCGACGTGATGGGCCGCGAACTGGGCCTGGCTCTGGAGTTCCGCAACCTGCTGGGAACGGACTTCGACGAGCACCAAGAGCTGGGCAACACGATCCGGATCAACACCTACGATCTGGGCACGAGCGCCTCTGCCAGTCTGACGGCCCGCTTCTGACGGCCGATCGTGGAGGGGGCGGACGCCCGTCCCCTCCACGAAGATTACGCGACAACTGCTCCGACTCCGGCGCAACCGTCACGGCAAGTTCTCCGGCGCGTCATCCCGCCGTGAAGCCCGAACACGGACGATCGTTCTAGAACCCGGGCCGGGCCGTCGGGGCCCTCAGGGCGGGCCAGGTGATCGGCGCGATTCGCAATTGGAGCATCGGCGTCCGGGAGAGCCTCACCGCTCGTCCCCACCGGCTGCGCCCCGCCCTCGATGCGGTCCTGGCTCTCGTCCTCGCCGTCCAGGCGGGTCGGATGATCTGGCTCTTCGTCGAACCCTCGCCGCCGGCCCCGGAAGCGGCGCCGCCTGAGGCGGCCGCGCCGGTCGACCGTTCCGTCTTCCAGCGTTTCGACGCCTTCTTCCGCACCGGGGCGCAGGGGAGCCTGGCCGAGGCGACGGCCGCCGAGGGCGGCCAGATGCGGCTGTACGGCGTCCGCAGCGACGGCGCCGGCGGCGGTTCGGCCATCATCGGTCTCGCCGACGGACGCCAGGTCTCGGTGGCGGTGGGAGAGACGGTGGACACCGGCCTTGTGCTGCAGTCCGTCGCCGCCGACCACGTCGTGCTGGCCCGCGGAGGCTCCCTCACCCGGCTGGTCTTCAGCGACATTCCGGTCGGCGCCGCCGCGCCGCCGCCGCCGCCCGCGACGCCGCAGACGGTGACGCCGCAGCCGGCCCCGGCCTCCACCCCCGACGCGTCGGCGCTGGCCGCCGCGGCCGGCCTTCGTCCTCGCATGAAGGGGCTGCGGGTGGACGGGTTCACCCTCACCGGCCCGGCCGACGGAGCGCTCGCCGGGGCGGGCCTTCGCACCGGAGACGTGGTGGTCGCGGTCGACGGTCAGCGGCTCGACAATCCCGCCCGCATCGCCGGCCTGCGCGACCGCCTTGCCGGCCAGTCCTCCGTCGAGCTCCGCATCGTGCGCGACGGCCGGGAACAAACTCTCACCCTCGGGGCACAGCGTTGAAGCGATCCAACCGCACTCTCGCCGGCGGCGCGCTGGCGCTGATTCTCGCCATGCAGGGCCCGCTGGCGGCGGTTCCCGCGCTGGCCCAGTCTGGCGGCCAGACCCTGAACGTGCAGGGCGCGGACATTCGCGCCTTCATCCAGGACGTGGCGCGCTCGACCGGCCGCACCTTCATCGTCGATCCGGCCGTGACGGGCACGGTGACGGTGACCAGCGAGCGGCCGCTGAGCCGCAGCGAGCTGTTCGAGGTCTTCCTCTCGACCCTTCGCGCCAACGGCCTGGTGGTGACGCCGACCCCGTCCGGCGCCTACCGGATCAGCCCGGCGGCGACGGCGGCGCAAGGCCCGGCCACGGTCGGCGCCGAGCGCTTCGCCACCGAGGTCTTCCAGCTCCGCCACATCGACGCCGCCTCGGCCGCCGAGACCATCCGGCCGCTGGTCGGCGCCCAGGGACAGGTGCTGGCCAATCCGGGCGCCAACAGCGTGGTCGTGGCCGACTTCGCCGACAATCTGTCCCGGATCCGGGCCCTGATCGGCCGAATCGACGTCGACCGGGCCAGCTTCGAGGTGGTGACGCTGGAGAACTCCTCCGCGCGCGAGATCGCGGCCGTGATGCAGGCCGTGCTGGCGCCGCCGGGCGGACAGCCGGGCCAGGGGATGGTCTCGGTCACGCCGGTCGAGAGCTCCAACTCTGTGGTGCTGCGCGGCGACCCGGCCGCCGTCGCGCGGGTGCGTCCGCTGATCGAGGACCTGGACCGCCGCGCCGAGTCCGCCGACGACGTGAAGGTGGTGTTCCTCGAACACGCCAACGCCGAGCAGCTGCTGCCGGTGCTGCAGCAGATCGTCGGCCAGCAGCCGACCGCCGCGAGCGCCAACGCCAGCCCGGCCGCCGACGGCGGCGAGGCCGCGGCGCCGGTCGTCGCCCCGGCCGCGTCCGCGCCGGCCGCGCCGCTGCCCGGCCAGCGCGCCACCATCGCCCGCTTCCCCGGGGCCAACGCCCTGGTCATCTCGGCCTCGGGCGACACCCAGCGGATGCTGGCCGAGGTGATCCGGCAGCTGGACCAGCGCCGCCAGCAGGTGCTGATCGAGGCCATCGTGGTCGAGCTGTCCGACAACGCCGTGCGCGAACTCGGCGTGCAGTGGCTGCTGGCCGGCGAGGACGGCAATCCGGTCGGCCTGACCAACTACTCGGACCGCGCCGCGCCGCTTCTGCCCATCGCCGGCGGCGCCGCAGCCGGCCAGCTGGACGAGGACGATCCGCTGCGCGAGCAGCTGCAGAACCTCGCGCTGAACAGCCTGCTCGGCGCCAACGGCTTCATCGGCGGCGGCGGCGGCCGCATCGGCGACGGCCTGTTCGGCTTCATCATCAATGCGGCCAAGACGGACGACGGCTCCAACCTGCTGCAAACCCCGTCGCTGATGACGCTGGACAACGAGGAGGCGACCATCCTCGTGGGCCAGGAGGTGCCGATCACCACGGGCGAGACGCTGCTCGACGGCAATTCCAACCCGTTCCGCACAACGCAGCGGCAGGACATCGGCGTGAAGCTGGTGGTGCGGCCGCAGATCAACGCCGGCGGCTCGATCACCCTGTTCCTCCGTCAGGAGGTGTCGAGCATCAACGGGGTGCTGACCGACGCCGCCACGGACCTGGTGCTGAACAAGCGCGAGCTGGAGACCACCCTTGTGGTCGACGATGGCGACATCGCCGTGGCCGGCGGCCTGCTGGACCAGAACGACCGGCTGGCGATCGACAAGGTGCCGGGACTGGGCGACATCCCGGGCCTGGGGGCGCTGTTCCGGTCCACCAGCCGGCAGCGGGGCCGCACCAACCTGATGGTGTTCATCCGCCCGACCATCATCCGCAGCCCGGCCGACGCGCAGCAGCTGAGCGCCGACCGCTGGGGCTACATGCGCCAGCAGCAGCTGAACAACGCGCCCGACCGTGAGCCGGGCCTCGACGAGATGCTGCGCGAGTACATGCGCGCCCAGCCGCCGGCGGCCCCGGCCCCGGCCGCCGCCCCCGGCGACATCGTCATCTCGCCGCTGCCGCCGGCGGAGGGGTGAGCCGGCGATGATCACCGTCGTCAATCCGACCCTTCCCTACGGCTTCGCCAAGCGGCACGGAGTCGTCCTGCTGGACGCCGGCGAGGTGGCCGTGGTCGCACTGCGCGAGGGCGCCGATCCGCTGGCGCTGGTGGAGGCGCGGCGGGCGCTGGGCCGTCCGCTGCGCGTGGAGCGTCTGCCGCAGGCGGCCTTCGACCGCGAACTGTCCCGCGCCTACGCCGACGACAGCGTCGGCGCGGCGGCCGACGACGGTCTCGACATGCCGTCCGGGCTCGACAGCCTGATCGACGCCATGCCCGCCGCCGAGGATCTCCTCGACAGCGCCGACGACGCGCCCGTGGTCCGCCTGATCAACGGCGTCATCGCCGAGGCGGTGCGGATCGGCGCGTCCGACATCCACCTCGAGCCGTTCGAGAGCGCGCTGACGGTGCGGATGCGCGTCGACGGCGTGCTCCGCGAGGTGCATGCGCTCAATCCCCGCATCGCGCCCCTGCTGGTCTCGCGCATCAAGGTCATGGCCCGGCTCGACATCGCCGAGCGCCGGTTGCCGCAGGACGGGCGCATCCCGCTGACGCTGGGCGGAAAGTCGCTGGACGTGCGCGTCTCCACCCTGCCCTCGCGCGGCGGCGAGCGCGTCGTGCTGCGCATCCTCGACAAGGACCAGGCCGACCTGCGGCTGGACCAGCTCGGCATGGCCTCCGACGCGCTGGAGGCGTTCCAGGCCGCCCTGCGCGAGCCGAACGGGATCATCCTCGTCACCGGCCCGACGGGTTCGGGCAAGACCACCTCGCTCTACGCCGGCCTGGCGCTGCTCAACGACGCGACGCGCAACATCCTGACGGTCGAGGATCCCGTCGAGTACGCGATCGACGGCGTCGGCCAGACCCAGGTGAACGCCAAGGTCGGTATGACCTTCGCGGCCGGGCTGCGCGCCATTCTGCGCCAGGACCCGGACGTGGTCATGGTCGGGGAGATCCGCGACGTGGAGACGGCGGCGATCGCCGTCCAGGCCTCCCTGACCGGCCACCTGGTCCTGTCGACGGTGCACACCAACGACGCCGTCGGCGCCGTGACCCGTCTGCGCGACATGGGCGTTGAGCCGTTCCTGCTCGCCTCGACCCTGCGGCTGGTCGTGGCCCAGCGGCTCGTGCGACGCCTGTGCGCCGAGTGCCGTCGACCGGAAGCGGCCGACCCCGCCACCGCGCGGCTGGCAGGGCTGCAGGTGGGTCAGACGGTGTGGCGGCCGCACGGCTGCGCCCACTGCAACCAGACCGGCTACGTCGGCCGCGCCGGCCTCTATGAGGCGATCCGGATCGACGACCGCATCCGCCGGCTGATCGCGGCCGAGGCGAGCGAGGACGAGATCGCCGCCGCCGCCTTCGCCCGCGGCGGCACGCTCGGCGACCGCGCCCGGGCCCTGGTGCTGGACGGCGTCACCTCTGTCGAGGAAGCGGTGCGGGTGACGCGGCAGGACGTCGGCGAGGATCGCGGCGAGCTGCACGCCGACGCCGGAGCGGCGGCCTGATGGCCGTGTTCGACTATGTGGCGGCGGACGCCCGCGGCCGGACGGTGGCGGGATCGCTCACCGCCCCCGACGAGGCCGCCGCCCGCGCCCTGCTGGGCCGGCGTCGGCTGCTGCCGCTGGAGGTGTCCGCCGGCGGCGGCGGCTCCGCGACGACGTCGGCGCGCCCGGCGGCCGCCCGCGGCGCCCGTCTGGACGCCCGCACCCTCGCCCTGACGACGCGCCAGCTGGCCACCCTGGTGTCGGTGGCGCCCGTCGAGGAGGCGCTGCGCTCCATCGCCCTGCAGGCCGAACGGCCCGCTGTCCGGCGCGTGCTGGAGGGGGTGCATGGCGGCGTGCTGGAGGGCCGCCCGCTGTCGGACGCCATGGGGCTGCAGGGCCGGGCCTTCCCGCCGCTCTACCGCGCCATGGTGGCGGCGGGCGAGGCCTCCGGCGCCCTCGGTCCGATCCTCGAGCGCCTCGCGGACGGACTGGAGCGCGACCAGCAGGTGCGCGGCAAGGTGATCACGGCACTGGTTTATCCGGTCGTGCTGGCGATCGTGGCCCTGGGGGTCATCGCCGCCCTGATGACCTTCGTGGTGCCCAAGGTGGTCGACCAGTTCGACAGCATGAACCAGACCCTGCCCCTGCTGAGCCGGGTGGTGATCGGCGTCTCGGACCTGATGCGCGACTGGGGCTGGCTGGGCGCGGTGCTGCTCGGACTCGCCGCGGCCGTGGGCGGACTGGCGCTGCGAAACCCCGCCTTCCGGCTGCGGGTCGACGCCGCGATCCTTCGCCTGCCGGTGGTCGGCCGCCTCACCCGCGAGCTGCACGGGGCGAAGATGGCGCGGACCCTCTCCACCATGCTGGCGGCCGGGCTGCCGGTGCTGGAAGGGCTGGCCATCACGGCCCGGACCGTGCCCAACCGGGCCCTGCGGGCCGCCACCGAGCGGATGGTCGAGGCGGTCCGCGAAGGCGGCGGCCTCTCGGCCGCCATGCGCGTCGCCGGGGTCTTCCCCCCGATCCTCGTGCACATGACCGCCTCGGGCGAGAGCAGCGGCCGGCTGGAGCCCATGCTGGAACGCGCCGCCGACTACCTGGAGCGGGAGTTCTCCACCTTCACCGCCGTGATGCTGAGCCTGCTCGAGCCGGCGATCATCGTCGTCATGGGCGGCGTGGTGGCCGTGATCGTGCTCTCGATCCTCCTGCCCATCCTGCAGATCAACACCCTCGCCCTCAGCTGACGGAGCACAGCATGAAGCGTTTCCCTACCCTTCGCCGCGCGGCGGCTCACTGCTTCAGGGAGATGCGCGGTCGCGCCCAGGCAGCGGTGCGCCCCGCGCGCCGCGACAGCGCCCCGGGACGCGCCGGCTTCACCCTCGTCGAACTGATGGTGGTCATCGTCATCATCGGCCTGCTGGCCACGGTGGTGGCGATCAACGTCCTGCCCAGCCAGGACAAGGCCATGGTCGGCAAGGCCCGGGCGGACATCGCCGTGCTGGAGCAGGCGATCGAGACCTACCGCCTCGACAACCTGACCTTCCCGGACGATGCGCAGGGGCTCCAGGCCCTCGTCAGCCCGCCCGCGGGTCTGGCTAGACCCGAGCGCTACCGGCAGGGCGGCTACGTCCGACGCCTGCCCGAGGATCCGTGGGGCAACCCCTACCAGTACCGGCGCAACAGCGCCCATGGCGGCCAGTTCGACGTCTGGTCGATGGGCGCCGACGGCCGCGAGGGAGGTGAAGGCGATGACGCCGACCTCGGCAACTGGCAGGTCTAGACGCGCCGGCTTCACCCTCGTCGAACTGCTCATGACGGTGGCGATCATGGGCGTGGCGGCGGGCGCCGTGGTGCTGTCGATGCCCGACCCGAGGCCATCGGTGGGCGAGGACGCCGAGCGCTTCGCCGCCCGCCTGCAGCGGGCGCGGGAGGAGGCGATCCTGTCGAACCGGTCGGTGGCGGTCGAGGCGTCGGCCGTCGGCTACGCCTTCGCCGCCTTCGACGGCGAGCGGTGGTCGCCCCTGCAGGAGGGGCCCTTCAGGCGCGAGCCCTGGTCGGACGGCGTCATGGCGGCGCCCGTCGAGCCGCCGCTGCGCGTGACCTTCGATCCGACCGGCGTGGCCGAGCCGGCCCGGCTCGTTCTGTCCCGCGACAGCCGCTCCATCGCGGTGGCGGTCGATGGCGCCGGCGAGGTGTCGATCGATGACTGATCCTGCGCGGCAGGGCTTCAGCCTGGTCGAACTGCTGGTGGCGCTGGCGGTGTTCAGCCTCGCGGCCATGGCCCTGCTCAACCTCTCGGGCGAGAACACCCGCTCGGCCGCGCGGGTCGAGGACCGGACCCTGGGCGGGGTGGTGGCCGAGAATCTGGCGGTCGAGGCGGCCGTGACGCCAGCCCTGTCCGAGGGCGAGAGCGCGGGCGCGACCACCCTCGCCGACCGTCGCTGGGCCTGGACGCGCACCGTCGTGGCGACCGAAGATCCCGACCTGCTGCGCGTCGACATCCGCGTCTCGACCGACGAGGGTCTGGCGGCCGATCGCACCCTGTTCGTGGAGCGGACCTCGTGACCCCGCCCCGCGCCGGTTTCACCCTCGTCGAGGCGCTGGTGTCGCTGGCGATCTTCGCCCTGCTGGCGACCGCCGGAAGCGCCGTGCTCAGCCAGGCGATCGACAACCGTTTCGCGGTCAAGGCGGCCGCCGACCGCACCGCCGACCTGCAGAGGATGCGCAGCCTGCTGCGCGCCGACATCGGCCAGGCCGCGCCGCGCCGGGCGCGCGGCTCCACCGGCCGCCCCCTGCCCCGCGCCATGGTCGCCGCCGAGACGCCGGGCGATCCCGTTCTGACGCTGACGCGGACGGGCTGGAGCAATCCCGGCGAACGGAGTCGTTCGTCGCTGCAGCGGGTCGAGTACCGCCTGGTCGAAGGGCGACTGGAGCGGCGCGTGGCGACCCATCCCGACGGAGCCCGGCCGGGCGCCCCGCAGGTGCTGTATCGCGGCGTGCGCGACCTGACGGTGAGCTTCCTGCGCGACGGCTCGGAGGGGCCGGCCTGGCTGCCGACCCCCGACCGGCCCCTGCCGGACGCCGTCCGGGTGCGGGCGACGCTGGACGGCTACGGCGTCGTGGACCAGCTGTTCCTGGTGGGCGGGGCCTGATGTCGCCGCGCCCGAAGAATCGCGAGGGCATGGCCCTGCTGACCGTCCTGCTGCTGGTGGCGGTGATGGCGGCCGTCGCGGCCGCCGTCCTCGACGACGTGCGCTTCTCAGTGCGACGGACGACCAACACCGAGCGGCAGGCGCAGGCGCAGTGGTATGCGGACGGCGCCGAACGGCTGGCCCGGCGGCGGATCGCGCGGCTGGCCGCGCGCGATCCATCGCGCACGCCGCTCCGGCCGACCTGGAACGGCCGCCGCTTCGACTTTCCTGTGGAGGGCGGGACGATCGGCGCGACGATCCGCGACGGCCAGGCCTGCTTCAACCTCAACAGCGTCGTCCAGGGCGTGGGGGAGGACCTCACGGTCCGGCCGGAGGGCGTGGCGCAGTTCCTCGCCCTCGGTCGCGCCGTCGGCGCTCCGGAGAGCCGGATGCGGGCCGCGGCGGACGCGCTCGTGGACTGGCTCGACGCCGACGGCGAGGCCCGGCCTCTCGGGGCCGAGGACGGGGCCTACGCCGGCCTCGCCGACCCCTACCGCACGGCTGGAATGATGCTGGTCGAGGTGAGCGAACTGCGCGCGGTGAAGGGCGTCGACGCCGACCTGTACCGGCGGCTGCGGCCATGGGTCTGCGCCCTGCCGACCACCCGCCCCGCGCCCCTCAACATCAACACCCTGACCCCGGAACAGGCGCCGCTCCTGGTCATGCTTTCGGACGGCGCGCTGGGCCTCGAGGAAGCGCGGCGGGTGATCGGACGGCGCCCGGCCGACGGCTGGCGCGACGTCTCCGCCTTCCGGGCCGATCCGGCCGCCGCCGCCTTGCCCGCGGCCGCGGACGAGCAGCTTACGGTCGTCACCCGCTATTTCGACCTCCGCATCGACGTCGACTACGGCGGCCTCCGCGCGGTGCGCACCGCCCTTCTGCACGCCCCTTCCGACGGTCCGGCGCGCACCGTCATCCAACGCTGGACGCCTGACGAATGAAGCCCATCCGCCTCATCCTCATTCCCGCTTCGGTCGCGGATCCCGCCCCCTGGCTGATCGTCGGCGAGGACGGCCGCGTGTGCGATCGCGGCGTGCTGACGCCGGACGGAGGCGGCGCAGGATCCGCACAGCTCCGCACCGTGGCCGTCTGTCCGGGGGCGGAGACGACCCTTCGCTGGCTCGATCTCCCGGCCGGCGGCGCGGCCCAGCTGCGGGCCGCCGCCGCCTGGGCGCTGCGCGAGACGGTCGCGGCCCCGCCAGACCGGCTGGCCGTCGCCGTCGGACCCGCCGGGCCGGCGGGCGAACCCCGCCTGGCGGCCGTGGTCAGCCGCGCCCTGCTGCAGGCCTGGATCGAACACCTCGAGGCGCTGGGCGTCCGGGCCGACGTGATCCTCCCCGACGTCCTGACCGTACCCGAACCCGACGACGACCGGACGCTGAACGCCGTGACCTTCGGCGACAGCCTGGCCCTGCGCGGCCGCCGCTTCGCCGCCGCCGTCCAGCCGGACCTGGCGGAGCTGGTCGCCGCCGGCCGGCCCGTGGTCCCGCTCGAGGATCCGGCGGCGGTGGAGCGGGCGCTGATCGCGGCCGCCCGCTTCCCGGCCCTCAACCTGCTCGACGCGGTGCAGCCCGAGCGGCGGGTCGGGGGCGACTGGCGGCGCACGGCGGTGCTGGCCGCGGCCGCAGCCGCTTCGCCGCTGATCCTCGTTCTCGCCGGGGCCTTCCGGGACGACCTCGCCGCCCGACGGATCGAGGCGGAGACGCGCGCGCAGGTGCTGCAGACGGCCCCGGAGCTCGCCGGCGCGGCGGACCCGGCGGCGGTCCTGCGCGACAGACTGCGAACGGCGCCGCCGCCCGGCGGGGTCAGCGCCGCCGCGGCCGCCCTCTACGCCGCCGTCGAGCGGGTAGAGGGCGCCGAACTCGACATCCTCGTCGCCGACCCCGGCGAGGGGGTGAAGGCGACGATCAGCCATCCGGCCTATGCCGACATGGAGGCGATCCGCGCCGACATGACCCGCGCCGGCATGGCTGTGACCGTCACCGGCACCCTCGACGACGCCGGCCGCGTGGTCAGCGACATCACCATCGGAGCCCTGTGATGCAGCGCCTGACCGGACCCCTCATGCAGTGGTGGCAGGGCCGAACGGTCCGAGAGCGTCGCCTGCTGGCGGCGATGCTCGTCCTGCTGGCGGCCACGGCGCTCTGGCTGCTCGTGGTGCGCCCGGCGAACGCCTGGCGCGAGGCGGCGTCGGAGCGCCGCGCGCGGGCCGAAGCGACCGCCGCGGCCGTGAGCCGCGACCTCGGTCGGCTGGCCGCGCGGCCCCGGGCTGCTGCGGCGGCGGGTCAGGAAGGACTGGAGCCTCTAGTCCGGCGGACCGCCGAAGCCGCCGGCCTCGCTCCTGTCCTGGCGATGGACGCCGACGGCGGCCTGGGCTTCCAGCTCGCCTCGGCCCCGAGCGGCCCGGCGCTCGCCTGGGTCTCGGCCCTCGAGACCGACCACGGACTCCGCATCTGCCGCCTCAGCGTGGTCGAGAACGCCGACGCCACGGTGCAGTTCGAGGGAAGTCTCGCCGCAGGCGAATGCCCTCCCCCTCCCGGAGCGCGCTGACCGTCGCGACTGCGAACGGGCGGCCGCCCCGCCGGCGGCCGAGGCCGCTTGCAGCCGGCCGGCAATCTCCCTAAAGCCCGATCCTGCCTGCATGCGGATGTGGCGGAACTGGTAGACGCACTGGATTTAGGTTCCAGCGCCGCGAGGCGTGGAGGTTCGAGTCCTCTCATCCGCACCATCCTGCTTCGCCCTTACGGGCTTCGCAGGACAAGCCCCGGATCACCGGCGAAGCAGCATGCCGAAGCCTTGGCGAAGCAGGGCTGCTCGCCATCACGATCTCTGCGTGGCCGCAACTCGGGTTCTTGCTTTGTTCTCTTCTTGCTGTAATCTTGGCTCATGGCCGAGGCAGCGAAGGGACGGGGCGCGCGATCCAATGCGACGGGGCGCTACGAACCGGAGACGGTCGAGGCCTTCGACGACGGATGGACCGGCGAGGACGAGGCGGTTGCGCCCCTGCGCACGACCCTGACGCCCGAGCGGGCGCGGACCATAATCACCCGCAACAGCAGTCCGGACGTCGGTTTCGACCGGTCGATCAACCCGTACAGGGGGTGTGAACATGGTTGCATCTACTGCTACGCCCGTCCGGCCCATGCCTTCATGGGCCTATCCCCGGGCCTGGATTTCGAGAGCCGGCTGTTCTGGAAGCCCGGCGCCGCGGGTTTGCTGGAGCAGGAACTCGCCAGGCCCCGCTACGTCTGCCGTCACATCCACATAGGCGGCAACACCGACCCCTATCAGCCGGTCGAGCGCGAGCTGAAGGCCACGCGGTCGGTGCTCGAGGTGCTGCAGCGCTTCAACCATCCCCTCAGCATCATCACCAAGTCGGTGTTGATCGCCCGCGACGCCGACATCCTCGGGGCCATGGGCCGCGAGAGGCTGGCCTCGGCCCTGGTGTCGATCACGACCCTGGACCGGAAACTCGCCCGGGCCATGGAGCCGCGCGCCTCGACACCGGTGAAGCGGCTGGAGGCGATCAGCCGCCTGGCTGACGCCGGCTGCCCGGTGGGGGTCGGCTTCGCCCCCGTCATTCCCGGGCTCAACGACCACGAACTGGAGGCGGTGCTGGAGGCGGCGGCGAAGGCCGGCGCGACCAGCGCCATGTACGTGACCCTGCGCCTGCCGCTGGAGATCAAGGACCTGTTCCGCGAGTGGCTGGCCGACGCCCGTCCCGAGCGTGCGGCGCGGGTGATGTCGCTGGTGCGACAGACGCGCGGCGGTCGCGACTACGACCCCGAATGGTCGCACCGGATGAAGGGCGAGGGCCCGGTCGCCGAGCTGATCGCCACCCGTTTCCGCGCGGCGCTGAAGCGCTACGGCCTCGACGGCCCGCGGCCGGCGCTGGACACAAGCCGCTTCAGCGTCCCCGCCGACATGAAGAAGCAGCTGGACCTGTTCGACGCGGCGTGAGCGGGAGCCGCCTAGTCGGCGGGCGGCAGGTACTCCGGCGGGATCGGCGCGCCGTCGGCCTCGGCCTGCCAGTAGACCGAGAGAATCCACCAGCGCTCGCCGTCGTGGAACAGCTGGATGCTGTTGATCCCGCGGGCGAAGGGCTCTGCGTCGGTCAGGCTGTGCAGGGTCTCGTAGGTCGACCAGACGTGCATGATGCGGCCGAACCGCTCGCTACG
>Ga0154912_108_pt1 | contig 44331 bp, 49 predicted proteins | sample RifCSPhighO2_01_FD_105881 | JGI IMG/M metagenome (GOLD analysis project Ga0154912, IMG submission 105881) | Caulobacterales bacterium RIFCSPHIGHO2_01_FULL_70_19 | reverse complement strand
CGCCGCCGGCGTCGTCGTCCAGCCGTCCGCCTGGCAGCCGACCAAGCGCGCCTTCTCGCCGGCCGAGGTCGAGGCGCTCGTCGCCGAGGCGCGGGCGGACGCCCGGCGGCAGGCGCTGGCGGAGGCCGAAAGCCTTCAGGCCGAGGCGCTTTCCGTCATCGCCCAGGCGGTCGCCCAATCGGCGCCGGCCCTCGCCCAGGTGGCCCAGACTCATCGCGAGCAGTCGGCGGAACTGGCCCTGACGGCGGCGCGCGTGGTCGCCGCGGCGGCCCTCGATCGTTTCCCGCGCGGCCCGCTGCAGGCGGCGCTGGAGGCCCTCGGCCACGAGGTCGACGCCTCGCCGCGGCTGGTCGTCCGGGCCAGCGGCCTGGACGACGCGGTTCGCGCCCGCGTCGAGGCCCTGTGCGCCGACGCCGGCTTCTCGGGTCTGGTCGCCTTTCGGGACGAACCGGACCTGCCGGCGGCGTCCTTCCGCCTCGAGTGGTCCGACGGGCGCGCCGAGTTCGACCCCGAGGCCGCCTTCGCGCGGATGGCCGAGGCCCTGAAGTCGGCCCTCGCCGCCGAGGCGGGTCATGCTGAAACCCTGACGGAAGGGAGGCCGTAATGGCGTCCGACACTATCGCCCTCGAGGAATTTCCCGACGCCGCCGGCGCGCCCGCGGTCGAGGATCACGGCGAGAAGACCGCCCACGACCTGGCGCCGGTCTTCGATGTGCCGGTGAACATCTCGGCCGTCCTCGGCAAGGCCCACATGTCGGTGGCGCAGCTTCTCAAGCTGAACCGCGGTTCGGTGCTGGAGCTGGACCGCAAGGTCGGCGAGGCCATCGACATCTTCGTAAACAACCGCCTCGTCGCGCGCGGCGAGGTCGTCGTGGTCGAGGACCGCCTCGGCGTGACCATGACGGAAATCATCAAGACCGAGGACAGCGGCGCCTGAGCGAAGACGGCGACGCGCGCGTAGAGATTAGAGGAGAAGACCCATGCGGCTTCTGGTGGTTGGCAGGCTCAGCGGACAGCTGGCGACGGCGGTGAAGATGGCCATGGCGCACGGCGCCAAGGTCCAGCACGTCGAGCGCGGCGACCAGGCCACGGAACAGCTGCGGCGGGGGCAGGGCGCCGATCTGCTGATGGTCGACTACCGCGTCGACATCGCCGCCCTGATCGCCGCCAACGAAGCCGAGCGCATTCATGTGCCGGTGGTCGCCTGCGGCGTCGACGCCGACGCCCGCGACGCGGCCGACGCCATCCGCGCCGGGGCCAAGGAGTTCATCCCCCTGCCGCCGGAGGCCGACCTGATCGCCGCCGTCCTGTCGGCGGTGGCGGACGACGAGCGGCCGATGATCTCGGCCGACCCGGCGATGAGAGCCGTCATCGCCCTCGCCGACCAGGTGGCCCGCTCCGAAGCCTCGATCCTGATCACCGGCGAAAGCGGCGTCGGCAAGGAGGTCATGGCCCGCTACCTGCACGCCGGCTCCAGGCGCGCCGACCGGCCGTTCATCAGCGTCAACTGCGCCGCCATCCCGGACAACCTGCTCGAGTCCGAGCTGTTCGGTCACGAGAAGGGGGCCTTCACCGGCGCCCTGGCCCGCCGCATCGGCAAGTTCGAGGAGGCCCACGGCGGCACCCTGCTGCTGGACGAAATCTCCGAGATGGACGTCCGCCTGCAGGCCAAGCTGCTGCGCGCCATCCAGGAAAGGGTGATCGACCGCGTCGGCGGCTCCAAGCCCGTGCCGGTCGACATCCGCATCATCGCTACCTCGAACCGGGACCTGGCCAAGTCGGTCGCCGAGGGGACCTTCCGCGAGGACCTGCTCTACCGCCTCAACGTCGTGAACCTGCGGCTGCCCGCCCTGCGCGAGCGGCCGGGCGACATCGCCGTGCTCGCCGATCATTTCGTGAAGAAGTACGCCGCCGCCAACGGCGTTCCGGTCCGCCAGATCTCCGCCGACGCCCGCCGCGCCCTGCAGTCCCACCGCTGGAACGGCAACGTCCGCGAGCTGGAGAACGCCATGCACCGGGCGGTGCTGCTGGCGACCGGGCCGGAGATCGACGTCGACGCCATCCGCCTGCCCGACGGCCAGCCGCTCAACGCCGGCGGACACGGCGCCGCCTCCGACGTCGGCGTGGCCGCCCGCGCCGCCTCCACCGCCGACGCCGTGTCGCGCGCCTTCGTCGGCCAGACCGTGGCCCAGATGGAGAAGACCCTGATCCTCGACACCCTGTCGCACTGCCTGGGCAACCGCACCCACGCCGCCAACATCCTCGGGATCTCGATCCGCACCCTGCGCAACAAGCTGAACGAATACGCCGACGAGGGCACGGCCATCCCCGCCCCCCAGAGCGGCGTCGCCGCCTCCGGCTACGCGGCCTGACCGTGGCCTTTCCGATGGACCGCAGAAGCGTCCTCGCCGGCCTCGCCGCCTTCGCCGCTCCGGCCTGTTCGGCCCGGTCGCCGGACGCCGCGCCCGGCGAACAGCCGGCGCGGCCGGCCGTCGCCATGACGCCGATCGACCTGTCGTCCCTCGAGGCCCGCAATGGCGGTCGCCTCGGCTTCGTCGCCCTCGACACCGCGGGCGGGCGCAGCGTCGGCTGGCGGGCGCAGGAGCGGTTCGTCTACTGCTCCACCTTCAAGATGTACCTCGCCGCCGCCACCCTCGAACGGGTCCAGCGCGGCGAGGAGAGCCTCGCGCGCGAGGTGTCCGTCGTCGCCGCCGACATGGTCAGCCATGCGCCGGTCACGGAACCCGCCATCGGCTCCACCCTGTCCATCGAAGCCCTGTGCAAGGCGGTGGTCGAGGTCAGCGACAACCCCGCCGCCAACATCCTCATCCGGGAGTACGGCGGCCTCGCCGCATGGCGCGACTGGTACCGGTCGATCGGGGACGAGAGCACCACGGTCGACCGCCTCGAGCCGGAAATGAACCGCGAGGACGGCGACAAGGACACCATCCTGCCGGCGCAGTCCGTCGCCAACATGCAGCGGCTGTTCGTCAACGACGACACGCCGCTCGCCGATGACAGCCGCGATCGTCTGCTTCGCTGGATGATCGACTCGCCCACCGGCGCGGGCCGCATTAAGGCGGGCGTACCCGCGGGGTGGACCGTAGCGCACAAGACCGGCACCGGCGGGTACGGGCCGACCAACGACATCGGCCTGGCCGTCCCGCCCTCGGGCGACCCCGTGGTGATCGCCGCCTACTATCACGCGACCCCGTCGTCTTCGGCGTCGGCCAATGACGCCGTGATCGCCGAGGCGGTCCGTCTGGCCCTGCGAGCGCTCGGTCATGGCTGACGCCCCGCTGATGAAGGACGGCATGGCCCGCCCGACCGCGCTCGACATGCGCGGCTGGCTGTTGCGGGGCGAGGTGCTGATGGCGCTCGGCGTCATCGGCATCATCATGCTGCTGATCGTGCCGGTCCCCAGCATGTTGCTGGATCTGCTGCTGGCCATCTCGATCATCGGCTCGGTGCTGATCCTGATGACCGCCCTGCTGATGAAGCGGCCGCTGGACTTCGCCATCTTCCCGACGGTGCTGCTGGTCGCCACCCTCTACCGGCTGGGCCTGAACCTCGCCTCGACCCGGTTGATCCTGTCGCACGGGCACGAGGGCCACGACGCCGCCGGCCAGGTGATCCAGGCCTTCGGCGCCCTGATGATGGGCGGCAGCTTCATCATCGGCATCATCATCTTCGCCATCCTGCTGGTGGTGAACTTCGTGGTCATCACCAAGGGCTCCACCCGGATCGCGGAGGTGTCGGCGCGCTTCACCCTCGACTCCATGCCGGGCAAGCAGATGGCGATCGACGCCGACCTGTCCGCCGGTCTGATCGACGAGGACACGGCCAAGCTGCGCCGCAAGGAGCTGGAGCAGGAATCGACCTTCTTCGGGGCCATGGACGGCGCCTCCAAGTTCGTTCGCGGCGACGCCGTGGCGGGCCTCATCATCACCTTCATCAACGCCCTCGGCGGCATCCTCATCGGCGTCATCCAGCACAGCCTTCCCGCTGGCGAGGCCGCCAACACCTATGTGCTGCTCACCGTCGGCGACGGTCTGGTCACCCAGGTGCCCGCCCTGATCGTCTCGATCGCCGCCGGCTTCCTCGTCTCCAAGGCAGGCGTCGAGGGCTCCGCCGACAAGGCCCTCGTCAGCCAGCTGGCCACCAACCCGGTGAGCCTCGGCGTGGTCTCCGGCGCGGCCGGCCTGATCGGCCTGATCCCCGGCATGCCGCTGCTGCCCTTCGCCGCCCTCGCCATCGGCGCCGGCTTCATGGCCTGGAAGCTCGGTCGGGAGCGGCTCAAGCCGAAGCCGGTCGATCCGGAGGCCGTGGTCGCCGGCCCGAAGGAGGACGTGGAGGAGCCGATCGGCACGGCCCTCTCCATCGACGAGGTCAAGATCGAGCTGGGCTACTCCCTGCTGTCCCTGATCAACGACCTCGAGGGCCGCCGCCTGACCGACCAGGTCCGCGCCCTGCGCCGCTCCCTGGCCCAGGAGTACGGCTTCGTCATGCCGTCCGTGCGCATCCTCGACAACATGCGCCTCGGCACCCAGGGCTACGCCATCCGCATCAAGGAGATGGAGGCCGGGCAGGGCGAGGTCCGCCTCGGCTGCCTGATGGCCATGGACCCCGCGGGCCGTCAGGTCGAACTGCCCGGCGAGCACACCCGCGAGCCCGCCTTCGGCCTGCCCGCCACCTGGATCGACGAGAGCCTGCGCGAGGAGGCGACCTTCCGCGGCTACACCATCGTCGATCCCTCGACGGTGCTGACCACCCACCTGACCGAGATCCTCAAGGAGAACATGGCCGACCTGCTCTCCTACGCCGAGGTGCAGAAGCTGCTGAAGGAGCTTGGTCCGGAAGAGAAGAAGCTGGTCGACGAGCTGATCCCGACCGTGGTCACCGTCACCACCCTGCAGCGCGTCCTCCAGTCCCTGCTGCGCGAGAAGGTCTCCATCCGCGACCTCCCCGCCATCCTCGAGGGCCTCGCCGAGGCCGCGCCGCACACCTCCTCGGTCACCACCCTGGTCGAGCACGTTCGCGCCCGCCTGGCCCGTCAGCTGTGCTGGCAGCACAAGGGCGACGACGGGGCCTTGCCGATCGTCACCCTGTCGCCGGAGTGGGAGCAGGCCTTCGCCGACAGCCTCGTCGGCCAGGGCGAGGACCGCCAGCTGGCCATGGCCCCCTCGAAGCTGCAGGACTTCATCCGCGCCGTCCGCGACGTGTTCGAGCGGGCCGCCATGGCCGGCGAGACCGCCGTCCTGCTCACCGGCCCGCAGATCCGGCCCTACGTCCGCTCGATCATCGAACGCTTCCGCGGCCAGACGGTGGTGATGAGCCAGAACGAGGTCCACCCCAAGGCCCGGCTGCGGACCATCGGCAGCGTCTGACGTCGCCTCTCCGCCTCCGCGGCGGACGGGGGAGGGAACGCTAGTTCGCCGTCGTCCAGCCGCCCGCCGAGGCCTCCCGCGCCGCATCGTTCGCCGGCCGCGCGATCAGGCCGGACTGGGTGATCCAAACCTCGTAGCGGGCGCCGTCGGCCATGGGCATGTAGGCCGCCCCGCCGTACAGGGTGTCCACGGCGTCGACGTACCGCCGGTGGCGGCGCGCCAGCTCCCAGGCGTCCAGCCGCCACGGCAGCCAGTCCGGGCCCGCATCGCCGCCGGACAGCGGATGCACGCTGCGCTCGGCGTTGATCTCCTGCTCGATCAGCCGGTAACGGCCGGACAGGCGATCCAGCCGGTACTGCGAGTCCAGCCCCAGCACGTTGGCCCACGGCTTCCACTTCAGCACCTGGGCCTCGATGCGCCACTCGTCCCCGTGCAGCGGATACAGGTTGGCGGCGGCGGGCGCATTCTCCCCGCGATCCGGCTGGGTCACCGTCGCTTCGAAATACTGCGGACCCAGCTGCCGGATCTCCACGGTCGCCACCGGCCGCTCGTAGGTCAGGCGGGCGTAGGTCTGGATGTCGAGGGCCAGCAGGGCGGCGATGGCTGCGGCCGCGACGAGGGCCGCGCCCGCGCCGCCGCCCAGCAGGCCGCCCACGAACCGTCCCCGGAACAGCGCCGCCAGCCCCTTCAGCAGCAGCGCCAGCCCCAGCAGGGCGACGACCGCCGGCGCGATCCACCACCACCAGACCATCCGCCTGATCCTCCCCCAACCATCGACGTCGGCATTCTTTACCCTGAATCCGCGCAGGGGCGGGAGTTTCTCCCGGGACGCGACTGGACAGGCGAGATCGCTCCGCTAATGCTCGCGCCCGATGTATCCGGCCTGGCGCCACACCCTGCACGCCTTCGGGCGTTTCGTGAGGACGCCGACGCTGGGACGCCGCGTGGCCGGCCTGCTCGCGACGGCCATCGTGCTGCTGCTGGCCATCAACGTCGCCGTCTTCGTGATGATCCGGCGCACCGCCGACTTCAACGACACGGTGGAGCAGGCCCAGCAGGTCCGCTTCCTGTCGCGCCAGCTGCTGACCCGGATGGTCGACGCCGAGACCGGCCAGCGGGGCTTCATGCTTACCGGGCGACTGGACTATCTGGCCGTCCATGACGAGGCCCGGCGCGAACTTCCCGATCTCTTCGCCGAGCTCTCCCGCCTGACCTCGGATGACTCCGATCTCGCGCCGCGGGTGGCGCGGGTGCGCGAACTGTCGGACGAGCGCCTCGCCCTGATGGACCACACCGTCGGTCTCGCCCGCACCGGGCGCATCGGCGAGGCGGTCGCCGAGGTCCGCAGCGGCCGCGGCAAGGCGATGATGGATCTCATCCGCGTGGAGATCGAGGCCATCGACGAGATCCAGGTCACGCGCCTGCAGTTCCGCACCCGTCAGTCGGAGTGGGCGGGGGCGGTGACGGTGATCGCCAATGCGCTGGGCGCCGTCCTGATCATCGTGCTGGCCGGCGCCAGCGCCTGGCTGATCCGCCGCTACCTGCTCGAGGTGCAGCAGGCGCGCGACGCGGTGGCGGCCCTCAACGCCAGCCTCGAGACGAAGGTCCGGGACCGCACGGCCGATCTGACCCGGGCCAATGAGGAGATCCAGCGCTTCGCCTACATCGTCAGCCACGACCTGCGGGCGCCGCTGGTCAACGTCATGGGCTACACTTCGGAACTTGAGCAGGCCAACAAGGTGCTCGACCGGCAGGTCGCCGCCATCCAGCAGCGCGCGCCCAAAACCCTCGACCCCGACGCCGTCGTCGCCGTGCGGGATGACGTGCCGGAGGCCATCGGCTTCATCCGCGCCTCGACCGAGAAGATGGACCGGCTGATCAACGCCATCCTGCGACTGTCGCGCGAGGGACGCCGCGCCCTCGTGATCGAAAGCCTGGACATGACCCGCATGGTCGAGGGCATCGCCGCCAGCGTGCGCCACCAGACCGAGGCGGCGTCTGCGGAGATTATCGTGGAGCCCTTGCCGTGGCTGGAGAGCGACCGGCTGTCCGTCGAGCAGGTCTTCGGCAACCTGGTCGACAACGCGGTCAAGTACCTCGACCCCGCGCGGCCGGGCCGCATCGTGGTCTCCGGCCAGGAGGAGGGCGGGCGGGTCGTCTACCGCATCGCCGACAACGGCCGCGGCATCTCCGACCGCGACCACGAGCGCATCTTCGAGCTGTTCCGCCGGTCCGGCCGCCAGGACCGCCCCGGCGAAGGACTCGGCCTGGCCTTCGTGCGCAACAGCGTGCGTCGCCTCGGGGGCGAGATCTCGGTCGAGTCGGAACTGGGTCGGGGCTCGACATTCATCCTGAAATTTCCCAAACGCCTGAGCCTTGCCGACGCCGGAGATTTCACATGAGCGCTGCCGTCAAGATTGTGATGGTCGAGGACGACCTGGGTCACGCCAAGCTCATCGAGAAGAACATCCGGCGCGCGAACATCGCCAACGAGATCGTCCACTTCGCCGAGGGCGGGGCCGCGCTCGACTTCCTGTTCAGCGAGGAGGTGCGCCAGAACGGGCCGCTGCTCGTCCTGCTCGACCTCAACCTGCCGGACATGTCGGGCACGGACATCCTCGCCCGCGTCAAGAATGACGAGCGCCTGCATCGCGCTCCCGTCGTGGTCCTGACCACCACCGACGACAAGCTCGAGATCCAGCGCTGCTACGACCTGGGCTGCAACGTCTACATCACCAAACCGGTGGATTACGAAAGCTTTGCGGGAGCCATTCGCCAGCTTGGGCTTTTCCTGTCGGTGATGCAGGCTCCGGAGATCGAGTGAAGGCGGCGGGGGAGGTCATTCGCCTGCTCTACATCGACGACGACCGCGGACTGTCGCGGCTGGTCGAGAAGGAGCTGGGCCGCCACGGCTACGCCGTCACCTGCGCCCCCGACGGGGACGCGGGCCTTGAGATGCTGACGGTGTCGTCCGCCGCCTTCGACGTCGTCGCGCTCGACCACTACATGCCGGGGCGCGACGGGCTCGAAGTGCTGCCCGACATCATCGCCCTGCCGGACCCGCCGCCGGTGGTCTACGTCACCGGCGCCCAGGAGGGGCGGATCGCGGTGGCCGCCCTGCGGGCCGGGGCGGCGGACTACGTGATCAAGGACGTCTCCGAAGACTTCACCGCCCTGTTGCGCAATGCGGTCGAGCATGCGCTGCAGGCCCGCCGCCTTCGGCGCGCGCACGAGGAGGCCCAGGAGCAGATCCGCCTCGCCCGCGACCGGGCCGAGGCCATGCTGCGCGAGGTCAACCACCGCGTCGGCAACTCGCTGCAGCTGGTCTCCAGCTTCATGTCGCTGCAGCTGCGCCACCTGACCGACGAGGGCGCCCGCGCCGCCCTGCGCGAGTCCCAGGCCCGCATCGAGGCGGTGGCCCACGTTCACCGCCGCCTCTACACCTCCGGCGACATGGCCTCCGTGGCGCTGGACGAGTATCTGGAGGGCTTGATCGACGAACTCTCCAAGTCGCTAGGTCCGGACGGGAGCTCCCCGAGAATCGTTCTCGAAGCCGCCCCCATGCGGGTGTCTCCGGACCAGGCGGTGTCGCTTGGCGTCGTCGTCACCGAGCTGGTCACCAATGCGGCCAAGTACGCCTACGCCCCCGATCAGCCCGGCGAGATCCGCGTCATCCTCAAGGCGGACGGCGCCGGGCGCGCGCTTCTGACGGTCGAGGACGACGGCCCGGGAATGGGCGACGGAAAACCCAAGGGCACCGGGCTCGGCGGCAAGATCGTCTCGGCCATGGCGGCGGGCCTGCGCTCGGCGGTCGAATTCGACCCGTCGCACAGGGGTGTGCGGGCGCGGCTCGCCTTCGATCTCTGATGCGGCCGCGGCTTCAGTTCGGGACGCCCGAGGCGGGGCTGGATTACCCTGACCGGCCGACGGCCTTCGGGCTGGTCGTCCACGAGGCGCGGCTGGCCTGCGTGCGGGTGGACCGGGGCGAGCGCAGCTACTTCGACCTGCCCGGCGGGGCCCTCGACGGCGACGAAACCGAGCAGCAGGCCCTTGTCAGGGAGTTCCTCGAGGAGACCGGCATGACCGTGCGGCCGGTCGCCCGGATCGCGGAGGCGGGCCAGTATTTCCGTCGTTCGGACGGTCAGCCGCTCAACAACGTCGGCGGTTTCTGGATCGCAGAGCGGCTGTCGCTGGACGCCGGGGCCAAGGTCGAGGCCGACCATGAGCTGGTCTGGCTGTCTCCCCGCGACGCCCTGCAGGAGCTTCGCCACGACGCCCACGCCTGGGCGGTGGCGGCATGGCTGCGGCATACCGCCTGAACCCTTCCCGGAACGGGCCGGGCCCGCGACCCGTTGGCCCCTCGAAGCGCTGTCATACCGGCCGCGCCGACAGAAGGAGGCCCACATGCCCGATCATGATCGCGTCGAAGGTTCCGCCAAACACATGGGCGGCAAGATCAAGGAAACCGCCGGCGACATCACCGGCGACGAGAAGATGAAGACCGAAGGCAAGGCCGACCAGGTCGAGGGCAAGGTCCAGAACGCCGTCGGCGGCGTGAAGGACGCCCTGCGCGACGACAAGCGCCACTGATCTTCGTCGTTCAGGCCGGGCGCCGCTCGCCGGTCCGGCGGGCGGCGTGTCCGGTCAGTCCCGCTCGCCCCAGCGGATGGTCAGGCCCTGGTCGCGTTCGTCGCGACGGCTGGCGGGGCGGCATTGCTCCTCCCAGGCCACCCCGCCGCCCGGCCGGGCGCGCGGGCGGGTTTCGCAGATGCGTTCGTCCAGCACGGCCGACGCGGGGCCGCTGCGCGAAGGCGCGCCGCATTGGAGGCCGTAGCGATCGCCCTCCGCTTCCGGCCGGCAGGCCTCGGTCGCCGGCGCCGGAGCCAGCCCGGCCGGCAGGGCGTCGCCGAGATGGGCGGCCAGCACCGTTCGCACCCGCGCCTGACACGCCTCCAGCGTCTCATCGGAGCTGCGGATCAGCGGGCTGCACTGGGCCCGCTCGTACCCGTAGGGATCCGTTCGCGCTGAATCCGGAATCGGCGGCGGCGCGACTTCCGCGACGACGGGGGCCGCGGCCTGGGGCTCGGACCACACCACCTGGTCCGCGGCGGCCGGCGAGGTCTGCTGCAGCAGGGCGGCGATGACGACGGCGAGCATGGGCGTCCTCCTGTGCGGGCGCCCAGCCTAACTCATTTGGCGAGCGCCCGCATCGCCCGTTCCAGTCCCTCCAGGGTCAGCGGATACATCCGCTCGTCGACCAATTCCCGGATCAGGCCCACCGAGGGCGAATAGCTCCAGTACCGCTCCGGCGACGGATTCAGCCACGCCACCCGGTCCCACTGCTGCGTCGCCCGCTTCAGCCAGACCGCGCCGGCCTCCTCGTTCCAGTGCTCGACCGAGCCGCCCGGCATGGTCACCTCGTAGGGGCTCATGGTCGCGTCGCCGACGAAGATCGCCCGCCAGTCCGCGGGGTACTTGTGCAGCAGGTCCCAGGTGGGAATCTTTTCCGTGTGCCGGCGACGGTTGTCCTTCCACACGCCCTCGTAGAGGCAGTTGTGGAAGTAGAAGAATTCCAGGTGCCTGAACTCGGTCCGGGCGGCCGAGAACAGCTCCTCGCACATCTTCACATGTGCATCCATCGAGCCGCCGATGTCGAGGAACAGCAGCACCTTGATGGTGTTGCGCCGCTCGGGCCGCATGTGGATGTCCAGCCAGCCCTGGCGCGCCGTGCCGTCGATGGTGGCGTCCATGTCCAGCTCGTCGGCGGCCCCCTGCCGCGCGAACCGCCTCAGCCGGCGCAGCGCCACCTTGATGTTGCGCGTGCCCAGTTCGACGCTGTCGTCGAGGTTCCGGTACTCGCGCTTCTCCCACACCTTGACCGCCCGGCCGTGCCGTCCGGGCCCGCCGATGCGCACCCCCTCGGGATTGTAGCCGCCGTGGCCGAACGGGCTGGTCCCGCCGGTGCCGATCCACTTGGCGCCGCCCTCGTGGCGGCCCTTCTGCTCCTCCAGACGCTGCTTCAGCGTCTCCATAAGCTTCTCGAACCCGCCCAGCGCCTCGATCTGCGCCTTCTCCTCGTCGGTCAGATATTTCTCGGTCAGCAGCCGCAGCCAGTCTTCCGGGATGTCAGTGGTCAGCTCCTCGCCTGCGCCGACGGTCTCGACCCCAGCGAACACCTTGCCGAACACCTGGTCGAACCGGTCGTAGTGCTTCTCGTCCTTGACCAGCACCGCCCGCGACAGGTGATAGAAGTCCTCCACCCGGCCGCCAGCCACCCCGCGGTCCATCGCCTCCATCAGATGAAGCCATTCCTTCATCGACACGGGCACCTTGGCGTCGCGCAGGGCGGTGAAGAAGGGGAGGAGCATGCGCCGACCCTATCAGGCCTTCCGCAACAGCCCAATCAGCTGATCCGCATCCTGCGGCGCGGCGCTTTTGATGTCGTTGTCGAAATAGACGAAGACGTCGCGGTCCTCGCGCCACCGGCGGATCGCCCTGGCCCAGTCCTTCAGCGCGGCCTCGCCATAGCGGCCGTGGTAGCGCCCGCCGGGGCCGTGGCCGCGCAGGTAGATGAAGTCCGCCGTCGCCTCCCACGGCGCGGGCGCGTGATGGTGGTCCGACAGGCACAGGGCCACGTTCCGCCGCCGCAGCATCTCCAGCACCGCGTCGGCGTACCAGTCCGGGTGGCGGAACTCGATGCTGTATCGGCGGCCTTCGGGCAGGGCGTCGAGGAAGCCGTCCAGCCGTTCGTCGTTGCGGTGCAGGTTCGGCGGCAGCTGGAACAGGATCGGCCCGATCTTGTCCTTCAGCCCGGCGATCCGCTGGAACATATAGGCCAGCGGCTCCTCCGGATCCTTCAGCTTCTTGTTGTGGGTGATGAACCGCGAGGCCTTCCAGGCGAACAGGAAGTCGTCCGGCGTCTGTTCCCGCCAGCCCGCCACGGCCTTGTCGGTCGGCATGCGGTAGAAGCTGGCGTTGATCTCCAGCGTCCGGAAGCGGCGCGAGATATATTCCAGCCGCGCGGCCGCCTTCACCTCCTCCGGATAGAAGGGCCCGTTCCAGTCCCTGTAGGCCCAGCCCGAGGTGCCGATCCGAACGTCGCGCATGGCGACCGAACCCGGCCGCCGGCCCGGGGTTCCGCCTCAGCCGCGCCGCAGGATGAACTCGTCGTCCATCCACCGGCCGACGGGATACTGGTACTCGCCAGCCTTTTCGAAGCCGTAGGCCGCATACAGCTTCTGCGCCTTCAGGTTGCCGCTCCACACGCCGATCCACAGCGGCCCGTCGGTGTGCGCCTCCATCCATGCCAGCGCCGTCTCCAGCAGCCGCGTGCCCAGGCCGAGTCCCTGGGCCGGCTTCGAGACGTAAAGCCGCCGCAGCTCCGCATGGCTGGGGCGCGCCTCCGGGTGGGGCAGGGTGTTGGGCCCGGTGTTGGCGAAGGCCAGCAGCCGGCCGTCCTTCTCCGCCACCCACCAGGCGGCGCCGGGCTCCCTGAGCTTGGCGCCGATGGTCTCCGCATTGAAGCTGGCGTCGAGAAACGCCGCCAGGTCGTCGGCCGGGTAGGGGATGGCGAATCCGTCGACGAAGGTGTCGATGAAGGTCTGCCGGCCCACCTCGGCGAGGGCGGCGGCGTCGGCGGCTTCGGCGGGGCGGATCACGGCGTCGGTCATCACCGGCGCCTAGCGCCTCGATCCGGGCGCGACAAGAGCTTCTCGCGGGCCTAGTCTCGCCGCGTGAGCCGGTCCGTCCACACGCCCCCGCCGACCGCCCGCGCCGACGAGGTTGTCACCTCGCCCGCGGGCGGCTACCACCTGACGGGGTCCGGCCGCCCGGCGGTCGCCCCGGTCCAGGCTTTGGGGGAGGACGAAGGGTCGGATCGCATGGGACTTTCCGACCTGTCGCGCATGTCAGCCCCCGCCCGTGAACCCCCTCCGGATTCGTCGCTCCCGACCCCCGCGCCCCGCTCCACGGCCCTTGTCGCCGTGCGCCCCGGCGCCATCATCCTGGCGCGGCATGGCGAGCCGGCCCTGTCGCGCAAATGCCTGCTCACCTCGGACCAGTATCGCGACTGGTGGGCGCGCTACGAGGTCGGCGGCCTGCGCGCCGGCCAGACGCCCCCGCCCGAGCTGGTCGCCACCGCCGAGGGCGCCGGGGCCATCTACGCCTCCACCCGCCAGCGCGCCCAGGAGACCGCCGCCGCCGTCGCCGCCGGCAAGGAGGTGATGTCCGACGCCCTGTTCATCGAGGCCCCGCTGCCGCCGCCGCACTTCCCGTCGTGGTTCAAGCTTCCGCCCAAATACTGGGGCGCCGTGGCCCGCATCTGGTGGCACGCCTTCAACCACCACGAGGGCCAGGAGACCCGCGCCCAGGCCGAGATCCGCGCCGAACAGGCCGCCCAGGCCCTGATCGCCCGCGCCGAGGCGGGGCAGGACGTCCTCGTCCTCGCCCACGGCTACTTCAACCACATGGTCGGCCGCCGTTTGAAGGCCGACGGCTGGAAGCTGGTCCACAACCAGGGCTACAAATACTGGTCGCAGCGCCGCTACGAGAAGCGCTGAGCCGCTCAGGCAGGCCGAAGGGCCGGCGCGCGGACCATGGAGCCGCTTGAGACGGCGAACGGCCCCCTCTAGGGTCCCCGCGATGACCGACGCTCCCGCCATTCCCGCCGACCTCAGCTTCGAGGACGCCCTGCAGCGCCTCGAACAGATCGTCCAGAAACTCGAATCCGGCCAGGCGCCGCTCGAGGAGTCCATCGCGCTCTACGAGGAGGGCGCGCGCCTCAAGGCCCATTGCGAGGCCCGCCTGAAGGCCGCCCAGCTGCGCGTCGAGAAGATCGTCGTCGGTCCCGACGGCCAGCCGCGCGGCGCCGAGCCGGCCGCGTTCGAGTGATGTCCGGTCCGCCCGCCGAACGCATCGCCTTCGACGACTTCCTCAAGGTCGACATCCGCGTCGGCGAGGTGGTCAAGGCCGAGCCCTTCCCCGAGGCGCGCAAGCCGGCGTTCCGGCTGACCATCGACTTCGGCCCCGACGTCGGCGTGAAGAAGTCCTCGGCCCAGATCACCGAGCACTACACCCTCGAGCAGTTGCAGGGCCGCAAGGTCGCCGCCGTGGTCAACTTCCCGCCGCGCCAGATCGGGCCCTTCATTTCCGAGGTCCTGACGCTCGGCTTCCCCGATGCGAACGGCAAGGTCGTCCTCGTCGGCGTCGATCGCGACGTGCCGGTGGGCGGGAGGCTGTTCTGACCGTCCTCGCCGCCAACTCGCCGGAGCAGGGCGTCATCGACCGGGTGGCCGAGGTCGCCGACCTCGTCACCGTGGCCCTGGACGAGCTGCTGCCCCGCGCCGACGGGCCGGAATCGCGGCTGACCGAGGCCATGCGCTATGCGGCCCTCGGCCCCGGCAAACGGCTGCGGCCCTTCTTCGCCCTCGAGGCGGCCCGTCTGTTCGATATCGAGGAGCGCCCGGTGCTGCGCGCCGCCTGCGCCCTCGAATGCGTCCACGCCTACAGCCTCGTCCACGACGACCTGCCGGCGATGGACGACGACGACGTCCGCCGCGGCCGGCCGACGCTGCACCGCGCCTATGACGAGGCCACCGCCATCCTCGCCGGCGACGCCCTGCAGACCGCCGCCTTCGACATCGTCCTGCATCCCGACACCCACGACGACCCGGCGGTGCGCTGCGAGCTCGCCGCGCGGCTGTCGATGGCCTCGGGCGCCCGCGGCATGGCCGGCGGCCAGATGATCGACCTGCTGGGCGTGCGCGACGACCTCGGCGGCGTCGCCCGCATGCAGCGGCTCAAGACCGGGGCCCTGTTCACCTACGCCTTCGAGATCCCGCTGATCGTGGCCCGGGCCCGCGAGTCCGAGCGCCAGGCCCTGACCAGCTTCGCCCACGACATCGGCCTCGCCTACCAGATCGTCGACGACCTGCTCGACGTCGAGGGCGACGAGGACATCCTCGGCAAGGCGGCTCGCAAGGATCACGCCCAGGGCAAGACCAACTTCGTCACCCTGCTCGGGGTCGACGCCGCCCGCCGCCGCGTCGGCCACCTCGCCGACCAGGCGCGGTCGCACCTCGACGCCTTCGGCCCCGACGCCGACATCCTCAAGGCCAGCGTCGACTACGTCCTGCAGCGCAGGTCGTGATCCCGCTCCGTCCCTCCGGGCCGCCACGGTCCGGCCCCGGATCGCCTGCGCCCGGTGCGACGTTCACGAACTGCTCAGGAATCCCTCACTGGCGTTCGCCGTGCTAGGCGTTCATGGGATAGCCTCATCGTTTCGCCCGTCCCGGGCGCAGTCCAAGTTACCCCGATGCCCGACACCCCGCTCCTCGACCAGGTCAAGCTGCCCGCCGACATGCGCGGATTCGACATCCCGCGGCTGAAGCAGCTGGCCGACGAGGTCCGGGCCGAGACCATCGACGCCGTCTCCGTCACCGGCGGCCACCTCGGCGCCGGGCTGGGCGTGGTCGAGCTGACGGTGGCCCTGCACCACGTCTTCGAGACGCCGAAGGACATCCTGATCTGGGACGTCGGCCACCAGTGCTACCCGCACAAGATCCTGACCGGCCGGCGCGACCGCATCCGCACCCTGCGCCAGGGCGGCGGCCTGTCCGGCTTCACCAAGCGGTCGGAGAGCGAATACGACCCGTTCGGCGCCGCCCACGCCTCGACCTCGATCTCGGCCGCCCTCGGCTTCGCCGCCGCCCGCGACCAGAAGGGCGGAACCAACCGCGTCGTGGCCGTCATCGGCGACGGCTCCATGTCCGCCGGCATGGCCTATGAGGCGATGAACAACGCCGTCGAGGCGACGCGCGGCCAGCTCATGGTGGTGCTCAACGACAACGACATGTCGATCGCCCCGCCGGTCGGCGGCATGAGCGCCTATCTCGCCGGCCTCGTCTCCGGCGGGACCTACCGGGGCATGCGCAAGATCGGCAAGAAGTTCGCCGAACACCTGCCCCGCCCGTTCAAGCAGGCGGCGAAGAAGGCCGAGGAATACGCCCGCGGCATGGTCACCGGCGGCACCTTCTTCGAGGAGCTGGGCTTCTACTACGTCGGGCCGATCGACGGGCACGACATGGACAATCTGGTGCCCATCCTGAAGAACGCCGCGGCCATCACCGACCGTCCGGTGCTGGTCCACGTCGTCACCCAGAAGGGCAAGGGCTACGCCCCGGCGGAAAGCAGCGCCGACAAGCTGCACGCGGTGGTCAAGTTCGACGTCGTCTCCGGCAAGCAGTCGAAGCCGGCCTCCAACGCGCCCAGCTACACCAAGGTGTTCGGGACCGAGCTGATCAAGCGGGCGAACCTGGACCCGTCGATCGTCGCCATCACCGCGGCCATGCCCTCGGGCACCGGCCTCGACCTGTTCGGCCAGGCCTTCCCTGACCGCACCTACGACGTCGGCATCGCCGAGCAGCACGCCGTCACCTTCGCCGCCGGCCTCGCCGCCGACGGGATGAAGCCGGTCTGCGCCATTTACTCGACCTTCCTCCAGCGCGGCTACGACCAGGTCGTGCACGACGTGGCCATCCAGTCGCTGCCGGTGCGCTTCGCCATGGACCGAGCCGGCCTCGTGGGCGCCGACGGCTCGACCCACGCCGGCTCCTTCGACATCGGCTACATGGGGGCCCTGCCGGGCATGGTGCTGATGGCCGCCGCCGACGAGGCCGAACTGGCGGCCATGATCGCCACCTCGCTCGAGATCGACGACCGCCCCTCGGCCTTCCGTTATCCGCGCGGCGACGGCGTCGGCGTGGAGATTCCCGAACTCGCCGCCCCGCTGGAGATCGGCAGGGGCCGCATCGTCCGCGAGGGCACGGCGGTCGCCATCCTGTCGCTGGGCACGCGCCTGCAGGAGTCGCTCAAGGCGGCCGAGGCGCTGGCCGCCCGCGGCGTCTCGGCCACCGTCGCCGACGCCCGCTTCGCCAAGCCGCTGGACGCGGATCTGATCCTGCGGCTCGCGCGCGAGCACGAGGCCCTGATCACGGTGGAGGAGGGGGCCATGGGCGGCTTCGGCGCCTTTGTGCTGCAGCTGCTGGCGGAGAAGGGGGCGCTCGACGCCGGGCTGAAGATCCGCACCCTGCACCTGCCCGACGTCTTCCAGGACCAGGACGCACCCTTCGCCCAGTACGAGGCGGCGGGCCTGAACGCCTCCCACATCGCCGCCGCCGCCCTGCAGGCCCTCGGCGTCGAGGCGACCCGCGCCGTCCGCGCCTGATCCGGCAACCCCTGCGGCCGCACGCCGTTCTGTCCCCGTCGGGGGGCGGAGTGGAGTTCGACCGACATGACACGCCCGACCCTGGCCGCCGCCGCCGCCGCGACCCTGGCCCTCGCCGCCGGCCCCGCCCTGGCCCAGGAGGCCGACGCCCCGGATCGTCCCGCCGCGGAAGCGACGGGCGGGCAGCCGGCTCCTGTGATCCGAACGGCGGACGAACGCCTCACCTGTCGCCAGATCGCCGACGAGGCGGCCCAGCTCAGCGCCACCATGGGCGGCACGCCTTCGGGCGGCGGGCTCGGGGAGATCGCGAAAGCGGGCGCCGCCATGCTCATCCCCGGCGCCGGGCTGCTCTTCGCGGGCGCCGACGCCCTGACCCGCGAGGAGCGCGACCGCCGCCAGGCGGAAGCGCTCGCCGTGCAGAACCGCTGGTTCTACCTCAACGGCCTCTACGCCGGTCGTCGCTGCCTCCAGGGCGGCCGCTGACCCCTTTCATTCCTCCCCCGCAGGGGAGGGGACCACGCGAAGTGTGGTGGAGGGGGCGACGCCGCAAGGCGAGACCGGCGAGCCTTCAAGGCCCGAACAGGGCCGCCAGTCGGCCGGGGCGAACGAAAAACGACTACGCGGTGCGCCCGCTTGCGCCGAATACGGTCACCCAAACTGCACAGACCGGGCGAAGCCCCGGCGCCCCGCTCCCTCCCCGCCCCTGCGACGGACAACCGCCGGAGGACGAACCTTCCTGCGCGAATCCCGGCGCCTGCGGCAGCGACCGTTCGCCACGCCCGCCATGAGGGGAAACAATCGTGCAATTTTTCAACGAACTAACGCAGGATCACGCCGCCTTGACCTGCGGGGGTCCCGCCTATAGGTTCCGCGCCGAATTCAGACCCCCCTCGGCATTCGTGTCGGGGCGCTGAGGCCGCCATGTCCCTGCCACCGGAATCGCGCGAAGAGGCGATCGCTCGTCTCAACAGGAGCGCATCCGATCTGGAGGCGCGGGCCCTGCCCGAGCCGCCGGATTACGGCGGCAAGGCGGTCGGCTACGGCTATCGTCTCCTGGCGGAACTGCTGGGAGGCGTGCTCGTGGGGCTGGGGATCGGCTGGTGCGTGGACCTGTTCGCGCGCACCGCGCCGTGGGGGATGATCGTCGGAACCGTGCTCGGTTTCGGGGTCTCCGTCTGGCTGGCGGTGCACACCGCCCAAAAGTTGAGCGCCCGCGCGCTTCAGGAGTTCGGTCCCCCGCGCGACCTTCCTGAGGACGCGGACGAAGAAGAAGATCGCTGAGCGGACGCCACCGGCGCCCCGAGTTTGAACCAGGAGATCAGGCGGCATGGCCGACCCGATGCATCAGTTCCAGGTCGACAAGGTCGTCGACATCCCGCCGGTCAACGTTCCGGTTCTGGGGCTGGTCGACCTGTCGATCACCAACTCCACGGTGGCCATGATGGTCGCGGCGACCCTGATCGTCCTGTTCTTCGCCATCGTGACCGCGAGTCCGAAGGTCGTGCCGGGCCGGCTTCAGGTCGTCGGCGAGGGCATGTTCGGCTTCATCGACGACCTCGCCGTAGGCATCATCGGCCCTCAAGGCCGGGCCTTCTTCCCCTATGTTTTCACGCTGTTCGTCTTCCTGCTGGCGATGAACATGCTGGGGATGTTCACGATTTTCACCGCCACGGCGCAGCTGGCCGTCGCCCTGACCTTCGCCGTGATGACCTTCGCCCTGGTCATCATCGTCGGCTTCGTGAAGTCGGGCCTGGGCTTCTTCAAGCTGTTCGCCCCTTCGGGCGTGCCTTGGTACATGCTCCTGTTCGTCACCCCTATCGAAGTGATCTCCTTCTTCCTGCGCCCCGTGACGCTGTCGCTGCGACTGTTCGGCAACATGCTCGGCGGCCACGTGGCCATGAAGGTGTTCGCCGGCTTCATCGTCTCGCTGGGCGGTCTCGCCGCCGCGGGCGGCGTGGCCTATCTCGCCTATGTGGCGGCCATCCTTGCGTTCGGCGGCGTCGTCGCACTGACGGCCCTCGAGTTCCTCGTCGCTTTCCTGCAAGCCTTCGTGTTCGCCGTGCTCACCTGCGTCTATCTGAATGACGCAGTCCACGCCGACCACCACTGACCATTCACCCCTCTCTCTCTTCACTCGCTTCTTCTAAAGGACGGAAATCATGGAAGCTGAAGCTGCTAAGTACATCGGCGCTGGCCTGGCCACGCTCGGCATGATCGGCGCCGGCATCGGCGTGGGCACGATCTTCTCGGGCTTCCTGCAGGGCGCCCTGCGCAACCCGTCGGCCGCCGGCGGTCAGTTCACCAACCTGGTTCTGGGCTTCGCCCTGACCGAAGCGCTGGGCATTCTGGCCTTCGTGCTCGGCCTGCTGATCCTCTTCAGCTAAGCCCGACGATCCCGCGGGCGGCGTGCGTTCCTGGCGGAACGGACGCCGCCCGTCGCCTTTTCCGAGACCGGACAGACCATGGCCGCGCAAAGCACCGACGCCCCTCCCGCCCAGGACATCCTCCCGCAGACGGCCGCCGCCGTCCGCGACCAGGAGGTGCATCCGGCCGAGACCGACGTGGCGCACACGGCCGGGACGGAGGCCGCCCACAGCTCGGGGGGGCTTCCGCAATTCGAATTCCAGTGGTGGGCCGGCCAGATTTTCTGGCTGCTGATCATCTTCGGCATCCTCTACCTCCTTCTGTCGAAGGTCTTCCTTCCGCGCCTGCGGGGCGTCCGTGACGAGCGGGCCGGCACCATCGCCGCCGCCGTCGAGTCCGCCCGCCAGGTGCAGGTCGAGGCCGCCGGCCAGGCCGAGGCCGCCAAGGCCGACGTCGAGCGCGCCCGGGCCGAGGCTCGCGCCACCGCCGCCGCCGCCAAGGCGCGGGTCAACGAGGCGGCCGCCGCTCGCGCCGCCTCCGAAGAGGCCGTGGTCAACGCCCGCATCTCCGAGGCTGAGGCCGCGATCGCCCAGACCCGCGACCGCGCCATGAACAACGTCTCGGCTATCGCGGCCGAAACGGCGAGCGCAATCGTCGAGAAGCTGACCGGCAAGGCCCCTGCGGCCGCCGAGATCACCACCGCCGTCAAGGGAGCCGTCTGATGCCCGCCTTCTTCCACGGTGAGTTCTGGAGCTTCGGCAACGCGGAGTTCTGGGTCGGGGTCGGGTTGGTCACCTTCCTCGCCATCCTTGTGCTTGCGAAGGTTCCGCGCATGATCGCCGCCCAACTCGATGGTGCGGCCGCCAAGATCCAGGCCGAGCTCGACGAGGCCGCGCGTCTGCGCGCCGAGGCCGAGGCCCTGCTGGCCCAGATCCGTCAGGAGAAGGCCGAGGCCGAGGCCCAGGCCGCCGAGATGCTGAAGGCCGCCGAGGCCGACGCCCGTCGCCTCGAGGAAGAGTCGAAGGTGAAGCTGGAGGAGGCTCTGGCCCGTCGCCAGCAGCTGGCCGAGCGCCGCATCGCCCAGGCGGAGGCCCAGGCCGCCGCCGAGGTCAAGGCGGCCGCCGCCGACCTCGCCGCCCGCGCGGCTGAACAGATCCTCAGCGCCCGTCTGGCGGGCCAGAAGCGCGATCCGCTGCTCGACGCCGCCATCGCCCAGCTCGACTCGCGCCTGAACTAGGCGGTCGCGCAGTCGAAACGATCAGGCCCCGTCGGCGCCCGCCGGCGGGGCCTTTTCGTTCAGTGCGCCGGCGCGCCGTGGACCAAGTCGTGGCCCCGCCGCCGCTCCCGCTCGACCAGCCGCGCATAGATGTTGCCCAGCACGATGCCGTAGACGGCGTGCGTGGCGATCATCCAGGCGAGGGTGCCGAAGCCGGCCCGCATGAAGAACATGCCGACCCCGGCCAGCGGGGCGACGGTCAGTCCCATCAGCACGAAGGCTCCGACGGCGAACAGGATGCCCTTGGACTCAGGCGTGTCCGTCGGCAGCCGCGGGCAGAGAACGCCGAACGCCGGGCCGAGAACCACGGCTCCGACGAGGAAGTGGGCCGCCCAGCCCACCGCCATGGCGTCGGGGGTCTGCAGCATCACCGAGAGGAGCCGCGGGAAGCTCACCGCCCACGGCCCCAGCATCAGATTGGCGACTTCGAGAAGCGATACGGCGATCGTGGCCACAAGGCCGGCCACGAGGCCTTTTTGTACGCGTGACATCATGACCGATGCGCCTCCCAACGCATGTTCCTGGTTCTGACTACGCAGACCGGAGCATACGCCTCTGGGGGCGAACGGCGTTCACATCACCGTGCTTCGCAGATGCGAAGCCTATTCGGCGGCGATGTTCGATCCTTCCGGCGCCGTCCAGCGCAGGACCGGCTGGCGGGCGGCGCGGGTCTCGTCGAGGCGGCGCAGCGGGGCGTGGAAGGGCGCGCCCTTGAAGCGTTCGACGTCGCCCGCCTTCGCCGCCTGGGCCAGCGCCCGCATCGCCTCGATGAAGCGATCCAGCTCCTGCTTCGACTCCGTCTCGGTCGGCTCGATCAGCATCGCCCCGTGCACGACCAGCGGGAAATACATGGTCATCGGGTGGAAGCCCTCGTCGATCATCGCCTTGGCGAAGTCGAGCGTGGTCACGTCCGTGCCCTTCAGCCATTCGTCGTCGAATAGGGCCTCGTGCATGCACGGCCCCTCGGGGAAGGCGGGGCTCATCAGGTCCTGCAGCCGCGCCTTGATGTAGTTGGCGTTCAGCACCGCGTCCTCGGCCACCTGCCGCAGCCCGTCCGAGCCGTGGCTCATCATGTAGCTGAGGGCCCGCACGTACATGCCCATCTGGCCATGGAAGGCGCAGAGGCGTCCGAAGGCCTGTTCCGCCTCGCCCCCGGCGAACTCCTCCAGCCGGAAGCCGTCCTCGCCCGACACCACCCACGGAGCCGGCGCAAACGGGGCGAGCGCCTCCGACAGCACGACCGGACCCGCGCCCGGTCCGCCGCCGCCGTGCGGCGTCGAGAAGGTCTTGTGCAGGTTGATGTGCATGGCGTCGACGCCCAGGTCGCCCGGCCGCACCCGCCCGACGATGGCGTTGAAGTTGGCGCCGTCGCAGTAGAAGTACGCCCCGGCCTCATGGGTCAGGCGGCTGATCTCGAGGATGTCGCGTTCGAACAGGCCGCAGGTGTTCGGGTTGGTGACCATGATGGCCGCCACGTCATCGCCGAGCTTGGCCTCGAGGTCCGCGATGTCGACGCGGCCGTCGTCGGTCTGGGCGATCTCCACCACCTGGTAGCCGACGAAGGCCGCCGTGGCCGGATTGGTGCCGTGGGCGCTGGTCGGGACCAGCACCTTGTTGCGGGGCTTGTCCGAGCGCAGGCCGTGACCGGCGGCGCGGTGGGCGGCGCGGATGGCCATCAGGCCGCACAGCTCTCCATGGGCCCCGGCCTTGGGCGACAGCGCCACCGCCGGCATGCCGGTCAGGGTCTTCAGCCAGTGCGCCAGCTGGTCCATCAGCTCCAGCGCCCCCTGCACCGTCGACTGCGGCTGCAGCGGGTGGATGTCCGAGAAGCCCGGCAGGCGGGCCATCTTCTCGTTGAGGCGCGGGTTGTGCTTCATCGTGCACGAGCCCAGCGGATAGATGGCCAGGTCGATGGCGTGGTTCTTCTGGCTCAGGCGCACGTAATGGCGCATGGCCTCGGGCTCCGACAGGCCGGGCAGGCCGATCGGGTCGCGCCGCACGAGGTCGCCCAGGTCGGAGGCGTCGCCCTTCGGCTCCGGCAGGTCGACGCCGGTCTTGCCCCAGCCGTCGCTCTCGAAGATCAGGTGCTCGTCCTGCAGCAGCCCCCGGCCGCCGGTCAGGGTCGGGTGCTTGTAGTCGTGATCCACGGCGTTGGGCGTGGTCGGCCGGCCGACGGTGTTCATGGTGCTCATTACAGAACCTCCGCCAGGGCGGACTTCAGGGCCGCGATGTCCGCGTCCGTGGTGATTTCGGTGGCGGCGACCAGCAGGACGTCGTCCATGCCCGCCGACGGGGCGAGGCGGCCGTAGGGCACGCCCGCGAGGATGCGCTGTTCCGCCAGCCGCTCGACGACTTCCGCCGCCGGCTTCGGGAGCCGCACCGCGAACTCGTTGAAGAAGCGGGGCGTCAACACCTCGACGCCTGGCAGGGCCGCCAAGGCGTCGCGGGTCTTCACCGCCGCCTCGTGGTTCAGCAGGGCCAGCCGGCGCAGGCCGGTCTCGCCCAGCAGGCTCAGGTGGATGGTGAAGGCGAGGGTGCACAGGCCCGAGTTGGTGCAGATGTTCGAGGTCGCCTTGTCGCGGCGGATGTGCTGCTCGCGGGTCGACAGGGTCAGGACGAAGCCGCGCCTGCCGTCGGCGTCGACCGTTTCGCCGGTCAGGCGCCCAGGCATCTGGCGGATCAGCTTTTCGCGGCAGGCGAACAGGCCGACGTAGGGACCGCCGAAGTTCAGGGCGTTGCCGATCGACTGGCCCTCGGCGGCGACGATGTCGGCCCCCATCTCGCCCGGCGACTTCAGCAGGCCCATCGAGACCGCCTCGGTGACCACGACGATCAGCAGGGCCCCGGCGGCGTGGGCCGCCTCCGCGATCTTCGTCACGTCGGTGGCCGTGCCGAACACGTTCGGGGTCTGGACCACGACGCAGGCGGTGTCCGGCCCGATCTGGTCGATCACGGCGGCCTCGGCATCGACGGCCGCCGGCAGCACCTGGGTTTCGACGCCCACGGCGTGGACCACGGTCTCGGTCGCGGCGACATAGTGCGGATGCACCCCGCCCGAGATCACGGCCTTGTTGCGGCGGGTCACCCGGGTGGCCATCAGCACGCCCTCGGCCATGGCGGTCGAGCCGTCATACAGGCTGGCGTTGGCCACCGGCATGCCGGTCAGGTTCGCGACCTGGGTCTGGAATTCGTACAGGTACTGCAGCGTGCCCTGGGCGATCTCGGGCTGGTAGGGCGTGTAGCTGGTCAGGAACTCCGACCGCTGGATCACGTGGTCGACCGTGGCCGGCACGTGGTGCTTGTAGGCTCCGGCGCCGCAGAAGAAGGGGACCGAGCCGGCGGCGACGTTCTTCCCCGCCATGGCGTCGAGCGCGCGCTCGACCTCCAGTTCGCCGGCCACGCGGGGCAGGTCGACGAAGCCCTCCCGCCGCGCCGCCTCGGGCACGTCCACGAACAGGTCGTCGATCGACTTGGCCCCGATCGCCGCCAGCATGGCGGAGCGGTCGTCGGGCGTGAGCGGCAGGTAGCGCATGGCGGGGAGGGTCCGTGCGAGGGGTCTAGAGGGTGGTCAGGTACTGGTCGTAGGCGGCGCGATCCATCAGCTCGCCCAGCTGCGAGGCGTCGGACACCCGGATCTTCGCGAACCAGCCCTCGCCCTCGGGATCGGCGTTGACGGTTTCCGGGGCATTGGCGAGGGCGGCGTTGCCCTCGACCACCTCGCCCGAGACCGGGGCGTAGACGTCCGAGGCCGCCTTGACGCTCTCGACGACGGCGAAGCTGTCGCCCTTCGATACCGACTTGCCGGCCTCCGGCGTCTCGACGAACACCACGTCGCCGAGCGCCTCGGCGGCGTGCTTGCTGATGCCGACGGTGGCGACGTCGCCCTCGAGGCGAACCCACTCGTGATCCTTGGTGAAGCGCATCTCAGTTCTCCGGAAAGCCGTCAGGCGGCCTTGGGTTTGCGATAGTAGCGGGAAGCGACGAAGGGCAGGGCGACCACCTCGGCGGCCGCGGCCTTGCCGCGGACGATGACCTTCAGCTCCGTGCCCAGCTCGGCGAGGGCCGGGGGGACGTAGCCCATGGCGATGTTCCTGCCGAGGGTCGGGGAGGGGCCGCCCGAGGTGACCTTGCCGACGACGTTACCGTCCGCATCGGCGATCTCCGCGCCCTCGCGGGCGGGCGCGCCTTCCTTGACGTGCAGGCCCACGCGGACGCGGGCCGGACCGTCGGACAGCTCCCGGAGCACGCGTTCGGCGCCCGGGAAGTCGGCGCGCTCCTTGCGCGACTTGGACAGGGCGAAGGTCAGCGCCGCCTCGACCGGGCTGGTCGTGGCGTCGATGTCGTGCCCGTGCAGGGGCAGGCCGGCCTCCAGCCGCAGGCTGTCGCGGGCGCCGAGGCCGATCGGCTTGACCCGGACGTCCTTCAGGATCTCGTTCCAGATCCGCTCCGCCTCGGCCGCCGGGACCGAGATCTCGTAGCCGTCCTCGCCGGTGTAGCCCGAGCGCGAGACGTAGCAGTCGACCCCGAACAGCATCAGCCGCGCGCAGTCCATGAAGCCGAACTCGGCCAGCACCGGCTCGTGGGCGGCCATGACCTCCGCGGCCTCCGGCCCCTGGATCGCCAGCAGGGCGCGGTCGTCGAGGATGGTCAGGGTCGTGTCACCGGCCAGGCTGGCCTTCAGGTGGGCGAAGTCGGCGTCCTTGTTGCCGGCGTTGACCACGACATAGAGGCCGTCGTGGTCGGGCTTGCCGGCCATCAGGTCGTCCATGATCCCGCCCTCGGCGTTCAGCAGCAGCGAGTACTTCTGCTTGCCGGCCTTGAGGATTTGGTAGTCGCCGGGCACGAAGCGCTCGAACTGGGCGATGGCGTCCGGGCCGGTGATCTTGCACTGGCCCATGTGCGAAACGTCGAACAGACCGGCGTGCTCGCGGGTCCAGCGGTGCTCGGCCAGAACGCCCTCGTACTGCACCGGCATGTCATAGCCGCCGAAGCCGACCATGCGGGCGCCCAACGCCCGGTGCGCGGCGTTGAGAGGGGTGGTCTTCAGGGTTTCGTCGGTCATGTCAGGCCTTCAGAGTCGCGTGCCGGGGCGGAAAGCTCCGCCGTCCTCGCGCCCCCGCTGTCCTGAAGCCTGAGAGATTCCGCCCCGTCCCTGATCGACGCTTCGCATCGTCCGGGATGACAAGGCTTGCTCCGTCGGCGCGCCCGTGAATCCCGCGAGGGGGGCGACTTTCCAGCGTCCGTGCGCCCCGCGGTCCTTTTGCCTGAGCGTTTCCGGGGCGGTTGCGCCTTCGGCTCCGGAGCCGTCGGAACGGCCCCGATCTCTCCCGCGAGAGCGTTGCGACCTAGGCCCCGACTCAAGGGCCGAGTCAAGCGCAACGGCGGCCGCAGGGGCGGGTTCGCCGCCTCCGCGCCGACAGAGCGCGGTCCCGGGGGCGGCCGCCGGACGATCCTCGGTCAGACAAGGGGCGGGAAGGCGCCAGAGGGGCCGGAGAAGGTCGGGAGGGACCGGGTCGAGAGTCTCCACACCGCCGGAGGGCCGCAGGTCCGAGCCGCAGGGACAGGGCGACGCACCGTGAGTCCGGCCGTGGTCCAGGTCACGTTGCAGGGGTGACGCGACGAAAGCGCGGAACCCGAGCGATCATGATCCGTTCCCGGTCCCGAACCGGAGGGACGTCCTTGCGTTCGGGGGATCCATGACAGCGGACTCAGACGAGAGCCGATATCGGCTCCTTGTCGAGGGGATCACCGATTACGCGATCTATATGCTGGACCCGCAGGGGATGGTCAGCAGCTGGAACCCGGGCGCCGCGCGCTTCAAGGGGTACGCTGCGGCCGAGATCCTGGGGCAGCACTTCTCCCGCTTCTATACGGAAGACGATCGCGCGAGAGATCTGCCCGGCCACGCCGTGCGGACGGCGCGCGAGGAGGGTCGATTCGAGGCCCAGGGCTGGCGCGTGAGGAAGGACGGAACCCGCTTCTGGGCGCACGTCGTGATCGACCGTATTCATGACGACGCCGGCGCGCTCGTCGGGTTCGCCAAGATCACCCGCGACCTGACCGAACGGAAGGAAGCCGAGGAGGCGCTGCGGCAGACGGAGCAGCAGTTCCGGCTGCTGGTCCAGGGCGTCACCGACTACGCCATCTACATGCTGGACCGTCGCGGCCACGTCGTCAGCTGGAACGCCGGAGCCCAGCGGATCAAGGGTTACGAGCCGGACGAGATCATCGGGGAACACTTCTCCCGGTTCTACACCGAGGAGGATCAGGCGACAGACCTTCCGGACCGTGCGCTGGGCATAGCGGCGGAGGAAGGGCGCTTCGAGCGGGAAGGCTGGCGTGTCCGCAAGGACGGCTCGCGGTTCTGGGCCCACGTCGTGATCGACGCCATCCGGGACGAGGACGGCGAGCTCATCGGGTTCGCCAAGGTGACGCGCGACGTCACGGAGCGGATGGAGAACCAGCGCGCTCTCGAAGAGGCGCGCGAGGCGCTGTTTCAATCCCGGAAGCTGGAGGCCATCGGACAGCTGACCGGCGGAGTGGCGCACGACTTCAACAATCTTCTCATGGCGATCCTCGGAAGTCTGGAGCTCGTTCAGAAACGTCTGCCCTACGATCCGAAGATCACGCCGCTCATCCGGAACGCGGTCGCGGGAGCCGAACGCGGGGCGCTCCTCACCCAGCGCATGCTCGCGTTTGCGCGGAAGCAGGAGCTGCAGCTCCGTTCGGTGGACCTTGGCTCGCTCACAAGGGGCCTGCTGGACTTCCTCCAGCGCAGCATCGGGCCCCAGGTCGATATCCGTCTGAGTTTCCCTCATGGGCTTCAGCCCGCGCGAACTGATCCGGTCCAGCTGGAGACGGCGCTCCTGAACCTGGTGGTGAACGCCCGCGACGCCATGCCCGCCGGCGGACTGATCACGATATCAGGCGCACTCCGAACGCTGCACGGGCAGAAAGCCGACCTGGCCGCGGGCGACTACATCCGCCTTCGGGTGGAGGACAACGGCTCGGGCATGGACGCCGACGTCCTGGCCAGGGCGACGGAGCCGTTCTTCACCACCAAAGGGGTGGGAAAAGGCACGGGCCTCGGCCTGTCGATGGTGCACGGCCTCGCGGCTCAATCCGGGGGCGCGCTGCAGATCGACAGCGCTCCGGGAGCAGGAACACGGATTGACATCTGGCTTCCTGTGGCCGCCGCCCATGAGGAACAGCATTCGGCACGCCCCGCCCCCGCGAGCGAAGAACCGGATGCCGGGCGCCTGGTGGTCCTCGCCGTCGATGACGACAGCCTGGTCCTCACCAACACCGTGGCCATGGTCGAGGATCTCGGACACGAGGCGCTGGTCGCTTCTTCGGGCGCCGAGGCGCTGTCCATTCTCCACGAAAGATTCGACGTGGACCTGATCATCGCCGACGAAAAGATGCCCGGCATGACCGGTTCGCAGCTGGCCAGCAAGGCGCTCGACGCGCGCCCCGGGCTGCCGATCGTTCTGGTCTCCGGCTACTGCGAGCTGGAACCCGGTTCCGGATCGCCCGGCCTGCATCTGCCCCGACTGGCGAAGCCCTTCACCCAGAGCCAGCTCGCCCAGGCCATGTCCCTGGAAGCGCTGAAGACGCCCGAAGGCTAGCGCGAGCCGGCGCTTCCCACCCGTTTCTGATGCGGCGCCGTCCCTCCCGGCGCCGGCCGCCTCATGCGGCCGCCCAGGCGTCCACCTCCGCCAGCCTCGCCGCCTTCTCCGACGGCGCCAGGAACGAGCCCTCGAAGCTGTTCCGCGCGATCATCGTGAGCTGCTCGCGGGTCAGGCCGACCGCCTCAGCCAGCCGCCGGTAGTTGTCGTTCACATAGCCGCCGAAATAGGCCGGGTCGTCCGAGTTCAGCGTCACATGCAGGCCGCGACGGAGCATCTCGGGGACCGGATGGTCCCTGAGGTCCTTCACCACGCAGAGCTTGAGGTTGGACAGCGGGCAGACGGTGAGGGTCATCCGGGACGCGGCGAGGCGTTCGATCAGGGCCTCGTCCTCCATCGAGCGGTTGCCGTGGTCCATGCGGTCGATGCGCAGCAGGTCGAGGGCCTCTCGGACGTATTCGGGCGGGCCCTCCTCGCCGGCGTGGGCGCACAGCTTCAGCCCCATCTCGCGGGCGCGGGCGAAGACGCGCTCGAATTTCGAGGGCGGATGACCGACCTCCGAGGAGTCGAGGCCGACGCCGGCGATGCGGTCCAGCCAAGGCCCGGCCTGGTGCAGCGTGTCGAAGGCGGCGTGCTCGTCGAGATGGCGCAGGAAGCAGAGGATCAGCTTCGAGGTGACGCCCAGTTCCCGCTCCGCGCGGGCCATGCCCGCCAGCAGGCCCTCGGCCACGACGCCGAACGGAACGCCGCGGTCGGTGTGGGTCTGGGGATCGAAGAAGATCTCGGCGTGGCGCACGTTGTCGGCGGCGGCGCGGCGGAAGTAGGCGACCGCAAGGTCGTGGAAGTCCTCCTCGGTCAACAGGACGTTCGCCCCGGCGTAGTAGATGTCGAGGAAGTCCTGCAGGTTCGAGAAGTCGTAGGCGGCGCGCACCGCCTCGACGCTGTCGAACGGGATGGACACCCGGTTGCGACGCGCGAACTCGAACATCTGCTCGGGCTCGAGCGAGCCTTCGATGTGCAGGTGCAGCTCGGCCTTGGGCAGGCCGGCGATGTAGCTGTCGAGATCGGACATGACGGCTCCCTCCGGAGAGAGGGAGTTTAACCTACATCCGCTCCGGCGTGTCGATGCCCAGCAGGTCGAGCGCGATCACGAGCTGGTCCAGCGTCGCCTTCGCCAGCGCCAGGCGCGAGCCGCGCACCGCCAGGTCCGGCGCCGCCAGCACCGGGCAGGCGGCGTAGAATTTCGAGAAGCTCTGGGCCAGCCGGTACGCGTGCTCGGCGATCACGTGCGGCATGCGCTTGTCGTAGGCCTCGGCGGCGGCCTGGGAGAAGGCGTCCAGCGTGAGGGCCAGGTCGCGCTCGGCCGGTTCGGCGATGGCGATCGGGCCGGGCTCCGCGCCCTGGTCGGCGGCCTTGCGGAGCAGCGACTTGATCCGCACCGCCTGGTACAGCAGGTACGGCCCGGTCTTGCCCTCGAAGCTCATGAAGCGATCGAGGTCGAAGACGTAGCTGGTCGTCCGGCTGTTCGACAGGTCGGCGAACTTCAGCGCCGCCACCGCCACCTTGTGGGCGATGTCCTCGAACTCCCCGGCGGGTAGATCCTCGCCCAGCTTCGCCTCGTGAAGGCGTTCGCGGGCCTTGTCCCTCGCCATGGTGATCAGGTCGTGCAGCTTGAGCACGCCCCCGGCGCGGGTCTTGAAGGGCTTGCCGTCCGGGCCGTTCATGGTGCCGAAGCCGAGGTGCTCCAGCGAGCCCTCCTCGGCGTAGCCGGCCAGGTAGCTGGCGCGGAAGACCTGCTCGAAATGCTCGGCCTGGCGCTCGTCGACGACGTAGAGGATCAGGTCAGGATCGAGCGACTTGCGGCGGTCGAGGATGGTGGCCAGGTCGGTGGTGCCGTACATGGCCGAGCCTTCCGAGGAGATGACCAGCAGCGGCGGCGGGCTGGGAACCTCGGCCACCGAGCCGTCGGCCAGCTTCTTCTTGCGCGTCTCTCCCGGCCGGGCGACGTGGACCACCCGCGCCCCGTCGTCCTCGACCAGCAGGCCGGTCGCCTCCAGATGGGCGATCATCTCGGGCATCAGCGGGTCGGCGTCGCTCTCGCCGTTCCACAGGTCGAAGGTCACGCCCAGGGCGCCGAACTCGCGCTCCAGCGCCGTGCGGCTGACGGCCACGAAGTGCCGCCACAGGGCGCGATAGCCGGGGCGGCCGGCCTGCAGCTCGGCGGTGGCCTTTCGGGCGCGGTCGCGGAAGGCGGCGTCTTCCTTGGCCCGGGCCGCCGCGGCCGGGTAGAGGCGCTCGAGATCCTCGAGCGTGACCGGGCTGTGGGGGGGGAAGGGGCCGTCGCCCTCGGCGAGGAAGGCGTCGGCCTTGCCCTCGTCGCCGACGGCGACGATCAGCAGGCCCATCTGGAAGCCCCAGTCGCCGAAGTGGGCGTCGCCCCAGACCGTGTCGCCGCGGAAGCGGAACAGCCGCTTCAGGCTTTCGCCGATGATGGAGGAACGCAGGTGGCCGACGTGCATCGGCTTGGCCACGTTCGGCCCGGCGTAGTCGATGACCACCCTGCGCGGGGCGTCGACCACCGCCGCGCCGGCGTGGGCGGCGTCGCCCGCCACCTCGGCCGCGCGGGATGCCAGGGCCGCGTCTGCGACCTTCAGGTTGATGAAGCCGGGGCCGGCGACCTCGATCGAGGCGAGGCGCGCGTCGCCTTCAAGGCGGGCCGCGACCTTCGTCGCCAGCTCGCGCGGGTTCTGCTTCAGGGCCTTGGCGGCCGCCAGGGCGCCGTTCGACTGGAAGTCGGCGAGATCGGGGCGATCGGAGGCGGTGACGCGCGCCAGCTTCGGGTCCACGCCTTCGGCGGCGAAGGCGGCCGCGACCGCTTCGCCGAGATCCGTTCTGAGATCGGTCATCAGTCGGCCTGCACGCCCGCGTTGACGCGGAAGCGGCTGCCCGAGCGGTTGAACTCGGCCATTTCCGGCGTGACCTCGAAGCCGACGAGGATCTCGAAATTGTCGCCGCTGATGGTCTCGTTGGCGCGCGGGATGACGATGGTCTGGTCCTGGGTGACGCTGGTGGTCCGCTCGTCGCCCTCGAAGGTCACCGGCAGGTCGAAGTAGACCTTGTCCAGCACCGCCCGGTTCCGCTCGGTGACCGCGATCCAGTACCGGTAGGTGCGGCCGTTCCCCTCGGCGAGCGGGCCCCGCCCGAGGTTGAACAGCACCCGGGTCTGGACGGTGATCGGATCGTCGCCCTGATAGGCGCAGTCGGACACCAGACCCTCGATCTCGCCCGTATAGCCGACGTTGGCCGCCGTCACCCGGTCGCCGCCCAGCTCCACGTAGCGGGCGGCGTCGTAGAGGATCTTCACATAGGGGCAGGGGCCGGCGGCGGCGCGGCGGCGCAGCGGGGCGATTCGCGGCCGGCGGGCCTGGCGTTCCTGCTCCTGGTCTCCGGCTGTCTGGCCCTGACCCGGCTGGCGGCCGACCACCTGGGCCTCCGCGGCCGACGGCGCTCCGGCCATCGTCAGGGTGGCGGCGGCCAGTGCCGAGGCGAGGGAAACCTTCAGGACGCGACGCATCGAATGCTCTTCCAGGCAAGAGGAGGCGGCGACAGCCCGACGCCGCCGGCACGCTCGCCGCTGATAGCGGCTAAACCGAGGCGCGGCAAACCCGCGCGCATCCACGGGCAGGTGGCGGCCGGGCCTGCGAGCGACTAGGTTCCGCCCATGACCGTCCACTCGCCGATCCGTCCGGCCGAAAAGCCCCCGCTGACCGTGCGTCTCGCCACCCCGCGGGGCTTCTGCGCCGGCGTCGACCGGGCCATCCAGATCGTCGAACGGGCGCTGGAGAAGTATGGCGCGCCTGTCTACGTCCGGCACGAGATCGTCCACAACCGGCATGTGGTCGAGCGGCTCAAGGCCATGGGGGCCGTCTTCGTGAAGGAACTGGACGACTGCCCTGACGACCGGCCGGTGGTGTTCTCGGCCCATGGCGTGCCGAAGTCGGTGCCGGCGACGGCCCGGGCGCGCGAGATGCTCTATATCGACGCCACCTGCCCGCTGGTGTCGAAGGTCCACGTCGAGGCCGAACGGCATCACGCCGCCGGCCGCCACGTCGTCCTGATCGGCCACGCCGGCCACCCGGAGGTGGTCGGGACCATGGGCCAGCTGCCGGCCGGGGCGATCAGCCTGGTGGAGACCGTCGAGGACGCCGAGGCTTTCCAGCGGCCGGGCGACGCGCCGCTGGCCTACGCCACCCAGACCACCCTTTCGGTCGACGACACCGCCGACATCCTCGCCACCCTGAAGCGCCGGTTCCCGGAGCTGCCGGATCCGCACAAGGAAGACATCTGCTACGCCACCACCAACCGGCAGGAGGCGGTCAAGGCGCTGGGCCGGGGCTGCGACCTCGTGCTGGTGGTGGGGTCGAGGAATTCGTCGAACTCCGCCCGGCTGGTGGAGGTGGCGATACGCGCCGGCGCCGGCGACGCCCGGCTGGTCGATGACGCGAGCCACGTCGACTGGAGCTGGTTCGAGGGGGTGTCGACGCTGGGGATCACCGCCGGAGCCTCCGCGCCCGAGACGCTGATCGAGCAGCTGATCGAGGCGGTGCGCGCGCGCTTCGATGTGGCCCTGGTCGAGGACGACGGGGCCCGCGAGACGGTGACGTTCAAGCTGCCGCGGCTGCTCACCGCCTGAGGTCCTCCAAGCGGAGCCTTTGTCGGTCGCCGGCGTTAACTTTCCCACCGGATCGGGAGCCGCCCATGCGTCCATTGAGCCTCGCCTGCGCCCTCGTCTCCAGCGCCGCCCTGGCCGTCGGCTGCACGGAGGAGGCCGCTTCGCCGCCCGAGCCGGTGACGCCCGCGCCGGCGTCGACGGCATCGCAGGCCCCGCCGGTCAGCTACGCCTGCGAAAGCGGCCAGTCGGTGGTGGTCTCCTATCCCGACACGGCGACGGCGCGGCTGTCCTATCGCGGTCAGGAGTATGTGCTGCGCACGGCCCTGTCGGCCTCCGGCGCGCGCTTCGTCGGCTCGGGCGTTGAATGGTGGATCGCCAGCCGCGGCGACACGGAGAGCGCGACGCTGAGCCGTCTCGGCCCCAACGAGGAGGTCGGCACGGCGGTGCTGGAGCGCTGCAGCCGGCCGTCGTCGGGTCCGCTCCCGATTGGCCCCACGCCGGCCGAGGGCGGCGGAGCCACGCCCGCCTCGGCCCCGCCCTGCCGCGGCCCCCAGCTCCGGCTGTCGAACGAGGGCCGCGACGCCGGCGCCGGCAACCGCGTCGCCAATATCGGCCTGCAGAACGTCGGGACCCAGCCGTGCAGCCTGACCGGCTATCCGACGGTGGTCCTGCAGGACGCGCACGGCCGGAACCTGACCGCGATCCGCAGCGAGCAGGCGGGCGGCAGCTACTTCACTCCCGGCCAGCCGCCGGCGCCCGTGGTCCTCGCCCCGCAGGCCAAGGCGGCCTTCGAGCTGGCCTGGAGCGCCATCCCCCACGAGGGGCAAGGGGAGCGGACCTGCCCGAACGCCGCCCGCATCCGGGTGACGGCCCCTGGCGACACCTCGCCCGCCCCCCTGGAGTTGAACCTCGCCCCCTGCGGCGGGCGGGTGAAGGTCAGCCCGATCCGCCCGCTGGCGGGAGCGCCGCAGCCGGCTTCCGGATCCGGCGTCTGACAGGGGGCTTCAACCCGGAGCGGATTCGGCGTAGCGGAGCGCGCATGACAGCCAGCTTCCATGACCGCGTCGCCGCGGAACTCGCCGACATCGACGCCCAGGGCCTGACCAAGCCGGAACGGGTCATCTCTTCCCGTCAGGGGCCGGTGATCAGGGTCGGCGGGCGCGAGGTGCTCAACTTTTGCGCCAACAACTATCTCGGCCTCGCCGGAGACGAGCGGGTCGTCCAGGCCGGCATCAGGGCGCAGGAGCGCTGGGGCGCCGGCACCGCCTCGGTACGCTTCATTTGCGGCACGCTGGAGATCCACAAGGAGCTGGAGCGGGCGATCGCCGACTATCTCGGCTTTGAGGACGCCATCCTGTTCGCCGCCGCCTTCGACGCCAACGGCGGCGTCTTCGAACCGCTGTTCGGGGCCGAGGACGCGATCGTCTCGGACAGCCTGAACCACGCCTCGATCATCGACGGCGTCCGGCTGTGCAAGGCCAAGCGCTACCGCTTCGCCAACTCGGACATGGGCGACCTCGAGGCGCAACTGAAGCAGGCCCGGGCCGACGGGGCGCGCGACATCGTCATCGCCACCGACGGCGCCTTCTCGATGGACGGCTACATCGCGAAGCTGAAGGACATCCGGGCGCTGGCCGATCGGTACGACGCCCTGGTCATGGTCGACGACTGCCACGCCACCGGCTTCCTGGGGCCGCAGGGGAGGGGCTCGTTCGCGCACCACGGCGTGAAGGTCGACTTCGTCACCGGGACCTTCGGCAAGGCGCTGGGCGGGGCCATGGGCGGCTTCATCTGCGCGACGGCGCCCGTGGTGCAGCTGCTCAAGCAGCGGGCGCGCCCCTACCTGTTCTCCAACGCGCTGAGCCCCGCCGTGTGCGGCTCCTCGCTCGAGGCGATCCGCATCGCCGGCGGGGCCGAGGGCGACGCCCTGCGCGAACAGCTGTCCGCCAACGCCGCCCGCTATCGCGCCGCCATGGCCGAGGCCGGCTTCAAGCTGCTGCCCGGCGAGCATCCGATCATCCCGGTCATGCTCGGCGACGCCAAACTGGCCCAGGACATGGCCGCCCGCATGCTGGAGCTCGGCGTCTACGTCATCGGCTTCAGCTTCCCGGTTGTGCCGCGCGGCCAGGCCCGCATCCGCACGCAGATGTCGGCGGCGCACACCTTCGAACAGATCGATCAGGCCGTCGCCGCCTTCACGCAGGCGGGCGAGGAACTCGGAGTGATCTGAGCGTCAGGGCGTCGGCGGGGGCGGCAGGACCCCCAGCTGGGTCAGCAGGCCGAGGGCGTCGTTCTGGTTCCAGCCCTCGACGATCCGCCCGCCGGCGATGCGTTCGATGCTCATGCCCGTCACCACCACGGCCCGGCCGGTCGGCGGAATGCCGTTGAGCGGGCCCGCGTGGGTCCCGCGCATGGTCAGGCGGGCCGCGACCCGGTCGCCTTCGCCCAGCAGGTCCTCGACGGTGAAGCGCGCGTCCGGAAAGGCGGCGCGGAAGCCCTGGAACCACGCGGTCCAGCCGTCCCGGTCGATCGGGGCGTCGGCGCCGGCCATGTGTCCGCGATAGTCGGCGGCGAGAAACTCGTCGCGCCGGCTGACGTCGCCGGTGCTCCACACCTCCTCGAAGAACCGGCGCACCAGCGCCTTGTTGGCCTCCGCCTCCCCGGCGGGACGCGCGGCGGCGCCCGAGGCGGCGAGGATCGGCGCCATGAAGCCCGATGCAGCGACGAGGCGGCGGTTGATCATGTCCGGGCTTCCCCTGTGGTCGAAGCAAGCTTGTCACAGTTGCGCGTCCCGGAAAACCGACGTTCGGTCCGCCCTCGCCGGACCCTGCGCCCGAGCCGGGACGTTGACAGGCCGGAAGCCCTCGACCAGACGACGCACGACATCGTCCGGCGCATATCTATGCCCCGGACAGGCGCGACCGTGACGCGTGGAAAGGATGCAGGAATGACCGACACCATGAAGGCCCTCGCCAAGACCCGGCCGGCCGAAGGGCTGGAGCTCATCGACGCCCCCGTCCCGGTGGCCGGCGACGAGGACGTGCTGATCAAGGTGCATCGCACCGCCGTGTGCGGCACCGACATCCACATCTGGAACTGGGACGAGTGGAGCCAGAAGAACGTTCCGGTGCCGATGATCACCGGTCATGAGTTCTCGGGCGAGATTGTCGCCATCGGCAAGGACGTCGACCGTCGTCTGAAGGTGGGCCAGCGGGTCTCGGCCGAAGGCCACGTCATCGACCTGAACTCGGAAGCGGCCCGCGCCGGCCACTTCCACCTCGACCCGGCCACCAAGGGCATCGGCGTGAACCGCCAGGGCGCGTTCGCCGAGTACGTCGTCGCGCCGGCCTTCAACGTCATCGAGCTGCCCGACGACGTGCCCTACGAGATCGGCTCCATCCTCGATCCGTTCGGCAACGCTGTGCACACGGCGCAGCAGTTCGACCTGCTGGGCGAGGACGTGCTGGTCACCGGCGCCGGGCCGATCGGCATCATGGCCGCCGCCGTCGCCCGCCACGCCGGCGCCCGCACCGTCGTCCTGACCGACATCAACGACTTCCGCCTCGAGCTGGCGCAGAAGGTCGCGCCGGGCGTGCGCACGGTGAACACCTCGAAGGAAGACCTGCACGACGTCATCCACGAGCTGGGCATGAAGGTCGGCTTCGACGTGGCGCTGGAGATGTCCGGCTCGCCGATCGCCTTCCGGCAGTGCGTCGACACCCTGATCATGGGCGGCGGCCTGGCCATGCTGGGCATTCCGTCGAAGCCGATGGAGACGGACTGGGGCGCCATCATCCTCAAGGCCCTGATCATCAAGGGGGTCTACGGCCGCGAGATGTTCACCACCTGGCGCAAGATGCTGGGCCTGCTCAAGGCGGGCCTCGACCTGACGCCGCTGATCACCCACCAGATGTCCTACGAGAACTACCGTGAGGGCTTCGAGGCGATGAAGTCGGGCAAGTCCGGCAAGGTCGTGCTGGACTGGGACAAGGCCGCGGCCTGAGGCCATGGGCGACGGCGGCCGGGTGCTGGCCTTCCTCGAGGGGGAAGGCGTCGACGGCCGGGGCCGCACACTGTTCGAGGTGCTGGCTCTCGACGACGCGGCGCTGGAGCGGACCCACGACTTCATCCAGTGGCTGTTCCCTCTGGACGAGCCGTCCGCCGCCGTCCCCGATGCGCCGGTTCTCGATGCGGCGGGCGCGGCCGCGATCCGCGAGTCGACTCTCGCCCAGTGCGCCCTGGCGGCCGGGACCGACCGGATGGACCGGTTCTATCGCCGCACGGACCAGTGGCTGCGGCCGCACGACCACAACCACCTGCGCATCACGCGCATCATCCGCTCCCTGCGGCTGCTCAGCGGCGACGCCGCGGCGAACGCCTTTGGCGACGCCATCCTCTGGCGCGTAGAGGCGACGCGGGCGCCGGTCGGCGCCCGCAGTCGCGGCTACTGGCTGACCGCCTGATCAGGCGGCGGCCGGCTCCTTCTTCATCGTCGCCATGAAGACGATGACGACGAACAGCAGCATCGACAGCACCAGCATGATCTCCGAGGCGATCATCGCCGGCAAAAACAGCGGCTTCTGCAGCAGCAGCAGCGTCAGCGACGGCATCAGGATCAGGAAGCCGAGCACCGACAGGGCGAAATGCACCGGCGGCAGCCAGCCGCGGGCGGCGGCCGGAAAGGCGCGGTAGAACAGGCCGAACAGCATCATCGACGCGAAGCCCAGCAGGTTGATGTGGGCGTGCACCGGCCTGAGGACGAAGTCCTGGTTGGCGCCCATCCAGACGCCGAGCGTCATGCCCACCAGGGCCGACAGGACGCCGAGGCGCAGGAAGTTGTTGGAAACCGAAATCATGTGACCCTCCGACGTGAGGCGGCTCGTAAACCGCCGTTCTCCCCGCGGAGCAAGTTACAATCATTTCAGTCTGGCGGCCTAGTCGCGGCGGCCGCGTCGCCGCCACTGTTCCGGCCGGTCGAAGGAACCGGCCCACGCCCCGGCTCGGCGCGCGCGGGCGGCGTTCTCGGCGGCGACGTAGTCAGCGCTGTATCGGCGGTAGGCGAGGGCCAGGCCATCGTCCACCAGCGCCCGGGCGACGTCGACGCCGTCCCGCTCGCAGCGGCTGACCTTGCGACCGTAGCGGTCGGTGTCCCGCACCTCGCAGACCAGGCGGCGGCCTTCGGCCCGGGACTTCATGGCCGTGGTGGCGGCCGCCCCGCACGGCCAGCCGCCGGTCGGAAGGTCGCAGACCTGCCCCCGCTCGAAGGCGTCCACGCCGTGCAGGCGGATCCGGACGCCGCCGACGTCGAGCGTGTCGCCGTCGATGACGCGCGCGACCCCGTCCAGCTGGTCAGCCCCGGTCGAGGTCTCCGCCTCGGCCGTGGCGGTCCGGCCGCCGTCCTCCGGATCGGAAGCCAGCATGGCGCCGGCGGTCGTGACGGCCAGCAGGGCGACGAGCAGCCACGTCGGTCCGCGGCGGCGGCGGCGGGAAAGCTGAAATGAACGACGCGGCACCCGAATCTCCCTGCGGCCGGGGAGGGTGAGGGTGCGGAGGTTTCCGGTTGGTTGCCGTCAGGCGACGAGGGTCTTCGCCAGCGCGCGCTCGAAGCTGGCGGCGTCGGGGCGGGGCAGGGCCTTGCCGATCCGGCCGGACTCGAACAACTCGAACACCTTCGGATGAACATAGGACGAGCGGCACACCGTGGGGGTGTTGCCCAGCAGGCCGGCCACCGTCTTGACGCAGACGGTGATCTTGCGCTTCGCGTCGGTCGGGGAGGTCGGCGCCTCCATCTCGCGCAGGGCCCGGGCCGCCGAGACGGTGCCGGCCCACGTGCGGAAGTCCTTGGCCGAGAAGCCCTCGCCCATAGCCTCGCGGATGTAGGCGTTCACGTCGTCCGAGGTGATCGGACACAGGGTCCCGTCGGCGTCGCGGTACTTGAACAGCTGCTGGCCGGGGAGATCCTGGAGCGACCGCACCACGCGGGCCAGCCGCCGGTCGCGCACCCGGACCTCGTGCTCGACGCCGCTCTTGCCCTTGAAGGCGAAGGTCAGGCCCGTTCCGCCGACCTCGAGGTGGCGCTTGTGCAGGGTGGTCAGGCCATAGGAGCGGTTCTGCTTCGCATACTGGGCGTTGCCAACGCGGATCAGGGTCAGCTCCAGCAGCCGGACCGCGGTGGCCAGCACCTTCTCCCGGCCCGGGCCGCGAGCGGCGAGGTCGCGCTCCACACGACGGCGCAGCCGCGGCAGGCTGCGGGCGAAGTCGGGCAGGCGGTCGAACTTGTTGGTCGCGGCGTGGGCGGTCCAGTCGGGATGGTACCGGTACTGCTTGCGCCCCCGGGCGTCGCGCCCGATCGCCTGGATGTGGCCGTTGGCGCGCGGGCAGATCCAGACATCGGTCCAGGCGGGTGGGATGGCGAGAGCCTGGATGCGAGCGAGCGTCCGCTCGTCCTCGACCGGACGCCCGCGTGCGTCGTGGTAGGCGAACCCCTTCGAGGTCAGGGTGCGGCGGATGCCCGGCTGTTCGTCGTTGCAGTAGGACAGGCCGTCCGGGACGGCGGCGGGATCGACGGCGCTCACACGCCCACCTCGCCCAAGGTCGCGCGCGGCTCGCCGATCCGGTCGCGCGCCGCCTCGCCGTACATGGACCTGATGTCGCGATCGCTGACCGGCCGCCGGTCCAACAACCGCCGGGCGTCGGAAGGGGCGGGGTGGTCGATCATCGAAGCTCCTCGGGCCCTGCGCAACGACGGCCGGCGGCGGCGGTTCCTCTTGACGGTGAGGGCGCGGCGGCGGAGGCAGGGCCATGAACTACCGCCACAGCTTGTAGTGTGTCACTTATGACAAACGGGGGCCGTTAGGAGACTGGGGTGCCGGTCGGTTACAGCTACACTCGGTTTAGTCACCGCGCCCAGGCGGGCGGGGATTCGATCCGTCGCCAGTTAGCCAAGGCTGAAGAGTGGGCGGCAGAGAACGGGGTCGAACTCGACACGACGCTCCGAGATGAAGGGGTCAGCGCGTTTAAAGGGGAGAACCGGGTTCGGGGTGCACTCGCCTCGTTTCTCACGAGGCTCGAAGCCGGACAGATTGCGCGGGGCTCGTATCTCATCATCGAACAGTTTGACCGGCTAAGCCGTGCGACCGAAACGGAAGCGATCAACCTCCTGACTGGGATCACGCTCAAGGGCGTGAAGGTCGTCACGCTTCACAATAAGGCGGTTTACGACGAGAAGTCAGACGGGATGGACCTCATGCGGGCCATCATCGAAATGGGCGCCGCTCATACTGAGAATAAGTCGCGAGCGAGCCGGGTCAGGTCGGCTTGGGAGGCGAGGAAGGATCGGGCGCGCGATGGGGAGATCGTCACTCGCCTCGGCCCGAGATGGCTTCGCTATGACCACGGCACGAAAATGTTCGCGCCGATCCCGGAGCGTGTCGCTGTGGTCGAGCGAATCTTCTCCGAATGCCTGTCCGGGATGGGCTCGTCGGCGATTGCCGCCCGCCTCAACGCTGGCGGAATCCCCTCCTTCTCAGAGAGCGCGGGTTGGCATAGCCGTTACGTCATGGCGATCTTGCATAATCGGGCGGTGTATGGAGCCTATCAGCCGACGCGATGCGATCAGGGCACGGATTTCAAACGCCAGCGGGTCAACGATGGTGACCTGATCGAAGGCTACTATCCCGCAATCATCGCATATGACGTTTGGCTTCGCGCTCAGGCGGTGATCGCGAAGCGGAACAAGCGAGGCGGCGGCAAAGGACGACGGGGAAAGATGTTCCCGAACCTAATCATCGGCCTTGGTCGATGCGAGGAATGCGGAGGGGCGCTGACTGTCGCAAATGCCTACCGGTCGTCAGTCGTGCGCGCGCTCCGCTGCTATGGGGCTCTGCGACAGCACAACTGCGGCAATCGTCGGCGGTATCTTTGCCGCGAGATCGAAGATCACCTGTCAGAGTTCATCCTGAGGGTCAAAGAAACCGACGTGGAGGCGGCGCCGGAACGGGCGACGTTGGCCGCGCGCGTTGCCGAACGGATGGACCTTAGGGCCAAGATCGCTGCGCTGGTCGATCAACTTGAATTAGGCTCGACCGCCGTAGCGGAACGTCTGCGTCAGCGGGAGGCCGAAGTCGTCGCGCTCGACCGCGAAATCGAGCGTTTGACGGCTGAGGCGATGGCTCCCCAACCGAATCGCGACGCTCTGGCAGCGGCGTTGTCGTGGTTACGGACGGTCGAGGGGGAGGGTGACCCCTCCGACGTGTATGCGGCGCGCGCCAAGGCCAATGCCTTACTGACAGAGGCTTATGGTTGGGTAATGCCGATGAGCGCGGATGATGAGGGCGGGGTCAGAGGGGTCATCGTCGGCGGGGACAATCAAGCTTGGCTCATGACCGATGAAGTTCTGATCGAATACGAGATCGATCCGATCAATCGGCCGACCCGTGCCTGGGTCGAAGCCGGTCGGTTCGTCACGGCCAGTATGGTTTGAAATCAGGGATAGGTCCGGCGGCTTAGATGACCGAAGACATCAGCGGGTTCCTTGCCAAGGCGCGGGAGGACGGCCAAACCGAGTTCAAGAGGGAGGCGGTCCGGGATATCGCAAAGGAGGTCGCCGCTTTCGCGTCGAGTGATGGCGGCCTGATCGTTGTCGGGATCGTCGATAGGACGAACGAGGTTGTCGGAGTCGACGATGTCGAGGTCGAGCAGGGCAGGATTCAGGGCTGGATAGCTGAGAAGGTATACCCTCTGCCGCCCTACCGGATCAGCCTTGCAACGGCTGAGGGCAAGCCGCTCCTGATGATCCATGTCGAGCGGGGAAGCGAGCCGGTCTACTGGTGGGGCCACCGCCCATATTATCGAAACGCGGCTGAATCCCGTCCGATGCCCCCCCATGAGGCAGCGCGTCGATACATGCGAGCCAATGTGATCGCCCGCATCGAAGCCACAGAAAAGAGGCTGTTCGAGTCTGACCCGAGCAGACATGTTGCGGCGGGAATACTAGCCCAAGGCGATTTGGCTACGATGAACTATGTCCCGCTACGAAAGCGGCTGACGAACGATCCCGATTTCCTGCAGGGTCTGTCCCCTGAGCGCGTGCCGCAGCCGTGCCCATCGAAAATGGGTGACGATATAAGGCGGGCGACCCGCGCTGTTCTCATGAAAATTCAGCGATTGTGGCGCGGGCCGCTCGGACGGGAGTCTGGGAGCACCCTCCGGTAGCCCAACCGAACTCTCGTCGAGGTGTTCCCGCGATCAGGCTGCTTCGGCGACGGCCTTCCGCCGTTCACGCCAGTCGTGAATCGCAATGGCGCCGAAGCCGATGAGGAGCCCCGCGATAATCCGCGTCGGGAAGTGCAGCCATGACATCGGATCGTCCCCGGCGTTGAATGGTGCGGAACAGGCAAGACTATAGAGGATCGCGGCGCCGATCACGGCCGAGGTGCGGTGCTTCTTGGCCAGCGAAGCGGCGATCATGATGATCCAAAGGAACGGATCGATGAGCGCGCCGGTCGTCGAGCCCAGCCAGATCTCTGACCGGGAACTCAAGCCCACCCCTCCCCGAAGTCCCACGCCTCCACGGGTCGCCATCCCCCGAACGCGGTCGCCACCGGCTTCAGACTGGAATTCGGCTCGACCGGCACGGGACAGATGATCCCCAGGGTGCCAACTCGGGCAGCGACCTGAGCGACATGGGAGCGCTCGACCTCAGCGTTCTTCGGGCGGTGAATGGCAGTGACGCACCAGCCGAGGTCGAAGAGCCGAAGCTCCAGAATGAGGCTCTCGGGCTTCCAAAGGACCATCGCCCACACGCCGGACAGACTGCGCGGCATCACGCGGTCCTCATCCAGGCAGTTCTGCATCGCAGTTCCGATGGCCTTGGCGTTGCTCCCGCAAACGCGAGCGAAGTCCTCATGGTCGTCAGTAGGCAAGGGACTGTTCGGCGCAGCCTGCTTCAGCAGCGAGCGGAACCACGGTGCGAAGTGCTGCCGTCCGGCGCGGAAGGCATCAGAGATGTCCTTATCCGAGACGGCAGGAACAAGCTTACGAACCGCCGCGACTTGATCCTCGGCCCGTCTGGCAGCCTCGACAGAGTGGAAGCCCATCACGATGGCCGGGACGAGGAGAGCGGGGTCACGGACAGCCAAGGCCGCTTCGACGCGACCTTCGCTGAGACCTCCGACCTGCTCAATAGCCTTCGCACGGAGCCGGTCGAGGGGATCGGACGACACAAAGACGCTGTGGAGGCGGCGGTAGAACTCCGGCTGCGTCGGCGCCTCCCCGTGCAGCTTTCGCAGAGCCCCCAACAACCCCGAGGGGCAGGACCCGAACACGACCTCGATCAACTGGCGCGCCGACATGGAGGGTGCCACCTCAGCGAACCCTCGGACGATCTCATCTCTGGTCGCCTCCAGCCAGTGGGCTTCCCCGGTCGCTCCGATCAGGAAGGCTGGATTGTCGATGCTGCCCATTGAGAGGGCGGCCCAGCATCCCTGCCGCCACGTCAGTCGGGCACGGCAGACCTGTCGCATGAAGCCAGGAGACACGGCATCAACTTGATCGACTGCTTGGAGCACCCAACCGAACGGGATCGGAAAAACGGTTCGCTCGGGCGATTCGCCTGCGAAGCCATCGTCAGAATGTTCGTGCAAGTCCGCCTCCGAAAGGCGGTGAGCCCAGTGCTCAGCCGCCTAATCGGTGGCGGGACAGGCGAAACGTGGGGAACTTCATTGACGTGACCCCCTCAAACTCCTCCAGGAATAGCTAGAGTCCGCCCCTTGAAAGGACGGA
>Ga0154912_101_pt8 | contig 47799 bp, 45 predicted proteins | sample RifCSPhighO2_01_FD_105881 | JGI IMG/M metagenome (GOLD analysis project Ga0154912, IMG submission 105881) | Caulobacterales bacterium RIFCSPHIGHO2_01_FULL_70_19 | reverse complement strand
GCCTCTTGCCAACCCCAACAACCCCAGCTCAGATCAACTACGGACTCTTGTTATGGCTGGATGAGAAACGGGGGTCACGTCATTACCAACTTCGATTTTCGACTTGGCGGAGTGCTGGCCGTCGCCGGGATCGCCTTCTTCGTTATCTCCTGTCGGTTTCCTGAGGAAGCGAAGCTGCCAGCTTGGCGCGTCGTAAGCCGAAGTCACCCGCCGGGCCGTCCGTGGAGGTCGAACGGGAGGCGGAGACAGTGATGTTACCGAGATTGTAGATTGATTATGCTCGCGGCTGCATGCGGGGCGGGGGAGTTCCATGACCGTCGAAGAAGACATCGAGTTAGGCAAGGCAACGATGCCGGAAGACGACCCCGACGGCTTGATTTAGTGGACATCGGGCATGCCGGACGTGGTGGGTGAGGTCCTGAAATGGTTCGGCGGCGGCGTTGCCGTGATCGTCACTCTGACGGGTGTCGCCTATTGGTTATTCCAGACCTTCGCGACCGGATGGCTCTCAAATCGGTTCGCTCGGCAGCTTGAAGACCACAAGCACCAACTCTCGACCATGCTGGACCGCGCCACGCGGCTTCACGCCCAGGAGTTCGAGGTCTTGCCGCTCGTTTGGGAACGACTCACTGCCGCCGTGTCGGCCACTCGCAAGGCCATAGCCCCCCTCCGACTTTCGAGCGATTTGACGTGGCAGACGGAAGAACAACTCGAAGATGTCATCCGAAAGCTCCCATGGCCGGACTCGGCGAAGGCGGAGTTGAGGCATGCCGATGCGAGCGCCCGGAACACCGTATTTAACAAGTGCGACCGCGCTCATGACTATCGTATGGCATGGGCCGCTCACGGCGAGTTCAACGAGTATCTGGTCTCGAAGAGCATCTTCATCGAGGCTGGATTGCGCGACGACTTACGCCGGGTCGCGGCGCTCATATGGAAGGCGCTCGACGACTACTATTGGGCCGACGAGGAGGACAAGCCGACGCAAATCCGGGGCAAAGCCTTTCGATGCGTTACGGAAGAGATCGAGCCTCTCCGCGATACCATTATGGAGGTCATTCACGCCCGGCTCCGCGCCGACGCGAAGGTGTCCCCGTCGGAGGGCTCGCGCGCCCCATCTGCTCCGTGAGCGTCGGCGTGTTGTTGGCCATGGAAACTTATGGGCTCGAAGAAGATCGAGCCGGAGGAACTTCGAGGGCTTCCTCGAACTGCTGCCCAAGGAGAAGGACGGGCTGCGGTTGCGGCACGCCCCGGAGGTGACAAACGCCGTCGAGAAAGTTGGCTGGACCGTGGTTCTGGCGGTCTTGGAGCCGTGATGGCGTTGATTCCGGGTGACAAGGTGATCTGACCCAAAGCAGGCTTACCCGTTCATCCCTTGGAGCAACTCGGGCTACAGAAGTCGGATTGGAAGATCGAAGTGAACGAGGGGTCGGCGTGTTAAACTATCGCCACAGTTTCCACGCCGGGAACTTCGCCGATCTGGTCAAGCACGCGCTTCTCCTCTGGCTGCTGGAGCGGCGGCAGGCGGCGGGGCCGGTCACCGTCGTCGACACCCATGCGGGCGCGGGCGCCTACGATCTGACCGGCGACGCGGCTCGCTCGCGGGAGGCCGAAGCCGGAATCGAGCGGCTGATGGCCGCCGCCGACCGGCCGCCGCGGATCGAGGCGCTCGCCCGTGAGGTCGCCGCCCTGAACCCGCAGGGCGGCGTCCGGCTGTATCCGGGCTCGCCCGTGCTCGTCGCCCGCCGGCTGGGGCCGGACGACCGCTACCTCGGTTTCGAGCTCAATCCGCCGGTGCTCGACCTGCTCGTCGAGGCGCTGGAGCCGTTTCCGCAGGCGGCCGCCCGGGCCGGCGACGGCTACGACCAGGCGCGCGCGGCGGCGCGACGCACGCCGGCCCCGCTGGTGCTGATCGACCCGCCCTTCGAACGGGCCGACGACTACCTCCGCGCCGCCGACGCCGCCGCAGCCATCGTTCGCGCCGATCCGCAGGCGGTGGTCGCCGTGTGGACGCCGTTGAAGGATCTCGAGACCTTCGACGCCTTCCTGCGACGGCTCGCCGAGGCAGGCGTCAGCGGGGCGCTGGTCGCCGAGGCGCGGCTGCGCCCGCTGACCAATCCCATGAAGATGAACGGCTGCGCCATGGTGGTGCTGAACCCGCCGCCGGGAAGCGAGGCGGCCGCGCGGGAGATCTGCGGCTGGGTGGCGGGAACGCTGGGGGACGACGGAGCCCGCGCCGAGGTGTGGACGACCTAGGCGACCTCGACCGGTTCGTAGAGGTGGGGCTCGAAGGTCGCCGCGGCGAGCACCGGCTCCATGGCGGCGGCCACCTCCGGGTGGCGGGCCATGGCCTTCCAGTCCTCGCGAGAGCGCCAGACGCCGTAGACCGCTGCGACCCGTCCGCTGAGGCCGCGGTGCAGGGTGGCCGAGATGAAGCCGTCGCGTCCGCGCTGGGCGCGGACCACGGCCGCGAGATGCTCCAGCAGCGCCGCCTGTTTCTCCGGCTCGCAGCGATAGACGTTGATGAGGACCACGGGCGTGTCGGACATGGCCGCCGAATAGCCGATCGCGGCTTGCGAGTCTCGCCGGGGCGTCCATATCGGGCGAGTTCGAGGAGGCTCAATGACCCGCATCGCGATCCTGGAGACCGGCGCGCCGCCGGCCGTGCTGGCGCCGGCGCACGGCGACTACCCGGCCATGTTCCGGGCGCTGCTCGGCGACGGCTTCGACACGGAGACGTTCGACGTACAGGCGGGGGCGCTGCCCGACCCGGATCAGTTCGACGGCGCGATCATCACCGGCTCCGCCGCCGGCGTTTACGAGGATCACGCCTGGATTCCGCCGCTGCTGGATTGGATCCGGAACGCCCGGGGCCGGCTGCGGCTGGTCGGGGTCTGCTTTGGACACCAGGCGATGGCCCAGGCCTTGGGAGGGCGGGTCGAGAAGTCTGGACGGGGCTGGGGCGTCGGCCTGCACCGTTACCAGGTCGGGGGCGCCGAGCCATGGATGAGGCCGGCCGCCGCGGAGATCGCCATCCCGGTCTCGCACCAGGACCAGGTGGTCGTTCCGCCGCCCGGGGCCCGGGTTCTCCTCGCCAGCGCCTTCACGCCCTACGCCGGGCTGGCGTGGGACGAGGACGCGGTGAGCTTCCAGTGCCATCCGGAGTTCAGCCCGGCCTACGCCGCCGCGCTGGTCGAGGGACGGGGGGAGCGGATCCCGTCGGCCGTGGCGTCCGAGGCCTTGGCCAGTCTTCGCCAGCCGGACGATCGCGGCGTGCTGGGCGAATGGATCCGCAGGTTCCTCGACGGATCGGGCGGGGCCGCCTGACCTCCGGCCCGGCAGGGCGGCCGCGCCCCCCGCGCCCTTGCCACGGTGACGCTAAGCCTTGTTCAATAACTGCGTGCGAGGAAGAGGCTCCGGGTCCGGAGTTTCATGCCGCTAGTGCGCGTCCTGCTTGTCGCCTTCGCCGTGCTCGCCGTCCTGCTGGGCGGGGCGTCAGCCATGGCCCAGCCGGAGGATACGGGCGGCGCGTCCGACGCCCTGAGTCTCGCCCGCTTCGTGGAGCGACGGGCGGGCTCGACCTCCTTCGCAGAGCTGGACGCCTTCGGACGGGCCGCGATGGCGCGCGACGACCGCGAGGGGCTGAACCGGCTGTATCACGTCGCCTGGACCATCCTGAACCAGGGCGAGTTCGAGCGCGCCGCCCTCTGGAACCGGCGTCTGGCGGAGGCGGCCCGTCGCCAGGGCGACGACCGCTACATCGACATCGCCCACCTGAACGAACTCACCATCCGCTACGACCAGGGCGACACGACGGTGGCGGCGGAGATGTCGCGGCTGGCGCGGGACGGCCGGGACTGGTTCGTCCGGGCGCATGCGGCCCGTCTCACCGCCCTCTGGCTGATGGACCAGGCCCGCACCGGCGAGGCGCTGGACCTGCTCGCCTCGGCCGAAGCGAACATCCCGCAGGACGATCCCTTCGCCGCCACGGCGCACGCCGGCATCTGGGAAGTCGCCGGCATGGGTCTCAAGGACCTCAACGACGGGGTCGGCGCGGCCGCGGCGTTCCGCAAGTTCGAGATCGACTACTCCAACCCGGTCTATCCCCGACCGGACTTCGACAGCCTCTACAATCTGACCATGATGGCGGTGCAGGTCGGAGACCTGGCGCACGCTGCGCAGTTCTACGCGGCCCACCATCGCCTGGCCGAGCGGGCCGGGCTTGAGACGCTGTCGGTGTACGACGCCAGCCTGTGCGCCACCGTGGCGCACGCCCGCGGGCGGTCTCAGGACGTTCTGGCCTGCCTGCGCCCATACGGTGAGGACCTGGGCGCCGCCGCCTTCCTTGCGCTGGATGCGCTGCCGATCCGCGGCATGGCCCGCGCCCGGACCGGCGACGTCGCCGGGGCGCGGCGCGACCTCGAGGCGCTCCGGCGCCTCGAAGCCGGCGCCGACGTCGGCTTCGATTCTCCGGAACTGGAGGCGGAGATCCTGTTCGCCGAAGGCCGGGCCGAGGAAGCCTTCCGCGTGCTGCGCGCGCACACGGAGGGCAGCAAGGTGCTGGCCGCGCGCCAGTTCAGCGCGGGGATCCACCAGGTGACCGGAGTCATGCAGCAGCAGCTGGCCGAGCGCCGGCGCCAGCTGGAGACCGCGCGCGCCAACACCGGGCTGCAGCAGGCGATCATCGCCATCGGCATCGTCTTCCTGCTCTGCGGCGCCGCCACCCTGCTCTGGCAGGCGCGGCAGGCGCGGCGGCTGAAGGCGGCCCAGCACCGGGCCGAGGAGGCGAGCCGGGCGAAGAGCGAGTTCCTCGCCAACATGAGCCATGAGATCCGCACGCCCCTGAACGGGGTGGTGTCGATGGCCGACGCCCTCGCCCGGCGCGAGCTGGAGCCCCAGGAGCACGAGATGGTCGAGCTGATCCGCTCGTCCAGCGCGACCCTCGAGCGCCTCCTGTCCGACATCCTCGACAGCGCCAAGATCGAGGCGGGGCAGGTGACGCTCGAGCGGGCGGCGTTCGATCTCGAGCAGGCGGTGCGCGACGTCGCCGCCCTGTGGCGCGCCCGGGCCGAGGAAATCGGAGTGGCGCTGGAGGTCGATTTCGACCCCGGACTCGCCGGACGGGTCGAGGGCGATCCGGTGCGCGTGCGGCAGGTTCTCACCAACCTGGTCAGCAACGCGCTGAAGTTCACGGCCGAAGGAGCCGTCCGGCTTACCGTCGCATCCGCGGGCGGCGATCGCGTCGCCTTCAGGGTCAGCGACACCGGCGTCGGCTTCGACGCGGAGCAGAAGGCCCGCATCTTCGGGCGCTTCCAGCAGGCGGACGGCTCCATCACCCGCCGGTACGGCGGCACTGGCCTCGGCCTGGCCATCTCCAGCACCCTCGTGGAGCTGATGGGGGGCGAGCTGGACTGCGACAGCGCTCCGGGCGAGGGCGCGGCGTTCTGGTTCGACATCCCGCTGCCGCGGGCCTCGCAAGCCGCATCGGTCGCCGCCGCCGGGCTGGAGCCGGACGCCTCGGACCGGCCGCTGCGCATCCTTCTGGCCGACGATCATCCGGCCAACCGCAAGGTCGTCGAGATCATGCTGTCGGCCACGCCGATGGAGCTGCTCGCGGTCGAGGACGGCCGTCAGGCGGTCGAGGCGTTCGGCGCGGGCGGCTTTGACCTCGTGCTGATGGACATGCAGATGCCGGTGATGGACGGGCTCACCGCCACCGCGGCCATCCGGGCGATGGAGAAGGAGCGCGGGCTGTCCCGCACCCCGGTCCTGATGCTGACCGCCAACGCCATGGCCGAGCACGTGGAGGCGGGGCGCGCCGCCGGCGCGGACGGCCATCTGGCCAAGCCGATCACCATGGAAACCCTGTTCGGCGCCATCGAAGCGGTGATGAACGAGCCCGAGCGCGAGGCCGCCTGAGCCGCCTCAGGGCCACTTCACCACGGGCGGCATCGAACTGAGGATCGACTCGACGTTGCCGCCGGTCTTCAGGCCGAAGGTCGTGCCGCGGTCGTAGAGCAGGTTGAACTCGACGTAGCGGCCGCGGCGGACCAGCTGCTCCTCGCGCTCCTCCGCCGTCCAGGGCTCGGCCATGCGGCGGCCGACGATGCGCGAATAGACGTCGAGGAAGGCCTCGCCGACGTTGCGGGTGAAGGCGAAGTCGCGGTCCCGGTCGCCGCTGTCCAGGTGATCGTAGAAGATGCCGCCGGTGCCGCGCGGCTCGTTGCGGTGCGGCAGGAAGAAGTATTCGTCGCACCACGCCTTGAAGCGGGCGTGCCAGTCGGGGTGGTGGGCGTCGCAGGCCGCCTTCATGGCGGCGTGGAACTCGACCGTGTCGGGGGCGTCCGGCCGCCGGTCCACGTCGAGGACGGGGGTCAGGTCGGCCCCGCCGCCGAACCAGCTGCGGGTGGTGGCGATGAAGCGCGTGTTCATGTGCACCGCCGGCACCCGGGGGCTGACCGGGTGGCAGATCAGGCTGATGCCGGTAGCGAAGAAGCGCGGGTCCTCGGCCGCGCCGGGGACGGTCTTCGCATAGTCCTCGGGGAAGGTTCCGAAGACCGTGGAGACGTGCACGCCGACCTTCTCGAACAGCCGGCCGTGCATCATGCCCATAACGCCGCCGCCGCCGGCCTCGCGGGTCCAGGGCGTGCGGACGAAACGGCCGGGCTCGCCGGGGAAGAGCTCGGCCGGGGCTTGGTCCTCCAGCGCCTCGAAGCCGGCGTGGATGCGGTCGCGCAGGGCCTCGAACCAGGCGCGGGCTTCGGCCTTGCGGGCGTCGAGAAGGGCAGGGGCGTCGGTCATGCCGCTTCATAAGGGCCGGCGGCGCGGGCGCAAAGGCGGCCGTTGACCGCGCGAGCCCATCTGCCACTGTCCGGCTTCGCCATTTTCCGGAGGTCCCGATGATCCGCGCCGTCCTGCTGTCCACTGTCGCTGTCGCCCTGCTGACCGGCGGCGCCGCCGCCCAGGACGCGGGCGAGGCCCGGGCCCGGCGCATCCTCGAGCGGACGCCTCTGATCGACGGCCACAACGATCTGCCCTGGGCGCTGCGGCAGGGACACGGCAGCGACCCGTACGCGGTGGACCTGACCGCCAACCTCGACGCCTCGACCGAGCTGCACACCGACATCCCGCGCCTGCGGGCCGGCGGCGTCGGCGGCCAGTTCTGGTCGGTCTATGTTCCGGCCAGTCTGGAACCGGTCGAAGCAGCCAAGGCCACCTTCGAGCAGATCGACGTGGTCCGGCGCATGGTCGCCGCCCATCCCGAGGCGTTCGAACTGGCGACCACGGCTGACGAGGTGCAGCGCATCCATCGGCGCGGCCGCATCGCCAGCCTGATGGGCATCGAGGGCGGCTACTCGATCGACGATTCGCTGGGCCTGCTGCGCGAGTTCCACCAGGCCGGGGTGCGCTACATGACGCTGACCCATTCGACGACCACCACCTGGGCCGACAGCGCCACCGACGCGCCGAAGTGGGGCGGCCTGTCGCCGTTCGGGGAGCAGGTGGTCAAGGAGATGAACCGGCTGGGGATGATGGTCGACCTCAGCCACGTCTCCGAGGAGACCATGCTGGACGCCATGCGCGTGTCCGAGGCGCCGGTGATCTTTTCGCATTCCTCGGCCCGGGCGGTGACCGGCCATGCGCGCAATGTCCCGGACAGCGTGCTGCGGATGATGCCGGAGGACGGCGGCGTGGTGATGGTCACCTTCGTACCGGGCTTCGTGAACGAGCAGGTGCGGGCCTGGGGCGCCGCGCGCTCGGCCGAGCAGGCGCGGCTGCAGTCGCTGAATCCGGGCGACCCCGAGGCGGTGACAGCCGGCCTGCAGGCGTGGACGGCCGCGAACCCCTCGCCGAGCGCCTCGATCGACGATGTGGTGGCCCACATCCAGCACGTCCGCGAGGTGGCGGGCGTCGACCACGTCGGCCTTGGCGGCGACTTCGACGGCGTCGGCAGCCTGCCGGACGGGCTGGAGGGGGTCGACGCCTATCCCCGCCTGCTGGCCGCCCTGATGCGCAACGGCTGGAGCGAGGCCGACATCCGGAAGCTGGCGGGGGAGAACGTGCTCCGGGTCATGCGGGCGGTAGAGGCGGCGGCGGCGTCGAAGGCGGCCGAGCGGCCGCTCCTGGCGCGGCTCGAGGCCGGGGCTGCGCCGGAGTAGGCCTTCCGCGACGTAGCGCCACGTTGCGCCGTTTCGCGACGGGGCCCAGAGGCCCGGGGGATGGCGCGGGGCTGGCGAAAATCAGCAGGATTCGCGGCGGCTCTGCCCGCCCTGCTGCTGATGCTCGTCCTCCGCGGCCTGATCGCGCCCGGCTACATGCCGGAGTTCGACGCACAGGGCTTCCGGATCGTGGTCTGCGAGGACCAGGCCCCTCCGGCGGCCGTTTCGGACCACGCGCCCGCGCACCATGAAGGCCACGACGACAAGGATCCGACCGCCTCCGGGGCCGTCTGCGCCTTCGCCGCCGTCGGACCCGAGCTCGCGCCGGACGCGCCGCCGCCGTCGCCCCGCTGGCCGTTCGCCGTCGCTCCCCCGGAAACCGTCCGGCGGACAGCACTGGCGCCCGTCGTCGGCCCCGCGGAAGGGCCGCCGCCGCCCGCCCGGGCTCCGCCCGCGGTCGTCTGACCCCTCTCCGCAAACGGGCGGGTCCGTCTGACGACGGCCGCCCGGTTCCGCCGGCTGTCCGGCGTCCAGATCGAGTTTTCCCATGACACTGACCCGAGGGGCCCTGGCCCTGGTTCTCGGCGCGCCCATGCTCGCCGCCCTGCCTGCGCACGCGCAGGACCCGTCCTTGCTGGACGAAATCGTCGTCACCGGCGTGCGCCGGGACCCCGTCGTCGACAATGTTCGACCTGAGGCCGGAGCGGCCGCCACGGCCGACAGTTCCGGCCTGGTCGCCCGGCTGCCGGGCGGCGCCCGCGTCGACAACGGCGGCCTGTCCGGACAGGTGCAGTACCGCGGCCTCTTCGGCGAGCGCGTGCTGGTGCGCATCAACGGCCAGAGGTTCCACACCGGCGGACCCAACGCCATGGATCCGCCGCTCCACTACGCGCCCATGCCGCTGGTCGCCCGCATGCAGGTCGACCGGGGCGTCAGCCCGGTCCGCAACGGGCCGGCACTCGCCGGCGGCGTGAACGCCGAGCTGAAGCAGGTGGATTTCGCCGACATGCCGGCATGGACGCCGGTGGGCGACCTCTCCGCCAGCTGGCGCTCCGTCGATGACGGCTACAGCTTCGGCGGGGTGGTCGGCGCAGCCAACGACCGGTTCCGGCTGAACCTGATCGGCGCCCGGGAGAAGGGCGGCGACACGCGCTTCCCCGGCGGGGTGATCCGCGACAGCGCCTTCGAGCGGGACACCTACGGCCTCTCGGGCGGCCTCAGGAGCGCGGCGGGCGACCTGTCGCTGGACCTGCGCGGGCAGGAGACCGGGCCGACCGGAACGCCGCCGTTCAGCATGGATATCCGCTACTTCGACACCGACTTCGCCCGCCTCGCCTACGCCGGACCGGCCGGGGCGGCGGTGCAGGTGGAGGCGTCGCTGGGCCACAGCCGGGTCGAGCACGGCATGGACAACTTCAGCCTGCGGCCGGGTCCCGCCATGCCGACCATGCGCCGGCTCTCGCTGGCGGACGCCGAGAGCCTGTCGGGCGACCTGCGGCTGGCGTTCGACGCGCCGGCCGGACGTCTGAACGTCGGCGCCGACTTCGAACGCGCCGACAAGTCGGTGAGCATCACCCATCCGGACAATCCCGACTTCCTCGCCACCTCCCTGCCCGGGATCGAGACGGGGCGGCTCGGCGGCCATGTCGAGTGGCGCGGATCCCTGTCTGGGGTGGAGGCCGAGATCGGCGTGCGGGCCGACGCCCACCGCGCCGAGGCCGGGCTCGCCCGCACCGGCCCGGCCCTCCCGGTCGGCCCGACGCGGCTGGCGGCGGCGTTCAACGCCGGCGACCGCTCGTGGAGCGGCGGCACTTACGACGTCGCCGCGCGCTTCTGGCGCGACCTGGGCGACTTCACGCCGCGACTGACGCTGGCCCGCAAGACGCGGGTTCCCACGCCGGTCGAACGCTTCTCCTGGCTCCCGACCGAGGCCAGCGGCGGTCTCGCCGACGGCAACATCTACGTCGGCGGTCCGGCCCTGCGGCCAGAGGTCGCGTGGATCGCCGAGGCCGGCTTCGACTGGCGGCGGGGCGGGGCATGGGCCCGGCCGACGATCTACTACCGACGCGTCGACGACTACATCCAGGGCGTCGCCTACGACGCCACGCCGGGCGTGGCCGACTCCCTCGTGGAGATGGTGTCGGCGGCGAACGGCGATCCCACGCCGCTGCGCTGGGCCAACGTCGACGCGGAGCTGTACGGCTTCGACGTTGATTTCGGCGCCGCGCTGACCGAACGGCTGCGCGTCGAGGGAACGGCCAGCCACGTGCGCGGCCGGCGACGGGACATCGAGGACGACCTGTACCGGATCGCGCCTGCGAGCTTGCGTCTGGCGGCGATCTGGGAGGAGGCGGACTGGTCCCTTGGCCTCGAAGCGACGGGCGCCCTGCGCCAGCGCGACGTCTCGACGACGAACGGGGAGGCGCCGAGCGGCGGCTACGCCGTCTTCGCGCTCCGGGGGGAACGGCGGCTGGGCTCCGGCGTCACGCTGGAAGCGGGGATCGACAACCTGTTCGACCGCGAATACCGCCCGCATCTGGCCGGCCGCAACCGGGTGGCCGGTTCGGACGTCGCCGTCGGCGAACGGCTGCCCGGCGCCGGCCGGGGCGTCTTCGTCACCCTGCGAAGCGCCTGGTGACGGCGGGGGAGGACCCGGCGGAACGCCGCCGTCGGGTCCATCTGGCGCGATCAAGCTCCGCGGAGCCCCTCCCAGAGGGCGATCCCGGCGCTGACCGCAAGGTTGAGCGAGCGCGCGCCGGGTCGAATGGGGATCGCGACCCGGGCGTCGGCGGCCGCGTGCACGTGATCCGGCGCGCCGGTCGGCTCGCTGCCGAACAGCAGCACGTCGTCCTCGCGGAAAGCGAATTCCTGCAGCGGCGTCGCACCCTTCGTGGTGAACAGCACCAGCCGGCCGGGCCCCCGGTCGCGCAGGAAGGCGTCCCAGTCGGCGTGCCGGACGAGGTGCGACAACGGGCCGTAGTCGAGCGCCGCGCGCTTCATGGCGCGGTCGTCGAATCCGAACCCTGTGGGCTCGATAACGTGCAGCTCCACCCCGAAACAGGCCGACAGGCGGATGCATGCCCCCACGTTCTGCGGAATGGCTGGTTGAAAAAGGGCGAGACGCATTCTAAGGCCCTCATACGCGCGGCCCGGGGGCTTGTCGCGGCTCGAAATGCGACTGTTTCTCAGGCAGCAGCGCAACTCGCGGCTCACCGCCGCGAGGCCGGGCCGGGCGGGAGTTCGGGTCCGCAGGACCAGTCATGCCGCGATTACGCCGCGCCCCGACCGGGCGCGGCGGCGGCGTATGAGGAGCAGCACGTGGCCGAATCGGTCGTGACCGAAGGCGAGGGCGGCGACGCCACCCGCCGGGACTTCATCCACATCGCGGCCGGGGCGGCCGCCGTGGGCGCGGGGGTGATGGCCGTCTGGCCGCTGATCAACCAGATGAACCCGGCCGCCGACACCCTGGCCCTGGCGTCGATCGAGTTCGACATGACCAAGGTCCAGGAGGGCCAGCAGGTCGTCATCAAGTGGCAGGGCAAGCCGGTTTTCGTGCGCTACCGCACGCCGCGCGAAATCCAGGAAGCTGTCTCGACCCCGCTGTCGGCGCTCAAGGATCCCCAGACCGACGCCGAGCGGGTCAAGGAAGGGCACCAGCAGTATCTCGTGGTGCTGGGCAACTGCACCCACCTGGGCTGCGTGCCGACCTTCGGGACCGGCGACTTCGGCGGCTGGTTCTGCCCCTGCCACGGTTCGCACTACGACACCTCCGGCCGCATCCGTAAGGGGCCGGCGCCTCTGAACCTGGTGGTGCCCGACTACGAATACGTGTCCGACACCCGGATCAAGATCGGCTGAGGACGGACGAGAGACCCATGAGCGATCACGAATCCACCTACGTCCCCAAGACCGGCGTCGAGAAGTGGCTCGACAGCCGTCTGCCGATCGTCCGCTTCGGCGCCGACTACATGTCGCTGCCGACACCGAAGAACCTCAACTACTGGTGGACCTTCGGCGGCATCCTGGCCCTCTGCCTGGCGGTCCAGATCGCCACCGGCATCGTGCTGGCCATGCACTATGTGCCGAACGTCGAACTGGCCTTCGCCTCGGTCGAGCGCATCATGCGCGACGTCAACGGCGGCGACCTGATCCGCTACACCCACGCCAACGGGGCCTCGATGTTCTTCATCGCGGTCTATCTGCACATGCTGCGCGGGCTGTACTACGGCTCCTACAAGGCGCCGCGCGAGATGATCTGGATCGTGGGCTGCCTGATCTTCTTCCTGATGATCGCCACCGCCTTCCTCGGCTACGTCCTGCCGTGGGGCCAGATGTCCTACTGGGGCGCCGAGGTGATCACCAACCTGATCGGGGCCATCCCGGTCGTCGGCGAGCCGGTCCTGATCTGGCTGCGCGGCGGCCCGGCCATCGACAACGCCACCCTGAACCGCTTCTTCTCGCTGCACTACCTGCTGCCGTTCGTCATCGCCGGCTGCGTCGTGCTGCACCTCTGGGCCCTGCACCACGCCGGTCAGAACAACCCGGTCGGCATCCTGATCCCCAAGGATCGCCTGAAGAAGGACACCGTGCCCTTCCACCCGTACTTCACGGTGAAGGACGGCTTCGCGATCGTTCTGTTCCTGATCCTGTTCGCGATCTTCGTCTTCTTCATGCCGAACGCGCTGGGCCACGCCGACAACTACATCCCGGCCAACCCGCTGGTGACGCCGGCGCACATCGTGCCCGAGTGGTACATGCTGCCGTTCTACGCGATCCTGCGCGCCATCCCCGACAAGTTCGGCGGCGTGGTGGCGATGTTCGCGGCCATCGGCGTGCTGTTCGTCCTGCCCTGGCTGGACACCTCGAAGGTGCGGTCGATGCGCTACCGCCCGGCCATGCGCACCTTCTTCGTGATCTTCGTGCTGGTCGGCCTCGGCCTGGGCTGGTGCGGCGCCCAGCTGCCGGACGCCCCGGTTGTTCCGGGCATGCCCAGCTTCCAGCTCTTCGACGGCCAGCTGAACAGCTATCTCTGGCTGACGCGCCTGTTCACCGCCTACTACTTCGCCTTCTTCCTGATCATCATGCCGATCGTCGGCCTGAAGGAGACGCCGTTGCCGATCCCCGCGACCATCTCCGAGCCGGTCCTGCCCGGCGGCGGCGACGCCATGACGGCCGCGGCTCCGGCCTCGGCCGAGAAGAAGGGCTGATGGCGACCATGATCCCCGAGACTTCGATGCGCTCCATGAAGAAGACCCTGGTCCTGATCGCGGCCGCCGCCGGCCTGGCGCTCACCGCGCAACCGGCGGCCGCGGCCGGCGGCCACGGCTACGCCCTGCGTAACGGCAACTTCAGCTTCGAGGGCCCCTTCGGGACCTTCGAACAGGGCCAGCTGCAGCGCGGCTACAAGGTCTATCGCGAGGTCTGCGCCGCCTGCCACAGCATGAACCTGATGTCCTTCCGCACCCTGGCGGAACCGGGCGGTCCGTTCTACGATGCCGATCAGGTCAGCGCGGCCGAGAACCGCTTCGTGAAGGCGCTGGCCGCCGAGGTCCAGATCGCCGACATCGACACCGAAACCGGCGAGCCGATCATGCGCGACGGCACGGCGGCGGACCGCTTCCCCAACCCTTATCCCAACGCCACGGCCGCGGCCGCGGCGAACGGCGGCGCGGCTCCCCCGGACCTGTCGGTCATGGCCAAGGCCCGCGCTGGCGGGGCGCGCTACATCTACTCGCTGCTGACCGGCTACGTGGCGCCGCCGGCCGAGCTGCAGATCCGTCCGGGCCAGTACTACAACGCCTACATGGCCGGCGACCTGACGCCGTTCATGCCGGAGGGCTCCGAGCACGTGCCGCCGGGCGGCTTCATCGCCATGCCCAATCCGCTGATGGACGGGCAGGTGACCTACGACGACGGTTCGGCCGAGACGGCCGACCAGTACGCCCGGGACGTCGCGGCCTTCATCGCCTGGGCGTCGGACCCCAAGCAGGTGCAGCGCAAGCAGTCGGGCGTCGGCACGCTGATCTTCCTGCTGCTGTTCGCCGGCCTGACGTACATGAGCTACCGTCGCATCTGGAAGGGCGTGGCCCACTAGGGCCTCACCTCCAGCCGACGAGACGATCGACCCGCCGGAGCGCCGCTCCGGCGGGTTTTTCGTTGCGCCCGACCGCCCCGCCGGCGGAGCGGGGGAGCGCATCGACAGCCTCCGGCGGGCGCCCTAGGGTCGACGCCCTGTTCAAAGGCTGAGGGTGACTTCGTCCATGCGTCCGTTCGCTTCCGCCGCCGCGCTCGCGGCCGGCCTCCTGCTCGCCGCCTGCGCCACCACGCCGACATCCGGCGACGGCGCCGCCCTGTTCGATCCGGCCCGCCTGTCCGAGCATGCTCGCATCCTGTCCGACGACAGCTTCCAGGGGCGCGGCATCGCCACGCCCGCGGAAGACATGGTGGTGCGCTATCTCAGCGAGCAGTACGCCGCCGCCGGCTTCCAGCCGGGCGGTCCGAACGGCTCATGGACCCAGGATGTGACGCTGAACCGCTTCTCCGCCTCGAACGTCGAGGCGCGGCTGGAGGTGGGCGACCAGACCATCCCGCTGAATCAGGGCCGCGAGATCGTCGTCTCCACCCGCCTGCCGGGCACTGAAGTGGACCTGCGCGACAAGCCGCTTGTCTTCGTCGGCTACGGCATCGACGCGCCCGAGCGCCAGTGGGACGACTTCAAGGACGTCGACGTGCGCGGCAAGGTCATCGTCGTGCTGGTCAACGACGCCGACTTCGAGGACCCGTCGCTGAACACCTTCAACGGCCGGGCCATGACCTACTACGGCCGCTGGACCTACAAGTACGAGGAGGCCGCCCGCCAGGGCGCGGCCGGTGCGATCATCGTCCATGAGAACGACCCGGCGTCGTACGGCTGGGCCACGGTTCAGAACAGCTGGACCGGTCCGCAGTTCGACATCGTCCGCCAGAACGCCGCCGCCGAACGGGCGCCGATGGAGGCGTGGATCCAGCGCGACGTGGCGGTCGACCTGTTCCGTCGCGCCGGTCTGGACTTCGAGGCCCTGAAGACCTCGGCCCGCCGCCGCGACTTCCGTCCGGTCGAGCTGCCGGGGGCGACCTTCAGCGGCTCGTTCGACGTGGCCACGCAGCAGGTCACCACCCGCAACGTCATCGCCCGCCTGCCCGGGACGACGCATCCGGACGAGACCATCCTTTACACGGCCCACTGGGACCACATCGGCGTCGGGGAGCCGGACGCCAACGGCGACGCCATCTTCAACGGCGCCGTCGACAACGCCACCGGCACCGCCGGCCTGCTGGAGCTGGCGCGCGCCTTCGGCCGGGGACCGCGGCCCGAGCGCTCGATCGTCATGATCAGCTTCACCGCCGAGGAAAGCGGGCTGCTGGGCTCGGAGTATTACGCCGCCAATCCGGTCTGGCCGCTGGAGACCACGGTGGCCGGGTTCAACATCGACGCGATGAACGTTTACGGCCGTGTCGCAAACGTCGACGTCATCGGCTACGGCCAGTCGGATCTGGACGAGCGGGTCGAGGCCGCAGCCCAGGCCCAGGGCCGCACCATCCGGCCGGACGCCAACCCGGCGGCGGGCAGCTACTTCCGTTCGGACCACTTCCCGCTGGCCAAGCGCGGCGTGCCGATGGCCTATGTCGACGGCGGGGGCGATTTCCTCGATGAGCCGATCGCGCCGCGCAACGCCGCCCGCGACGAGTACACCGCCCGCCGCTATCACCAGGCCGACGACGAGTGGTCGCCGGCGTGGGACCTGCGGGGTCAGGCCGAGGATCTGGCCCTGATCTACGGAATCGGTCTCGACCTCGCCAACAGCCGCGACTGGCCGGGCTGGAAGCCGGGCTCGGAGTTCGGTCCGGCGCGCGCCTCCAGCGCGGGCGCCCGTCGCTGAACCCGGGCAGATGACGAAAACTTAACGGGCGGTCCCGCGGGGCCGCCCTAGAGTGCTCCGTCAGTCCGGGATGGAGTCCTTCATGTTTCGCAAGCTCGCGGGCGGCGTCGCCCTCGCCGCCGTGCTTCTGGCCGCCGGCGCCGCATCGGCGCAGGACTTCTCGGCGGAGCGGATCAGCAACGATATTCGCACGATCAGCGCCGACGCGTTCCAGGGCCGCTATCCCGGAACCGAGGGCGAGCGGATGACCCTTGAGTGGTTGCAGGCGCAGTACGAAGCCATGGGGCTCCAGCCCGGCGGCCCGGACGGCCAATGGCTGCAGCGGGTGGAACTGAAGCGCTTCACCCCCGTCGACGGGGCGACCGCCAGCTGGACGGGCCCCGACGGCGTCGAGCACCCGCTGACGGTCGGAACCGACGTCGTGGTGCGGGCGGCGACCAATGACGGCCGCGCGGCCGTCCGCAACGCCGGAGTGGTCTTCGTCGGCCACGGCATCTACGCCCCCGAGCGGAACTGGGACGACTACGGCGACCTGGACGTGAGCGGCAAGGTCGTGGTGGTGGTCGCCGGCGAGCCGGAGGGCGAGCTCTTCAACGGGCCGTACGCGACCAATTACCAGTCGGCCGCCTACAAGGCCGACGAAGCCTTCCGGCGCGGCGCGGTGGGGATCCTCACGCTGGTGGCGCAGCCGGCCGGCTCCGCCCAGTGGCAGGGCCTCGTGCGCGCCAACAGCCGCACGCGGACGATGACGCCCGGCGCGGCCGACCTCGAGTTCTCCGGGGCCCTCAACCACGACACGGCCCAGGCCTGGGCCGCCGCGGCCGGGCTGGACATCAGCCAGATGCCGAATCTCGCCGACGGCTCGTTCAAGGCCGTGGCCCTTGAGGGCGTCGCCCTCTCCGTCGACGCGTCCGAGACCATCGAGACCCTGGTCACCCACAACCTGATCGCGCGCATTCCGGGGACGGAGCGGCCGAACGAGACGATCATCTATTCGGCCCACTGGGACCACGTCGGCGGCGCGGCCCAGCACCCGGGCGTGGAGGGCGACAACATCTGGAACGGCGCCTGGGACAACGCCTCGGGCACCATCGGCGTGCTGGAGATGGCCCGCCAGCTGAGCCAGGCGCCGCGTCCGGAACGCTCGATCGTCTTCGCCCACATGGCCGCCGAGGAGATGGGCCTGCTGGGCGCCTACGCCTACGCCGCCGACCCGGTGTACCCGCTCGAGACGACGGTGGCGGACATCAACATCGACATGCTGCCCCTGTCCGGCCCGACCCGCGACATACCGATCTTCGGCAAGGGGCAGAACGAGCTGGAGGACCGGCTGCAGGCGCTGGCGGAGCCCCTTGGGCGCTACGTCTCCGACGACGGCATGCCCGAGCAGGGCTTCTACTACCGCTCGGACCACTTCCCCTTCGCCCGCATGGGCGTGCCTGCGCTCATGCCGTGGCACGGCTGGGATTGGGTCGACGGCGGTCGAGCGGCCGGCGAGGCGGCCTGGCGGGCCAAGTTCGCCGCCGACTACCACAAGCCGTCCGACCAATGGTCGGCGGACTGGGACCTGACCTCGGCGGTCGAGAACCTGACCCTGCTCTATCATCTGGGCCTGGACCTCGCGAACAGCGAGGACTGGCCGGGCTGGAAGCCGACCTCGGAGTTCGCCGTCGTCCGCGCCCGCTCTGACGCGGCGCGGCGCTAGGGCGCAAGGCGTGGCCGTCGTCATCCGCCCGCTGACCGGCGACGGCTCGCCGCCCGCAGAGGGCCAGTACGCCCAGGCGGCGGAGGTCGCCGGCGCGACCCGCTGGCTCTACCTCTCGGGCCAGATTCCGGTCGCCCCCGATGGCTCGCTGGCGCCCGACTTCACCGGCCAGTGCGAGCAGGTGTGGGACAACCTCGAGACCCAGCTGCGCGCCGCAGGCATGACGCTGGACAACCTGGTCAAGGTGACCACCTTCCTGTCCGACCGGAAATACGCCCTCGAGAACCGCGAGGTGCGGCTGCGCCGTCTCGGAGGTCGCCAGACCGCGCTGACCGTGATCGTCGCCGGCATCTTCCACGAGGCCTGGCTGGTCGAGATCGAGGCGGTGGCGGCGGCGTAACGCCGCCTTGTCGATCGCGGCGATGCGGCGCACCGTCGGGCCATGAGCCGCTGGTCGCCGAAGCCCGCTCCCGACGAACCCGACGGAATGATCCTGTTCGACGGCGCGTGCGTCTTCTGTTCCCGTTGGGTGCGCTTCGTCATCGCCCGTGATCGGGCGCGGCGGTTCACTTTCGTGCCGGTCCAGTCCGTCCGGGGCAGGGATCTGGCACGGCGCTTCGGCATCGACGCCGACGCCCCGGAAACCAACGCGGTGGTCCTTGGCAGGCGGATTTTCTTCAAGTCGGACGCGGCGCTGACGGTGCTGGGCGCGCTTCCGTCGACGCGGCCGCTGGCGGTTCTGAAGCTCGCGCCGCGCGCCGCGCGTGACCTCGCCTACGACCTGGTCGCGCGCAACCGCTACCGCATCTTCGGGCGGACCGAAGCCTGCATGGCTCCGTCGGCTGAGGATCGCGCCCGGTTCGTCGGCTGAGGACGAGGCCTGACGGCTGCATTCAGCCCCCGACGCTCAGCCCCGGCCGCTCGTTGTCCCAGATCATGTGCAGGATCGACCAGAGGCTGTCAGGACCGCGGCACAGCTGGATCGAGTTGATCCCGCGCCTCTCCGGCTCGGGGTCGGCCGGGTCGTTGCGCGCCTCGTAGACGCTCCAGACGTGGGCCATGTTGCCGAAGACGGAGATCCGGCGATCGATCTCGGTTTCGAAGAAGCCGGTGGTCTCGAAGAAGAGGGTGACGTTCGCCTCGTACTCGTCGCGGCCCATGACCAGCATCGCGGGCCGGCCCTCGGCGTCCAGCCAGGTGCGCGCCTGGCGGCTGTCGGGGTGGAAGATTTCGCGCTGGGTCGCCCAGTCGCGCGGCCCGGCCGGGCCGGAAATGCAGGCGTACATGGCGTCGACCACCGCCCCGATGTCGGACCGGTCCACCATCAGGCGCGCTTCCGGACGAAGACCGTGCCGGCTGAATAGCCGGCGCCGAAGCTGCAGATCAGTCCGACCTCGCCCGGGGCGAAACCGTCCTGGTGCAGGTGGAAGGCGATGATCGAGCCGGCCGAGGATGTGTTGGCGTAGTCGTCGAGGATGATCACGTTCTCCTCGGGAGTCGGCTCGCGGCCCAGCACCTTGCGGCCGATCAGCTCGTTCATGTTGATGTTGGCCTGGTGCAGCCACAGCCGTTTCAGGTCGGTCGGGTCGAGCCCGAGGTCGCGGGCGTGGTCGACGATCATCTCGGCGACCATGGGCACCACGTCCCGGAACACCTTGCGGCCCTGCTGGACGAACAGCTTGTCGGTCTGGCCGGTGGCGGCGACGGGCTCGCTCGCCCCCGTCTCCACGGCCGCCGCATTGAGGAAGCCGAAGTTGTTGCGGATGTTGTTCGAGAACACGGTCTTGAGCCGCGTCCCGAGGATCTCCCAGCCGTCCACGGCCTGGTCGGCCGCCTCGACGATCACCGCCGTGGCCACGTCGCCGAAGATGAAGTGGCTGTCGCGGTCCTTGAAGTTCAGGTGCGCCGAGCAGATTTCCGGATTGACCATCAGCACCGCCTTGACCGAGCCGGAGGCGATGAAGTCGGCGGCGGTCTTGAGGCCGAAGGTGGCCGAGGAGCAGGCCACGTTCATGTCGAAGGCGAAACCCTCGATCCCCAGCGCCTGCTGCACCTCAATGGCCATGGCGGGGTAGGGACGCTGCATGTTGGAGGCGGCGCAGATGACCGCCCCGATCCCGGAGGCCGGCTTGCCCCAACGCGCCAGGGCCTCCTCGGCGGCCTTCACCGCCATCTCGGCCAGGATCGACAGTTCGTCGTTGGAGCGCTCGGGCAGATGCGGCCGCATCCGCTCCGGATCCAGAACGCCCGCCTTGTCGAGCACGAAGCGGCGCCTGATGCCCGAGGCCTTCTCGATGAATTCGGCCGAGGAGTGGGTCAGGGCCTCCACCTCGCCGCGCGCGATTTCGCCCGCGTGGTCAGCGTTGAAGCGGTCGGCGAAGGCGTTGTAGGCCGCGACCAGTTCCTCGTTGGAGATCGACTGCTCCGGCGTGAACAGGCCGGTGGCGGCGATGACGGCTTGGGTCATGGGATCCCGATGCGCTCCCGCGCCTTCCTGGGCGCGTTCTGTTTCTGAACGGACTGGATACGCCGCTCAGCGGCCCGGGTCGAGACGGGCCAGCAGGCGCCCGGCTGCGGCGAGATGAAGCCGCTCGACCATCCGGCCGCCGACGCGGATCGCGCCCTTTCCGGCGGCCTCCGGCGCGGCGAAGGCGGCGACGATCGCCCGGGCCTGCGCCGCCTCTTCCGCCGTGGGCGAGAAGGCGAGGTTGGCCGGCTCGATCTGCGAAGGGTGGATCAGGCTCTTGCCGTCGAAGCCGTAGGTCCGGGCCTGGGCGCATTCGGCGGCCAGACCGTCGGCGTCGCCGAAGTCGTTCCAGACCCCGTCGATCGCCAGCAGCCCGTGGGCGCGGGCCGCCGCGACGGTGGCGGCGAGCCACGGCTTCAGCGGCTCCCGATCCGGCGCGGCGCCGATTCCGAGACCGACGGCGAGGTCGTTCACGCCGAGCATCAGCGCCTCCAGCGGCGTGGCCGCGGCGGACCGCGCGATGGCCGGCAGCTCCAGCAGGGCGTTCGGCGTCTCGATCATCGCCCACAGGGCGGCGCCGGCCGGAACCCTGCCGGCCAGGCTCCTCACCGCCGCGGCGTCTTCCACCTTGGGGGCGACGACCAGCTCGACTCCGGTTCCGCCGAGGGCCTCCAGATCGGCTTCGCCCCAAGGGGTGTCCAGGCCGTTGATCCGGACGCCGAGGCGCGGCGCGAATCCGCCGGCGCGCACCGCCTCGACGGCGGCGGCCCGGGCCGCGTCCTTGGCCTCCGGCGCCACGGCGTCCTCAAGGTCGAGGATGGCGATGTCGCAGGGCAGGGCGCGCGCCTTTTCGATCGCTCGCGGATTGCTGGCCGGCAGGAACAGGACCGAGCGGGCCGGGCGCATCAGACGCGGCCGACGACGGGGATCAGGGCGCCGGTGACGGCCCGGCTCTCCGGCGAGGCGAGGAATAGCATGACCCGGGCGAGGTCGGCCGGCTGCACCCAGGTCGACGGATCGGCGCCTGGCATGTCCTTGCGGTTCTGCGCCGTGTCGAGGATCGACGGCAGGACGGCGTTGACCGTGACGGAGGTCGCCTTCAGCTCCTCGGCGAGGCTTTCGGTCAGGCGGTGAACCCCCGCCTTGGAGGCGGCGTAGGCGCCCATGCCGGCGGCTGCCTTCAGCGCGCCGTTGGCTCCGACGTTGACGATCCGCCCCTCGTCGGACCGCTTCAGCCAGGGCAGGGCGGCGCGGCTGGCGTTCAGGGCGGTCTTCAGGTTCAGCGCATGCATGCGGTCCCACGCCGGGTCGGCGTCGTCGACCGTCTGCCAGACGAAGCCGCCGGCGATGTTGAGCAGGGCGTCCAGCCGGCCGAAACGGGCGGCCACGGCCTCGATCGCGCGGGCGGCGGCGGCGGCGTCGGTCAGGTCCGTCCCACCGAGTTCGAGCACGCCCTCCGGCGTCGGCAGGCCGGCCGCGTGGTCGATAACCGCGACCTTCAGCCCTTCGGCCAGGGCGGCCGCGACCACGGCGCGCCCCAGCGCTCCGTGCCCGCCGGTCACCACGATCACCCGTTCCGCCATGACGTCCTCCTCTGTCGAGGACGGCTTAGCAGATGATCAGGCGGCGAACACCTTGGCCATCAGACGCTCCAGGGCCGCCGCGTCCACCGCGTCGAAGGCTCCCTTCTCCGTGGCGTCGACGTCCAGAACGGCGATCAGCCGGCCGTCGGCGTCGGACACCGGCACCACGATCTCGCTGGCCGAGCGGCTGTCGCAGGCGATGTGGCCGGGGAAGGCGTGGACGTCCTCGACGACCTGGGTCGTTCGGGTCGCCGCCGCCGCGCCGCACACGCCGCGACCGAAGGGGATGCGCAGACAGCCGAGGGTGCCTTGGTACGGCCCCACCACCAGTTCGTCGGCCCTGGCCGGGTCGACGACGTAGAAGCCGGTCCAGAAGAAGGCGGGGAAGGCGTCGGCCAGCATCGAAGCCACCGTCGCCATGCGGGCGACCCGGTCGGGCTCGCCGTCCAGCACCGCCAGGATCTCCTCTTCCACTTCGGCGTAGCGTTCGGCCTTGTCGGCGGGACGGTCGTCGCGGGCGCGATAGGACATGATGGGTCACTCCGGGGGCGCGGGATATAGGCGGAGGCGCGGCGCTTGGCGAGAGAGGCGCCGATTCCCCTCTCGCGCGAACTCCCAAGCTCCTGATTCGCCTCCGCATCTCGGGCGAACGCCACAAAATGGCCGGGCTGCGGCAACGCTTTGTCGCAAAACGGCGTTAACCTTGACAGGACCTTAACTGGACCGGACTGTCCCGGTCGCGCAAAGGTTAACGCCGGGGGCGCGACGCGCCGTCAGGGGTGTGCGAGGGGAGTATGGCCGAGAGCGAAGCCAGGCACGAAGGACGCTCGCGGTTCGCCCGCTCACGGGGCCCCGCGGCGGTGGCCGCGGTCGCGGCCGTGCTGGCGGTGACCGCCCTGACGATGGCTTCCTGCGGAGATCGCGGGGGCGTGCGATTCTGGCAGGGCGATGCGCGCGCCAACAGCTGTCCGCGTCCGGCGTCGCTGACCGGTTCCGAGTTCAATGCGCAGGAGACCGGACTGCGCGCCCTTCGTCGCGCCGCCTTCCGCGGCGACTTCTTCGCCCAGCTGGAGCTGGGCTCGCGCTATTCGGCCGCGCGGGCGACGGACAAGAACATCGAGGACCCGATCGAGGCGGCGACCTGGTACGCCATGGCGCTGGCCAACGACGAGGGCTACGCGCCGATCAACCGGGTGAACCGCAACGGCTGGGGCGGATGGCGCCCCTTGTCCCGCTACGACGACTGCCGCGCGTGGGAGCGTCACAACGCCTACCAGCGCCTCGACGGCCTTCTCGGCCAGATGACCCGCGAGGAGCAGGAAGAGGTGCGCGACCGGGTGATCTACGTGCTCTCCACCCAGGACGCCGAGGGTTACCGCACCCTGGCCCGCCTGCACGACAGCCTCTATGGCCCCTTCGGCGAACCCGAGGACAACCGGGAGGCGCGCGAGGCGTGGGGACGGGGCGGCGACCATGCCGGCGGCGGCGAGCGGCGCCGGCGCGGCTACCAGACCGCGGTCAACCTGTTCCAGCGAAACGACGTCGACGCCTACCTCTACAACTATCTGGCGGTGCAGACCGGCGACGTCGGCGCCTATGTGCTGATGAGCGACTTCGAGCGGTCCGCCCCGGGCCGCAGTCGCTATCGCGGCTTCGTCGAGGCCAAGGCGCGGCAGTGGACCCCGCCGTTCGAGTTTTATCCCAACGACGCCCCCCAGTCGGGGGTGCCCTTCTCCGACGAAAGCCGGCCGCGCGGCGACGCCTGGGAATACGCCCTGTCCCGCATGGGCGGGGAGCTGCCGTTCATCCACGTCGGACGGGCCCTTCGCTACCTGGGAATCACCGACACGGCTCCGCAGCGGCCGGAAGATCTGTCGAAGCGCCAGATCGAGACGCTCGAGGCCATGCTGGGCCACCCGATGGAGGGCCGGCTGTCCTATCTGGAGCGGGTGCGGGCGATCCAGCTGGCGGCGGTCAACGGGTCGTCCGAGGCGCAACTGGTGCTGGCGGTGATGTACGCCGAGGGCATCGGCCTCCCCGCCGACTACGCCCGCGCCTTCAAGTGGTTCGAAGAGGCGGCCCGGCAGGGCAGCCCCGAGGCCAAGTTCGCCATGTCGAGCTACTTCGCCCTGGGGGTGTCCGGGGTCGCCGACCAGGACAAGGCCCAGGCGGTGGCGCTTCGCATCGACTCCGCCCTGTCCGGCTTCGGTCCCTCGGCCGGGCGCCTGCAGGCGGTGCTCGCCCAGGTCTCCCGTTCGCAGCGCCGCTAAGGAGGGCGTGAACCATGTCCACCCGCACCCCCATCGGCCTGATCGGCGCGGCCGCCGTCATCGCCGCCGCGATCGCCGGCTTCGCCCTTCTGGACGCTCCCACCGCGCGGGCGCAGGTCGCGGCCAAGGTCGAGAGCCAGACCCGCCCCAACTTCGGCCTGCTGCTCGATCCGCCGGCGCGGACGTACCGGAGCCGGGGCGCACACCACCGCCGCTACGACTATCGTCGCCATCGCCCCGACTGGCGGCCGGACTTCCATCCCGGCGGCTACCGTCCGGGCGGCGAGGAGATCGTGCTCGTCGACTGCGGCGGCAATCCTGGCACGGGTGCGGTCGAGGACGCGGTTCGTCGGGTTCGCCCCGGCGGGACCCTGGTGCTGCGCGCCCGCGGCGGCCCCTGCGTCGGCTGGCTGAACATCGACAAGCCGCTGACCCTGATCGGGGAGGGCGGCTTCGATCCCCGCGACTGGGGCCGCACGGATCACCTGACCCTGCAGGCGCCCGACGGGCTGCCGTGCATGACGGTGGCGCAGGGCGTGCGGGTCGAGGTGCGCGACATGGTGTTCGCCTCTCCCCGCGCCGGGGACGCCGCCTGTATCGTCGGCTACGGGGCCGAGATCATCATGAACCGGGTGGGCTTCCGCCACGCGGGCGACGAGGCGGCGATCTACGCGGACGGCGGTCTGCTCGACATCCGCAACGCCGTGATCGACGCCCAGACCATCGCCCCGGCCATCGTCGCCGACGGCGCGGTGCTGAACGCGTGGGAGCTGACCGTGCTCGGCGCCCAGTCCGGCATGGAGCTGATCCCCGGCCCGGGCCAGACGTCGCGCATCTCCGCCACGACCCTCAAGGGGACCGATGCGCCGAACAGTTTCGGCCCCCGTTCGATCGGCCTGATGGTGCGCTCGGGCCGCGACTACGGCCGGGTCGAGGTCGAGAACACCGCGATCTGCGGCTACGTGGAAGGCGTGGTGGTCGAGGGCGCTTCGGTCGCGGTCAAGGACAGCCGCATCTGCCGTTCGGACAAGGGCGCGGTCCTCTACAGCGGCGAGCTGCGTCTCGAGGACAGCCGGATCCGGGCCTCCACGGTCGGCGTCGCGGCCGCAGCCGGCCACGCGGTGATCATCGACAACGTCTTCGCCGGCCGCATGCAGGAGGTCATCTACCGCGAGCCGCGCGCCAGCGTGGAGGCGCACGGCAATCGCGTGTGGTCGCAGTCGATCTGCCGTCCGCAGTTCCGCGACCGCTATCGCGGCCGCTACGAGCCCTACTGGCGGCCGGGCGACGGCTGGGAGTGCGCCGACGGATCCTACCCGCGCGACTGGTGGGAGGCCGAGGACGGCATGCTCGGCCTGCCGTACTATGACGACGGCTATCATCTCGACGGCTATGACCGGTACCGCGACGGCTATGGCTGGTACGACCGCGACGGCCGGTACATCGGCGACGAGCGCTGGCGGGGGGATGACCGCTGGCGGCGGGGCGGAGGTCTCTGGGGCCGCTAGTCCAGGCCGGCGGAAGGGTTCTCGCCCCTCTGCGGACTTCGGCTTCTCGGTGGGGCGCAGGCGGGTCCGACGCTCTCTCCCTGCCGGCCGCCGAACGCCGGGATTTGACTCCCGGGGCGACCGAGGTGAGTGTTCGCGCTGAACGGGAGGATGCAATGCGCGCGTCTCGCTGGCTCGTCGTCGTGGCCCTGCTCGCGCTGGGCTTGTCCGTCCAGAGCGCCTGGGCCCAGGTGCAGCCCCCGCCCGCCGGCGTGCCGCCCGGCCAGAACCCGAATGAGCGGACGGTGAACATCTACGGCCCGGGCCAGCTCGGCTCCACCTCCGGCATCCCCACGCGGATGGATCGCAGCCGGCGCGAGATGAACCGCGGCCGGCCCGATACGGCCATCATGGATTCGCTGCCCGAAGAGCCTGCCGCGATCATCGAGGCGGCCCAGACGGCGCTGAACCGGGCGCGCAAACGGTGCCGGGTGGTCGAGGCCGTGGTGCTGGGCCGGGACACAGACAACGCTCCCGTCTTCGAAGCGGCCTGCGAGCGTGGCCCGGGCTATCTGGTGGTCGCCGGCACGCCGCCCCGGGCGGTGGAGTGCGCCGAGGCCGCCGAGGGAACCGGGCACCGCGACCGCGATCCCGACGCCGACGTCGTCAACGAATGCCAGCTCGCCGGGAACGGGATGACGCTGGAGCGGATCGCCGACTACGCCCGCCGCGCCGGCGTCGCCTGCGAGATTGACGAGGGGCAGGTCGTCGGCCGACACAACGCCGGCACGGTGATCGAGATCGGCTGCCGCAGCAGCGCCGGCTACTGGCTGACCCGGAAGGACGGCGCGTGGCAGCGCATCCCGTGCTTCAAGGTGGCCGGCGAGGACGGAGTCTGCCGGTTCACAACGGCCGAGGAGACCGCAGACGCTCTCTCCGCGCGCCTGGCCGGGACATCGGCGGCGGACTGCCGGATCGAGGAGACCCGCTACGTCGGGAAGGCGGGAGACCGCGATTACCTCGAGGCCGCCTGCAGCGGCGGGCAGGGCTACATGCTGGAGATCGGCGAGGAAGAACGCGTCACCAACGCCTGGTCGTGCGACCGCGCCGCCACCATCGCCGGCGGTTGCCAGCTGCGGACCGGCCGCTCTGAAGGGTAGGCGGCGCGATCGGCGGCGGGGCGGCCGACTACCGACCATCAGCCTTGGCCGCCCAAGCTGCCCGTCAAGCGAGGTTCGCTAAACCCCTCTATGGGGACCATGTAGGTGATCGAAACAACGCCAAACCGGTCGTTGGTCAGGACGAACCGCATGTCTTCGGCCAGGGCGTCCCTCAGACCCCGCGCCATGAACTCCCGTCTGCGCATCTCTCGCCGGGAGCCATCTTCCGCGTTGGCCCAAGCATAGACATAGGCGTCCTCCTGGCGAAAGCGCGACACCCCGAGGCTACGGCTGAGTTCCTGGTCGATCTGGCTCCGGTCGGCAGGTTCGGCGCTGACCCAGCACATGCGAAAGAAGTTCAGTCCCTGATTGAAACCGTCGAACCGGGTCTCCGCCGTGAGAATCCGCATCTCCACGCGCCCGATGCGCTTGCTGTATCCCCGGAGGTTCCGGGCGCCGGGCAGCCGCAAGTTGGGGAAGTCCGAAGGACGCAGCATCTGGTAGCCCTCTGCCTCGGCGCGGTCCCATGTTCGGGCCATGTTGCCGTCTGCGGCGAAGCAAAATGTCTCAGCCGCCCAAACGAGATCGGTCTCGCCATTCTGTTGGTTGCGGAAGCTTTCGCTCACAGTGTTCAGCACAACCGCGAGTGCGAGGATTTCGATCATGTCGGATTCTTATCGGTATTCGCAGGGATCATGACGTATTCTATGACGGTAGTGGTTATATTCTTGAAGATAAGGTCTTCGCGGCCCCACTGGCGGAGCTGAAACAGCGACACTCCGGTGGCGAGCGACGCCTGTTCCTCACCGAGCGCATTGATGTCGTTGTCATGGCTCATGGCTCAACTCCTCCTCCCGAGTATTGAAGTCGGGGAAGGCCATCAACCAGCCCCTCCTTGGGGGTCTCACGGTGGCCTTTCTCAGGACACGGTGCGCCGCCCCAACGACGGCAGTGTGGTTTGGTTCGGCTGATGGCTTCCAAATCGCGAACGGCCTTCCGGAACCGCTTCGACTGCTCACGGCCGTCTCAGGGAGGCATCGCTCGGTCATCCTTGCGCACCTGCCCTTTCATGAGGGAGCCGTTTGCCGACGATGCCGACTAGCAGCAGATCGGCGCGGCCCCTTCGCCGACACCAAGCGCGGCGGTGTTAGGCTACTGGAAGTCGAATCCGGCGACGTTGCGGTGCAGGTGCTTCTCTGGCCTGGAGACCAGCAGCAGAACGACCAGTGTCTAACTCCGCGTCAAGCCTGCCCAAGCTGCTGATCTTCAACAGCTAAGCGGCGGCGGGGGATGGTAGGCCCGGCAGGACTCGAACCTGCAACCAGACCGTTATGAGCGGTCGGCTCTAACCATTGAGCTACGGGCCCGCCGTGCGCGGACGACCCGCCTAGCAGGCGCCGGCGAGGCTTGCCAAGCATCATCGGCCCGGCCCGACCGGGGACGAGGATGAACGGAACCTGCCGACCGGTTCCGGCGCTTGTTCAGCTGTCAACGGCCAAGGTGTCGCCACGGTCCGCATCCAGCGTGGAACGACGGACCGCCCCGCATCAGGAGACCGCCATGAACCGCCCCGTCCTCGTCAGGGCCGCCGCCGCCCCGGCCCTGTCCAATCGTCTGCTGCTGGCCAGCAGCGGCCTGCTGGCGGCGGCCGCCCTGGCGCTGGCCGCCCCGGCCGCCCACGCCCAGTCGCAACCCGACGGCGGCGCGCCCCTGACCATCCAGGCGGTGACGGAGCGACCGGCCCTGAACCTGTCGGCCTACGGAGAGGTCAAGGTCGCGCCGGACATGGCCGTCATCAACTTCGCCGTGGTCACCGAGGCGCCCACGGCAGCGGAAGCCATGCGCCAGAACGCCGCGCAGATGAACCAGGTCATGGCGGCCCTGCGCCGGGGCGGGATCGCCGAACGCGACGTGCAGACCTCCGGCCTGAACCTGTCCGCCCAGTACGACTACCAGCAGAATGAACCGCCCCGGCTGCGTGGCTACCAGGCCTCGAACCAGGTGACGGTGACGATCAACGACCTGGACCGGGTGGGCGAAACCGCCGACGCCGTCGTCGCTGCGGGCGTCAACCAGATCGGCGGCATCTCCTTCGGCCTCAAGGACCCCGCCTCGGCGGAGAACCGGGCGCGCCAGCTGGCGGTGCGCAATCTGCAGGCCAAGGCGGCGCTGTACGCCGACGCCCTGGGCGTGTCGCTGGGCGGGATCCGGTCGCTCACGGAGGGCGGCGGCTACACGCCTCGTCCGCCCGTGCCGATGTACGCCCGCGCCGAAATGGCCATGGACGCCGCCTCGACGCCCGTGTCCCCGGGAGAGCTGACGGTGCGGATCGACATCACCGGGGTCTACGACCTCGGCCGCTGACTTGCGGTTCAAGTGACGGGAGGGCTCCTGCGAAGGCGGGAGCCCTTCATCAATCCTCGCCTCGCGCCAGCATCAGGCCCAGGGCGAGGTTGAGCAGGTTGGCGACCAGCGCGATCGCCAGGGTGGTGACCGCATCCAGATCCATGAGGAACAGCGGCCCGCTCCACGGCAGGCCGGTGATCATCGCGGGAAGGAAGGTCACCCGCTCCGGCGGAAATCCGAGGGCGCCGAGGCCGGCCGGCATGGTCAGCAGGACCGCCACGGCGGCCGCGACGGCCCAGGCTCCGAACAGGGTCCAGCGCAGGATGCGAAAGGTGCGGCTCATCGGTGAAGCTCCCTCCGCAAGGAGAGGCTCCGCAAGCGTCGCCGTCAAGCTGCGCGCTTGATCTCGTTGCGGTCGTCCAGGAGCACCACAGTGGGCGACCACTGGCGGGCCTCCTCCTGGGGCAGCTGCCCGTAGGTGACCACGATCACCTTGTCGTTCTTCTGCACGAGGCGGGCGGCCGCCCCGTTGACGCCGATCACGCGCGAGCCGCGCGGCGCCTCGATGGCGTAGGTGGTGAAGCGCTGGCCGTTGGTGATGTTGAGCACGTCGACCTGTTCGTGCGGCAGGATGCCCGCCGCATCCAGCAGATCAGCGTCGATGGCGATCGAGCCCTCGTAGTCGAGGTCGGCCTGGGTCACCGTCGCGCGGTGCAGCTTGGCCTTCATCAGGGTGACCAGCATGGGGAGTGCGGTCCCTTGGTGACGCGGGGCGATCCGCCCCCGCTCGCAGGCGGCTGATATAGGGCTTCCGCCGCCGGGCATCAATCGTCTGCGCTGCGGTGCAGCAAGCATGCTGCGGCGCATTCGCGCGTTACGCGACGTTCATTTGACGGGAAGACCCGCAGCCCTATGGTCCGATACGGCCATCCCCCGGCCGACGTCCGGACGACCCCGCGTTCCATGAAGCAGTTCTTCCTCACCGTGGCGGGCGTCTTCGCCGGCCTCTTCCTGTTCCTCGTGGTGGTGCCGTTCGTCCTGATCGCCGTTGCGATCGGTTCGGCTTCGTCCAAGGAGCCGACGCCGGCCCACGCCGTGCTCGAGCTGGATCTGCGCGAAGGACTGACCGACCAGACCCCCACCAACCCGTTTGCGGCGTTCGGCGGTTCCGGCCTGTCGACCCTGCAGGTTGTCGACACCCTGGCGCAGGCCGCAGAAGACGGCCGCGTCAAGGTTCTGCTGATCCGCCTGCCGGAGGCCGGCGGCGTCACCCCGGCTGCAGCCGACGAGATTCGCCAGGCGGTGCGCCGCTTCCGCCGCTCCGGCAAGCCGGTCATCGCCCACAGCCAGGGCTTTCAGCCCATGGGGACCAGCATCTCCGCCTATATGCTGGGCGCCTCGGCTTCCGAACTGTGGATGCAGAACACCGCGAGTTTCCAGGTGGCGGGCTTTTCGGCCGACTCGATCTTCCTGGGCCGCGCCTTCGACAAGTACGGCGTGAACGCCCAGTTCGAGCAGCGCTACGAGTACAAGAACGCCGTCAACGAGTTCACCGAGAGCGACTTCACCCCGGCCCACCGCGAGGCGATGACGGCGTGGATGGGATCGATCTACGCCTCGGCCATCGCCAATGCGGCCCAGGATCGCCGGCTGACGCCGCAGGCGCTGCGCGCGACGATCGAGGCGGGGCCGTACTCCTCCGCCCAGGCGCTGCAGCGCCGGCTGATCGACAAGATCGGGCAGGTCGAGGAGGCCGAGGCTGAGGCGAGGCGCCGGGCCGGCCGCGGCGCCGAGATCGTCGAGTTCCAGGACTACGCCTCGTCGAAGGGCGAGCGCAGCGGTTCGGGCCGCAATGCCATCGCCATCGTCGGCGGCGAGGGCGCCATCATGACCGGCACGGGCGGCGGCGGCGATCCGTTCGGCGGCGGCCCGAGCATCCGGTCCGACGATCTGGCCGAGGCCCTGTACGACGCCGTCGAGGACCGGGCGGTGAAGGCCATCGTCTTCCGCGTTTCCTCGCCCGGCGGCTCGCCGGAAGCCTCGGAGCAGATCCTCGCCGCCGTGCGCGCCGCCAAGGCCGCGGGCAAGCCGGTGGTGGTCTCCATGGGCGACTACGCGGCCTCGGGCGGCTACTGGATCAGCTCGGAAGCCAACTGGATCGTCGCCCAGCCCACCACCCTCACCGGTTCGATCGGGGTGTTCGGCGGCAAGTTCGTTCTCGCCGACGCGCTCGGCCGTTTTGGCGTCGATATGCGCAACCTCAGCATCGGCGGCGACTACGCGGGCGCCTTCTCGCCCTCGGAACCGTTCACGGCCGAGCAGCGCGCGGCCTTCGCGGCCTCGATCGACCGGACCTACGAGGAATTCATCGCCCGGGTGTCCACCGGTCGGCGGTTGCCGCCGGCCCGCGTGCGCGAGATCGCCCGCGGCCGGGTCTGGACGGGCGCGCAGGCCCGCGAGCTCGGCCTTGTCGATCAGCTGGGCGGCCTCGAGGAAGCCATCGCCAAGGCGCGGCAGCTGGCGCGCATCCCGGACGAGGAGTCGGTGCGGTTCAAGCGGTTCCCGACGCCGGAATCGCCGTTCGAGGCGCTTTCGGAGATGTTCGGGGTGTCCGGCGAGGCGGCCCGGGTGCTGGTCGGCATCGGCGGCGTCATGAACGATCCGACGGCGGAGGCGGCGGTTCGTCGCATGCGGACCGAGCGCGCCCGCGCTTCGGGCGCATCCGTGCTGGCCGACCAGCCGTACTGAGCGGCGTCGGACACTCGCCTGTGAAGCGGCCGCTCATTGACCGTTCATGGCTATGGACCGACATTGCAGTTCGGGCGTTGTCACGGCGCCTGTGAAGGTAACGACATGACCCAGTCCGACCGTCTGCTCTTCGCCCATGCCGGCCCCGGCGCCCGCCGCACGGCGCCCGGCATTCTCGGCCCGATGATGTGGCTGGGCGGTTTGGTCGCGACCGCCGTGGCTGTGGCCGTAGGCGCCGTGCTCGCGGTCGTGACGGCCGCCGCGGTCGCCGTGATCGCCCTGATCGCCGCCGTTCTGGTCTTCTTCGCCGGCCTCGCCGTCCGCGCCCGTCGCACCATGACGGTGCGCACCCGCCGCTCCGACGACGTTATCGAGGCCCGCAAGGTCGACGGGGCCTGGGTGGCCTACGGCTGGGAGCGGACGGGCCGGTAACCGGAATCGTGCTGACCGTCCGGGAGCTGCCGTCCCCCAATTTCGACGCCCGCCGGGCGCCGCCGGACATGCTGGTGCTGCACTACACTGGCATGGAGACGGCCGAGGCCGCCATCGCCCGGCTGTGCGATCCCGAAGCCAGGGTCTCCGCCCACTATGTCGTCGACGAGGACGGCTCCATCCTCCGGCTGGTCCCCGAGGAGCGCCGCGCCTGGCATGCCGGGCGCGGATACTGGCAGGGGGAGACCGACTGCAACGCCGCCTCGATCGGCGTCGAGATCGTCAATCCCGGACACGAGTTCGGCTACCGCGACTTCCCTGAGGCGCAGGTGGCGGCGGTGCTGGAGCTGGTCGCCGACATCCGCAGCCGCTGGACCATTCCGGACGCCCGCATCATCGGCCACTCCGACCTGGCGCCGGACCGCAAGCAGGATCCGGGCGAGCGCTTTCCTTGGAAGCGGTTGGCGGCGGAAGGACACGGCCTGTGGTTCGAGCCTGCGGAGGAACGCATCGCCGCCCTGGGCGCGCCGCTCGGACCCGGCGACGACGGGCTGGGCGTGATCGTGCTGCGGGCCGGCCTCCACCGCCTCGGCTACGGGCTCCAGTCCGGCGGTGACTATGACGAGGAGACGCGCCTCACCGTCGAGGCCTTCCAGCGCCACTGGCGGCCGGCGAGGGTGGACGGGATCGCCGACGGCGAAACCCGGGCGACCCTGATGGGCGTGCTGCAGCTGGCGACGGCGGAGAGCGTGACCGGAGTGCTGTCCTAGGCCGCCGCCGTTGACGCCGCCTTCGGAAACGCCCACCTAGGCGGCGCCAGACGGCCGGGCGGTCGCGGCGGGGCTTGCCCTGTCGAGGAAAGTCCGGGCTCCACGGTGAAAAGGCGGCGGATAACCTCCGCCCGGGGTGACCCGAGGGATAGCGCCACAGAAAGCAAACCGCCGCCCGCTCGCGGGCGGCAAGGGTGAAAGGGTGGGGTAAGAGCCCACCGCGGTCTCGGCAACGCGACCGGCATGGCAAGCCCCGCCTGGAGCAAGACCGAATAGGGACGTCGCGCGGGTTCGCCCGCAGGGTTCACCGCCCGAGGCGTCCGGGTAGGTCGCGAGAACCGGTCAGCAATGGCCGGTCCAGAGGAATGATCGTCGCCGTCCTTCGGGGCGGAACAGAACCCGGCTTACAGGCCGTCTGGCTTTTTCACTTCTTCACTTCCGTCCTGACGGGCGCCGCGTTGCGGACGCGCGCGTTTCGCGCCAGCCGCGGCGCACGGTTTTCCCCGCCTTAACCCCCTCTCGCCCAGGCTGAAACGGGACTTGTCCCCAGCCTGTCTATACTTCCGATGTTCTGTGTATGTTCCGCCCGGAAGCTTGGAACGGCCCCAGCGTGACAGTTAACGACCGTCAACTAATCCCATTGTCGCCCATTTCATCCCATGCTATCCCAATCCAGCCGGGTTTGGGGCGCGGCGTGCGTCGCGTGGGATCAGGATCAGAGGGGCGGATCGAAGGGTCCGAGTTGGGCAGGGCGTGTTTCTCTCGACCTATGAGAAACAACTGGACGGCAAGCGCCGCCTGCTGATCCCGCAGGAGTTCCGCACGGCCGACAACGGCGCCGAGCACGGAGTCTTCTGCTTCTTCTCGATCGAGTCCGACTGCCTCGAGGCCGGCGGCGACAAGCTGATGGCCGAGTACGTCGCCATGATCGAGGAGCTGCCGTTCGGCGACGACCAGCGCACCGCCCTGGAGGAGACCTTCTACGCCGGTCAGCGGCCGCTGGCCTACGACGGCGGCGGGCGCATCACCCTGCCGGAGGGTCTCTGCCAGGAGGCGGGGCTGACGGAGGACGTGGTCATCGTCGGCCTCGGCTCCCGCTTCCAGATCTGGGACCGGGCTCGCTGGAACGCCCGCCGCGAGGAGCGCCGCATGCTGGCGCGGCAGGCGGTGCGCGAGCGGGGCGAGGCGGCGCGACGCGCTCGCGTCGACAGGCCGGCCGGGGAGGGCGCATGAGCCCCCACGCCCCCGTCCTGCTCGCCGAGGTGCTCGAGGCGCTGGAGCCCGGGCCGGGCGACGTGGTTATCGACGCCACCTTCGGCGCCGGCGGCTACACCCGCGCCATCCTCGAGGCCGGCGCGACGGTGATCGCGCTCGATCGCGACCCGACCGTGCAGCCCTTCGCCGACGCCGTGGCCCGCGACTACCCGGAGCGCTTCCGTCTGGTCCGCACCCCCTTCTCGGGTCTGGCCGAAGCGTTCGCCGAAAGCGGCGAGGCGCGACTGGACGGCGTGGTGTTCGACATCGGCGTGTCGTCGATGCAGCTGGACCAGGCCGAGCGCGGCTTTTCCTTCATGCGCGACGGCCCGCTGGACATGCGCATGTCCGGCGAGGGCGAGAGCGCGGCCGACATCGTCAACACCTGGGAGCACGGGCCGCTGGCCCACATCTTCAAGCTCTACGGCGACGAGCGTCAGTCGGGGCGCGTGGCGACCGCCATCCTGCGCCGCCGCTCCGAGCGGCCGTTCGAGCGCACGCTGGATCTGGCCGAGGTGGTGGAGAAGGCGCTCGGCGGCCGTCGCGGCGCCCCGATCCATCCCGCCACCCGGGTGTTCCAGGCGCTGCGCATCGCGGTCAACGACGAGCTGGGCGAACTGCGCGCCGGCCTCGAGGCGGCCGAAGCGACCCTGTCGCCGGGCGGCCGGCTGGCCGTGGTCACCTTCCACTCGCTGGAAGATCGCATCGTGAAGGGTTTCCTGACCGAGCGCAGCGGCGCGGCGCCGGGCGGGTCGCGCCACGCCCCCGTCGCCGTCGAGACCCGCGAGCCCAGCTTCACGCTGAAGTTCAAGGGCGCGCGCGAGGCTGGCGAGGCCGAGCGCGAGGCCAATCCGCGGGCCCGCTCGGCGAAGCTTCGCGCCGCCGTCCGCACCACAGCGGCGCCGTGGGGGAGGATCGCCGCATGAGCGCCCTGACCGCTCCCCTGCAGCGTCTTTTCGCCTGGAAGATCCGCGGCGTGCGCTGGGTCGAGATCATCGGCGTGCTGCTGGTCGCGGCGATGATCTTCTCGGTCTACGTCGCCAAGGCCGCCGCGGCGCGCACCGGCTCCGAGATCGCCGACCTCGAACGCCAGATCGCCGAGAACGGCCGCCGCGTGCGTCTCCTGCGGGCCGAGGTCGCCCGGCTGGAGCAGCCGGCGCGGCTGGAGGCCCTCTCACGCGGGGCCGGCCTGGTTCCCGTGGACGTCCACCGGCAGGCGGGGGAGGAACAGCTGCCTGCCCTCGCGCCGCTTCCGGAACCCGCGGCGGCCGCCCCCGCCGAGCCGGCCGGCCCGGCCGCTCCGGCCGCGGACGCCGCGGCGACGGCCGCGCCGGAAGGGGAGGCGGCGCAGTGAGCGTCCATGATCCCCATGCCTGGGAGCGTCCCGCGCCCGGACCGGGCTGGACCGCCCGGCCGCGTCTGCCGTCGTGGCGCTGGCTGGCCGAGGCCATGTGGTGGGTCGAGCATTCCTTCGGCCGCGCCCGCGCCGACGCGCGGCCGGAAGAGGACACCCGGGTTCGCATCTTCCTGATCCTCGCGGTTTTCAGTCTCGTCTTCGTCTGCCTCGCCCTCGGCGCGGCGCGCGCGGCCCTGCTGGTCCCGCAGGGCGGCGGAGGGTCGGCGCATCATCCGTTCGCCATGACGCGGGCCGATCTGGTCGATCGCAACGGGGCCCTGCTGGCCACCAACATCGTCCACTACGGCCTCTATATCGACCCGGACGAGGTCTGGGACCGGCAACTGGCCGCGCGCCAGATCAAGCGGGCCCTGCCGCGCGTGTCGATGGCGCGCCTGAACCGGGTGCTGGGCGGCGAGCGGCGGCTGATCGTCCTGCCGGGCCTCACGCCCCAGGAAAAGGCGGCCGTGCACGCGCTGGCGCTGGGCGGGGTGACCTTCGAGCCCGAGGATCGCCGCGTCTATCCGCTGGGTCGTTCGGCCCGGCACGTCGTCGGCGCCTCCGACGGCGGTGGGGTCGGCATCACCGGCGCCGAACTGGCCTTCAATGACGAGATCCGCGCCGCCGGCCAGAAGGGCGAGGCATTCCCCCTGTCCATCGACCTGCGCGTTCAGGGCGTGCTGGAGAACGAACTCGCGGCCGCCGCGACGGAGACCCAGGCCAAGGGCGCCGTCGGCATCGTCGCGGACGTGCAGACCGGTGAGATCCTCGGCATGGCCAGCTGGCCGACGACCGATGGTCTGAACCGCGCCACCTCGGCCCACTACGAGATGGGCTCGGTGTTCAAGACCTTCACCGTCGCCGCCGGTCTCGACACCGGCCGCGCCGACATGGACACCCTGTTCGACGCCTCGGAAGCCTTCATGATCGGCAACCGCCGCATCACCGACTTCCACGCCACCAACCAGATCCTGACGCTGGAGGAGGTCTACCTCCACTCGTCCAACATCGGCACCTCGCGGCTGGCGGTGGAGATGGGACCGCAGGTGATGCGGGACTACTTCACCCGCTTCGGCCTCCTCGACGCTGCGCCGATCGAGCTGCACGAGTCGGCTCGCCCCCGTCGGCCGCGCAAGTGGGACGACTCCACCCTGGCGTCGCTGTCGTTCGGCTACGGCATCATGATCACGCCGCTGCAGATGACCGCGGCCATGGGCGCGCTGACCAACGGCGGGCGCTTCATTCCTCTGACCCTGCGCAAGGGCGGCCGGCGCGACGTCCAGGCCCGCCAGGTGGTCTCGCCCGAGACCTCGGCGACCCTGCTGGAGCTGATGCGGCGCAATGTGGTGCGCGGCTCGGGCACGCGCGCCGACGCCCCGGGCCTGCGGGTCGGCGGCAAGACCGGCTCGGCCAACAAGCTGGTCAACGGCCGCTACGATCCGACCCACGCCGTGGGCACCTTCGCCGCCGTCTTTCCCACCGACGGGCCGCTGGACGCCCGCCGCTATTCGATCCTGATCCTCGTCGACGAGCCGGGAACCTATCCGCGCACCGGCGGCTTCGTCGCCGCCCCGGCGGTGGGCCGCATCGCCGACCGGATCGCCCCTTTCCTCGGCGTCCAGCGTCGCGCCGACGCCTATCGCACGGCGACCGGCGAAAAGGTCCCCGAGTTCGAGGACGTGGCGGGGGACGGCCGATGAGCGCGCTCCGCCTCTCCGAACTGCTGCGCCGCGACGTGCCCGCCGACCCGGTGATCACCGGGGTCACCGCCGACAGCCGCAAGGTCGCCGCCGGTTCGCTGTTCGTGGCCCTGCCGGGGACGGCGGCCGATGGCCGGGCCTTCATCCCCCAGGCCCTGTCCCGGGGCGCTGCGGCGGTGCTGGCGCCGGCGGACACCGATGCGGCGATCGCGCCGGTGCTGGTCACCTCCGGCGATGTGCGACGCGCCTACGCCATCGCCGCGCGCAGCTTCTACGGATCCCAGCCCGCGACATGCGTGGCCGTCACGGGCACCAACGGCAAGACCTCGGTCGCCGCCTTCTGCCGGCAGATCTGGGCCCGCCTCGGGAGAACCTCGGCGAGCATGGGCACGCTCGGGGTTTTGAAACAGACGGGTAACGTTAATCAGGCCTTGACCGGCCCCGGCCTGACCAGCCCCGACGCCGCCGATGCGGCGCGCCTGCTGGCGGATCTCGCCGCCGGCGGCGTGACCCACCTGGCGCTGGAGGCCTCGTCCCACGGCATCGACCAGCGCCGGCTCGACGGAGTGCAGTTGAAGGCCGCCGCCTTCACCAACCTGACGCAGGACCACCTCGACTACCACGGGACCATGGAGTCCTACCGGGCCGCCAAGCTGCGCCTGTTCGAGACCCTCCTGCCGCGCGGCCGCACCGCAGTGCTGAACGCCGATTCCGACGCCTACTCCACCTTCGCCGCGGCCAGCATCATGTCGGGGCTCGGCGTCATGGGCGTGGGGGAGCGTGGCCGCGACCTCGCGCTGCTGGCGCGCCGCGCCACGCCCGAGGGCCAGCGCCTGACCATCGACGCCGGCGGCGAGACCCACGACATCCTGCTGCCGCTGGCCGGAGCCTTCCAGGCGTCGAACGCCCTCGTCGCAGCCGGACTGTGCATCGCCGGCGGCGAAAAGCCGGGGGCGGTGCTCGCAGCGCTTGAACATCTGGAGGGCGCCCAGGGGCGGATGCAGCGCATCGCCGGCGGCGGCCGCGGCGAGGTCTACGTCGACTACGCCCACACGCCGGACGGGCTGGAAACCGTGCTGCGGTCCCTGCGGCCCCACGCGGCCGGCCGGCTGATCGTGGTGTTCGGCGCCGGCGGCGACCGCGACCGGGCCAAGCGCCCCCTGATGGGCGAGATCGCGGCGCGACTGGCGGACGTGGCCATCGTCACCGACGACAATCCGCGCTCGGAGGATCCCGCGGAAATCCGCCGCGCCGTCCTGCAGGGATGCCCCGAGGCGCAGGAGGTCGGCGACCGTCGCAGCGCCATCCGGCTCGCGGTGTCGATGATGCGCGACGGGGATGTGGTGGTGATCGCCGGAAAAGGGCATGAACAGGGACAGATCGTCGGTGGGGTGACTCACCCCTTCGACGACGCCACCGAAGCCGCCGAAGCCCTGCGCATCCATGCCTGACGCCACCCCCCTCTGGACCTCCGCGGAGATCGTCTCCGCTGTCGGAGGAACGCTGTCCGGCGCGCCGTTCGAGGCGGCGGGCATCACCTACAACAGCCGCGAGATCGCGCCGGGCGACCTGTTCGTGGCGCTACAGGGCGCGCGCGACGGTCACGACTTCGCCGCCGCCGCCTTCGCCGCCGGCGCGGCGGGCGCCCTGACGAACCGGGCCGTAGAGGGCGGCCCCTGCGTGGTCGTCGAGGGCGACACCCTGAAGGCGCTGGAAGCGCTCGGCGTCGCCTCGCGGGAGCGGGCTCCGCACGTGCGCCGCGGCGCGGTCACCGGCTCCGTCGGCAAGACCAGCGTCACCCAGGCGATCAAGGCCGGTCTCGACCTGGCTGGGCCCGCCCACGCCTCGATCAGGAGCTACAACAATCACATCGGCGTGCCGCTGACGCTGGCCCGCATGCCGCGCAGGGTCGAGCGGGCGGTCTTCGAGATCGGCATGAACGCGCCGGGCGAGATCGCGCCGCTGTCGCGCATGGTCCAGCCCCACGCCGCCTGTGTGACCACGGTGGGGCCGGTGCACATCGAGGCCTTCGCCAACGGCGAGGCGGGCGTGGCGGCCGAGAAGGCCTCCATCTTCGACGGTCTGGTCGAAGGCGGCGCAGCCGTCCTCAACGGCGACGTGGCCTTCGCCGTGGTCCTCGACGCCGCCGCCCGCAGGGCGGGGGCGCGACCCGTCACCTTCGGAACCAGCGCCGGCAGCGACGCGCGCCTGATCGACTTCCGTCCCAACGGGCAAGGGGCCCGGGTGAAGGCCGAGCTGTTCGGCCGGCCCCTCGACTTCCCGCTCGCCCAGACCGGCTTCCACTGGGGCATGAACAGCCTGTGCGTCCTGCTGATGCTCGACGCCCTCGACGTACCTCTGGAGACCTCCCTGGCGGCGCTGGCGGAGTTCCGGCCGCTGGCAGGGCGGGGACAGACGACCGTGGTGCACGCGCCCGGCGGCGCCTTCACCCTCGTCGACGAGAGCTACAACGCCAATCCGCTGTCGATGGCGGCCGGTTTCCGCAGCCTTGGCGCGCGACCGGTGACGCCGGGCGGCCGGCGCATCGTGGTGCTCAGCGACATGCTGGAGCTCGGCGACCAGTCCCGCGCCCTGCACGAAGGCCTCGCCGGGCCGATCGCGGAGGCGGGGCTGGACCTCGTCCATACGGCCGGACCCGAGATGAAGCGCCTGCATGACGTCCTGCCCCCCGAACGGCGGGGGCTGTGGCGCGAGACCGCCGCGGAGCTGGCGGCGGAGGCGGCGGCGCTGGCGGGGCCCGGCGACGTGGTCATGGTCAAGGGATCGAACGGCTCCAGGGCCTCGCTCGTCGCGAAGGCGCTCGCCGGACTCGGCCAAGCGGATGAGGGGGCCGCCTGATGTTCTACCTGCTCTATCTCTACTACGCCGACGTGGCGCAAGATTACCCGCTGCTGAACCTGGTCCAGTACCAGACGGTGCGGGTGGCCCTGGCAATGGCCACGGCCATGATCGTCGCGGTCGCCATGGGCAGCCGCTTCATCGCCTGGATGCGGGTCAAGCAGGGCAAGGGGCAGCCGATCCGCTCCGACGGGCCGGTCACCCACCTGTCGAAGGTCGGCACGCCGACCATGGGCGGGCTGATGATCCTCGCCGGCATCGCCGTGGCGGTCCTGCTCTGGGGCGACCTGACCAACCCCTACATCTGGATCGTCTCGCTGGTGACGGCCGCCTTCGGCGTGCTGGGCTTCATCGACGACTACGCCAAGGTGACCAAACAGTCCTCGGCCGGTCTCACGTCGAAGCAGAAGCTGGCGGCCCAGACGGTCGTGGCGATCATCGCCGGCGTGCTGACGGTGCTGTGGATGAAGGCCTCGCCGACCTCGCCGAACCTCGAGACGTCGATCGCCTTTCCCTTCTTCAAGGCGGTGCTGCTGAACATCGGCTGGTTCTATGTCGCCTTCGCCGCCTTCACGATCGTGGGCTTCTCGAACGCCGTGAACCTGACGGACGGCCTCGACGGGCTGGCCATTGTCCCGGTCATGATGGCCGCCGCGGCCTTCGGCATCATCTCCTACCTTGCGGGCAACTTCATCTTCTCCGAGTACCTCGGCATCCATCACGTTCCCGGCGCCGGCGAGCTGGCCATCTTCCTGGCGGCCATCATCGGCGGCGGCGTCGGCTTCCTCTGGTACAACGCCCCGCCAGCGAAGATCTTCATGGGCGACACCGGCTCGCTCGCCCTGGGAGGCGCGCTCGGAGCCATCGCGGTGGCCACCAAGCACGAGCTGGTGCTCGGCATCGTCGGCGGCCTGTTCGTGGTCGAGGCCGCCTCGGTGATGATCCAGGTGGCCTACTTCAAGGCCACGAAGAAGCGCATCTTCCTGATGGCCCCGATCCACCACCACTTCGAGAAGATGGGCTGGCCGGAGTCGACGGTGGTGATCCGCTTCTGGATCGTGGCGGCCATGCTGGCGCTGGCCGGCCTCGCCACCCTCAAGCTGCGCTGACGCCATGATCCCGGTCCCGGGCTTCGAAGGGCGGCGGATCGCGGTCTTCGGCCTCGGCAGGTCGGGACTGACGGCGGCGCGCGCGCTCAAGGCCGGGGGCGCCTCGCCGGTGCTGTGGGACGACAGCGTCTCCAGCCGGATGCAGGCGGAGGCGGAAGGGTTCGACGTCGAGGACCTGACGGGCGCGGACTGGTCCGGCTTCTCCGCGCTCGTCCTGTCGCCTGGCGCCCCGCTCACCCACCCCAAGCCGCACTGGACGGTGGAGAAGGCCCGGGCCGCCGGGATCGAGGTGATCGGCGACATCGAGCTGTTCGCCCGGGCGCTGGAAGCCCTGCCGGACGCCCAGCGTCCGAAGGTGGTCGCCATCACCGGCACCAACGGCAAGTCCACCACCACCGCCCTGATCGGCTGGGTCCTGAAGCAGGCGGGCCTGACGGCCCACGTCGGCGGCAACATCGGCATCGGCGTGCTGGCTCTGCCCGCCCCGACGCCGGACGCGGTCTATGTGGTCGAGGTGTCCAGCTATCAGCTCGATCTGACGACAAGCTTCGCGCCCGACGTGGGGATCCTCATCAACATCAGCCCCGACCACCTCGACCGGCACGGCGGCATGGACGGCTATGTCGCGGCCAAGCGGCGCATCTTCGCGCGCTCGGGACTGGCGCTGGTCGGGATCGACGACCCGTGGGGGCGGGACACCGCGGCTCGGCTGAAGGCGGACGGGCGATCAGTCGCCTCGGTGTCGACCGGCGGCGAGCCCGCCGACATCGTGGCCGCGTCCGGCGCTCTGACCACCCCGGAGGGGCCGATCGACTTCGCGGCCGCCCGCTCGCTCCGGGGCCGCCACAACGCGCAGAACGCCGCCTTCGCCTGGGCGGCCGCCCGCGCCCTCGGCGTGCCGCAAGACAAGGTCGTCGCAGGCCTTCTGAGCTTCCCCGGCCTCGCCCATCGGATGGAGACCGTCGGCCGGCTCGGCCGGGTGGCGTTCGTCAACGATTCCAAGGCCACCAACGCCGACGCGGCGCGGCAGGCGCTGTCCTCTTACGACCGCTGCTTCTGGATCGCCGGCGGGCGGGCCAAGGCGGGAGGGATCGACGACCTGGAGGACCTGTTCCCGCGCGTCGTCGAGGCCTTCCTGATCGGCGAGGCGGCCGGGCCCTTCGCGGCCCGTCTCGGCGACACGCCCCACCGCATCAGCGGCGACATGGCCAACGCCGTGCGGCAGGCGTACGAGGCCGCCGCCGCCACCGGCCGGGACGAGGTGGTGCTGCTCAGCCCCGCCGCCGCCAGCTTCGACCAGTATCCCGACTTCGAGGCGAGGGGAGAGGCCTTCCGCGCCGCCGCCCTCGCCCTCGGCGCCGTTCCCGCGAGCGCATCATGACCGACAGCTACAGCCCCGCCTTCTCCCGTCTGGACCAGGGCCCGATCGCCAAGTGGTTCTGGACTGTCGACCGGGGCCTGCTCGCCGCGGCCCTGACCCTGATCGGCCTCGGCGTCGCGCTCAGCTTCGCCTCCAGCCCGGCCGCCATCAACGCCGACCAGTCGATCGTCGACCCCTTCCACTACTCATGGCGCATGATGGTCTGGGCCTCGATGGGAGTGGCGATCATGCTGACCACCTCCCTGCTGTCGCCGCGGGGGGTGCGCCGTATCGCGGTGCTGGCGCTGATCGGCGCGATCGTCGTCATGGCGGCCCTGCCGTTCATCGGCAACGAGGTGAAGGGCGCGGCGCGGTGGGTGAACCTCGGCCCGTTCAGCCTGCAGCCGTCGGAGTTCGCCAAGCCCTCCCTGATCGTCTTCGCCGCCTGGATGTTCGCCGAGACCCAGAAGGGGCAGGGCGTGCCGGGGGTCTCGATCGCCTTCGGCTTCTGGGCGCTGACCGTCGGCCTGCTCCTGATCCAGCCGGACATCGGCCAGACCCTGCTGATCACCACCACCTTCATGGCCGTCTTCTTCATGGCCGGCGTGCCGCTGAAGTGGGTCGCCGCCCTCGCCGCCGCCGGCGCCGCCGGGGTGGTCGGGCTCTACTTCACCTTCGGCCACATGCGCGACCGGCTCAGCCGGTTCCTGTCGCCCGAGACCACCGACACCCACCAGATCGACCGCGCCTCCGAAGCCATCCGCGCCGGCGGGCTGGTCGGCCGGGGCATTGGCGAAGGGGTGATGAAGCGCTACGTGCCCGACCTGCACACCGACTTCATCTATTCGGTCGGGGCCGAGGAATTCGGGCTGGTCCTCAGCCTGGCCATGATCGGCCTGTACGCCTTCATCGTGCTGCGCGGCATGCGCAAGGCGATGAAGCTGAACGACCCGTTCGAGCAGACCGCCGCCGCCGGCCTGTTCATGCTCATCGGCCTGCAGGCCTGCATCAACATCGCGGTCAACCTGAACCTGATCCCGACCAAGGGCATGACCCTGCCCTTCATCAGCTACGGCGGCTCGTCCATGCTGGCCATGGGCCTGACCATGGGCTTCGCCCTCAGCCTGACCCGCCGCCGCCCCGGCGCCTACGAGCCGGGCGCCACCCTGCCGGACCGCCGGCGGATACTGCCCTGAGAGGCCCGAGCGTGAACAAGGTCTGCGTCGTCGCCGCCGGGGGCACCGGCGGGCACATGTTCCCGGCCGAGGCGCTGGCGCGCGAGCTGCAGACCCGCGGCTGGCGCATCGTGCTGGCCACCGACCGGCGCGGCGAGCAATACGCCCACGGCTTTCCGGCGGAGGAGCGTCTGGCCCTGGACGCCGCCACCGGCCGCGGTCCGCTCGGACTGGCCAAAGCCGGCGTCGCCATCCTCAAGGGCGTGACGCAGGCGCGCGCCGCCCTGGACCGGCTCGACGCCTCGGTGGTGGTCGGCTTCGGCGGCTATCCGTCGGCCCCGGCCCTGCTGGCCGCGCTCAGCCAGCGCCGTCCGACCCTGCTGCATGAGCAGAACGCGGTGCTGGGTCGCACCAACCGCTGGCTGGCGCCGTACGTCGGCGGCGTCGCCGCCTCCTTTCCCAACCTCCAGAAGGTCCCGCCGGCGGTGGTTCCGCGGGTGACCCTCGTCGGCAATCCGGTCCGCCCCGACATCCGCGCCCTCCACGGACGCGCCTTCGCCGCGCCTGCCCCGGACGGTCCTGTGCACGTCCTCGTCACCGGCGGCAGCCAGGGCGCCCGCATCCTCGCCGAGACCGCGCCCCGCGCCATCGCCGCCCTGCCGGCGGCCCTGCGCGCCCGCCTGAAGGTCCGGCAGCAGGCCCGGGCCGAAAGCCTCGACGCCGCCCGCCAGATCTACCTCGAGGCGGGAGTGGAGGCCGAGGTCGCCCCCTTCTTCCGCGACATGGCCGCCCGGCTGGCGGAGACCCACCTGCTGATCGGCCGCGCCGGCGCCTCGACCTGCTCCGAACTGGCCGTGGCGGGGACGCCGTCCCTGCTCGTGCCGCTGAAGATCGCCACCGACGATCACCAGCGCTTCAACGCCCTGTCGCTGGTCGAGGCCGGCGGCGCGGAGATGATGCTCGAGGACGAGGTGACCGTGGAGGCCATGGCCGCGGCGCTGGAGCGCCTGCTCTCCGATCCCGCCCGGCTTGCGGCGATGAGCGCCGGCGCGTGCTCGGCCGCCCTGCCGGACGCCACGGCCCGGCTGGCCGACATGGTGGAAGCCGCCGCCGGCTGAGCCCGGGAAACCGCCCCGGCCTCCGTGCGCTTAAGCTGGATGCCGATCTTCATCACCGAGCTGACCGCGACGGTCATCCGTCTGTGGCGACGCTTCGACTGGTTGCCGGAATGGGCCGTGATCGCCCTGGTCCTGCTGGTCTTCGTCGGCGGCGGCTGGCTGGCCCACAAGCTCCTGTTCGCGATCCTGCGGCGGCTGGCGCGCAAGCGCGACGTGTTCTGGCGCGGCGTGGTCGAACGCGGCCGGACCAAGTTCCGCATCCTCATGCTGCTGGCGGCGATCGGGATCGGCGTCACCGTATCGCCCATGGACCCGCTGCCGTCGGCGCAGGTGCGCTCGGTGCTGCTCTTTCTCGGCATCCTGACCGCCGGCTGGCTCGCGTCGGGGGTCATGGACATGTGGGCCGTCGTCTACATGCGGCGCTTCAACATCCAGACCGAGGACAACCTCGTCGCCCGCAAGCACATCACCCAGACGCGCATCCTGCAGAAGGTCGCCAAGGTGGTGATCGCGCTGGTGAGCCTCGGCCTCGCCCTCATGACCATCGCCGGCTTCCGCCAGTGGGGGGTCAGCATCCTGGCCTCGGCCGGCGTCGTCGGCATCATCGCGGGCTTCGCCCTGCAGCCTGTGCTGACCAATCTGCTGGCCGGCATCCAGATCGCCATGACCCAGCCGATCCGCATCGACGATGCGGTGATCGTCGAGGGCGAGTGGGGCACCATCGAGGAGATCACCTCGACCTACGTCGTGGTCAAGCTGTGGGACTGGCGGCGCATGGTCCTGCCGCTGACCCATTTCATCCAGAAGCCGTTCCAGAACTGGACCCGCGAGACCGCCCGCCTGATCGGCACGGCCGTCCTCTACGTCGACTACGAGGCGCCGATCGACCGCCTGCGCGCCGAGCTGGAGCGCATCTGCCGCGAGAGCCCGCTGTGGGACGGCGACGTGGTCAGCCTGCAGGTCACCGACATCACCGATCGCGTCGCCCAGGTGCGCTGCCTGGCCAGCGGCCGCAACGGCGGCGTGGTCTTCGACCTCCGCTGCGACATCCGCGAGAAGATGCTGGCCTTCATGCGCGACCAGTGCCCCGAAGCCCTGCCGCGCGACCGGCTGGCGCTGGAGCGCATGGTGACCGGGGAGGGCGTAACCTCGCGTTGACCCGACCGGGCTAGGCTCGCGCCATGACCCGCTTCATGACGCTGGATTTCGCCGACGGCGACCGCCCGGCCCTTCTGGCCGAGGTGGTCGAGCGCGCCCGCGGTCCCTACGGCTACGTCGTCACCCCCAACGTCGACCACGTCATCAAGCTGATGGACGGGCGCGTGCCCGCCGACGTTTACCGGGGCGCCGCCCTGCACGTCTGCGACAGCCGCATCCTCGCCCATCTCGCCCGCCTGCGCGGCCGGCGCCTTTCCGTTTATCCGGGCTCCGATCTGACCGCCGACCTGCTGGCTTCCGACGTCGGGGCGGAGCTGACCTGTGCCGTCTTCGGACCCGACCTCGAGGCCTTCCACACCCTCCAGGCCCGCTTCCCCCGCCGCCGTTTCGTCTTCCTCGAGGCGCCGATGCTGACGCCGGGCACGCCCGCCTGGCTGGCCGCCGTCGACGCCGCTGCCAAGGCCGACTGGGACGTGCTGCTCGCCTGCGTCTCCTTCCCCAAGCAAGAGCTGTTCGCCCACGCCCTGCGCATCGCCGGACGGCAGCGCGGGGTGGCGCTCTGCGTCGGCGCCTCGGTCGACTTCCTCACCGGTCGCCAGCATCGCGCCCCGGCCATCTTTCAGCGCCTGTCGCTGGAATGGCTGCACCGCCTCGCCAGCCAGCCCCGCCGCATGTTCCGCCGCTACGTCGTCGAGGGGCCTGCGATCTTCGGCTGGTTCGTAAGAACCGAGGTGCTGGGGCGGTCCTGATTCCTCCCCGCGGGCGGATCCTCACGCCACCAGCTTCTCCGCCTGCGTCAGGTCCACGCTGACCAGCTGGCTGACGCCGCGCTCAGGCATGGTCACGCCGTACAACCGGTCCATCCGGCTCATGGTCACCGGGTTGTGGGTGATGACGATGAAGCGCGTATCGGTTCGCTTCCGCATCTCGTCCAGCATGCGGCAGAAGCGGTCGACGTTGGCGTCGTCCAGCGGCGCGTCGACCTCGTCCAGCACGCACACCGGCGCGGGGTTGGCGAGGAAGACCGCGAAGATCAGCGCCGCCGCCGTCAGCGCCTGCTCGCCGCCCGACATCAGGCTCATCACCGCCAGCCGCTTGCCCGGCGGACAGGCGTAGATCTCCAACCCCGCCTCCAGCGGGTCGTCCGACTCCACCAGCTTCAGCTCGGCCTGGCCGCCGCCGAACAGGGCCTCGAACAGGGTCTTGAAGTTGTCGTTGATGATGTCGAAGGCGGCGATCAGCCGTTCGCGCCCCTCGGCGTTCAGCTCGTCGATGCCGTCGCGCAGCTTCGCAATGGCTGACGTCAGGTCCGAGCGTTCGACCTTCATGGTCTGCAGCCGGTCGCCGTATTCGTTGGCCTCCTCCTCGGCCAGCAGGTTGACCGCGCCCAGCGCCTCGCGCTCGCGCTCCAGCCCGTAGAGCAGGCTCTCGGCCCCGGCGGCGTCCGGCGGGCGGGCGATGGCGTCGTCCTGCAGCTTCCGGCCCAGCTCCTCGGGCGACATCTGCGCCGTCTCGCGCACGTTCTGCTCGGCCTCGGCCAGCCGTTCGGCCGCGGCCTCCGCCCGCGCCGCCAGCCCGGCGCGCGCCTCGCGGGCCTGCGACGCGGCGCTCTCGGCGGCCCGCG
>Ga0154912_142_pt4 | contig 48838 bp, 54 predicted proteins | sample RifCSPhighO2_01_FD_105881 | JGI IMG/M metagenome (GOLD analysis project Ga0154912, IMG submission 105881) | Caulobacterales bacterium RIFCSPHIGHO2_01_FULL_70_19 | reverse complement strand
CGCGGCGCTGGGCCGCGACGAGGCGGCCTTCCGGCGGCTGGAGAGCATCGTCCACCCGCTGGTCGCCCGGGGCCGGCTCGAGGACCTGGCGGCGGCCGAGGCCCGTGGCGTGAAGCTGGCGGTCCTCGACATCCCCCTGCTGTTCGAGACCGGCGGCGACGCGGCTGTCGACGCCGTGGTGGTCGTCACCGCCCCTCCCGAGGTCCAGGCCGCGCGCGTCCTTGGCCGTCCCGGCATGACCCGCGAGCGGTTCGAGGCCATCCTGGCGCGGCAGTTGCCCGACGCGGAGAAGCGCCGCCGCGCCGACTTCATCGTCGACACCGGCCAGGGGCTGGAGGCGGCGCGGATGCGGGTGCGAGAAATCGTGGGGACGGTTCTCGCCCCGGACTGGATACCTCCCCGACGGCGTCTTCCGCCGGGAGCCGAAGCGAGCCATTAAGAGGCATGGCCCGCGAGATCGTCCTCGACACCGAAACCACCGGCTTCGACCCCAGGACCGGCGACCGGCTGATCGAGGTCGGCTGCATCGAGATCGAGGACCTGCTGCCGACGGGGCGCACCTTCCACAGCTTCGTCAATCCGGAGCGGCTGATCCCGCCAGACGCCATCCGGGTGCACGGCATTACGGACGACAAGGTCCGCGACGCCCCGAAATTCCGCGACGTGGTCCACGATCTCATGGCCTTCATCGGCGATGCGCCGGTCATCGCCCACAACGCCGCCTTCGACCGCAGCTTCATCGACCACGAGTGCGGCCTGTGCGGCCACGCCCTGATCGAGGAGACGCGCTGGATCGACACGCTGCAGCTGGCCCAGAAGCGCTTTCCGGGCATGGCCAACTCGCTGGACGCCCTGTGCAAGCGGTTCAAGATCAGCCTGGTCGAGCGCACCCTCCACGGCGCCCTGATCGACGCCCGCCTGCTGGCCGACGTCTATCTGGAGCTGAAGGGCGGCAAGGAGCGCCGGCTGGACCTGACCGCGGTGCGCACAACGGTGACGGTGGAGACCACCGCCGTCGGCGGCTACGGCGCCCGACCGCGCCCGCTCGCCCCGCGCTCCACCGACGAAGAGCGCGCCGCCCATGCGGCCTTCCTGGCGGCGACCCTCAAGGACCGCTCGCTCTGGGCCGGATACGGGCTGGAGCTGGAAGAGGCGTCCGCCGCCTGACGGACGCCGGGCCGGGGCCTCAGGCCTGGCCGGTTTCGGCCGGCGCCCGGGCGATCTGCTGCTGACGCGCGACGTAGATGCCGGCGAAGTCGATCGGATCCAGCATGAAGGGCGGATAGAAGCCGCCGTCCGAGGTGGCGCGGGCGATGATCTCGCGCGCGAACGGGAACAAATAGCGCGGGCATTCGATCAGCAGCAGCGGCTCGATGTCCTGCTCGGCCACGCCTTGCAGGGCGAACAGGCCGCCGTACAGCAGCTCGATGTTGAACACGGTCATGGTCTCGGTCGAGGCCTTCACGGTCAGGCGCAGGTCGACCTCGAACAGACCGTCCTTGCGGCCCTGGGCGTTCATCTCGACGCCGAGGTCGATCGCCGGCTTGCCGTCCACCCGCAGGCTGTCCGGCGCCTTCGGGTTCTCGAACGAGAGGTCCTTCACATACTGCGCGACGATCCGGAAACCCGGGCCGGCCGGCGGCTGACCGCCGGTTCCGGGCGTGGGGTTGGCGTCGGCAGGCGTTGCGGCGTCGGTCATCGGGCGAAGTCTGTCATGAATGTGGCTGGGCGGCGGCCCGGAAGCGGCGGCGACTAGCACGGGGCGCCCCGTGCGGCAACGCGGCGCCCCCGACGAGGCGAGCGCCGCGCCTTGCGCCGCCCCATATCAGCCCCTAATCGTCGTCCGCGCCCTCCCCGGGCGCCAGTCAGGGATTGCCCGTGCCGGTCCAGGTTCAGATCGTCATCTTCGCCGTCATCGCCGCCTTCGTCCTGTTCCAGCTCTACAACGTGCTGGGCAAGAAGGTGGGGCGGCAGCCGGAGGATGACGCCCGCGCCCGTCCGCAGGTCCCGGCGACGCCGGCGTCGGCGGGGGAGCAGGCGGGCCCCGGCCGCCCGAATGTGCTGGACGCCGTCACCCTGGCCGCCATCGCCGGTCTCAAGGCGCGCGACCCGAACTTCGACCCCGTCCGCTTCCTCGAGGGCGCCCGGCAGGCGCACGAAACCATCGTGCGCGCCTACGCCTCGGGCGACCGCGAGACGCTCAGGCCCCTGCTGACCCCGCGGGTGATGGAGTCCTTCGAGGCGGGAATCGCCGCCCGCGAGGCGCGGGGGGAGACCGAGACGGCCGAGTTCGTCCATCCGGCCCGCGCCGATCTGGAGCTGGCGACCGCCGAGGACAATCGCGCCGTGGCCAAGGTCCGCTTCCTCGCCGAGCTCCGCAACCGGGTGAAGCCGGCCGATCCCGCCGCGGAAGAGCAGGTCGAGGAGCGCCGGGTGGCCGAGATCTGGACCTTCGAGCGCCAGCTGGGCGCCAGCGATCCCAACTGGGTGCTGGCCCGCACCGAACCCGCGACCGCGTGAGCCGCGGCGTGCGCCGCGTCGCGCCGGCCCGCTTTCGCCTCGCCGCGGTCCTCGCCGGCCTCGCCCTGACCCTGGCTGCCTGCGCCACCGCGCCGACTCCCGCTCCCGCTCCGCCGGCGGAGCCCATGCCCCCGCCCGCCGCGCCGCCGGCCGCCGCGATCAGCCCGGCCAGCCTGCCGGGCTGGAACGAGGAGGATCACCTCGCCGCCTTCGAGGCGTGGACGCAGGTCTGCGGCGCCGCGCGCGACCCGGCCGCCCAGGCCCAGTGCGAGCGGGCGCGCGACCTGCAGCGGACATCCCGCCCCGTCACCCCCAGCCTCGCCCGGGCCTATTTCGAGACCGGATTCACCGTCGCGCCCGCGAAGACCGACGACGGCGGACCCGGCCTGCTCACCGCCTATTTCGCGCCCGAGTACGAGGCGCGTCGCGCGCCGGGCGGCGAATTCGACGCGCCGGTGCTGGCGGCTCCCGCCGGCTGGACCCGGGGCCAGACCCTGCCTGAGCGGGCGCAGATCGAGGCGGATCCCCCGACCGGGATTCTCGCCTGGATGCGGGCCGAGGACCTGTTCTTCCTGCAGATCCAGGGCTCCGGCTACCTGACCTTCGAGGACGGTTCGCGGGCCCGCGCGGCCTACGCGGCAGACAATGGTCGCCCCTTCGTCGGCATCGCCCGGCCGATGGCGGAGCAGGGCCTGTTGCCGCCGAACGGGACGTCGGGCGAGGCCATCCGCGCCTGGCTGGCCGACCACCGCGGTCCCGAGGCGAGGGCGGTGATGGGGCTGAATCCCCGCTACATCTTCTTCCGTCTCGATCCGGACGACGGCGGCCACCCGGCCGGCGCCGCGGGCGTTCCCCTTCCGGCCCGGCGCGCCATCGCCGTCGACCCGGAGAACTGGCGTTACGGCGACCTCGTCTGGATCGAGGCCGATGGCGGAAATCTCGTCGGCGCCCGCGGCAGCTATCGGGGTCTGGTGACGGCCCTCGACACCGGTTCGGCCATCCGCGGCCCGGTCCGCGCCGACCTCTACATGGGCCGCGGGCGCCAGGCCGGCGAGGAAGCCGGCGCCGTGCGTCACCCGCTCAGGATGTGGCGGCTGGTTCCGCGGGGCTGAGACGGCTCCGCCGTCGCCGGGAACTCCGGGCCCGGATCGGCGCTCAGGGTCCACGGGACACGGCGACGGTTCAAGGCCGATTGACGCAACCCGGCAGGACCTTGACCATATGGCGATGAAGCCGCCGATCGCCGTTCCCACCTCGACCGTGGCCCGCAACGCCCTCGTCGCTGTCGCGATCGTCGCGGTGGGCGGCGCCGTCTACTGGCTGGCGGACATCCTCACGCCGCTGGCGATGGCGATCTTCCTGCTGATCATGATCGACGGCCTGAAGCGGTTCATCGAGGAGCGCACGCCGGTGCCGTCGCATCTGGCCGGCGCGGCGGCCCTGATCGTGGTGATCCTCGGCTTCTTCGCCTCCATCGCCATCATCGCCAACGGCGCGCTGAACTTCTTCGACGACGCCACCGGCGTAACCAGCCGCATGGGGCCCCGGCTGGACCAGGTGATTGGCGACGTCGCCGCCCTGTTCGGCGTCCAGACGCCGCCTACCGCATCCGAACTGATCACCCAGCTGGACATCCGCGGCTACCTGACCGCCTTCGCCCTGCAGGCCCAGGGGGCCGTGACCGGCGCCGTCTTCGTGCTGATCTATCTCGCCTTCCTGCTGGCCTCGCAGGCCGGCTTCAGGCGCAAGCTCGTCGGCATGTTCCCGGATCGTGTGAACCGCAGCGAGGCGATGGAGGTGTTCCAGCGGGTCCGCGGCGGCGTCGAAGGCTATCTGTGGGTCCAGACCGTCACGGGGGCGATGATCTGCGCCGCCGCCTGGGCGCTGATGCGCGGCGTCGGGCTGCAGAACGCCGAGTTCTGGACCTTCGTCATCTTCATCGTCTGTTTCATCCCGGTTCTCGGCGGGGCTGTGGCGGGACTGGTTCCGCCCCTGTTCGCCCTGGTGCAGTTCGAGACCTACTGGCAGGCCGGCGTGCTGCTGGTCGGTCTGCAGGCGATCCTGTTCGTCAGCGGCAACTTCATCCAGCCGCGTATGCAGGGCGAAAACCAGAACATCGATCCCGTGGTCGTGCTGCTGTCCCTGGCGTTCTGGGGCAAGGTGTGGGGGATCGTCGGCATGTTCCTGTCGACCCCCCTGGCGGTGATGGCCATGGCCATCCTGGCGGAGTTCAGGGGCTCGCGCTGGATGGCGATCCTGCTGTCCGGCGACGGCGAGCCCTACGCGCAGCATCCCGAGGTCCCGGAGAGCGCGGCAACCCGCCGCAGGCAATCGCCGCCGGCGGACGAAAGCCGCCCTTGATTGGCCACAACCGGCGCCTATCTCCGCCCTGTCGCCGCGGCCCCCTCCCCTCCCCCAAGGCTGCGGCGGAATTGATCGGCGCCAACCCCTCCCCTCCTGGGCGCCGGTCCGAAGAGGCCGCCGGGCGAAAGCCCGGCGGCCTTGTCGTATCCGGGCTCCGGCGGAAGCCTGAGAGGGGGGCTTTCCGAGCGCGTCCGGGTGGCCTAGGACCCGCACGGACGGCGGCTTGCCCAAGCGGAGAAGCAGCCTAGTCTGCCTGCCCATCGGCGGCCGTTCCAGCGGACCGCACCCACCACCAAGAGAGCCTCTCATGTCCGGCGATACGGCCCCCACGCTCCCTCAGGCGATCACCCTGGAGGCGTTGGAGTCGGGCTTCGAGGCGGTGACGGGTCAACCGCCCGGAGCGGCGGAGAAATCCTTCCTTGCGCAGGTCCTCGAGGACCACGCCGGCGACGAGACGCCGGAGCTCGGCGCCGCCGACCTCGCCGCCCTGCTGGGAGCCGTCTGGCGCTCGTCGCTGGACCGCCAGCCCGGGGGCGCCGCCCTCATCAGCGTGGGCCCGCACACCGGGGCGCGCGGACACCCCACCGGCTACGACGTGCTCTGGATCGTCCAGGACGACCGGCCCTTCCTGGTGGACAGCGTCATGGGCGAGCTGGCCGAGGCCGGCGTCAGCGTCCGTTCGATGTACCATCCGATCGTCGACCGCGCCGACGGCCGGGTCTCGCTGATCATCGTCGTGATGGACGCCCTGCCGCAGGAGCGGCGCGACGCGCTGGGCGAGACCCTGGCCGCCACCATGGCCGACGTCCGGGCGGCGGTCGCCGACCACGGGGCCATGCAGGCGCTGATCGAGCGGTCGATCTCCGAACTCGAGGCGGCGCCGCTGAACATCGACCCGGAAGTCCTGGCCGAGAACCTCGCCTTCCTCCGCTGGCTGGCCTCGGACCACTTCGTCTTCCTCGGGGCCCGCGCCTACGAGTTCCCGCGCACGGCCGATGGCGGCTACGAGGCCGAGGCGCCGCTGTCGCTGTCCGGCGTCGGGCTCGGCGTGCTCGCGGATCCGGAACGCACGGTGCTGCGCCGGGCCAACGAACCCGCCGTCCTGACCCGGTCGATGAAGCGTCAGCTGAATCTCTCGGAACCGGTCACGGTCGCCAAGGCGAACGTCCGTTCGCGGGTGCACCGCCGGGCCTACCTCGACTACGTCGGCGTCAAGCGGTTCGGCCCGGACGGCAAGGCCTCCGGCGAGATCCGCTTCGTCGGCCTGTTCACCGCCGAGGCCTACGACAAGGCCGCCAGCGAGGTGCCGCTGATCCGTCGCAAGGTCGCAAACGCCCTCGCCGCAGCGGGAAAGGCGGAGGGCACGCACAGCTACAAGCGTCTCAAGAACATTCTCGAGAACTACCCGCGGGACGAACTCTTCCAGATCAGCGGCGACGAGCTGCTCGAGATCGCGCTGGGCATCCTGCACCTCCATGATCGCCCGCGCATCAAGACCTTCACGCGCCGGGACCCGTTCGACCGGTTCGTGTCGGTCCTGGCCTTCATTCCGCGGGAGCGGTTCCATGCCTCGGTCCGCGAACGGATCGGCGCGATCCTCGCGCGGGCGTGGGGCGGCCGCGTCTCGGCCTGGTACCCGCAGCTGACCGACCAGCCGCTGGTCCGGATTCATTACATCATCGGCGTGACCCCCGGCGATCACCCCTGCCCCGACGAGGCGGCGCTGGCGGCCGAGATCGCCGAGGCGGGGCGCAGCTGGGTCGACCGCTTCGAGTCGGCCCTGCGCGCCGTCGGCGTCGACGAGGTCTCGGTCGGGCCGGTCAGCGCCCGCTGGGCCGACGCCTTCCGCGCCTCCTACCGCGACCGTTACGATGCGGCCGAGGCCGTGCGCGACTACCAGGCGGTCGATGCGCTCAACGCCTCGGGCCTCGTGGGCGACGGCGAGCCGGTGGCGGTCCGGGCCTTCCGCACCGATCGCGACGGCCCGCTGAATTTCCGCTTCAAGCTGTACCGCCGGGGCGCGGCGGTGCCCTTGTCGGACGTGCTGCCGATCCTCGCGGACATGGGGCTGAAGACCCTGGAGGAGTGGGGCCACGCGCTGACGCCGGCGGGCGATCCGGAGATCCACGTCCATGAGTTCCTGCTCGAGGATCCGCGCGGCGGCGGCCTCGACTTCGCCGCCGTACGCGCGCCCTTCGAGGAGGCGTTCGTCGCCGTCTGGAATGGCCGCACCGAGAGCGACGGCTTCAACCGGCTGGTGCTGGAGCTCGGGGTTTCGTGGCGTGAGGCGGCGCTGATCCGGACCCTGGCGCGGTACCGCCAGCAGACCGGCCTCGATCCCAGTCAGGCGGTGCAGGAAGAGGCGCTGCGCGACTATCCGGACGTGGCGCGGGCGCTCCTCGGCCTCTTCCGCGCCAGGTTCGATCCTGCCTCCGGCCTCGACGGCGTCTCCCGCGAGGCCGCCGTCGCCGACCTCGACGCGCGCATCGTCCAGCTCCTCCGCGACGTGAAGAGCCTCGACCACGACAAGGCGCTGCGCCGCCTGGCGCTCCTGATCGGCGCGGTCAAACGCACCAACTATTACCAGCCGGGCCCGGATGGCGCGCCCAAGCCCTACATTTCGATCAAGATCGCCTCGCGGGAGCTGGACGACCTGCCCCTGCCGAGGCCCTACCGCGAGATCTTCGTCTGGGCGCCGCACGTCGAGGGCGTGCATCTGCGCTTTGGGCCTGTGGCCCGCGGCGGCCTGCGTTGGTCGGACCGGCGCGACGACTTCCGCACCGAGGTGCTCGGCCTGGTGAAGGCCCAGCAGGTCAAGAACGCCGTCATCGTGCCGGTCGGCTCCAAGGGCGGCTTCTATCCGAAGCACCTGCCGACCATCGTCCGCGCCGGCGGCGACCGCGATGCGCAGCAACAGGAGGCGATCCGCGCCTACAAGACCTTCCTGTCCGGCCTGCTCGACGTCACCGACAACATCGCCGCCGACGGCTCGGTCGTTCCGCCCGCCGCGGTGGTTCGCTGGGAAGGCGACGACCCCTACCTCGTCGTCGCCGCCGACAAGGGGACGGCGACCTTTTCCGACATCGCCAACGGGGTGTCCGCCTCGTACGGGTTCTGGCTGGACGACGCCTTCGCCAGCGGCGGCTCGGCCGGATACGACCACAAGGAGATGGGCATCACCGCCCGCGGCGCCTGGGAGGCGGTCAAGCGCCACTTCCGCGAAATGGGCAAGGACATCCAGACCGAGCCCTTCACCGTCGCGGGCGTGGGCGACATGTCGGGCGACGTGTTCGGCAACGGCATGCTGCTGTCGAAGGCCATCCGGCTGGTCGCGGCCTTCGACCACCGCGACATCTTCATCGATCCCGACCCGGATCCCGCGACCTCGTGGGTCGAGCGGAAGCGCCTGTTCGAACTCCCGCGCTCCAGCTGGCAGGATTACGACAAGAGCCTGATCTCGAAGGGGGGCGGCGTCTTCCCGCGTTCCGCCAAGTCGATCGAGCTGACCCCGGAGATCAAGGCGGCGCTCGACATCGCCGAGGACGTGCTCGACCCCGCCGCCCTCATGCGTGCGATCCTCAAGGCGCCGGTGGAGCTGCTCTACTTCGGCGGCATCGGCACCTATGTGAAGGCGGCGCACGAGACGGACGCGCAGGTCGGCGACAAGGCCAACGACGCGATCCGCATCGATGGCGTCGAGGTGCGCGCCAGGGTCATTGGCGAAGGCGCCAACCTCGGCCTGACCCAGGCCGGGCGCATCGGCTTCGCCCGCAACGGCGGCCGGGTGAACACCGACGCCATCGACAACTCCGCCGGCGTCGACAGCTCCGACCATGAGGTCAACATCAAGATCCTCACCGGAGCGGCCATCGCCTCCGGTTCGCTCAAGGCGGAGGATCGCAATCCCCTGCTCGCGTCGATGACGGAGGAGGTCGGGCTCAAGGTGCTGGCCCACAACTACGACCAGACCCTCGCCCTGACGCTTCAACAGGCCGAGGGCCCCGGCGCGCTCGACGCCCAGCAGCGCTTCATGCAGTGGCTCGGCGCCAAGGGTAAGCTCGACCGCAAGGTGGAGGGCCTTCCCGACGACCTCCGGCTGGCGGAGATGAAGGCGTCCGGCGCCGCCCTGACCCGCCCCGAGCTGGCGGTCCTCACCGCCTATTCGAAGATCGAGCTGTTCAACGACATCGTCGCCTCCAGGGCGCCGGACGATCCGTTCTTCCGCCGGACCCTGGTTCGCTACTTCCCGGAGCCGCTGGCCAGGTTCGAGGCCGAGATGCAGGGACATCGCCTGCGTCGGGAGATCGTCTCGACCGTTCTCTCGAACGAGATCGTCAACATGTGCGGCCCGACCTTCCCGGAGCGGCTGCGCCTGTCGGCGCGCTGCGACACGGGAGCGATGGTCATCGCCTTCGAGGCCGCCCGTCAGATATTCCGCCTCGACGAGGCTTGGGACGCCGTGTCGGGTCTCGACCTCAGGATCAGCGCCGACGCCCAGACGGCCCTCTACCAGGAGATCGCCACCGTGCTGCGGCGGCAGACGTTCTGGCTGGCGCGGCGGGCGACCCGCGAGGGCGCCGGCGTCGAGGCCCTGATCGCCGCCTACCGGTCGACCGCCGACGCGCTGCGGGCGGCCGGCGGCGCCGTCCTGTCCCGGTTCGAGCAGGACAAGCTGGAGGGCCGGGTTCGCACCTTCGTCCAGCTGGGCGTCGACGAGACGATGGCCCGCGACCTGGCCATGCTGCGGCCCCTCGTGGCCACGGCGGACATCGGCGACCTCGCCCGCGAAGCCGGGTGGCCCGAGCCGGCGATGGCGATGCTGTACCACCAGGTCGGGGCCGCCTTCGACTTCGACCGGCTGCGCGCCGCCGCGGGCGGGGTGCCGTCGGCCGACCATTTCGACCGGCTCGCGGTGCGGCGCCTGATCGAGGACCTGATGACCGAGCAGATGGTGCTGACCCGCGCCGTGGCGCGGGCGTCCGACGCCTCGGTGGGCGTATCGGAAGCCTCCGCCGAGGCCGCTGTGGACGCCTGGATCGGTCCGCGGCTGGCGACGGTCGAGGGCGTCCGGGCTTCGGTCGACGAGATCGAGGCCTCCGGCGCCGGCTGGACCTTCGCCAAGCTCACCATCGCCAACGCGGCGATCCGCGAAATCGCGGCGGTCGCCGGGTGACTGCGGGCCCGGCGACTCCGACGCCGGGCGATCTGCTACTGTGGGCTGGAAGGGGAGAGGGCGATGCCGCGCAAGTTCCTGGTCGTGGTCGACGACAGCCCGGAGTTCGAGGCGGCGCTTCGCTACGCCGCCCGGCGCGCCCGCTCGACCGGCGGGCGGGTCGTCATGCTGCGGGTGATCCCGCCGGCGGCCTCCGACGCCCACTGGTCCGGCGTCCGGGAGGAGATCGAGCGACAGACCCGGGCCGAGGCCGAGGCCTCGCTGAACCGGTGGGCGGCCGAGGCCGGCGAACGCGCCGGCTCAACGCCTCTTCTGCTCATCGAGCGGGGCGAGCCGCAGAACTGCATCCGCAAGGTCGTGGGGGAGGATCCGGACATAAAGATCCTGGTTCTCGCCGCCGGCGAGGGCGGCCGCGGGCCCGGCCCCCTCGTGACCGCCATGGTCAAGCAGGGCGCGGCCTTCACCGGCCGCAAGCTCCCGGTCACCATCGTTCCCGGCGAACTGACCGAGAACGACATCGAGGATCTGGCCTGACGCGGCGGGGCGTCGCAACGGGGCGCCCTTGAACGGCCCGGCCGCCGGGCGCACTTGTGCGCCATGTTCATCCAGACCGAACCGACCCCGAACCCGAACGCGCTCAAATTCCTGCCGGGGCGGGACGTCGCGCCCGAACCGCGCGAGTTCAGGTCCGTCGACGAGGCGGCCGCATCGCCGCTCGCCGAGGCGTTGTTCGAGCTGGAGGGCGTCAGCGGGGTCTTCTTCGGCGCGGACTACATCTCCATCACCCGCGAACCGCACGGGCCGGGCTGGCCGGCGCTGAAGCCCGCGGCGCTCACCGCGATCATGGACCACTTCATGTCCGGCGCGCCGCTGCTGCGTGACAGCGGCGAAGGCCCGGCGGCGACGGGCGACGATTCGGAGCTGGTCCTCGAGATCAAGGCGCTGCTGGACAGCCGCATCCGGCCCGCGGTGGCCCAGGACGGCGGCGACATCCTGTTCGACGGATTCGACGAGTCCACCGGCGTCCTGACGCTGCGGATGCGCGGCGCCTGCGCCGGCTGCCCGTCTTCCTCCGCCACGCTGAAGGCCGGCGTCGAACAGATGATGAAGCACTACATCCCCGAGGTGACCCGGGTCGAGCAGGTGCTCTGAAGCCGCGGGCTGAAACGAATTCGTTCTCGTCTTCGCGGCCCCGCTCGGCCATGATCGAGCCGATGGCGCGATTTGAGACGGACAGCGAGGCGCGACGGCTGGGCGAGGCTCTGGCCGCGCTCCGCCGGGCATGCGGCCTGAGCCAGGCCGAGGCCGGTCGCCGGGCCGGGATGACCGGACAGGGTTGGGGCCTCTACGAGGCCGGCAAGCGTCCGGGCCTCTTCCGCCCGGACGTGCAGCGCCGGCTGACGATGGCGATCGGCGCCGCGCCGGCCGCGCTCGGCGCGCCGCCGGCGGGGGGGAGGCCGCCCGGCGTCGACGAGGCCGCGCCCGGGGTCCGTAGCCCCGCCGAGCCGTGGGAAGGGCCGTCCTCCGCTCCGGTCCGTCGGCTGCAGCTGTCCGACGACGACCTCGCCCCCTGGGCGGCGTCGGGCGTGGTGCTGGAGTATGTCCCGGGCCGGTGGCCGCGGCGTGGCCAGGGCTGCGTCGTCGAGACGTCCGACGGACGGCTGCTGCCACGCATCTACGAACGGATGGAGGACGACGTCCTTGTCGTCCGGGGCGGTCGGGAAGGACTTGCGGCCGAGGAGAGACTGTCCCATGCGGCCGCCGTCGGGGTCTCGGCCGTGATCGCCCGCCTGGAGTCGGAATGAAACGAAAAGGTTGCGCCGCCGCGTCGACTGTGAAACTGTTCCGTTTGGAGCAGGAGGCGCGCGCGAATGGGCAAGGCCGGCGGACCGGACGCGGTGGACGCCTACGTCGGGGCCCGGATCAGCCTGCGACGGTCGGCGCTGGGACTGTCGCAGGCGGCGCTCGCGCAACGCATCGGCGTGAGCTTCCAGCAGGTCCAGAAGTACGAAACCGGCCAGAACCGGATCTCGGCGTCGCGCCTGCATCGCGTGGCCGCGGTGCTCGGAACCTCCGTGGAATCCTTCTTTCCGCCGGGCGACGGAGAGCGCTCGACGCGCGTCGGCGTGGAGTCCCTGCGGTCGATCACGGCGACGGCGGATGGCCGCGCGGTGGCCGTCGCCTTTCCCATGATCGCCGACAGGACCCTGCGGCAGGCGATCGCCCGGCTCGTCACGGCGCTGGCGCGGAACTGAGCGCGGCCCTCCCGGAGGAGCGGCCATGCGGGTGATGGTGATCGACACCGCCCTCGGGCTTTGCACGGCCGGCATTTTCGAGGTCGACGGCCGGACGACGCCGCTCGGGGTGCGCTCGGTCGAAATGGCCAAGGGTCATCAGGAGCGGCTGGGCGGACTGGCGCGCGTGGCCATGGACGATGCCGGGGGGCTCGAAGGGGTGGAGCGGATCGGCGTCACCGTCGGCCCCGGCTCGTTCACGGGGCTGCGGGTCGGTCTCGCGTTCGCGCAGGGTCTCGGGGCGGCGCTGGGCCGCCCGGTCGTGGGACTCTCGACGCTTGACGCCCTCGCCGCCTCGGTCGGGGACCGCGATGTCGCGGCGCTCATCGACGCCCGACGCGGCCAGGTCTACGCCCGCTTCTGGCGCGCCGGCGCCGCGCAGGGGCCCGCGGAGGCCCTGTCGCTCGAGACGGCGCGCGAGCGGCTGGCGGACTTCGGTCCGGGCGCGACCCTTGTCGGCTCCGGCGCGACCCTCCTCGATGATGCGGCGATCGGCGCCGCGGTCCTCGGCCTGGCGGGACCGGCCCCCGAGGCGCTGGCCCGGCTGACCGCCTCCGCCGATCCGGCCGCGGCTCCCCCCAGGCCGCTGTATTTCCGGGCCCCCGACGCCACCCCGCCCAGCCGCCTGCCGGGGCAGGCGCGACCGGCGCGGTCGTGAGCGGGCGGAGCCTGCCGGATCCGGAACGGCTGGCGGAAATCCACGCCGGGGCCTTCGACGCGCCCTGGGACGCCCCTGCCTTCGCCGCCCTGCTGGTCCAGCCCGGCGTGTTCGCCGTGGAACGTCCGGACGGCTTCATCCTGATGCGGGTGGTCGCCGACGAGGCCGAGATCCTCACCCTCGCCGTCCGACCCTCCGCCCGTGGAAAGGGACTGGGCCGGGAACTGACAAGCGAAGGACTGGCCCGCGCCAAGGCCATGGGCGCCGAACGGGCGTTCCTGGAGGTGGCCGAGGACAACGCCGCCGCGCGCATCCTCTACGCTCGCCTGGGCTTCACTGAAGCCGGCCGGCGACGGGCCTACTACGCCGGCGCCGACGGCCGCCGCCGCGACGCCCTGGTGCTGGCCCTCAATTTCCCCGGTCCGGCTTCCCTCCCGTAGCGGGGCCGCCTATTCTCGCCGCCATGGACCGGATCGAGAAACTCTGCGCCGAGCGCGGCATGCGGATGACCGAACAGCGGCGGGTCATCGCACGGGTTCTCTCGTCCGCCGAAGATCATCCGGACGTCGAGGAGCTCTACCGTCGCGCCTCGGCCATCGATCCGCACATCTCGATCGCCACCGTCTACCGCACCGTGCGGCTGTTCGAGGAGGCCGGGGTCGTCGAGAAACACGACTTCGGCGACGGCCGCAGCCGCTACGAGGAGGCCGGCGACGATCACCACGACCACCTGATCGACACGCGGACGGGCGAGGTCATCGAATTCTTCGACGCCGAGATCGAGCGGCTCAAGAGCGAGATCGCGGAGCGGCTCGGCTTCGAGCTGGTCGGGCACAAGCTCGAACTCTACGGCAAGCCCATCGAGGGCGCCGAGCCGTCGCGCCGGGAAGGCCTGATCTTCAAGCGCCACGCCCAACGCGACGACGACGCCACCGCCTGATCGCCTTGCGGTCGCCGGTTTCGGCGATCATAAGCCGCCCATGACCGAGACCCTCGTTCCGCCTGTGGTCGAAGAGGCGCCCAAGCGCCTGTTCATCAAGACCTACGGCTGCCAGATGAACGTCTACGACTCCGAGCGGATGGCCGATGTGCTGCGCCCGCTGGGTTACGCCGCGACCGACGCCGTCGAGGACGCGGACTTCGTCATCCTCAACACCTGCCACATCCGCGAGAAGGCGGCCGAGAAGGTCTACTCGGAGCTCGGCAAGCTGCGCCTCCTGAAGGAGGAGAAGGCCGGCGCCATGACCATCGCCGTGGCCGGCTGCGTCGCCCAGGCCGAGGGCGAGGAGATCATGCGCCGCCAGCCCGCGGTCGACCTGGTCGTCGGACCCCAGGCCTACCACCAGCTGCCCGAGCTGCTGACCCGCACCGCCCGCGCCCGCGGGGAGCGGATCGGCGCCGACTTCGCCCCCGTCGACAAGTTCGACGCCCTGCCGGCGACGCGGGGCGTCGAGGGCGTCACCGCCTTCCTCACCGTGCAGGAGGGCTGCGACAAGTTCTGCACCTTCTGCGTGGTGCCCTACACCCGGGGCGCTGAATGGTCGCGGCCGGTGGCGGCCGTGCTCGCCGAAGCGCGGGAGCTGGCCGCGCGCGGGGTGCGCGAGGTCACCCTGCTGGGCCAGAACGTCAACGCCTATGACGGCGAAGGTCCGGACGGAAAGCCATCCTCCCTGGCGCGCCTGGCCTATGCGCTGGCGGAGATCCCGGGGCTGGATCGAATCCGTTACACGACCAGCCACCCGAACGACATGTCGGACGAGCTGATCGCCGCACACGCCGACCTGGACGCGCTGATGCCCTATTTGCACCTGCCGGTGCAGTCGGGCTCGGACCGCATCCTGCGGCTGATGAACCGCAAGCACGGCCGCCGGACGTACCTCGATCTGATCGGCCGCATCCGCGAGGCGCGACCCGACATGGCGCTGTCCGGCGACTTCATCGTCGGCTTCCCGGGCGAGACCGACGCCGACTTCGAGCAGACCATGGATCTGGTGCGGCAGGTCAACTATGCCTCGGCCTTCTCCTTCATGTACTCGCCGCGGCCGGGCACGCCGGCGGCGACCATGGCGGCCCAGGTTCCGGACGAGGTGGCGCGGGCGCGCCTGCACGCCCTGCAGGCGCTGCTCACCGAGCAGCAGGTCGCCTTCAACGCGGCCCAGGCCGGGCGCACCCTGCCGGTGCTGTTCGAGCGAAAAGGCCGGCACGGCTCGCAGGCCATCGGCCGCTCGCCCTACCTGCAGTCGGTTCACGTCGAGGACGCGGATCATCTGATCGGCCGGATCGTTCCGGTGGAGATCGAGCGCGGCCAGCAGAACAGCCTGACGGGCCGCCTGATGCAGCAGACGGGGGCCTGATGGCGCGTGAGACCGAGTTCCTGGCCCTCGACGACGCCGCCCTGCGCGCCATCATCGGTCCGAACAGCCGCCACGTCGCCCTCATCGAGGACGCCTTCAAGGTGCTCATCGAGGCGCCCGGCGGCGGCGTGACCATCAACGGATCGCCGAAGGACCGGGCGCAGGCGAAACGGGTCGTCCAGACGCTCGCGGACCGCGCCGACACGGGCGCCGAGATCACCGAGGCCGATGTCCGCACCGCACTCGGCGCGGCGGTCACCACGCCGCGGCCGGGGCAGGGCCGCACCGTGCCGGACGCCGTGGCCCTTCCCGTCGGCCGGCGCGGCGCCATCGCGCCCAAGACCGCCGCCCAGGCCCGGTACCTCGAGATGCTGTCGCGCTGCGAGCTGAGCTTCGGCGTCGGCCCGGCGGGCACGGGCAAGACCTTCCTCGCCGCCGCCTATGGCGCCTCCCTGCTGCGGCGCGGGCAGGTCGACCGGCTGGTCATCACCCGGCCGGCGGTCGAGGCGGGCGAGAAGCTGGGCTTTCTGCCCGGCGACCTGAACGAGAAGGTCGACCCGTATCTGGCCCCGATCTGGGAGGCGCTGAACGACATCCTCGGCCCCGACGACGTGAGGCGGCGGCGCGACAAGGGCGAAATCGAGGCGGCCCCCATCGCCTTCATGCGCGGGCGGACCCTGGCCCACGCCTTCATCATCGTCGACGAGGCCCAGAACACGTCCCGCCTGCAGATGAAGATGGTGCTGACCCGGCTGGGCGAGGGCGCCCGGATGGTGGTCACCGGCGACCCGTCCCAGATCGACCTGCTCAACCCCCGGGATTCCGGCCTCGGCCACGCCCTGCGCATCCTCGACGGGGTCGAAGGCGTGGGCATGCTGAAGTTCGAGGCCTCGGACGTCGTCCGACACGCGATGGTCGAGCGGATCGTGCGCGCCTACGACGCCGACGCGACGAACCAGCGCCCGCGGGCCGATCTGGAAGATCCCGACCGGTGATCGAGGTCGAGATCGAGGACGAGGCCTGGACCGCGGCCCTGCCGTCGGCCGCGGCGGTGGTCGAGCGGGCGGCCGCCGCGGCGCTCGGGGCCGCGCAGGGCGACATCGTCGTCCTGCTGACCGACGACGCGGCGGTCCAGGATCTCAACGCCCGCTTCCGGGGCAAGGACCGTCCGACCAACGTGCTGTCGTTTCCGGCCGCGGAGTCCGCAGCGCCCCACCTCGGCGACCTGGTGCTCGCCTGTGGCGTCTGCGCCGCCGAGGCCGACGCCCAGGGCAAGAGCCTGGCCGACCACCTGTCGCACCTGACCGTGCACGGGGTGCTGCACCTGCTCGGGCGCGACCACGAGGTCGAGGCCGAGGCCGAGGCCATGGAGGCCGAGGAGCGGGCGATCCTTGCCAGCCTCGGCGTCGCCGACCCATACAGGACCGATGCAGCTGACGCCTGATCCCGAGTCCCCTCGCGGCCGCCTGGTGCTGCGCTTCGGGCGCATCGCCCTTGCCCTGCTGGCCGGGGCCGGGACGGCCCTCGCGCATCCCCCCTTCGGCCTGCTGCCGGGCCTGCTCGGCTATCCGCTGCTGATGCTGCTGGCGGAGCGGTCGACGACCGTCCGCGGCGGCTTCTGGATGGGCTGGCTGGCGGGCTTCGCCTACTTCTTCATCGGCTGCTGGTGGGTGGCCGAGGCCTTTCTGGTCAATCCCGCCCAGGCGTGGATGGCGCCCTTCGCCGCCTCGTTGTTGCCGATCGGGCTGGGCCTGTTCTGGGGAACCGCGACGGCTCTCTACCGCCGCTTTCGCCCGGACGGCGTCAGCCACGTGCTGGTCTTCGCGGCCCTGTTCTGCCTGCTCGAGTGGCTGCGGGGGCATGTGCTGACCGGCTTCCCCTGGAATCCCGCGGGAGCCAGCTGGAGGGCCGGCTCGGCGGCCTCGCAGTTCGCGGCGGTCGGCGGAGTCTACGGCCTGAGCTTCGTCACCGTCGCGAGCTTTGCGGCTTTCGGCGCCCTGTGGGGGCAGGGCTCGCGCCGGGCGCGCCTGCTCGCCGTCGCGGGCGGGACTGCGGCTCTCGCCGCGCTCATGGTCGGCGGCCAGCTGCGTCTCTCGTCCGCCCGGCTGGAGTCCAACGGCCCGCTGGTGCGGATCGTCCAGGCGGACGTGCCGCAGGAGTCCAAGTGGTCGCCCGAGGCCTATCGCGGGATCGTCGAGCGCTACGTGAACCTGACCGCGCGTCCGGCGGCCGTGACCCCCGACATCGTCGTTTGGCCGGAGGGGGCGCTGCCGGCCTCGGCGAACCAGGTCTTCGCTCCCGACGCCTGGGAAGCCCGCGCCATCGCCCGGGCCGTGCAGCCGGGACAGACCCTGATCGCCGGCCTCGGCAGGGGCGAGCCCGACCCCTCGGCGCCAGAGGGGGCGCGATATTTCAACAGCGCCTTCGTCTTCACCGACATCGGCGAGGCCGGCCTGAGGGTCTCGGCCATCTACGACAAGCACCGCTTGGTCCCGTTCGGCGAGTACCTGCCGGCCGGCGATCTGCTCGGCGCCCTCGGCGTGCGCAGCTTGACCCACATGCCGCTCGATTTCAGCCCGGGGCCCACGCCCGCGCCGATCGATATTCCCGGGGCTCCGAGGGCGCAGCCGCTGATCTGCTACGAAAGCCTCTATCCCGGCTTCACCCCCGGCTCGGCCGGCCGGCCCGGCTGGATCGTCAACATCTCCAACGACGCCTGGTTCGGGCGCACCTCCGGCCCGCTACAGCACCTCAACCTGGCGAGCTACAGGGCCATCGAAACCGGTTTGCCCGTGGTCCGTTCGACGCCGACCGGCGTGTCCGCGATCATCGATCCGTGGGGACGGGTGGTGGACGACGCCCGCCTTGATCCAGGCGAAAGCGGCGTGATCGACGCCCGTCTGCCCGCGCCGACGTCGGTCACCCTGTACGGGCGGACAGGAGACCTTCTGTTCTGGCTGGCGGTGCTCGGCGGGCTGGTCCCGGCCGTCCGCCTCCGGCGAATCACTCGCCTCGCAGGCGAGCTCCGGGTCGCCCGGAAGAATTGATCTATCTCATTCACGCGCGGCGTGAGGTGAGTAACCGTGTACGCAACCGGAATGATGGCCACGCCCTCCGTTTTTGCGTTTTTTCGTGACAGGCGGAGCGGCGGGGCGCATTTCAGGTCAGGCGTGGCTTTGACGCAGAGGGCGAGTGACGATGGCTAGAGGCAAGGGCGAGGAAGGCCCCCACCCGGTCGACAAGCATGTGGGCCGCCGGGTTTGTGAGAAGCGCCTCGCGCTCGGCTACAATCAGAGCGACCTCGGGCGCGCGCTGGGGCTCACCTTCCAGCAGATCCAGAAGTACGAGAAGGGCGCCAACCGGATTTCGGCGTCGAAGCTCTGGGACATCGCCCGGTTCTTCAAGGTCGACATCGGCTACTTCTTCGAGGGTTTGTCGGGGGCGCAGATCGCCGGCATGGCCGAGGGCGGCTCCGGTTACGAGCACGACTTCCCGGCCACGCGCTACACCATCGAGATCGGCCGCCTGGCGCCGCAGCTGTCGACCCGGCAGCAGAAGCTGGCGCTTGAGCTGATCCGCGAGATGGCCGATCGCGGCGAGGACGACGCGGCCTGACCGTTCAGTCCGGAGATCTCCGCCGCCGGCCGAAGTCGGGCGCCCGGGCTTTCTGTTCGGCCCAGTAGGCGGCGCCCTCGTCGGGCTTGAACATGGTCTTGGGCACGCCCTCGCGCGACACCACCGCGAAGGTGTTGGTCGCAGCCTGGTAGAGCAGAACGTCGCCATTCGCGCGCTCCACCCGCTCCGTGCCCTGCGGCGGCCGGGTGGTGAAGGCGCGCACCTTCTCAAGGTATTCGGCCGGCGACCGGGCGGCGAAGTCGGCCCCGTTGCGCTCGAACAGCCGGACCACCTTCTCGTCGACGGTTTCGCGACGATTGGCGGTCATGACCGGCGGTCTCTCGGCCGCCGCGACGGCGTCCGCCGGAGCCGACGTCAGGGCGACGGCGTCGCCGTCCGGGCCCGCGGCCAGCCGCTCGCGGGTCTCCACCGCCGATGCGCCGTCGTCGCAGCCGGCGAGCGCCAGAAGGACCGCCGCGGCGGCCGTGATGATACGCGTCCTCGACATCACACCCTCCCTCCATCGGGAACGACCCCGGCGAAGGTTAATCACAGGTTAAGTGTTCGCGCAATGTTCTCCTTCGTAGCCGTCTCCCTCGACGCGGCCGGGGCGCGCGGCTAGACCGTCGGCATGACCTCGGCCTCGCTGTCCGGACGCAAGATCCTGCTCATCGTCGGAGGCGGCATCGCCGCCTACAAGGCGCTGGAGCTGATCCGCCTGCTGCGCAAGGCCGACGCGGAGGTGATGAGCGTCCTGACCACGGCCGGCGCCGAGTTCGTCACGCCGATGTCGCTCGCGGCCCTGACCGGCCATCCGGTGCGCCAGGCCCTGTTCATGCCCGAGGACGAGACGGCCATGGGCCACATCGAGCTGTCGCGCTGGGCCGACCTCGTGGTCGTGGCCCCCGCCACGGCCGGCCTGATCGCCAAGGCGGCCAACGGCCTGGCCGACGACCTGGCCTCGACCACCCTGCTGGCCACGGACAAGCGCGTGCTGCTGGCCCCGGCCATGAACGTCCGCATGTGGCTGCACCCCGCGGTCCAGGCCAACGTCGAGCGGCTGAAGGCTTTCGGCGGCTTCCAGGGCGCGGCGGTGGTCGGCCCCGACGAGGGCGAGATGGCCTGCGGCGAGTTCGGCCCGGGCCGCATGGCCGAACCGGCGGCGATCCTGCGCGCGATCGAGGGTCTGCTCGCCGGGCCCGACGGGCGGCCGCTGACCGGGCGAACCGCCGTGGTGACGGCGGGCCCCACCTTCGAACCGATCGACCCTGTCCGCGGCCTGACCAACCGCTCCAGCGGCAAGCAGGGCTACGCCGTCGCCGCGGCCCTGTCGGAGCTGGGCGCCAGGGTCACGCTCGTCTCCGGTCCCGTGGCGCTGTCCGCGCCGTCCGGGGTGGAGCGGGTGTGGGTCGAAACCGCCCGCGAGATGCAGGCGGCGGTCGAGGCGGCCCTTCCCGCCGACGTGGCGGTGATGAGCGCGGCCGTCGCCGACTGGCGCGTGGACGGCGTGGCCTCGGGCAAGCTCAAGAAGGCGCCGGGCGGTCCGCCGTCCCTGGCCCTGATCGAGAACCCGGACATCCTCGCCGGCGTCTCGGCGCCCGGACCGAAGCGGCCGCGGCTGGTGATCGGCTTCGCGGCCGAGACCGCCGACCTCGAGGCCAACGCGCGCGCCAAGCTGTCCCGGAAGGGCTGCGATTGGATCGTCGGCAACGACGTGTCGGGCGAGGTGTTCGGCGCGGACGCCAACGCCGTGACCCTGTTCACCCGCGACGGGGGCGCCGAGACCTGGCCGCGCCAGTCGAAGGCGGAGGTGGCGCGCAAGCTGGCCGCACGCATCGCCGACCACCTGCGCTGAGCCCCGGCCGGCGCGGTGGCGGACAGGAGACATGAGACCGTGGACATGCGCGACATGCCGGGTGGAAATGGGGGACCGGAGAGGGGATAAGCGCGACATCGGCTACCTCAGGACTCTCCGCCCATGACAACCGTCCGCGTCGAACGCCTGCCGCACTCGGAGGGCCTGCCGCTCCCGGCCTATGAGACGACCGGATCGGCGGGGATGGACCTCCGCGCGGCCGTGGCCGACGAGGCGCCGCTGACGCTCCACCCGGGCGCCCGGGTGCTGGTCCCCACGGGGTTGAAGATCGCGCTCGAGCCGGGCTTCGAGGCCCAGGTGCGGCCGCGTTCGGGACTGGCGCTGAAGCACGGCGTCACCTGCCTCAATTCGCCGGGCACCATCGACAGCGACTATCGGGGCGAGGTCGGGGTGATCCTGGTCAACCACGGCCAGGAGCCGTTCGTCGTCCGCCGGGGCGAGCGCATCGCCCAGATGGTCATCGCCCGGCACGAGCAGGCGGCCATGGTCGAGCTCGAGAGCCTGGACGAAACCGCGCGAGGGGCCGGCGGCTTCGGTTCGACGGGCCGCTAGGGAGCCAAACCCGAAAACCGACGTTAACCCTGCTCCACGGCCAAGCTGGCCGCATGAGAGGGAGGTCGGCGTATGGAGTCCCTGTTCGATTCGATCGGCGCCATCCTGTCGGGCCTGTTCGGCCTGGCGCAGGGCGGGTTCGACGGCGTCAACCAGGTCACGGGCCTGCTCATCGCGGTGATCGCGGCCCTGCTGATGACCGGCTGGAGACGCCTCTGGGCCACCGCGCTCGGCGCCGCCCTCGTCCACGTCGTTATCGGTGTGATCCGTCCGGTGCTGGACGGCGCGCCGCTGGTCCTGCCGCCGCTGCTGACGCTCGGCTTCTGGATGGCGCTGCTGGCCCTGTTCCTGGGCTACGCCATCGTCATCGCCGTCTTCTTCCTGATCAAGACGCTGGTGACCGGCGGCGCGCACCGGACGCGCCACGCGCACTGAAGCGGCTCACGCCTGGCGGAAGCCCAGAACGTCCTGCATGTCGTAAAGGCCCGGCTTGCGGCTGCGCACCCATGCGGCGGCGGCCACGGCGCCCTTGGCGAAAAGCGATCGGTCGATCGCCGAGTGGCTGAGGGTCAGCACCTCGTCGTCCGAAGCGAACATCACCGTGTGCTCGCCGACGATCCCGCCGGCGCGAACCGAGGCGAAGCCGATCTTCCCTTCGGGTCGGGGTCCGGTGATCCCGTCCCAAGGGGCGGCCCGCAGGGTCAACAGATCCTCGCCGCGTCCCTCGGCCGCCGCCTCGCCGAGCATCAGGGCGGTGCCCGAGGGGGCGTCGACCTTGCGGCGGTGGTGGGCCTCGGCGATCTCGATGTCCCAGTCGGCCGCATCGAGCCGCTGCGCGGCGTGCTGCACCAGGCCGATGAGAATGTTGACGCCCAGCGAGAAGTTGCCGCTGCGCACGATGGCGATCTTCTCCGCCGCCTTGAGGATCTCGCCCTCCTGCTCCGGCGACAGGCCGGTGGAGCCGATCACCAGAGCGGGTCCGCCCCGGGCGGCGCAGGTCCGAGCCAGCTCGACGGAAGCGTCGGCGGTCGAGAAGTCGATGATCACGTCGCACAGGGATACGTCCGGCGTCTCGCCGCGGTCGAAGCGGGCGGCGACCACCACGTCCTCCCGCGCGTCCAGCACGGCCGAGACGGCGCGGCCCATCCGGCCGCGGGCGCCGGAGATTCCGGCGTGAAAGATGGCGCTCAAATCCTGCCCCCCGGCGTGATCACTGGGCCGTTTCCCCGAGGATGTCGGCCCAGAAGCGCTTGGCCTTGCCGGCGAAGCTGGTGTTGCGCGGCGTCTGGCTCTCGCCGAGCGAGGCGGCCAGCTCTTCAAGCAGCGCCTTCTGATGCGGCGTCAGGTCGGTCGGCGTTTCGACGAAAAGCTCGACCACCAGGTCGCCGCGCTGGCGGCCGTTCAGGTGGGGCATGCCCTTGCCCTTGATGCGCACGGTCTTGCCGGTCTGGGCCCCCGCGGGGACGGCCACCGACTGCTTGCAGCGCCCGTCGCAGGCGTCGGAGACCAGGCAGGGGGCCTCGATCTCGCCGCCCAGCGCCGCCACGGTCATCGGCACCGGCACGGTGACCAGCAGGTCGAGGTTGTCGCGCTCGAACAGCTCGTGCGGCGTCACCGAGATGAAGACGTAGAGGTCGCCGCGCGGCCCGCCGCGCTGGCCGGCGTCGCCCTCGCCGGAAAGGCGGATGCGCGATCCGTCGTCTACCCCGGCGGGCACCTTGAGCTGGAGCTTGCGATTCTTCCGCACCTGACCGTGGCCGTGGCAGGTCCCGCACGGCTCGGCGATCATCTGGCCCTGGCCGCCGCAACGGGGGCAGGTGCGCTCGACCTGGAAGAAGCCGTTGGCGGTGCGCACGCGACCGGCGCCCTGGCAGGTGGTGCAGGTGACCGGCTTGGTCCCCGGCTTGGCGCCCGACCCCTCGCAAGTCTCGCAAACAGCGGTGGTGGGCACCGCGATCTCGACGTCGGCGCCCTTGTAGGCCTGCTCGAGGGTGATCTCGAGGTCGTAGCGCAGGTCCGAGCCGCGCCGCGGACCCGCCTGCCGGCCGGTCCGGCCGCCGAACACGTCGCCGAAGGCCTCACCGAACACCTGGGAGAAGATGTCGTTGACGTCGGCGAAGCCGGCGCCGCCGGCCCCGAAGGGGTTGCCGCCGCCGCCGTTGACGCCGGCGTGGCCGAAGCGGTCGTAGGCCGCGCGCTTCTGCTCGTCGGAGAGCACCGAATAGGCTTCGGATATCTCCTTGAAGCGCGCCATCGCCTCCTCGCAACCGCCGTTGCGGTCGGGGTGGTGCTGCATGGCCAGCTTGCGATAGGCCGACTTCAGGCCGGCCGCGTCGACCGTCCGCTCGACTCCCAGAATCTCGTAATAGTCCCGCGCCATCCGGCGTTCGTCCTCTTACTCTCCCGCCGCGCCCCGCGCCCTTGTTCCGGGCGTCTGAAGCTGTGGCGTCGACCGGACTGACATGGGCGCCCGATCTTTCGATGCAAGTTTCATGAAAAGGCCCCGCCCGTCGGAAAGACAAGCGGGGCCCTGAGCTTCTACGCCGTCGTCAGGCGCTCTTCTTTTCGTCCGTGTCCGAGACTTCCTCGAACTCGGCGTCGACCACGCCGTCGTCGGCCGGCTGTTCCGCCGTCCCGGCCTCGCCCGCGCCCTGCTGGGCCGCGTACATGGCCTCGCCCAGCTTCATCGAGGCCTGGGCCAGGGTGTTGGTCTTCTGGCGGATGGCTTCCGGATCCGTGCCGTCCTTGGCCGACTTCAGGTCGTCCAGCGCCGTCTGAATGGCGGTCTTCTCGGTTTCGCCGATCTTGTCGCCGTGCTCGGACAGGGCCTTCTCCGTCGAGTGGATCAGGGCGTCGGCCGAGTTCTGGGCCTCGACCAGTTCCTTGCGGGCCTTGTCGGCCGCGGCGTTGGCCTCGGCTTCCTTGACCATCTTCTCGATGTCGGCGTCCGACAGGCCGCCGTTGGCCTGGATGCGGATCGACTGCTCCTTGTTGGTGGCCTTGTCCTTCGCCGTCACGTGCACGATGCCGTTGGCGTCGATGTCGAAGGCGACCTCGATCTGCGGCATGCCGCGGGGGGCCGGCGGGATGCCCATCAGGTCGAACTGGCCGAGCAGCTTGTTGTCGGCCGCCATTGGGCGCTCGCCTTGGAAGACCCGGATCGTCACGGCCGACTGGTTGTCGTCAGCGGTCGAGAAGGTCTGGCTCTTCTTGGTCGGGATGGTGGTGTTGCGCTCGATCAGCGGCGTGAACACGCCGCCCAGGGTCTCGATGCCCAGGGTCAGCGGGGTCACGTCCAGCAGCAGCACGTCCTTGACGTCGCCCTGCAGCACGCCGGCCTGGACCGCGGCGCCCAGCGCCACGACCTCGTCCGGGTTGACGCCCTTGTGCGGCTCCTTGCCGAAGAAGGCCTTCACCGCCTCCTGCACCTTGGGCATGCGGGTCATGCCGCCGACCAGCACCACCTCGTCGATGTCCGAAGCCTTGAGGCCGGCGTCCTTGAGGGCCTTCTGGCAGGGCTCGATGGTGCGCTGGACCAGATCCTCGACCAAGGCCTCCAGCTTGGCGCGCGACAGCTTGATGTTGAGGTGCAGCGGGCCCGAGGCGTTCATGGTGATGAACGGCAGGTTGACCTCGTACTGGGTCGTGGAGCTGAGCTCCTTCTTGGCCTTCTCGGCCTCTTCCTTCAGGCGCTGCAGGGCCAGCTTGTCCTGGCGCAGGTCGACGCCCTGCTCCTTCTTGAACTCGTCGGCCAGGTAGTCGACCAGACGCAGGTCGAAGTCCTCGCCGCCGAGGAAGGTGTCGCCGTTGGTCGACTTCACCTCGAACACGCCGTCGCCGATTTCGAGGATCGAGACGTCGAAGGTGCCGCCGCCGAGATCGTAGACGGCGATCTTCTGGCCGTCGTTCTTGTCGAGGCCGTAGGCCAGGGCGGCCGCGGTGGGCTCGTTGATGATGCGCAGCACCTCGAGGCCGGCGATCTTGCCGGCGTCCTTGGTGGCCTGGCGCTGGGCGTCGTTGAAGTAGGCCGGGACGGTGATGACGGCCTGGGTGACGGTCTCGCCGAGGTAGGCCTCCGCGGCCTCCTTCATCTTGCCGAGGGTGTAGGCCGAGATCTGCTGGGGCGAGTAGTCCTTGCCGTGGGCGCGCACCCAGGCGTCGCCGTTCGGGCCCTTCACGATCTCATAGGGCACCATGCCCTTGTCCTTCGCCACGACGGGATCGTCGAAGTTGCGCCCGATCAGGCGCTTGATGGCGAAGAAGGTGTTGGCCGGGTTGGTCACGGCCTGGCGCTTGGCGGGCTGGCCGACGAGCACCTCGCCGCCGTCCTGGATGGCGACCACCGACGGGGTGGTGCGGTTGCCTTCCGCGTTCTCGATGACCTTCGGGTTCTTGCCGTCCATGACGGCCACGCACGAGTTGGTGGTGCCGAGGTCGATGCCGATGATCTTGGCCATGGGCTTGTTCTTCTCTCCGTTCAGCGGGCGATGCGGCGGCCTCGCAGGGAGCGCCGCGCGTGACCGCCCCCGATAAAGGGTCCGATCTGTTGATGTCGTCTCGCCCGATAGCCCCACGAAACGCGGGGTTTTCCGGCGGTTGTCGCCGATATGGGAAACACCCCCCCGCCCGCAAGGCCCCGGCGCGGATTCCGTGGGCCCCGCCGCCAGGGCCGGTTCGGGGTCAGGCGGCCGCCTGGGCCGCCGTTTCCATCGGCTTCAGGTCCAGCAGGGCGAACAGACGGGCGTCCTCGTCCTGCTCCGGATTGGGCGTGGTCAGCAGCTTGCCCCCGACGAAGATGGAATTGGCCCCGGCGAGGAAGCACAGGGCCTGCATCTCCGGGCTCATGGTCTCGCGCCCGGCCGACAGGCGCACCATCGCCTTCGGGCAGACGAGCCGGGCCACGGCCACGGTGCGCACGAACTCGATCGGGTCGATCTCCCCGTCCCGCTTCACCCGGTCGCCCAAGGGTGTGCCGGTGACCGGCACCAGCGCATTGACCGGCAGGCTGTCGGGATGCTCCGGAAGGGTGGCCAGGGCGTGCAGCAGGCCGGCCCGGTCGCGCCGCGACTCGCCCATCCCCACAATGCCGCCGCAGCAGGTGCTCATCCCCGCCTCGCGCACATGGGCCAGGGTCTCCAGCCGGTCCCGATACGTCCGGGTGGTCACCACTTCGGCGTAGTACTCCGGCCCGGTGTCCAGGTTGTGGTTGTAGTAGTCCAGCCCGGCGGCCTTCAGCTGCCGCGCCTGGTCCGCCGTCAGCATCCCCAGGGTGGCGCAGGTCTCCAGCCCCAGGGCCTTCACCCCCGCGATCATCGACGCCAGCTTCGGCGTGTCGCGGTCCTTCAGCTCGCGCCACGCCGCGCCCATGCAGAAGCGGCTGGCCCCGCCGGCCTTCGCCGCCATGGCCTCGGCGATCACGGCCCGGGCGTCCATCAGCTTCTCCGCCTTCAGGCCGGTGTCGAAGCTGGCGGACTGCGAGCAGTAGCCGCAGTTCTCGGCGCAGCCGCCGGTCTTGATCGACAGCAGCTGGCTCTTCTGCACCTCGGACGGGTCGAACCAGCGCCGGTGCACGGTCGCGGCGTCGTAGACCAGCTCCATGAACGGGCGGGCGAACAGCGCCTCGACCTCCTCGAGCGTCCAGTCGTGGCGGGGCGTGGAGAGGTCGCAGGTCATGGCAGATACCTAGACAAGCGGCCCGCCCGCGCCAAGCCGACTTCACCGGTCGTCGCGGTACACCCGTCCGTCGCGCATCACGAAGTCCATGTCGGTGAGCACGGTCACGTCCTCGAGGGGATCGCCGTCGACGGCGATGATGTCGGCGCGCTTGCCGGGCTCCAGCGAGCCGATCTCGTCAGCCAGACCCAGCAGATCGGCGGCGTTGACCGTGGCGGCTTCCAGCGCCTGCATCGGGGTCATGCCGTGCTGGACCATCAGGGCGAACTCGTCGGCGTTGCGGCCGTGCTTCGACACGCCGGCGTCGGTGCCGAAGGCGATGCGCACGCCGGCCGGCACGGCGCGCGCGAGCGACTGGCCGGTGATCGAGATCCGCCACCGGATCTTGGGCAGCACCTCGGGCGGGTAGGCGTTCGGGTCGGCGGCGAGCCGCTCGATGTAGCCGTTCACCGTCGAAAGGGTAGGCACATAGTAGGCGCCTGACTGACGGAACAGGCGAAGCGTCTCGTCGTCGAAGATGGTGCCGTGCTCGATGGAATCGGCGCCGAGCCGCAGGGCCAGGTTGATCCCGTCTGCGCCGTGGGCGTGCACCGCCACCCTGAGGCCGTACAGGTGGGCGGTCTCGATCAGGGCGCGCGCCTCGTCTTCGAACATCTGCGCGCCCAGGCCCGCGCCGATGCGGCTGTTGACCCCGCCCGTGGTGGCGATCTTGATCACATCGGCGCCCCGGCCGACCTGCAGCCGTACGGCCTCGCGGCAGCTTTCCGGGCCGTTGCAGACGTTGTCGTGCCGCACGGTCTCACGGAAGTCGTCGTTGAAGCCGAGCCGGGAATCCATGTGCCCCGACGTGGTCGAGATGCTGTTTCCGGCGTCCACGATGCGCGGCCCCGCAAGGCGATGTTCAGCGGTGGCGTCGCGCAGCGCCAGCGTCACCCCGCCGTCGTCGCCGAGGTTCCGCACCGTGGTGAAGCCGGCCATCAGGGTCTTCTCGGCGTTCTCCGCCGCCCGGTAGGCGTGCGTCGGCAGGTTCTCGGTGATGGCGGACAGGAAGCCGGCCTGGCCGCCGAGATCGGAGACCAGATGCACGTGACTGTCGATCAGACCCGGCAGGACGAAACGGTCGCGCTGGTCGATCACCCGCGCTCCTGGCCAGGCCGAGGCGTCGACGAACCCGTCCCGCACCTCGACGATGACGCCGTCCCGCACGACCACGGTCGAGGGCCCGCGGGCCGGTTGTCCGGGTCGATCCAGAAGTCTGCCGGCCTGGACGAGAATGACCGGAGCCTCGGGAGGGGGCGCGGGCTGCGCCCGGACCGCTCCCACCATGATCGCCGAGGCCGCGGCCGCAGCCAGCATCATCCCCGATCCCCGCATCTTTCCCTCCCCGTAGTCGGGAAGGAATAGAGCGCAGAACCGGCGGCTTCGCCAGCCAGCCGCCCGGCCAATCATATAAAGACTTCCTTATATGATTCTTGCTCCGCCGGGTCTGGCGGTCTATAGGCCGCCCGAACAGCGACCGGAACCGACCCATGACCGATTACATCGTCCGCGACATCTCCCTGGCCGACTACGGCCGCAAGGAGATCGCCATCGCCGAGACCGAAATGCCCGGCCTGATGGCGCTGCGGGCCGAGTTCGGCAAGGACCAGCCGCTGAAGGGCGCGCGCATCGCGGGCTCCCTGCACATGACCATCCAGACGGCGGTGCTGATCCAGACGCTGGAGGCGCTGGGCGCCGAGGTCCGCTGGGCCTCGTGCAACATCTTCTCCACCCAGGACCACGCCGCCGCCGCGATCGCCGCCAACGGCACGCCGGTGTTCGCGGTCAAGGGCGAGACCCTCGTTGAGTACTGGGACTACGCCCACAAGATCTTCGAATGGGCCGACGGCGGCTATCCGAACCTGATCCTCGACGACGGCGGCGACGCCACCCTGCTGTGCGTGCTCGGACCCAAGGCGGAGAAAGACCCGTCGGTGCTCGACAACCCGCAGAACGAGGAAGAGGAGGCCCTCTTCTCGGTGATGAAGCGGTATCTGAAGGAGAAGCCCGGCTTCTACTCGGCTATCCGCGACGCCATCGGCGGCGTGTCGGAAGAGACCACCACCGGCGTGCACCGCCTGTACCAGATGGCCGAGCGCGGCGAGCTGCCGTTTCCCGCCATCAACGTCAACGACAGCGTCACCAAGTCCAAGTTCGACAACCTGTACGGCTGCCGCGAGAGTCTCGTCGACGCCATCCGCCGCGGCACCGACGTCATGCTCTCGGGCAAGGTCGCCGTGGTCTGCGGCTATGGCGACGTCGGCAAGGGCTCGGCCGCCTCGCTGCGCCAGGGCGGCGCCCGGGTGAAGGTCACCGAGATCGACCCGATCTGCGCCCTGCAGGCGGCCATGGAAGGCTATGAGGTCGTCACCCTCGAGGACGCCGCGGCCGACGCCGACATCTTCGTCACCGCCACCGGCAACAAGGACGTGATCACCGTCGATCACATGCGGGCGATGAAGAACAACGCCATCGTCTGCAACATCGGCCACTTCGACTCGGAGATCCAGGTCGCGGGCCTGAAGAACTTCAAGTGGGACGAGATCAAGCCGCAGGTCCACCACGTGGAGTTCCCGGACGGCAAGAAGATCATCCTGCTGTCGGAAGGCCGTCTGGTGAACCTCGGCAACGCCACGGGCCACCCGTCCTTCGTGATGAGCGCCAGCTTCACCAACCAGACGCTGGCCCAGATCGAGCTGTGGACCAACAAGGCGGCCTACGAGAACCGCGTCTACACCTTGCCCAAGCACCTCGACGAGAAGGTCGCGGCCCTCCACCTGGGCAAGCTGGGCGCCAAGCTGACCGTGCTGAAGGACGAGCAGGCGAAGTACATCAACGTGCCGGTCCAGGGCCCCTTCAAGCCGGACCACTACCGCTACTGACGCGGGGGTCGTAGGATGTCGGGCATGACCGTGTTCGACATCCTCATCCTCGTCGCCATCGCCGCGGTGGCGATCACCCTCGGCTTCGGCATCCGCTCCCTCTACCAGGAGGGGCCGGAGGCGCGGTCGCGCTCCAACAAGCTGATGCGGCTGCGCGTCGCCCTGCAGGCGGTGGCCGTGATCCTTCTGGTCGCCGGCATGTGGTGGAAATCCACGCACGGGGCCTGACTCCGTGGTCGTTCTCAACCGCATCTATACGAAGACCGGGGACGCCGGTCAGACCCGGCTCGCCTCCGGCGCGCCGGTCTCCAAGACCGATCCGCGGGTCGAGGCCTACGGGGCCGTCGACGAGCTGAACGCCGTGATCGGCGTGGCCCGACTGCATTCGGGCCAGAACGACCGTATCGACGCCATGCTGGGGCGTATCCAGAACGAGCTGTTCGACCTCGGCGCCGACCTCGCCACGCCGCTGGACCCGCCGCCGAAATGGGAGGCGCTGCGCATCCTCGACGGCCAGGTGGAGCGGCTGGAGCAGGAGATCGACTGGATGAACGAGAGCCTGAAGGCCCTCGACAGCTTCATCCTCCCGGGCGGCTCGGCCCTGTCGGCCCACCTGCATCTGGCCCGCACGGTCTGCCGCCGCGCCGAACGCGAGGCGGTGCGGCTGATGGAAGCGGGCGAGGCGGTGACGCCGGCCGCGATCCGCTATCTCAACAGGCTTTCGGACCACCTGTTCGTGGCCGCGCGCCGGGCCAACGCCAACGGGGCCGACGACGTGAAGTGGGTTCCGGGCGCGACCCGCTGATCAGCGCTGTTCGGCGAGGGCGGCGCGCTGGCGCGCGGCGTCGGCGTCGCGGGCGTCCTTCTGCGCCTGCAGCCGGTCCTCGATGGCGATCAGCTCGCGATTCTTGGCGTCCGAGGCCTCGGCGCGGCTGACGCCGATAGGCCGTCCCGTGATCTCGGCGATCGAGATCGGCTTGGCGCACTCGCGGCCTTCGGGATCCCACCAACGGCCGCTGGCCTCGCAACGCTCTTCCGGCGCCTTGACCAGCCCCTGCCAGGCGAAGGTCAGCCCGACCGCCACCGCGAAGGTGCACAGGAACAGGACGCTGAGCCGTTTCATGGTCAGGAGACGGTGCATGGGACAATCCGGAAGCTGGCGCGTTGACGCCGCGTTACGTTGACAGGCCGGGCGGGGGGTACCTATTGCCTGACCCAACATTCCGGCGACTTTGTGGATAGCGCAATGAAGGTTCTCGTCCCCGTCAAACGGGTGATCGACTACAACGTCAAGGCTCGCGTGAAGGCGGACCAGACCGGGGTCGACCTCGCCAACGTCAAGATGAGCATGAACCCCTTCGACGAGATCGCCGTCGAGGAGGCCGTGCGCCTGAAGGAAGGCAAGGAGCATCACGCCGCCGGCACCGCGACGGAGATCGTCGTGGTCTCCATCGGCGTAACCCAGGCCCAGGAGACCATCCGCACGGCGCTGGCCATGGGCGCCGACCGGGGCATCCTGATCCAGTCCGACAGCGATCTCGAGCCGCTGGCCGTGGCCAAGGTGCTGAAGGCGGTGGTCGAGGAGGAGAAGCCCGACCTCGTCCTGATGGGCAAGCAGTCGATCGACGGCGACAACAACGCCGTCGGCCAGATGCTGGCGGCCCTGCTGGACTGGCCGCAGGCGACCTTCGCCTCGAAGCTGGAGGTCGGCGGCGGCAAGGCCACGGTGACGCGCGAGATCGACGGCGGCCTGCAGACCCTCGCCGCCGAGCTGCCGGCGGTGGTCACCGTCGACCTGCGCCTGAACACCCCGCGCTACGCCTCCCTGCCCAACATCATGAAGGCCAAGAAGAAGGAGATCGCCATGAAGGCGGTCGCCGACTACGGCGTCGACACGGCGCCGCGCCTGAAGGTCCAGAAGGTCACCGAGCCGCCGAAGCGCGCCGCCGGGGTCAAGGTGGCCTCGGCCGCCGAACTGGTCGAAACCCTCAAGTCCGCGGGAGTCCTGTAAATGGCCGTTCTCGTCATCGCCGACCACGACGGCTCGGCCCTTCGCGACACCACCCACAAGACGGTCACCGCCGCCGGCCAGCTGGGCGGGGACGTCGACGTCCTCGTGGTCGGCCAGGGCGCGCAGGGCGTCGCCGACGCGGCCGCGAAGATCGCCGGGGTGCGCAAGGTGCTGCTGGCCGAGGGCGCCGGCCTGGGCAAGGCGCTGGCCGAAGCGGTCGAGGCGACCGTCCTGCCGCTGGCGGCCGGCTACGACGCGATCCTCGCGCCGGCCACCACCGACGGAAAGAACTATGCGCCGCGCCTCGCGGCCAAGCTCGACGTCGCCCCGATCTCGGACATCGTCGAGGTGGTCGCGCCCGACACCTTCGTGCGCCCGATCTACGCTGGCAATGCGCTGGAGACGATCCAGAGCTCGGATGCGAAGAAGGTCATCACCGTCCGCTCGACCGCTTTCGCGGCGGCCGGGGAGGGCGGTTCGGCGTCGATCGAGACCGTCGCCGGCGGCGAGGCGCCGAAGACGACCTTCGTCGGCGAGGAAATGGTCAAGTCGGACCGTCCGGAGCTGGGCGCGGCGAAGATCGTCGTCTCCGGCGGGCGCGCGCTCGGCTCGGCCGAGGAGTTCCACGCCGTCATGGACCCGCTGGCCGACAAGCTGGGCGCCGCCGTGGGCGCCTCGCGCGCGGCCGTCGACGCCGGCTACGCGCCCAACGACTACCAGGTCGGCCAGACCGGCAAGGTCGTGGCGCCGCAGCTGTACATCGCCATCGGCATCTCGGGCGCCATCCAGCACCTCGCCGGGATGAAGGACTCCAAGGTCATCGTGGCGATCAACAAGGACCCGGACGCGCCGATCTTCCAGGTCGCCGACTACGGCCTGGTCGCCGACTACAAGACGGCGGTGCCGGAGCTGATGGCCGCCCTTGGCTGATCATGTCGCCCGGCTGGCCGTGAGGCTGACGCCGGGCGCCTCCGCCGACCGCATCGACGGCTGGGACGCGGACGCCGAGGGGCGTTCCGTCCTCAGGGTCCGTGTGCGCGCCCGGCCGGTCGAGGGCGAAGCCAACGCCGCCCTGCTCAAGCTGCTGGCGAAGGCGCTGGGCGTGCCGAAGTCGGCCGTATCGCTGGACCGGGGCGGGCAGTCGCGACAGAAGATGATCCTCGTCCGCGGGCTGACGATCGACGATCTGCGAAGCCGCCTTACCGACTTGTAATGTTTCCGGCCTTGTCGCGACGCGGCTGAGCCATTTCTAATCCCGGCCGACCGGCGCCTCCATTCTCGAACCCGGGCGCACCAGGGGATGCTTCGATGAGACTTCACCGCCTGCGGGGCGTCAGCCTCGCCGCCCTCGCCTGCGTGGCGCTGACCGCCTGCGCCACCACCGGAAGCAACGGTTCGAACGGCGACGACGCCACATCGACCGACGACGGCGAGCGCGCCGCCCTGGCGCCCGGCCTCGACTACGCCGCCAACCCCGACCCCTTCCCGTCGACCTACCGCGGCCTGCCGCGCCAGAACATGGCCATTGTCGGCGGCACCGTGTTCACTGGCGCCGGCCAGCGCATCGACAACGGCGTGGTCATCGTCACCGACGGCCGCGTGGCGGCGGTCGGCGACGCCTCGACGCCGGTTCCGGCCGGCCACCAGGTGGTCGACGCCCGCGGCCGCTTCGTCACCCCGGGCATCATCGACGTCCACTCCCACCTCGGCGTCTATCCCTCGCCGGGCGTGCAGGGGATGAGCGACGGCAACGAGGCCACCAGCCCGAACACCGCCCAGGTCTGGGCCGAGCACTCGCTGTGGCCGCAGGATCCCGGCTTCAACGCCGCCCGCGCCGGCGGCGTGACCACCCTCCAGATCCTGCCCGGTTCGGCCAACCTGTTCGGCGGCCGCGGCGTCACCGTCCGCAACGTCCCCTCGGTGACCATGCAGGGCATGAAGATGCCCGGCGCGCCCTACGGGCTGAAGATGGCCTGCGGCGAGAACCCGTCGCGGGTTTACGGCTCGCGCAACCAGTCGCCGGCCACCGGCATGGGCAACATGGCCGGCTACCGCGCCGCCTTCATCGCCGCGCGCGAATACAAGGCCAAGTGGGACAAGTGGCGCGAGGACGGCGAGGGCTCGCCGCCCACCCGCAACCTGCAGAACGAAACCCTCGCCGGCGTGCTGGACGGCTCGATCCTGGTGCAGAACCATTGCTACCGGGCCGACGAGATGGCCCAGATGATCGACCTGTCGAAGGAGTTCGGCTTCCGCATCACCGCCTTCCACCACGCCATCGAGGCCTACAAGCTGGCCCCGACCCTGGCCCGCGAAGGCATCTGCGCCGACATGTGGACCGGCTGGTGGGGCTTCAAGATGGAGGCGCTGGACGCGGTGGAGGCGAACGCCGCCCTCGTCGACGCCCCGCCGAACAGCTGTGCGGTGATCCACTCCGACGACGCCGAGCTGACGCAGCGCCTCAACCAGGAGGCCGCCGCGGCCCTCGCCGCCGGCCGCCGGATGGGCATGAACATTCCGGAGGAGCGGGCGATCAGCTGGATCACCCTCAACCCGGCCCGCTCGCTCGGCATCGCCGACCAGACCGGCTCGCTCGAGGCCGGCAAGCGCGCCGACGTCGTGATCTGGAGCGCCAATCCGTTCAGCGTCTACGCCCGCGCCGACCAGGTCTACATCGACGGCGGTCTCGCCTTCGACCGCATGAACCCGGCCTACCAGCCGCTGTCCGACTTCGAGCTGGGCCAGCCCGGCTACGGCCTCGCCGCCGCCAACGTTCCGCAGGGAGCCCGCTGATGCGCCTCAAGAGCCTCATCCTCGGCGCGGCCTGCGCGCTGGCCTTCTCCGCCCCCGCCATGGCCCAGCAGCTCACCGCCATCACCGGCGGCCGGGTGCTGACCGGAACCTCGGTCATCGAGAACGGCACCGTGGTCATCCGCGACGGCCGGGTCATCTCGGTAGGGACCGGGGCCGCGCCCGCCGGCGCCACGGTGATCGACGCCCGCGGCAAGGTCGTCTCGCCCGGCCTTGTGGCGGTCGACTCCGGCCTCGGCGGCTCGGAGATTTCCTCCGTCGGCGGCTCGGACGACCTGCGCAACGGGGCCAATTCGATCAGCGCCTCGTTCGACGTCAGCTACGGGCTCGATCCGTGGTCGATCACCCTGCCGGTGGCCCGGCTGGGCGGCATCACCCGCGCGGTGGTCGTCCCCAATCACCCGGGCGGCGGGGGCGGCGGCCACGCCCATGACGACAGCAACTTCGCCGGCGTCGGCGAGGGCGGTCTGCAGTCGCCGAGCCTGTTCGCGGGGCAGGCGGCGATCATCCACCTTGCGGCCGGGACCGATATCCTGGTCAAGCCGCGCGTGGCCATGGTCGCCCCGTTCGGCGAGGCCGGGGCCGGCGTCGCCGGCGGCGCCCGCGGCGCGGAGTTCGTCCAGTTCAAGGAGACCCTGGCCGAGGTCCGTCTCTACGCCCGCAACAAGGCGGCCTACGACCGCGCCAGCCTGCGCGACCTCAGCCTGTCGCGCGCAGACCTCGAGGCCCTGATCCCGGTGGCGAACGGGCAGATGCCGCTGATCGTCACCGTGCGCCGCGCCGCCGACATCCTGCAGGTGCTCCGCCTGGCGCGCGAGGAGGGGGTGAAGATCATCCTCGACGGCGCCGAGGAGGGCTGGCTGGTGGCCGACCAGATCGCCGCCGCCGACGTCCCGGTGCTGCTGAACCCGATCTCCAACCTGCCGGGCAGCCTCGAAACCCGCGCGGCGCGGATGGAGAACGCCGCGGCTCTGGACGCCGCCGGGGTGACCATCGCCATCAAGGGCAACGAGGGCTCGATCCATCGCGCGCGCGAGACCCGCTACAACGCCGGCAACGCCGTCTCGCACGGCCTGCCTTACGAGGCGGCGATCGAGGCGATCACCGTCAACCCGGCCCGCATCTTCGGCATGGCCGGCCAGTTCGGCGAGCTGCGCCCCGGCGCCGCGGCCGACGTGGTGGTCTGGTCCGGCGACCCGCTGGAGCCGCTCTCGATCGCCGAGCGCATCTGGGTCAACGGCGAGGAGCAGGCCCCGACCAGCCGCCAGTTCCTGCTGCGCGACCGCTATGCCCGCGGCGGCGAGGGAGCCATGCCGCCGGCCTACGGCCAGTAGGGCGTAGGTTCTAGGTTCTAGGTTCTAGGTGCTAGGGAAGTATGCTCGTGCGGTTCGGCCGTTCCGCCCTAGTCCCTAGAACCTAGCCCCTAGAACCTAGCACCTTGCCTCTCCCCCGCATCTTCATCGACGCCGACGCCTGCCCGGTGAAGGACGAGGTTTACCGGGTGGCGGAGCGCTGCGGGCTGAAGGTGTTCGTGGTGTCGAACGGCTGGATCAACACCCGGCGCGAGCCGTGGATCGAGCAGGTGGTGGTCGACGCCGGCCCGGACGTCGCCGACGACTGGATCGCCGAGCGGGCCGGGCCCGGCGACATCGTGATCACCGCCGATATTCCCCTGGCGGACCGCTGCCTGAAGGCGGGGGCCCAGGCGTTGAAGGCCAACGGACAGCCGTTCACCCCGGATTCGATCGGCTCCGCCCTGGCGGGGCGGATGGTCGGCGAGCACCTGCGCTCGATGGGCGTGGCCACCTCCGGCCCGCCGCCGTTCGGGCCGAAGGACCGTTCGAACTTCCTGCAGGCGCTGGACCGGGCCGTGGTCGCGGCGCGGCGGGCGGCGCGATGACCGTCATCCCCGAGGACGAGCTGGAGTTCCGCTTCTTCCGCGCCGGCGGCCCTGGCGGGCAGAACGTCAACAAGGTCTCGACCAGCGTCCAGCTGCGCTTCGACGTGATCAACTCGCCGTCCCTGTCCGGGCCGGTCAAGGAACGGCTGCTGAAGCTGGCCGGCAGCCGGGCGACCCAGGCGGGGGAGGTGCTGATCACTGCGGTGCGCTTCCGCACCCAGGAGCGCAATCGCGCCGACGCCGTCGAACGGCTTCAGGCCCTGGTCGACGAGGCCTCGATCCGGCCGGTCTTCCGCGTGCCGACCCGCCCGACCCGCGCCTCGAAGGAGCGACGGCTGGAGAGCAAGGCGAAGAGGTCGACGATCAAGAGCGGGCGCGGCAAGCCGCGCCTGTCCGACTGAGGCCTTACTCCGCCGGGCGGAACAGCAGGGCGGCGACCTTGCCGGCCTCGTTGAAGCCGATGATCCACTGGGTGGCGGCCTCGGCGAAGGTGACGGCGAACAGGTCGGCGCCGTTCTGGCTGCCGACGAACTCGACGGACTGGAGGTCCCCGAAGCCCTGGATCAGGGGCGTCACCTGCGCCTCCTGCTCGCGCACCTTGGAGGCGAGGTCCTCGGTCATCACCGAATAGTCCATGGCTCCCGCCTGGGCGCTGGCGATGATGGTCCGCAGCGTCGGCTCGGCGGCGGCGTTCAGCGGCTCGCGCGCCGCCGGAGCCGCGGCTTCGGCCTCGGCGGCCTGCCCCTCGCGCGCGAACGGATCGGGCACCGCACCGGCGGCCACCTGGGCCTGGGCGGCGGCGGGCAGGACCGCGAAGGCGGCGGCGATGAGAAGCAGCTTCATGAGGTCGTCTCCGTGGCGAGGTCAGACGATGACCGGCCAAAGCGACAGAACAAGGGCGGCGGCGGCCGCGGCGGCGGTCACGACCAGGGCGGCGCCGGCCCAGCGCGGCAGGTGCGCCTCGCGGATGACGACCGTCTGCGCCTGCGGCGGGTTCTGGGCCAGCCGCGACAGGGCCCTCAGGGTCGTCCGCAGCTCGTTGAGCGCGTCGCGAACCTGCGCCTGCGGCCCCAGTTCGCGACGTATCCAGCGCTCGACGACGGGCTGGGCGGCGGCCCACAGGTCATGGTCGGGGTTCAGCCGCCGCGCCACGCCCTCGACCGAAACCATGGTCTTTTGCAGCAGGATCAGCTCGGGACGCAGGTGCATGTCGAACAGGTCGGTGATCTCGAACAGCTGGCCCAGCAGGCGACCCATCGAGACCTGGGACGCCTGTTTGCCGATCACCGGCTCGCCCACCGCGCGAAGGGCCTGGGCGAAGGCCTCGACGGAATGCTCGGGGGGCACATAGCCCGCCTCGAAGTGCACCCGGGCGATGCGTTCGTAATCCCGGCTGATGAAGCCCCACAGGATCTCGGCCAGATAGCGGCGCTCGGCCGGGCCCAGCCGGCCGACGATGCCGAAGTCGATCGCGGTCAGCTCGGCCGGCGCGTGGCAGAACAAGTTGCCTTCGTGCAGGTCGGCGTGGAAGGCGCCGTGGTCCAGCGCCTGGCTGAGGAACGCCCGCACGACGTTGTCGGCCAGGGCGTTGCGGTCGACGCCGGGCTGGTCGGCGGCGGCCGGATCGGTCAGCGGCAGGCCGGGCGCCCACTCCAGCGTCAGGACCCGCTTGCCGACGCCGTCCCAGATCACCTTCGGGGCGGTCATGTGGCCGCCGATGTCGCCTGTCGCGGCGCTCTTCTCCATGATCTCGCCGAGTTCGGAGGCGGCCGCCGCCTCCAGCCGCATGTCCAGCTCCAGCGTGAGCGCGCGGGCGATGGTCTCCACAAAGGCCGCAGGCTCGAGGCGCCGGGCCAGCGGCACGAAGCGCACGGCCAGCCGGGCGGCCAGCCGCATGGCGTCCAGCCCCTGGGCGACGCGGCGCTCGACGCCGGGCCGCAACACCTTGACCGCCACCTTGCGGCCGTCGGCCAGCCAGGCGGGGTGGGCCTGGGCCAGGGAGGCGGCGGCGACCGGCGGGCCGAAGTCGAGGAACAGGTTCTCGACCGGACGGCCCAGCGACCGCTCCACCTCGCGCCGGGCCTGGTCGACGGGGAAGGGCGGCAGGGCGTCCTTGAGCCGGCCGAGGTCGCGCGCGAATTCGACTCCGAAGATGTCCGCCCGGGTGGCCAGCACCTGGCCGAGCTTGATCGCCACCGGGCCGAGGTGTTCGAAAGCCTTGCCGAGCCGCTGCCCGGGGCGTCCCTCGCGCCCCTCGCGTCCGGCGAACAGGTGCAGCAGGTGGGCCATCCAGCGGGCCCAGACCGGCAGCAGGGGAGTGATCTCGCGCGGCGCCAGCGCGTCGTGTCGGATCAGCACGCCCAGCCAGCCGAGCAGGCGCACGAAGGACTCCACCGGCCGTCGCACCGGAAGGGTCGCCGGCGGGGGCGGCGGCGTCGCGGGGTCGATCCGTCCGGTCAGATCGCCCACCCGAAGTGAATGGCGGCGACGCCGCCGGACAGGTTGGTCACCGACACCCGGCTGAAGCCGGCGGCCTCGATCATGCCCTTGAAGGTCTGTTGGTCGGGGAACCGGCGGATGCTCTCGACCAGGTACTGGTAGCTGTCGCGGTCCTTGGCGACCCAGTCGCCGATGCGCGGAATGGCGTGGAAGGACCAGGCGTCGTAGGCCTTGCGGATCGGGCCCGCGATCGGGCGCGAGAACTCCAGGCACATGAACCGGCCGCCCGGCTTCAGCACCCGGCGCGCCTCGCGGAGAGCCTGCGGTATGTCGGCCACGTTGCGGATGCCGAAGCTGATCGAATAGGCGTCGACGGTGTTGTCCGGCAGCGGCAGGGCCATGGCGTCGCCGACGGTCCAGCTCATCTCCGGCTCGCCGCCCTTGTTCACACCGGCCATGATCATCTCGGCGTTGTAGTCGAGTACGATCACCGAAGCGTCCGACCCGCCGCGGCGTTCCTGGGCGCGGCGGGCCATGCGGGCGTAGCGCCGGGCCATGTCCCCGGTGCCGCCGGCCACGTCGAGGATGGTCTCGCCCGGACGGGCGTTGAGCTTCGCCGCCGCGGCGTCCTTCCAGAGCCGGTGCACGCCCGCGCTCATCAGATCGTTCATCAGATCGTAGTTCGACGCCACGCTGTCGAACACGCCGCGCACCAGCTGCACCTTCTCGCGCGCGTCGACGTCACGGAAGCCGAAGGACGAGGTCTTGCCGGGAGGCGGTGCGGCGTCGGTCATGAGCAGCGGTCTAGCCGCTCGCGGCGGCGGCGTCATCCGTCCGCTTGGCCGCAGCGGAGGTCTCAGTGGCGGCCGTTCGGCCGGGGCACCCCGAGATCCTTCATCACCGACCGCACCATGGCGTAGCAGCCGCACGAGGCGCGCTCGAGGGCGGGCCGGTCCAGCACCTGCACCCAGCCGCGGCCGCGCCGGATCAGTCCCTTGCCCTCGAGTTCCGACCCGACCTCGCTGACCGTGGCCCGGCGCACGCCCAGCATGCCCGCGATGTCGGCCTGGGTCAGGGCGAAGCGGTCGCCGTCGGCCCGGTCGTGGACGGTGAGAAGCCAGCGGGCCAGCCGCTCGTCGAGCCGATGCTGGGCGTTGCAGGCGGCGTTCTGCTGCACCTGGGCCAGCAGGCTCTCGGTGAAGCGCGACAGGGCGTCGCGCATCTGGTCGCTCTCGGCCAGGGCGGCCGAGAAGACGTCGGCCGGACAGCAGGCGGCCGAGCCGTCGATCTGGGCGATGGCGCGGCTCGAAGCGCGGGCGTTGAGCGGTCCGCAGGTCACCCCGACCAGGCCCTCGCGACCGATGACCGCCGTCTCCACCATCCGGTCGTCGGCGAGCAGGGTCATCAGCGACACCACGCCGTTCAGCGGAAACCAGACCGCCTCCACGGCCTCGCCTGCCTCGTAAAGCGTCTGCCCCTGGCGGAAAGCCCGTTCCTCGAGATGGGGTTCAAGCCGCTCCCGGTCGGGGGCGGCCAAAGCGGCGAGCCACAGGTTCTCCATGCATCCTCCTCCGCCCAGCCCGCGCACATAACGCCAAGCTTCGCCGCGTGTTCCGGTGAAGCCGCACCGGCTTGTGGCGCGCGGCCCGGCGGGATAGGCGGAGACAGGAGGATCCGATGACCGACACTCTCGACATCTCCGCCGTGCTGCGGGATCTGCCCGGCTGGCGCCAGGCGGAGGGCGACCGCCCCGCCATCGCCCGGTCGCTGACCTTCGCCGACTTCAACGCCGCCTTCGGCTTCATGACGCGGGTGGCGCTCCACGCCGACAAGGTCGACCACCACCCCGAATGGTCGAACGTCTACAATCGGGTCGAGGTGCTGCTGACCACCCACGACGCCGGCGGCGTGACCGCCCGCGACGTCGACATGGCCCGCTTCATCGACGCCGCCGCCGCGGGGGCGAAATGAACGGCCGGCTCGCGGGGAAGGCGGCCCTGATCACCGGCGCCGCCGGCGGTCTCGGCCAGGCCATGGCGCGGATGATGGCGCGCGAAGGGGCGAAGGTCGCCCTCACCGACCTGAATCTGGAGGGGGTCCAGGCGCTGGCCGACGAGATCAACGCCGACCGCCCCGGCGCCGCCGTCGCCTTCGCCCACGACGTCACCGACGAGGCGCAGTGGGTTTCGGTGATCGGGCAGGCCGTCGCCGCAATGGGCGGCCTGTCGGTGCTGGTCAACAACGCCGGCATCGGCGGCTCGCTGGTCTGGGCCGAGCAGGACACGCTCGAGAACTGGCGCCGGGTGCAGGCGATCAATCTCGAGAGCGTGATGCTGGGCTGCAAGCACGCCCTGCCGCATCTGCGCGCCTCCGGCGCCGGTTCGATCGTCAACATCAGCTCGGTGGCCGGCCTCGCCGCGGCGCCCGGCATGGGAGCCTACAACGCGACCAAGGCGGCCGTCTGGATGTACACCAAGACCGTGGCGCTCGAGGCGGCGAAGGCCGGCTGGAACGTGCGCTGCAATTCGGTCCACCCGGTCTTCATCAAGACGCCGATCCTCGACCCCTTCGTGGCCATGTCCGGCGGCGACGAGGCGGCGGCCCACGAGAAGCTGGCCCGGGGCATCCCGATGAAGCGCATCGGCGAGCCCGACGACGTGGCGTACTGCGTCCTCTATCTCGCCTCGGACGAGTCGAAATTCGTCACCGGCGCCGAGTTCAAGATCGACGGCGGCATGCTGGCGCAGTGACGCCGCTCAGAGCAGGTCGACCGGCAGGATCTGGCTCGACAGCAGCGTCTCCATGGCGTCCCAGCGGTCGCCGCCCTGCCCCTCGACCCACGCCTGCACCACATCCCGGCCGAGGCCGTAGTTGATGATGTAGCTGCGGTAGGTGTCGATGAAGCGGAGCCGCTGGGTCGCCTTGTCGCGCGGCGACAGACTGTAGGTCATCAGCTGGTCGATGGCCGTGTCCCGGTCTATCCGGCCGGCCAGGTAGGCGTCGGCGATGGTGTACTCCGCCCGCGCCAGACGGCGCAGCAGGCCCTGCAGCTCGGCCTTCTTCTCCGCCGTCGCCGGGTCCAGCCCGGCCAGCGGGAACAGCACCTCGCGCTCGAAGGCCAGCGCCTCGTCGCCGGGGAAGGCCAGGTCGATGCCGTAGTTGGCGCTGCCCTCGGCCACGAAGCTCATCGGCGAGAACAGCGGATAGACGCTCATCTCCACCCAGCCGCGCTCGCGCACGAAGGTCCGCTCCAGCAGGGCGTTGTAGACGTGGTGGCCCGGATAGCCCTCGTGGCAGCCCAGGTCGATCGCCCGTTCCGTGTAGATCGGGAAGTCCGCGTTGATCTCGATCTTCGACTGCGCATCGCCCTGGTAGTAGTTGTACCCGGACCACGGCTTGTCGCCGACGAAGGCGAGGGTGAAATTCTCGTTGGCCGGCAGTTCGATGTGCCGCGCGGTGCGCGCCCGGCATTCGGCGATGGCGGCGTCCATCACCGCCTGCAGCCGGTCTTTCGGGATGACGTAGTGCGACTTGAACTCGGTGACCCGCTCGGTCAGCGAGCCGGGGCCGGGCAGAAGGGCGTCGATCTCGGCCAGCACCGGGTCGAAGCTGGACAACGGCGGCAGCTCGGGCCGCACGCCGAACAGGGCCTCGGCCTCGTCGGCGAAGCCCATCCGCTCTCCCGACAGCATGCGCAGGCGGGCCGCCGCCGCCGACACGTGGGCCAGCAGGTACTTCTTCCGCTGCACGATGGCTGGATCGGCGCCGGCCGTGGAGATGGCCTCCAGCCGCTCTGTGAGCGTTGCGGCGCCCTGGATCAGCTGCGGCACGGTGCGCGGGTTCGCCTTCGCCGCCTCGGCCCATTCAGCCGGGCCGTAATAGGCGTCGACATACCCCGGCTCGCGCTCGCCGATCTCGAGCGTGAAGGCGACGTAGTCGCGCGCGATGGCGTCCAGGGTGTCGCCGCCCGGCCCTGCCGGCGCCGCCGGGCTCGTGGCGCAGGCGCCGACAAGGGCGCAAAGGCCGATCAGGAACGCGCGCATTCAGGTCCTCCCACCGTTTCCAGCCTGCAAACCCGCGGACGCGCCCGAGGTTCGCCGGGGACGCATTCGGGATTGAGGGCGGCGCGCTCCTGCTGTAGAGGCCATTCCTCCCGGCCCCGGCCGGCGCACGCACCCGTAGCTCAGCTGGATAGAGCGTTGCCCTCCGAAGGCAAAGGTCACACGTTCGAATCGTGTCGGGTGCGCCACCTTCCTTTCCCTCATCCCCGGAGCCGCCGCGCGTGACCGACGTCGCCGACCTTCCGACGCAGCCGTCCGGCCAGCCCGTGGGTCGGGTCATCGCCATGCCCGCCGACACCAACCCCGAAGGCGACATCTTCGGCGGCTGGCTGCTGGCGCACATGGACCTCGCCGGCGCCACGCCGGCGTTCGAGATCGCCCAGGGCCGCTGCGCCACCGTCGCCCTGGACGGCATGGTGTTCCATCAGCCGGTGGCGGTGGGCGACGAGGTGTCGATCTACGCGCGGGTGTTGAAGACCGGCCGCACCTCGATCCGGGTCCATGTCGAGGCGTGGAAGCGCTCGCGCAACGTGGCCCAGTCGCGGTCGGTGCGGGTGACCGAGGGCGTGTTCACCTATGTGGCGCTGGACGAAACGGGCCGGCCGCGGCTGCTCCCCGGCGTCGCCGCATAACCCAGCGGAAGACTCGGAAATCTTGACCTTCGGGTCCGTCGCGACTACCTCGCGGGCATGGCTCTCCGTCGCATCCTCACCATCGACAACCCCGCCGACCTGGCGGTGCTGAAGCAGGTCTCGACCCCGGTCGAGGGGCCGGTGACGGACGAGCTGCGCGGTCTGATGGACGACATGCTGGAGACCATGTACGCGGCGCCGGGCATCGGCCTGGCGGCGGTGCAGATCGGCGATACGCGCCGGGTCATCGTCATGGACCTCGGCGACGGCGCGCCCGAGGCCGAGGCCGGCGAGGGCGAGGAGGAGCCGCAGCGCCGGCCCAATCCCCGCTACTTCGTCAATCCCGAGATCGTCTGGGCCTCGGACGAGCTGTTCGCCTACGAGGAGGGCTGCCTGTCGGTGCCCGAATATTTCGACAGCGTCGAACGCCCCGCCCGGGTGCGGGTCCGCTACCTCAACTACGCCGGCGAGCAGGTCGAGGAGGAGTGCGAGGGGCTCTACGCCGTCTGCATCCAGCACGAGATGGACCACCTCGAAGGCGTGCTGTTCATCGACCATCTGTCGCGACTGAAGCGCGACCGCGCCGTCGCCAAGGTCAAGAAGGCCGCGAGGCTGGCGGCCTGATGCCCCGGCTCAAGCGCAGACCCGACCGCATCGTCGGCCCCGACGGCCGCCGCCGCATGACCCGCAACGAGAAGGTCGGCGTCGCCAGCCTGATCTCTCTGGTCGGCGTCGCCGCCGTGGGCGTCATCGCCGGCATCGTTCTGGATCGCCTGCTGCAGTTCGACGACGCGCTCGACGCCGGCGGCGAGTGGGACGAGGGCGGCGGCGTCTTCACGCGCTGGGACTGAGTCCGAAGCGCTATATCGGACGGGCGACAACAGCGACATTCCGGGTGGACGGCCGAGACAACGGCGACAGGGTCGATTAGACCGTCGCCATGCGCCTCGCCTTCATGGGAACCCCCGACTTCGCCGTGCCCTCGCTGGCCGAGTTGATCGCCTCGGGCCACGAGGTGGTGGCCGTCTACAGCCAGCCGCCGAAGCCTAAGGGGCGGGGCCGGAAGCTGACCCCCTCGCCGGTGCACGCCTTCGCTGAAACCATGGGCCTGCCGGTGTTCACCCCCGCCTCGATGAAGGCCGCCGACGCCATCGAGACCTTCAGGAGCCTCGATCTCGACGCCGCCTGCGTGGTCGCCTACGGCCAGATCCTCAAACCCGAGGTGCTGGAGGCGCCCCGGCTGGGCTGCTTCAACCTGCACGGTTCGCTGCTGCCGCGCTGGCGCGGCGCCGCCCCGATCCAGCGCGCCATCATGGCCGGCGACCGCCAGACCGGGGTGCAGATCATGCGCATGTCCGAAGGTCTCGACGAGGGCCCGATCCTCCTGTCCGAGGTGATGGACATCCGGCCCGACGACACCGCCGCGACCCTGTCCGAACGCATGTCCCACGTCGGCGCCAGCCTGTGGCCCCGGGCGCTCGCGGCCATCGAGCGCGGCGGCGTCGAGGGCGTGCCCCAGACCGGCCAACCGACCTACGCCCGCAAGATCACCCCGGCCGAGGCGCGCATCGACTGGACCCGCCCGGCGGCCGAGATCGACTGCCATATTCGCGGCCTGTCGCCGTTCCCGGGCGCCTGGTTCGAGGCGCCGGGGCCCGACGGCCCGGTCCGCATCAAGGCCCTGATGTCGCGCGTGTCCGGCCCGGGCGAGGGCGCGCCGGGCGAGGTGCTCGACGGCGGCCTGCGCGTGGCCTGCGGCGACGGCGTGGTGCGACTGCTGACGGTGCAGCGGCCGGGCAAGGCGGCCCAGCCGGCCGAAGAGATGCTGCGCGGCTTCGCCATTCCGGCCGGAACGGTGCTGGGCTGATGCCCCGCTACCGGCTGACGGTCGAGTACGACGGCTCGGGCTACAACGGCTTCCAGGCCCAGGCCGGACAGCCGACGGTGCAGGGCGCGCTGGAAGCGGCCATCACCGCCTTTTCCGGCCAGACGGTGCGCATCGCCGCCGCCGGCCGCACCGACACCGGCGTTCACGCCACCGGCCAGGTGGTCAGCTTCGATCTGGACAAGGCGTGGCCGGCGCGGACGGTGATGAACGCGATGAACGCCCACCTCGTCGAGGAGGAGGTGGCGGTGCTCGACTGCATGGAGGTCGATGCCGACTGGCACGCCCGCTTCTCGGCCGTCGGGCGGCGCTATCTGTACCGCATCCTCAACCGGCCCGGTCGTCCGGCGCTGGATCTCGGCCGCGTCTGGCATGTGAAGAAGCCGCTCGACGCGGCGGCCATGCACGCGGCGGCGCAGGCCCTGGTCGGCTTCCACGACTTCACCACCTTCCGCGACGCCGGCTGCCAGTCGGCGTCGCCGGAGAAGACGCTGGACGTCGCCACCGTGACGCGCGTTGGCGAGGAGGTGCATCTGGTGTTCGAGGCGCGCAGCTTCCTGCACCGGCAGGTGCGCTCGATGACCGGCACCCTGGCCGAGGTCGGCCTCGGCCGCTGGGCCGTGGGGGAAGTGGCCGCGGCCCTCGCGGCCCGTGACCGCAAGGCGTGCGGCCCGGTGGCCCCGGCCGAGGGCCTCTACCTCACCGGCGTCCGCTACGACGCCTAATTCTTCGCCCTCTCGGCGCCGGTGGTGACGGCGTCGCCCGCGGCCCGCACGTCACGGCCGATGCCCGAGATGGTGTTGCAGGCCGACACGGTCAGGGCGGCGGCGATCAGGGACAGGACGGCGATCTTCTTCATGGTTTCTGCGGGGGCTGGGATTGAACCTTGGCCGTGAACGCAAGCGTGGCCGTTCGGTTGCATGGCCAAGCCGGGGGGCGATCTGCTAACGGCGGGGCCATGACCCAGCCTGCGAACACCGCCGCCCGCCGCCTCGTCGAGACCCTCGTTATGAACGGGATCGACCGCGTCTTCTGCGTGCCGGGCGAGAGCTATCTGGCCGTGCTCGACGCCCTCGCCGACGTGCGCGACCGCATCGAGGTGATCGCCTGCCGCCACGAGGCCGGCGCCGCCAACATGGCCGAGGCGTACGGCAAGCTGACCGGCAAGCCGGGCGTCTGCATGGTGACGCGCGGGCCGGGCGCCACCCACGCCTCCATCGGCGTGCACACGGCGCACCAGGACTCCACGCCGATGATCCTGTTCGTCGGCCAGATCGCCCTGACCGACCGCGGCCGCGGCGCCTTCCAGGAGGTCGACTACCGCGAGGTGTTCGGCGGCCTGGCCAAGTGGGCGACCGAGATCGAGAGCCCCGGGCGCACCGTCGAGGTGGTCGAACGGGCCTTCGCCACGGCGCTGCAGGGCCGGATGGGCCCGGTGGTCGTCGCCCTGCCCGAGGACATCCTGCACGAGGACGGCGGTCCGGCCCCGGTCCGGCCGGTGACGCCGGCGAAGGCGGCGCCGGACCCGGCCTTCGTGGATGAGGTGCGCGAACGCCTGTCGAAGGCGGAACGGCCGCTGCTGGTGCTGGGCGGCTCGGGCTGGACCGACGCGGCCACGACCGCGATCGCCGACTGGTCCGGGCGGCTGGGGCTGCCGCTCGCCCTGTCCTTCCGCCGCAAGGACCTGGTCTCCAACGACCGCTCCAACTACGCGGGCGACCTCGGCCTCGGCTGCAATCCGAAGCTGACCGCCCGGGTCAAGGCGGCCGACCTGATCCTCGCCATCGGCGCGCGCCTCGGCGAGAATCCGACCCAGGGCTACACCCTGCTGGACCGCGCCCGCACGGCGGAGACCCTGATCCACGTTCATCCGGGTCCGGAGGAGCTGGGCCGGGTGTGGACGCCCCTGCTGGCCGCCGCCGCCGACAATTCGCTGGCCGCGCTCGCCCTGTCGCAGATCGACCCGGGGCGGACATGGCATGACGAGGCCGCCGCCGCCCGGGCCGACTACGAGGGCTTCATCCAGCCGGTCGAGGTCACCGGCGCGGTGAACATGAGCGAGGTGATCCGCCACCTCGCCGAGGCCCTGCCGGACGACGCCATCATCACCAACGGCGCCGGCAATTTCGCCGCCTGGCTGCACCGCTTTCATCGCCATCGCGCCCGCCGCACCCAACTGGCCCCGACCTCCGGCGCCATGGGCTACGGCTATCCGGCAGCCCTGGCGGCGAAAAGCGTGCACCCCGACCGGGAGGTGATCTGCATCGCCGGCGACGGCGACTACCTGATGACCGGGCAGGAGATGGCCACCGCTGTCCAGTACGGGATCAACGCCGTGGTCGTGGTGGTCGACAACGGGACCTACGGCACCATCCGCATGCACCAGGAGACCCACTATCCGGGCGCCTCGCGGACCATCGCCACCGATCTGAGGAACCCCGACTTCGTCGCCTGGGCCGAGGCCTTCGGCGCCTTCGGCGTGCGCTGCGAGCGGACCGAAGATTTCCCGGCCGCCCTGGCGGCGGCCCGGAACGCCGGCCGACCGGCCCTCGTTCACCTGGTCACCTCGGCCGAGGACATCGCGCCGGGCCGGACCATCTCGGGCCTTCGCTCGAAATAGGAGCTGCCGCATGCGCCGCCTCGCCCTTCCCGCCGCCGCCATGCTCCTGACCGGCTGCGCCACGCCGGGCGCCGGGCCTTCGCCCGACGGTCCGGCCTCCGCCGGAGTCGGCGACGACTGCGCGGTGATCGCCGCCGTCGCCCGCGAGCACTACCGCTTCAACGCCACGGACAACCTGCCGCCGCCGCTGTGGCTGGACGACGAGGGCTCCGGCTGGGCCCCGCAATGCGACTGGAGCCGCCACGGCCTCAGCTTCCCCGCCGTCCACGATCCGGACAGGCCGCATCGCCCCGGCGACCGCGTGCAGTGGGTGTCCTTCAAACAGCCGCGCTACGACGGTCGCGGCGCGGTGGTCGAGACCGGCATCCTGCACGGCCCGCTGGCGGGGATGGGCTACGAGTGCCGCGTCCATTCCGGCTTCGCCGGCTGGACCGTCGGCGAGTGCCGCAACACCTGGATCTCCTGACGGCGAAGCGGTG
>Ga0154912_139_pt2 | contig 51077 bp, 58 predicted proteins | sample RifCSPhighO2_01_FD_105881 | JGI IMG/M metagenome (GOLD analysis project Ga0154912, IMG submission 105881) | Caulobacterales bacterium RIFCSPHIGHO2_01_FULL_70_19 | reverse complement strand
CACGACGCGCCGGCGCGTCGCGCCACCTCCCCATCGCTACGCGACGGGGAGGAGACAGGAGACGCACATGACCTTCCGCACCCTCGACGACGCCCGTGACCTCGGCGGCAAGACCGCGCTGGTGCGCGTGGACTTCAACGTGCCGATGGAGGACGGGCGGGTGACCGACGACACCCGGCTGCGGGCGGCGGTCCCGACCATCCAGCGGCTGCGCGATGCGGGGGCGAAGGTGGCCCTGCTGGCCCACTTCGACCGGCCCAGGGGCCAGCGCGTCCCGTCGATGAGCCTCGAGCCCGTCGTCGACGAGCTGGAGAACCTGCTTGGCGCGCCGGTGCGCTTCGCCCCCGACTGCGTGGGACCCGAGGCGAAGGCGGCGCTGGACGACCTCGACGTCGGCGGGGTGATCCTGCTGGAGAACGTCCGTTTCCACGCCGGGGAGGAGAAGAACGATCCGGCCTTCGCGGCGCAGTTGGCTGAGCTCGGCGACGTCTACGTCAACGACGCCTTCTCGGCCGCGCACCGGGCCCACGCCTCGACCGAGGGGCTGGCCCGCCTGCTGCCGGCCTACGCCGGGGAGTCGATGCGGCGCGAGCTGGAGGCGCTGGACAAGGCGCTGGGCAAGCCGGTCAAGCCGGTGCTGGGGATCGTCGGCGGGGCCAAGGTTTCGACCAAGCTGGACCTGCTGAAGAACCTTGTCGGCAAGCTGGACCGACTGGCCATCGGCGGCGGCATGGCCAACACCTTCCTGTTCGCCCAGGGGATCGACATCGGCGGCTCGCTGGCCGAGCGCGACATGGCCGACACCGCCCGCGAGATCCTCGCCGAGGCCGAAGCGAAGGGCTGCGAGATCCTGCTGCCGCGCGACGTGGTCGTGGCGACCGACCTCAAGCCCGGCGTCGAGACCCGCACCGTGCTGGCGCGCGAGGAGATCGGCGAGGACGAGAAGATCCTCGACGCCGGTCCGCTGACCGTCGAGGCGCTGGTCAAGGCCATGGCCCTGTCGCGGACGCTGATCTGGAACGGGCCGCTGGGCGTGTTCGAGGTGCCGCCGTTCGACGCGGCCACGGTGAAGGCGGCGCAGGCGGCGGCCCAGCTGGCCAAGACCGGGGCGATCACGGCCGTGGCCGGGGGCGGCGACACGGTCGCGGCCCTGCACCACGCCGGAGTGGCCGAGGACATGACCTTCGTCTCCACCGCCGGCGGCGCCTTCCTCGAATGGATGGAGGGCAAGCCCCTGCCCGGGGTCGAGGCCCTCAGGGCCTGAGCCTTGCGCACGGCGGCGGCGAAGCCGTTGTAACAATGCGTGACTTCGCAGCTGGAGGGGGCTAGATCACCCCGAAACAACAGGCTCGAGGAGGCACTCATGGATCTGGCGGCGCTCAACGCGGTGGCCGAGGCGATGGTCACGCCCGGCAAGGGCATTCTGGCGGCCGACGAATCCACCGGCACGATCAAGAAGCGCTTCGACGCGATCGGGGTCGAGAACACCGAGGAGAACCGCCGCGACTACCGCGAGTGCCTGTTCCGCGCGGAGCAGACCATGCGCGAGCACATCTCGGGCGTGATCCTGTTCGAGGAGACCCTGTACCAGGATGCGAAGGACGGCACGCCGCTGGTCGACCTGATCACCGCCGCCGGCTCGATCCCGGGCATCAAGGTCGACAAGGGCGCGACCAAGATGGCCGGCTTCCCGGGCGAGACCGTGACCAAGGGCCTGGACGGCCTGTCCAAGCGCGTCCGCGCCCACTACGAGCGCGGCGCCCGCTTCGCCAAGTGGCGGGCGGTGATCGACATCGCCGACGGCATCCCCACCTGGGGCTGCGTCAAGGCCAACGCCCACGCCCTCGCCCGCTACGCCCGCATCTGCCAGCAGGAGCAGGTGGTGCCGATCGTCGAGCCGGAGGTGCTGATGGACGGCGCCCACGACATCGACCGCTGCGACGAGGTCACCCGCTGGACCCTGCAGACGGTGTTCCAGGAGCTCTACGAGCAGCGGGTCGCCCTGGAGGGCATCATCCTGAAGCCGAACATGGTGATCTCGGGCAAGGGCGCCCGGCGCCAGGCCTCGGTGCAGGAAGTGGCCGAGCGCACCATCGCCGCGCTGAAGGCGACCGTGCCGTCGGCGGTGCCTGGCATCGCCTACCTGTCGGGCGGCCAGACGGACGAGCAGGCCACCGCCCACCTCGACGCCATGAACCGCATCGGCGGCTTCCCGTGGAAGATGACCTTCTCGTACGGCCGTGCGCTGCAGGCCGCGCCGCAGCGAGCCTGGTCGGGCAAGGCCGAGAATGCGGTCGCCTGCCAGGAGGCCTTCCATCACCGCGCGCGGATGAACGGGCTCGCCTCGCTGGGCCAGTGGGAGCAGTCGCTGGAGAAGAAGGCGGCCTGATCCGACCCGTCCTCGGGGAAGCCGCCCGGCTTCCCCGACCGCTCTCCGGTCAGCGGTAGCGCGACTCCATTCGCCAGCGCACGTCGCGGGCGCGTTCCTCCGCGTCGTCGAGCTCGCGCTGCGCCCGCCGCCACTCCCGCTCGGTGTCCTCCCGCTCGCGCCGGAGTTCGCGGATCCGGTTCCGGATCGTGTCGCGTTCCTCTTCGGTCAGTCCCTCGGCGCGGAGTTCGCGCTGCTTGGCCTCGATCTTGTCGTCCAGCTCCTCCAGCCGGTAGCCGTTGCTGTCGACCCGACTGCGGGCCTCCGAGACCGCCTGTTCGGCGAGATGGATGGCGCGGCCGTCCTCGTAGGCGATGAGGAAGTCCCGCTCGACGCCAGCCGGACAGACGCCGGCGTAGCCGCCGCCCTCCGCCCCCACGCGGAACCCGTTCTCGATCGTGCAATAACGCAGGACCCCTTCGCTCCAACCCGAGCGGTAGGCGGCGTCGTCGGGGACGACCCCGTGCTTCCCGCAGGCCTCGGCGTGCTCGCCCAGCCGGCTCATCGCATAGCCGGCGGCGCCGTCGTTAAAGCCCTGCCCGGCCCAGTCGCCGGCCAGACACTGCTCCTCGCTCATGGTGGCGCAACTGCCCAGCGCGACGACGGCGCCGGCGAGCAGAAGTGCAGACAAGACGGTGCGCATGAGCCCCTCCCCCGAAAGACCGTTAACCTTTGCCTCAAGCTTGACCGTCGGGGAAGCCCCGCGTTGACCGGCGCGGGGCGCCTCATGCAAGACGGGGTGCCGCCCGAGCGGCGGAGCCCCCCGTGTCCGAAGAGCCCCTGATCAGCGAAGACGACGACCCGACCGTGCTGGAAGCCCGGATCGAGGCTGGCGGCGTACGGCTGGACAAGGCGCTGGCGGACGCCTTCCCCGGGCTGTCGCGGGCGCGGCTGCAGGCCCTGCTGGCGGAGGGCGCCGTGCGCCGGGACGGCCAGCCGGTCGCGGGCGGATCTGCGAAGGCCGCCCCCGGCCTCTATACGGTGACCCTGCCGCCGGTTGCGCCGGCGGCCCCGCAGCCGGAGGCGATACCGCTCACCGTGCTGTTCGAGGACGCCGACCTGATCGTCATCGACAAGCCCGCGGGCATGGCGGCCCATCCGGCCCCGGGCAGCGAGACCGGCACTCTCGTCAACGCCCTGCTGCACCACTGCGGCGACAGCCTGTCCGGCATCGGGGGCGTGGCGCGGCCCGGGATCGTCCACCGGCTGGACAAGGACACTTCGGGCGTGATGGTCGCCGCCAAGTCGGACCGGGCCCACGTCGGCTTGTCGGCGCTGTTCGCCGCCCATGACATCGAGCGAACCTACATCGCCCTCACCCGGGGTGCGCCGTCGCCCGCCAAGGGGCGGATCGAGTCGCTGATCGGGCGCTCGTCCTCGGATCGCAAAAAGATGGCGGTGCTTCGCTCCGGCGGGCGCAACGCGATCACCGACTATGTGGTGGAGACCGTGTTCGGAGCGCCTGCCAGGCCGGGCGCGGCGCCAATGGCCGCGCGGGTGGCCTGCACCCTGCACACCGGCCGCACCCACCAGATCCGGGTGCATCTGGCGTCGAAGGGCGCGCCGATCCTGGGGGACCCGGTGTACGGCTCGGGCAGTCCGGCCGCGCCGGTGCGGGCTGCGATCGCCGATGCGGGGCTGAAGCGCCAGGCGCTGCACGCGGCGGTGCTCGGCTTCGTCCATCCGGTCACGGGAGAAGCGCTCAGGTTCGAGACCACGCCCCCGGAAGACCTGCGGGCGCTGGAGCAGAGGTTGTCGCAACTCTGAGGGCGCGCAGTCCGTCTTGATTAAAGACTGACTATGCGCTATACGGAGGCACATTCGGTGCAGTGGCGCCGGGGCAACGGTCACGCTTCGCTGTGACGATCCGCCTCTGACAAAGACGGAAACCCGATCCTATTTCACCGGTTGAGGGGCGAGACGCCGGCGCACATCCGTGGCCGGCGACGCAGGGCCCGCTCGTTTCTTACGGTCGGAGGGACCACATGGCTGCAACCAGATCGCTCGCGATTATGTCGCCTGAACAGGGACTGTCGCGCTACCTGACGGAAATCCGCAAGTTTCCGATGCTGAGCAAGGACGAGGAGTTCATGCTCGCCAAGCGGTGGTCCGAACACCAGGACCCGGAGGCGGCGCACCGCCTCGTCACCTCGCACCTGCGCCTGGTGGCCAAGATCGCCATGGGCTATCGCGGCTACGGCCTGCCGATCGGCGAGGTGATCTCCGAGGGCAACGTCGGCCTGATGCAGGCGGTCAAGAAGTTCGATCCGGACAAGGGCTTCCGCCTGGCGACCTACGCCATGTGGTGGATCCGCGCCTCGATCCAGGAATACATCCTGCGCAGCTGGTCGCTCGTGAAGATGGGCACCACGGCCGCGCAGAAGAAGCTGTTCTTCAACCTGCGCAAGGCCAAGAGCCAGATCTCGGCCTTCGAGGAAGGCGACCTGCGCCCCGAGCACGTCGAGTCGATCGCCACCAAGTTGGGCGTGACCCATCAGGACGTGATCGACATGAACCGCCGGCTCGGCGGGGACGCCTCGCTGAACGCGCCGCTGCGCGCCGACGGCGAAAGCGAGTGGCAGGACTGGCTGGCCGACGACACGGCGGTGTCGCAGGAGACCAAGCTGGCCGAGGACGAGGAGAAGTCGATCCGCATGGGCCTTCTGCAGGAGGCCATGGAGGAGCTGACCGACCGCGAAAAGCACATCCTCACCGAGCGTCGCCTGAAGGACGATCCGGTGACGCTCGAGGAACTCGCCGGCCAGTACGGCGTCTCTCGCGAGCGGGTGCGCCAGATCGAGGTGCGCGCCTTCGAGAAGCTTCAGAAGGCGATGCGCGCGGCGGCCGAGGAGCGGAACCTGGTCGACGCCTGACCGGCGGCGAACTGCAGATCTGAACCGGAGAAGGCGGGCGTTCAGCCCGCCTTTTTCATGGGGGCGGCCTGGTGCATCGCCAGAAGGCCGCCGATCGGCGCAGCCAGGGTCGCCTTGGTCGCGGGTCCCGAGGCGAGGCTGACTTCCAGCGCGCCAACCACCACCGCCAGCCGCGAGTCCGACGCCTTCATGGCCACGGCCTTGAGAGCCGACGCCTGTTCGCGGATGGCGCGTACGGCCTGCATCGGGTCGCGGTCGAACTGATCGAGGGCGGAGGCCAGAATGCGCATGGCCTGGTCCTTCGCCGCGGCCAGCGCTTCCGCTCCATTGACGGGCCGATCGCTGCGACGCTTGCCGGGCCCGTTGTACTCGCCGGAATTGAAGCGCCGACGGTCGGGACCGACATACTCCACCGCCTCGACCCAGTCGCGGGGCTTGAGCGCGACGTTCTCGACCCGCCGCTGCAGGTCGGCGCTGGTGAACGGCTTGCGCAGGAACTCGTGCACGCCGGCGTCGCGCGCGCCCAGGATGGTGGATGCGGTCGCCTCCGCCGTGACCATGATGATCGGCGCCCGGCGGCACGGGAGGTCGGAACGGCGCAACCGTCGCGCCAGGTTCTCACCGTCCAGGCCGGGACCGGAGCGCTCGGTGAAGACGATCCCGGGCTCAAGGGCGGCGGCGGTCTTCAAGGCGCGGCTGTCCGTCGCCTCGACGGCGATCTCGCGCGCGCCCAACGCTTTCATCAGATCGGTGAGCAGGCGGGCGGCATGCGCATTCGGGTCCACGATAAGGACCCGTTTCGTCACCGGCTCCAGCCGGGCCAGAAGGCGATGATCGACAGCAAACACGCAGAACCCTCCACCTTCCCGTTCAATGACAGGACAGGGTTAAGGCGGCTTGAACGCTGCGACGCTCGCGTCAGCCCTGGAACGGATCGCGCATCAGGATGGTGTCGTCACGCTCGGGGCTGGTCGACAGCAGCGCCACGGGCGCGCCGATCAGTTCCTCGATCCGTCGGACGTACTTCACCGCGTTGGCGTTCAGGTCCCTGAAGCTGCGGGCCGAGGCTGTGCTCTCCGTCCAGCCGTCCAGTTCCTCGAACACCGGCTCCGCGGCCGCCTGTTCCGTCAGGCTGGAGGGCAGGTAGTCCAGCACGCGGTCGCCGACGCGGTAGCCGACGCAAACCTTCAGCGTCTTCAGCCCGTCGAGAACGTCCAGCTTGGTAAGGGCGATGCCGTCGATGCCGTTGATGGCCACCGACTGGCGCACCAGCACGGCGTCGAACCAGCCGCAGCGCCGGGCGCGGCCGGTGTTCACCCCGACCTCGCGGCCGACCGTGGCCAGGTGCTCGCCGACGGCGTCGTGCAGTTCGCAGGCGAACGGCCCCTCTCCCACCCGCGTGGTGTAGGCCTTCACGATGCCGAGCACATAGCCGACGCCCTTCGGCCCGAGGCCCGAGCCGGCGGCCGCCTGGCCGGCGACGGTGTTCGAGCTGGTCACATACGGATAGGTGCCATGGTCGACATCGAGAAACGCCCCCTGCGCCCCCTCGAACAGCACCCGCTTGCCGGCCTTCTGCGCCTCGTCGAGCAACTTCCACGCCGGCTTCACATAGGGAAGGATCTTCGGCGCGATCTCGAGCAGCTGGGCCAGCAGCGCGTCGGGGTCGATCGGCTCCAGTCCCAGTCCGGCCCGGAGGGGATCGTGGTGCGACCTGAGGCGGTCGATCTTGACCTTCAGGTCGTCGGCGTCCGCGAGATCGCAGACCCGGATCGCCCGGCGCCCCACCTTGTCTTCGTAGGCCGGCCCGATGCCGCGGCCGGTGGTGCCGATGCGCGCGCCCGGCGCGCTGGCCGCCGCCTCGCGGGCCACGTCGAGCGCCGGATGGATGGGCAGGATCAGGCAGGCGTTGTCGGCGATGGTGAGGACGTCCGGGGTGATCGCCACGCCCTGCGCCTCGATCTTCTCGATCTCGGCCACGAGGTGCCAGGGATCGACGACCACGCCGTTGCCGATAATCGACGGCTTGCCCTGCACCACGCCCGAGGGCAGCAGGGCCAGCTTGTAGACCTTGCCGTCGACGACCAGCGTGTGGCCGGCGTTGTGACCGCCCTGGAAGCGGACCACCATGTCGGCCCGGTTGGACAGCCAGTCGACGATCTTGCCCTTGCCCTCGTCGCCCCACTGGGCGCCGACCACCGCCACGTTCGCCAAAACGCTTCTCCGCCGATCCGACTTCCGGAATGCGGGCGCAGCCTATAGCGGCGGAATCGCCGGGTGTCGTCCCGGCAGGGGGATTATTCGGCCATCGCCGTCGCGAACGCCCAGTCGAGCCACGGCGTCAGGGCCTCGACATCGGCCGTATCGACCGTGCAGCCGCACCAGATGCGCAGGCCCGCCGGCGCGTTGCGGTGGCTCTCGATGTCGAACGCCGCGCCTTCGTCCTCGACCAGCGCCTTCATCCGCCGGACCAGAGCCTGCCGCGCCGGCTCGTCCATGGCCGAGACGCGTGGATCCACGATCTTCAGGCACACTGAGGTGGTCGACCGTGTCGCGGGGTCTTCCGCCAGATAGTCGATCCACTCCGTCCGTCGCACCCAGGCGTCGAGCGCCGCCGCATTGGCGGTCGTCCGGGCGACGAGCGCGTCCAGTCCCCCGGCCGCGAGTCCCCACTCCACCGCGTCGATCCAGTCTTCGAGGGTCCACACCGAGAAGGTGTTGATCATCGATCCGCTCGCCAGCGCCCGGTCGAAGCCGTTCGCGTCGCGCAGTCGCAGCACCTTGGGGACCGGCCGCGGCGGCGCGTATCGGTCCAGACGCGCCACCGCCCGCGGCGACAGCGCCGCCACGCCCAGCCCCGCCTCGCCGCCCAGCGCTTTCTGGAAGCTGAAGGTCACCACGTCGAGGCGGTCCCACGGCAGCGGCATGGCGAACGCCGCGGAAGTCGCGTCGCAGATCGTCAGTCCCTCACGTTCGGCCGCGATCCAGTCGCCGCCCGGCGCCCGCACGCCGGAGGTCGTCCCGTTCCAGGGGAAGACCAGGTCGCTGGCGGGATCGACGCGGGAAACGTCGGGAAACCGCCCGTACGGAGCGGTCAGCACCTCCGGTTCGAGCCCGAGGTGGTCCCGGATGTCGGTCGCCCAGACCTGGCCGAAGTTCTCGAAGGCGAGCACCTGCACCGGCCGCTCGCCCAGCATCGACCACAGGGCCGCCTCGACCGCCCCGGTGTCGGACCCGGGAACGTAGACCACCTGCCAGTCCGCCGGGACCTGCAGCAGCTCGCGCGTCAGCTTAAGTCCGTGGGCGAACCGCGCCACCACCTCCGGCGCCCGGATGCCGCGGCCGAGCAGTTCGTGCGGAAGGGTCTGGCTCGACCAACCCGGCCGCTTCGCCGTCGGCCCGGACGAGAACCAGGGCCGCGCCGGCTTGAGGTTCGGACGGCTCGCCATCAGTCGCGGAAGGGCCGGATCGGCGCCTTGTCGCGGACGCCCTGGGCCCATTTGGTGAGGGCCGGATCCTCGTCGTCCGGGAGCACGATCATCAGGCGGGCCAGCAGGTCGCCTCGCTTGCCGCCGGCGTACGCGCCGCGGCCCTTCAGCCGCAGGATCCTGCCCGAGTTGGACCCCTTCGGAATGGTCACGCTCACCGTGCCCTCCGGCGTCCTGACCGGCGTCTTTCCACCGAGCAACGCGTCGGCCAGGGCGATTGGCAGGTCCATGCTGAGATCGGCGCCGTCGCGGGTGAAGACCGGATGCGCCGCGATCCGCAGTTCGATCAGGGCGTCGCCGTTGTCGCCGCCCCGCCCCGGAGCGCCCTGGCCCTTGAGGCGGATGACCTGCCCGTCCGCCGCGCCCTTCGGGATGGCGACGTCGAGCATCCGGCCATCCGAGAACTGGATGCGCCGCGTCGCCCCGCTGATCGAATCCTCGAGGCTGATCTCCAGCGTCGCCCGCACGTCGGCCCCACGACCGCTGAAACCGCCGCGGCCCGGACGCGCGCCGCCTCCGAACATTCCGCCGAGTATCTCGTCGAGGTCGATGTTCTCGAAGCCGCCCCGGGCGCCGCCCGCCCCGAACGGGCTCTGGCCGGGACCGCCGGGTCCGCCGCGGCCGGCGAAGCCGCGGAACTGCTCGCGCCCTTCCGCATCGATCTCGCCCCGGTCGAACTTCGCCCGCTTCTCCGGGTCGCCGAGCAGATCGAAGGCGGCGGTCACCCGCTTGAACCGCTCCTCGGCCACCTTGTCGCCCGGGTTCTTGTCAGGGTGAAGATCCTTGGCGAGCTTGCGGAACGCCTTCTTGATTTCGTCCTGGCTCGCGCCCCGGGCCACGCCGAGTTCCTTGTAGGGATCGCCCGCCACTCGAATGTCGCTCCGTTGGGCTGCCGCCCGTCACACACAGAGCTTCCAGTTAGGGCATCCTTCCCGTTCCGCAAAGGCGCCCCGCCCCCGTTCAGGCGAACCGCGCCTCCGCTTCGAGCCCCCAGCCCCAGCCGTCCCCCCACTGACTGACTGCGAAGCGTGCCCCAGAAGGGCCGTCCGGAAAGTCGGCGGCCGCCTGTGCTCCGGAATAGACGACCCCGGTCCCGAGGACTTCGAAAGCCCGCACTTCGGTTTCGCCGTCCATGACCCGGACCCTGAACCGCACCGGATCGGAGGGAGCCGGCTCTGCCGCCCATCGGTCCCCGTCCATGCGATGACGGGCGATCCAGCTCAGATCGAAGCCGCCGTCCACGCGGGGGGCGGCGCGCGCATGGGCGGGGCTCCACGGTCGCGCTCCGACGCCGCGCGCCGTCCACAGCCGTTCGCTGAAACGCGCACCGCCGGCCGGGATGCCGCTCGGCCCGGCGCGCCAGACCAGCGGCAGACCGCGCTCGGCGGGCGGCGAGTCCACCCGCGACGGCTGCACGTCCAGCATCACGCAGAGGGCGTCGGCCGGAGCGCCGCCGGCCATCGTGCCCTGCTGTCCCCGCAGCAGGCCGGTCAGCCGCCATACGTCGCCGCCGACCAGTTCGGCGCTGCGGAACTGCAGCAGTTCCCATTCGTCTCCCGCCTCCACCAGCACCGCATTGGCGCCGGCGAGAACCGCTTCCGCCGGACGGCTCTGCGGCGCCCGTCCTTCGAGCCGCACCAGCAGCGCGTTGATCTCGTCCCAGCGGTGCCGCATGCCGGGTTCCAGCGGCGCCGTCAGTCTCCCGACGGTGACGGGCTCCCGCACTTCCGCCCGCACCGTCAACGCATGCGCGGCCGGGCCCGCCAGCACCTGCATCGGCTGCCACGGATCCGCCGCCGCCACGACCAGAGGCCGGCGGTCGGCTTCCGCGCCAGGCAGCGGCGGCGGATCGATGAGATGGAAGAAGGGCGCTCCGGTCGCTGTGACCGACGCCGGCGCTCTGGGAGAAGCGTCCTCCGGCTCCGCTTCGGCAAAGGGGACCGGCTCCAGCACGGCCGAAGGCGTCTCGTCGAGATTCACCCTGGCCACACGCCAGTCGCCGCCGCGCAGCTCTGTCGAGACCACATCGCCGGCTTCCAGCCGCAGGGCGTCCAGCGGGCCGGGATGCAGGGTCAGCGTCTCGGCCGCCGCGGCCGCGAGCGCGCGACTTGCGGCCGTCCGCGCCGTTACGCCTGAGCATACGGCGGGCAGCTCGAGATCGACGGCGCCCCCGTCTGCCCCGCTCCGGACGCTCTCGGCGCCGGTCTGGTAGTCGTGATCGCCGTCGATGAAGCGCACCCGTGCGAGGGCTGGCGGCGTTTCGAGCTCGCGATCGGCGCGAACGCCCGTCCCCTCCTCGGGCAGGGCCAGGTCACGGGCCGCCACAAACGCTGCGGCCGCCTCCGCGCCCCGCACCGCCACCCGTCCGCCGCGCTCCGACAGGCTCAGCCCCAGGGCCCAGCTAAGGGGCTCAAGGGCGTCGCGGGTGCGCATCGGCCGGTCGATCACATAACCGGAGATTCCGCCGGGCACGCCCGCCACCTCGAACATGTCGTCCGTCAGTCCGCCACGCCGCAGGATGGCTGCGATCAGGTCGTCCGCCTCTCCCGTCAGCCGGCCGTTGAGCCAGTGACCGGTGCGCCAGGCTGGCGCATCGGCCCAGACGTCCGCCCGGCCCGGAAAGGCGGGCCACGGTCGCGCATCCCAGCACCACGCGTCCGCTCCCGCCAGCATCGGCCCGCCGTAGACGGGCGAAACCGGATTATTCGTGGCGAAGTGGGCGAGGACGGCCTCCAGGGCGCGTCTTTGCATCCGGTCGTCGCGCACGCCTGTCGAATCCGGCGGGAGCGAACCTTCGGAGCTCTTCGGGTCCTGGAACAGGTTCGGCGCATTGCCGCCCCGGTCCACGGCGGCGCAGCCGAACTCGGTCAGCCGCACCGGCTTCATGGCCGGAATCCAGGCCGTCGGCTGGATGGAACGCACGCCGCCCGGCCGGTCATGGTGCGGATGGCTCCACCAGTTCACGAGGTCCTTGACCCGGAACACCCAGTCCTCGCCGTGCGCCGTGTCGACTATCGGGGTTCGGACCTGCGCCGCGCGGTGCGCGTCGGACGCGTACCACCAGTCGAAGCCTTCGCCGCCGGCGACCTGCGCGGCGAGGTAGGCGGGATCGTCGGGCCCGCCGAATGAAGCCGCATCGAGGCCGCCGTCGCCCGACCTCCAGTCGCCCAGCGGCGGGTACCAGTCCACCGCGACGTAGTCGACGTTCGGGTCGGCCCACAGTGGGTCCAGGTGGAAAGCCACCTCTCCGCCGTCCCGAAATCCGGCGTACTCCGACCAGTCGGCGGCGTAGGACAGCTGGACGCCCGGCCCCGCGACGGCCCGGCACTCCGCCGCCAGCGCCCGGAGCTCGGCGACCGCGGGAAAGCCGCCGGACGCGTCCCGCGTCAGGGTCAGGCCGCGCATCTCCGAGCCGATCAGCAGGCCGTCCGCGCCGGTCTCGGCGGCGAGCCGGGCGTAGTGCAGAGCCAGCCGCCGAAACCCCCAGCCGTCCGCCGACCCGAACAGGGCGGCCACGTCGCCCGCGGCTTCGCCCCCGGCCCTTCCGCACACCCGCCCGCGCCATGGGTATGCCGCCTGCTCGGCGCCGCCGTACGGGTCCGGCAAGCCGTTGCCGGGCGGGATGTCCATGAACACGAACGGATAGAGCGTCACTTCGAGCCCCCGGGCCTTCAGCTCGGCCACGGCCTGACGCACGCTCTCGTCGGACGGCGTGCCGCCGTAGGCCGGACCGCCGCCGCTCCCGGAGATCAGGTGGGCCGTCTGTCGATCCAGCCCGGCTGCCGACCAGGCGAGCGGCTCCGTGGGCTTGTCGCGTCGCTCGACGCCCGGCCGGATCAGGCACTCGCCGGCGCGGAGATCCGTCCCGAACCAGCCGACCACCAGGCTGACGCGCTTCAGCCCGGGGCACTGCGCCTGCAGATGGTCCAGCGAGACGACCAGATCCGGTCGCCCGTCGCCGGCGTGCAGGTTCTCCACGCGGGTGCGGGTCAGCCCCTCGCGACGCATCACCGGCTCGGTCGCCAGCACGAACTCACCGGCTCCCGGGATCAGGCACACGCCCTCCAGTCGATCCTCCAGCCGCGGCTCGCCGCCCCGGGGCCTGCGGAACACCTCGAAGGCCAGTTGCGGAGTCCGGTCGCCATACGGGCCGAGCGGCAGATCCTCAAACACGACGTAGGCCGTGCCCCGATAGGCCGGAGCCTCGCCCTCGATCGACTCGATCAGCGGATCGGGCGTCTGGTCCGGCCCGCCCCGGTGCACCCGCATGGTGACGCCCGTCAGGTCCATCGGCCGGCCGTCGGCCCAGACCCGGCCGACGCCGTCGATCTCCCCCTCGCACAGGGCGACGGCGAAGCTGAGCGAATAGCCGTAATCGACCGTCCGCGGGCCTCCCTTGCCGCCCGATGAGGTGCGGCGGCTCTCCAGGAACCGGGCGGCCCAGATCACCTGGCCGGTCACACGGGCGCGCCCGAACACACACGGCAGGGGCGCGCCCTCGGCCGTGCCCTGCACCTTGAGCCCCTGCAGTCTCGGGCCCCGCTGTCGCGGCGGCTGCAGGCCGGCGACCGCCGCACTGTCCACCATGCCGCCGAGCATTGCACCGATGCCCGCCCCCAGCGGTCCGCCGATCGCGCCACCGACGGCTCCGAACACCACCTGCGCCATTCAGCCTGCTCCGTTGTCAGCAAGGGGCCAGGTGAACGCCGCCGCCAGCCGACGGCGCCACCACTCGCCCAGCCAGCTCTCGACCACGGCGCGACCCCAGTAGGCGTGGATCATCCGGCCCTCGCCCGCCCCGCTCCCCTCGCTCAGGATCGCGCAATGCTTGGCGGGACAGCCGGGCGCCATCCGGAACAGAAGCACATCCCCGGGCTCGGCCCGGTCGAGGGGAATTTCCCGCAGCCACCGTCGCGCCGCCGCCCACAGCGTCTCCTCGCCGCCGACCTCCGCCCAGTCCGGCGCATAGGGAGGCGGCGCTTCCGGCTCCGGACCGATCACCTCCCGCCAGATTCCGCGCAGCAGGCCGAGGCAGTCGGCGCCCTCGCCCCTGACGCTCGCCTGGTGTCGGTAGGGCGTTCCGATCCAGCCGCGCGCGGCTCTCAGGATCGCCGCCCTCATCGCCGGCTCCCGCCGTCGTTGCGCCCGCCCTGGACCGGCGTCGCGGTCAGGAAATCGTCGCCGGGCACGTCGGGGAAGCCCTGGAAGTTCACGCCGTTGGCGAAGACGCCCGTGCAGGTCGCCCAGCGCCGGTCACAGGTCGCGCCGGGAAAGGCGGCGAGATCCACCCGACAGCGTTCGTCGCCCAGCACGGCGTCGCAGTCCCGGCCGCAGGTTCGCCCGACGACGCGTTCGAGAGCCGCCAGCGGCCCCTCCAGCTCGGCCACGAAGCGAGCGCCCTCGCAGCGGATTCTCACCAGTCGCGCCTGCTGCAGCCGCACCCTGAGATCCGGCCGCCGCCAGTCGACCCGCCACAGGACCACCTCAGCGCTGTCGTACAGGCCGGCCTCGACGTCCTCCGCTCGCAGCGCCTCGTCGTCCAGCCCGCCGGCGGCGGACAAGCTCCCGCACGCTCCGCCGGTCTCGCCTTCGGCCGCGCCTGCCGTCCACCCGCTGGCGGCCCGGCACAGGACCCCCTCGATCTCCAGGTCGCGATCATGGTCGGTAAACCCCAGCACCGCGCCGTCGCGCCGCGTCAGGATCCAGACATGGCACATCGTCGCCGCCCCGCTCTCGATGCGGGCGGCCATCTCCTCGGGCACGTCGCGCATGATCAGACCCGAACCTCGACCAGCGGCACGGCCGACATCCGCCCCGCCTCGAAGCTTTCAAGCGTGACCTCGATCCGGTCGGCGTCGAACCGCACCGGGACATCGAACTCGAAGCCCGCCGACACAGGGACCCCCGGGGGCGGCGCCGCATCCAGCGTCAGCTCGCCCGTGGTCAGGTCGACGGAGAAGGCCGTGGTTTCGTGCCCGCCGACTGCGACCCGCACCGTCTCCGCCACCGGCTTTGCGATACGGCGTTCAAGGGCGTCCTCGCCCACTCCGTATCGCTTCACCAGCTGGAAGGTCGTGCGCGCTCCGTCGCCGGAGCCGAGCGCCTGGTCGGCAGTCCCGGGCGTCTCACCGGACGGACAGGAGCGGAAGTCCGTGAAGTCCCGGAACCGGAAGCCGTACAGCCGCCCCCGACGAGCCTCGAAAAAGGCGGTCAGGGCCGCCATGTCGGTCAGCGACCGCAGGTTCGCTCCGATCAGATAGCGTCGTCGGCCTTCGGCCCACGGCGTCGAGCGGCGCTCGAAGCCCGAGGCCAGGGTGACGATCTCGGTCCGCCTCTCGAGCCCTCCGGTCGAACCGAATGCGAGCCGGGCGGGCAGCCTCACCTCGTGGAAGCTCATCTGGTTTCCTCGTGGAACGACCCCGACCCTGGCGTTCGCCCGAGCAGGCCCGGTCGATTCGCTTGTCGGGCGACCAAGGTTCGGTCATGTTTCCAGCCGCAACCGCGTGTCAGGGAGGGCCGCTGCATGACCATGGATTCTTCGACCCAGGTGCCGAGCTTCGACTGGAAGCACCTGTTCTTCTCGTTCGAGGGCCGCATCCGGCGCTCGCATTTCTGGATCGGCTGGCTGGTCTGCCTCGGAGCGGGTGTGGTCGCGGGCTGGCTGCCGCTGATCGGCGCCATCATCGGGATCCTGCTGATCTGGCCGAACCTCGCCATCACCGTGAAGCGCCTTCACGACATGGGACACACGGGCTGGCTGGCCGCGATTCCCTATGCCGTAGGCATCGTTGGCTCGATCATCGCCTTCAGCATGATGGGAGTCAGCGCCTTCATGAACGCCTCGGCCCTCGAGAACGAGGACCCCGCCGCCATCATGGCCCTGATGGGGCCGGCGTTCGGCCTCTTCGCGCTGATCTTCCTCGTGGGAATCGGCTTCCTGCTGTGGATCGGCCTGACCGACAGCCAGCGCGGCGAGAATCGCTTCGGCCCCAGCCCCAAGGCCCTCTGACCTACAGCCGGCGCGCGCCCAGTCTGACGGCGCGCGCCAGCATCTGGGCGATCTGGGCTTCGGAGCGCAGCAGCGCCGGCGCCCCGCCGTCCACGGTGACGTTCACCGTCACGCCTCCGCCTGTCGGCGTCTCCACCATTCCGGCGCTCGTCGGCCGGAACACTTCCGGGCCGCGCTCTCCGACCAGGTAGGCTCCGCCGGCGCTCACCGGCCCGCCTTCGGCCCGACTTCCGGCGAACACCGAGCCGACGGCCCGGGCGATCGCGTCGGAGAGGCCCCCTCGGCTCCCGGCGGCGGCGTTGACCACCGCCAGCACCGCCCGCGCCAGTTCCGCCAGCGACACCTCCCCGTCCGCGGCGGCCCGCGCCAGCGATCGCGCGAGGCCTTCCCCCGCCCGTCCAAACGCGGTCTCGATCGCCTCCGCCGCCCGCTCGGCCGGCTCCCTCAGCCCCTCCAGCGCTGCGGCGGCTTCCGCGGCCTGCTCCGGCATCCGGCCGAACGGCTCGCCCTGCATCCACTCAGTCATCCGGCCAGGCCTCCGCCAGTCGCTCCAGTTCGCGACGATCCATCGTCCCCGGCCCCTCTCCAGGCTCGACCAGCATCCGCCATTCCTTCAGCGACAACCGCCAGAAGGCCTCCGGGGGCAGCCCGACGAGGACCGCCCGGCGGAGCATCGCCGCCCAGGGCGTCTTCATCCCGCCGCCGCGGCGAACGCCCGGCCGACCGCGTCGGCGGCGGCCCGCGGGTCGATGGCCGCGGCGTCCAGGCGGTCCGCAAGCTCCAGCTCCCCGCCGCCGCGCAGCAGAGCCGCCAGCACCACGAGCAGATCCCGCGCCGACAGGATTCGCAGTCGGTCGGCCAGGGCCGCCACGCCCTCGACTCCCAGCGCGGTCTCGATCTCGGCCAGCGCGCCGAGCGTGAGGCAGATCCGCCGCGGCTCCCCCGCCAGATCGGCCGTGACCTCGCCCCGCACCCCGTTCATCCGATCGCCTCGAAGCTCACCTCTCCGGCGCTGGCCAGGCTGATGGCGAAGCTCGCCTCGCCTTCGTGCTCGCCGGCGTACTCCAGCGCCGCGACCAGGAACGGCCCCTCCAGTTGTCCGAAGTCCGGCACGATCAGCCGCCAACGTCGCGCCGACTGGTCGAAGAAGGCCTCCCGGATCAGCGCGTCCGACGCTGCGTCGCGGAAGATTCCCTGCCCGCTCACCGCCGCCGATTTCACGCCGGCGCCGGCCAGCAGTTCGCGCCACCGGCCGGCGCTGTCGCCGTCCGTCGCGTCCACCGTGCGCGCGTTCAGCGCGATGGTCCGCGCCCTCAGCCCCGCCACCGTGATGAACGCCCCCGGAGCGTCCTCGATCTTCAGCAGGATGTCCCTGCCCCGCTGCGCCGCCATGGTGATCTCCTCAGCTGTCCTCGGTGACGGCGCGCACCCGCAGCACCGCATGGATCCTGTGTCCGGCCGGGGACGGCCAGACGTCCGCGAAGCGGACGCCGACATCCACCGTCCGCACCCCGTCCGCTTCCAGAACGGCGTCGAACAGGCTCGTCCGAATGGCGGCGACGATGGCCTTCGCCTCCTCGCTTCCGCGGAAGCGCGACACGGCCCTCAGCGTCAGGGCGTGCTCCATCCCGCCGCCTTCCCCGGGCAGCGGCCGACTCTCGCTGCGGCCGATCACCAGGTGCGGATGACCAGGGTCGTCCGGCGCCGCGCCCCACAGCCGATCGGCCAGCAGGGCCGAGACCCCCGGATCGGCGCGCAGGTGCGCCAGCAGCGCCTTCTGCAGCGCGCGTTCATGCATCATCACGGCCGCTCCAGATTCAGGATCGCCCGGCCGCCCACCGTCTCGCCGGAGCGGATCCGCCAGTCGCCGCCCCCGAACCGCAGCACCCGCCCCGCCTGCAGACGCGCATCCGCGCGCGTCTCGCCGGTCAGGGTCTCCGTGACCTGCGTCCGGCCGGCCTCGGTTCGGTCCCTGCGCCGTCGCGGCCCCAGCCTCAGCCAGGCCCAGCCGAGCGGCTCATAGGACACGCTCCGGCCGCCGTAGGGCGTCTCCGCCTCCACCGCCTCCAGCAGTTCCGCCAGCGTCTTCACAGCCGCACCTGGCGATAGGGCGCGATCCAGGCCTCGACCGGCCGGATCGGCATCTCGCGCTCGCCGCGCTCGTAGGCCCGCAGCACCAGCATCAGCACCGCCAGTCGAAGCGGCGCCGGAGAGGCGCCGTCGAGGACCTGCCCCGTCTCAGCCGCCACCCGCGCCTGCGCCGCGTCGATCAGCGTCTGGATCAGCCCGTCCTCGGCGTCGTGCTCGACGCGCAGGAACAGCCTCGCCTCGGCGAGAGTCACCGGTGCGGTCATGGGAAGCACCTCGGTTGTCGAAAGGGTGTCGGAGCCGTCAAGCCGGCGGGCGCCGGGCGGCGGGTTTCCCCGCGCCGCCCTCGCCCGCCACCTGAGGCCTGTCGTCTGCCGGACCTCAGCTCGCGCTGAACTTCATCAGCTTGATCGCGTCGAAGTCCTGCACGCCGCCGCCGACACGGCGGGTCGTGTAGAACAGCACGTACGGCTTGGCGGAATACGGGTCCCTCAGCACCCGCACGCCCGCCCGGTCGACGATCAGATAGCCGCGGCGGAAGTCGCCGAAGGCGATCGCCGGCGCATCGGCCGCGATGTCCGGCATGGTCTCGATCTCGGTGACTGGATAGCCCAGCAGGCTCGCTGTCTCGCCCGCCCGCTGCGCCGGCTGCCAGATGTAGTTCCCGTCCGCGTCCTTGAACTTGCGCACCGTCGAGACCGTGCGCCGGTTCATGACGAAGCGCGCGTTCGGCCGGTACTGGGCCTTCGGCGCGTAGACCAGGTCGATCAACCGGTCGGTCGGCCCCTGCGTCGGGAAGGCCCCAGCCGAGCCTGAGGCGACGTAGCCGATCTCGCCCCAGTCCTGGTCCGCGTCGGCGACGATGTCGTAGTCGAGGAAGCCGCGCGGCTTGTTGAGCCCGTCGCCGTTGACGAAGGCCTCGGTCTCCTGCGCCGCGAAGGCGTCCTCCACCTCGCCGGCCAGCCATTCGTCCAGGTCGACGAGGGCGTCGTCCAGCAGCGTCTGCGTCGCCGCCGGGCAGGCGTAGAGATCGGCCGCCGGAAACTCCAGCAGCGCCAGCGTCGCCGGATCCGTCTCCGGCCGCGCCGCCGTCTCGGCGACCCAGCCGGAGCCCACGCCCGCGATCGACACGGGCTTGCGGAACACGCCCGCCGCCACCGTCCGCACCGTCGAGATCTCGCGCATCGGCGATCCGGCCATCAGCCGCCGCTCGATGGCGCGCTCGGTCTGCTCGGGCACGACGTAGCCGCCCGAGTTCGGCGCCGTCGACAGACCCGCCTTCACCTCCAACCCGATCCCCGCCCTCAGATACCCGTCGAACGCCGCCTTGGTCTCCGCCCCGGCAGGGGCAGGGCAGGCGCCCGAGGCGGGGGCCGAGCTCTCGCCGATCGCCGGTCGCCGCGCCTCGCTGGCGACCCGGTCCAGCCGCGCCTGCGCGGCGGCCACCGCCTGGTCGATCCGCGCCACCTTCTCCTCCAGCAGGGAGTCGGCCGACGCCTTGCGCTCGATATCGGCCAGCCGCGCGTCGTTGGCGCCTTTGAACGCCTCGAACGCCGCCATCATCTCGTGCAGGGCGGCGCGCGCCTCCGGCGTGGCCGGAGCCTGTTTGGTCTCTTTCATGATGTCTCCGCTTCTCAGGAACCGCTGGTTGCGGCTAGGGTCGGGCGTGACCTCCACGGCCCGAAAGTCTTTCGCTCAACCCGGGCAGCTCCCGTGAGCCGCTACAGCCGGCTTGAGCGAGCCATCATGGACGCCCTCGCCCACGACTTGCGCAGCGAGGTCCCGGACCTCGCCGGGCAGTTCGAAGAGAGCCGCCCCAGCGTTCGTCGCAACACCGGCTTCGGCCTGTTCACCGAGATGATCGTCGACCGGAGCCGGCCCGTCCCGGCGTCCGGTCCGACCGGCGATCTCGGCAGCGTGCACGCCATGGTGGGCGATCTGGCCGATCCGATCGCCTTTCGGGTTCGGGTGCGCCAGGGCGTCCTGCTCGGTCTGATCGGCGACAGCTACGGTCAGGACACGCGGGCCATCGATTTCGCTTCGGTCCCCTTCGACCAGGTCTTCACCATCGACGACCAGGGGCGCTCCGTGCCGTTCGAGCCGCGCCCGGTCGAGATGCGCGCCCTCCATGCCCTTCAGCGGCACGAGGACCCTTTCGCCGAGCCGGAGGCTCCGCCCCCGCCTCCGCGGCTCCTCAATGTCGGGCCTCTCCAGAAACTGCAGGAGCCTGCGGCTTCCGCCCTCGTCGACAATCGCCCCCGACGCGGCGCAGGCCCGGCCGCCGGGGAAACAGCCGCAGCTTCTCCCCCTCTGGCCGAAGACGAGAAGACAGCGCTCCGCGTCGGCGTCTGGTTCGGCCTGTTCGTGCTTGCATCGGTCCTGGTTCTGATCTTCGAGGCTCCGATCCCCGCCGCCTTCGCCGCAGCCTTCGTCGCCGGCCGGTTCCTCCAGACCGACCGCGGCCTCGACCTTCTCAGGCGAACGATGGCCTCGCTTCAGCAGGCGGCGCGGGAACGACAGGCCTGAACCTGGCGCCCGGCGCCATCGGGAAGGTCACCAGCGACACTTCCCAAAGCTCCACCTCGACCAGCACCCGCAGCGCCCCGGCGCGGCGCGCCCGCACCGCCCGGAAGCCGATCGACAGGCCGTCCATCGCCCCGGCCCGCGCCAGGGCGCCCGCGAACCGCGCCTCGGCCGACCAGTCCAGAATGCGGCCCCGGACAAGCAGCCCCTGCTCGTCCTCCATGATCTCGTCCCACACGCCGACGATGGCCCGCCCCTCGTGCTGGTGCAGCATCCGCACCCCGGCGGCCCCGGATTTTGCGAGGCTGGCGGCGAAGGCCCCCCGGACCAGAACGTCGCGGTTCAGATCCGCGACGCCCCACAAAGAGGCGTAGCCCGAGATCGGCAGACCTTCGGCGGACGCGGTCACGACTGCGCCTCCAGCCGCCGTTCGATCCGCGCCACGCTGGCCCGCACCGCCTCGCCCTGCGCCTCCAGCCGCGCCAGCCGCTCCACCACCAGGCGCTGCTCGCCGACCCGCTCCTCCAGCGCCGCGATCCGTGCTGCGGCGCCGCCGGCCCACACCAGCCCGCCCAGCGTCTGGGCCGCCAGCACGGCGATCAGGGCGGCCGGTATTCCCAGGCGCTCCATCTCAGCCCCCCACCCCGGCCATGCGGCGGCGCTCCTCGTCGGTCAGGAAGGCGGCGGCGTTCAGCCGCGCCCACAGCGCCTCCCGCTCGGGCTGCAGCGCCGGCACGGCGTCGAGGTCCGCCTCGATCCGCACATTGGCGAACCGCCCGCCGAGCCATCCGGTCAACGCGGCCGCCGCCTTGCGCACCAGCGGCGCGACCGTGCCTCGCCAGAAGGCGGCGTTGGCCTCCCGATAGTTGGCGTAGGTGGCGTCCCCGGGAATTCCCAGCAGCTGCGGCGGCACCCCGAAGGCGAGGGCGATCTCCCGCGCCGCGGCGTGCTTGCCGGCGACGAAATCCATGTCGGCCGGGGTCCAGCTCATCGGCTTCCAGTCCAGCCCGCCCTCCAGGATCAGCGGCCGCCCGGCGTTCCTCGCCCCGGCGTGCAGCTCGTCGATCTGGCCGCGCAGCGTCTCGAATTGCTCGGCCGTCAGCCCCTCGCCGTCACGTCCGCCATAGACCAGCGCCCCGCTGGGTCGCGCCGCATTGTCCAGCAGCGCCTTGTTCCAGGCGCCGGAGGCGTTGTGCACGTCGATGGCGAAGGCGGCCGCCTCCAGCGGCGAGAAGCCGTAGTGGTCGTCGGTCGGATGAAACAGCTTGAGGTGCAGCACCGGCAGCCAGCCGTCCGCCGCCCGCCCCAGACGCACCGACCGGCTCTCGACCGAGTACTCGTATCCGTCGGGCCAGCCGCCACGGCCGGGGATCACCTTCATCCGGTCGGGCCTCAGGGACCACAGTTCCTCCGGCTCGCCCTCCCCGACCGCTTCGACGTAGGCGTTCCCGGCGGTCTGAAGGGCGCCGTACAGTCCCTCCAGGAATTCGACGCCGGACTGCTCCGGATTCGGCCGCCCCAGCAACCGCGCCAGCGGATGGTCGTCCGTCCGGGCTCCGTCGGCGAAGACCGCCAGGGGCGTGGCCGCGGCGGCCTCGGCGATCATCCTGACGCAGCGGTAGACGACGGCGTTCTTCCCGAATCCCTCGGTGGCGAGGCTCGCGTAGTCCCGCGGCGTCCAGCGCGGCCGCCCCCCGGCCGAGATGGCGATCAGCGGGCCGGCGCGGCTGTCCTTGATCTCGGGCGCGGCGATGCGCCGCCGGCCGAAGGGCCGTCGCCAGTCCAGCATGGATTGCCTCCGTGTTCCCCGGCGGGCCGTTTCCCCGACCCCACGAACCCTTCTCCGGGTCATGGCTGAAGTATGGGGCGCCAGCGTCCAACGGCGGGCATTCTCGAATTGTTTTTCGCAATCCCCTGCTTTTCCAGCAGGTCTTTTCGGAAGCCGGGCTTACAGTTCGTCCTCGACGCCCCGTTCGGCCTTCCACTCCGGGGCCTCGAAGTCGAGCGCGTCCTCGGGCTCCTTCAGCGCCGTCTCCGACACCGTCTGCCCCCGCACCGACACGCCGGCCTCGTGCACCGTCTCCGCACTGCCGGACACCAGCGGATGCCAGCTCGCCAGCGGCCGACCCTCGTGGATGCGGCGGTAGGCGCAGGACTTCGGCATCCACTCCAGCGCCTCGATGTTCCACGGAGTCAGCTTGATGCAGTCCGGCACATGCTCGCGGCGGTTCGCATAATCCGAGCAGGTGCAGCGCACCGGGTCGAACAGCTTGCAGTGCACCCGGGTCGGGATCACCTCGCCGGTGTCCTCGTCCTCGAACCGCACCAGGCAGCACAGCCCGCACCCGTCGCACAGGCTCTCCCACTCCGCGCGGGTCATCTGGTCCAGCCGCTTGGTTTCCCAGAAGGGCTTGGAGGCCGGGTCTGTACGCTCTACATCCACGCGCTCCCCCATACGCCTCCTCCCGCCCGAAAGCACCATGGCCGCGCGCCCGCCTCTCGTCGCCCTCAAGGACATCCGCCTGCAGGACGGACCGCGCCCCCTGTTCGAAGGCGTGGACATGGCCATCGAGCCGCGCACCCGCGCCGCCCTCGTCGGCCGCAACGGGGCCGGCAAGTCCACCCTGATGAAGCTGGTCATGGGGCGGATCGAGCCCGACGCCGGTGAGCGTTCGGTGCAGAGCGGAACCCGCTTCGCCTGGGTCCCGCAGGAGCCGGAGATCACCGGCGAGACCCTGCTCGACTACGCCGCCTCCGGTCCCGCCGAGCGCTGGACGGCCGAAGCCTGGCTGGCTGCCTTCGGCCTCGACCCCGCCAAACCGGCCGTGAACCTCTCGGGCGGCGAGATCCGCCGCGCCGCCCTGGCGAAGGCGTTCGCGGAGGAGCCCGACCTGCTCCTCCTCGACGAGCCCACCAACCACCTCGACATCCTCGCCATCGAGCGGCTGGAAGAGGAACTGCTCTCCGCCCGCTTCGCCGTTCTGGTGGTCAGCCACGACCGCGCCTTCCTGAACCGCGTCACCCAGTCGGTCCACTGGCTGGAGGGCCGGCGCGTCCGCACCCTCAACAAGGGCTTCGCGGCGTTCGACGAATGGGCCGGAAAGGTCATGGAGGAGGAGGCCGAGTCCCTGCGCCGGCTCAGCAAGGCCATCGAGCGCGAGACCGAGACCTTCTACAGCTCGATCACCGCCCGTCGCAGCCGCAACGAGGGGCGCGCCGCCCGCCTGCAGGCGATGCGCGCCGAGCGCGCCGAGCGGGTCCGCGACCAGACCCGCGAGCTCACCCTCGCCGTCGACTCCGGCGCGACCACCGGCAAGCTTGTCGCCGAGCTGAAGGGCGTGACCAAGAGCTTCGGCGATCGCACCGTCCTCAAGCCCTTCACCACCCGCGTGATGCGCGGCGACCGCCTCGCCATCGTCGGCCCCAACGGCGCCGGCAAGACCACCCTGGTGAAGATACTGCTCGGGGAGCTGGCTCCGGACGCCGGCACGGTGCGCCTCGGCGCCAACCTCGATCCGGTCTACCTCGACCAGTCCCGCGCCGGTCTGAAGTCCGACATGACGCTGTGGGACGCCCTCACTCCGGGCGGTGGCGACTCCATCATGGTCCGCGGCCGGTCGATGCACGTGGCCGCCTACGCCAGGGACTTCCTGTTCCAGGAGGCCCAGCTCCGCCAGCCGATCTCCACCCTGTCAGGCGGCGAGCGGAACCGTCTGCTGCTGGCCCGCGCCCTGGCGAAGCCCGCCAACATGCTGGTTCTCGACGAGCCCACCAACGACCTCGACATGGACACGCTCGACAAGCTCGAGGAACTGCTCGAGGGCTACGACGGCACGCTCATCCTCGTCAGTCACGACCGCGACTTCGTCGACCGCCTCGCCACCTCGACCATCGCCCTGAACGGCCGCGGCGACATCGTCGAGACCCCCGGCGGCTGGACCGACTTCGTCCGCCAGAACCCGGGGTTCCTTTCTCCCTCCCCCCAGGCGGAGAAGGCGCCGGGGCCGAGGGCGAAACCGGGCGGGGGCGACGTCCCCAGCGCATCCAGGAAGCCCGCCGCCAAGCTTTCGTACAAGGACGCCCGTCGGCTGGAGGAGGTCGAACGTCTCATGGAGACCCTGCCGACGGAGATCGCGCGTCAGGAGGCGATCCTCGCCGACCCCGACCTCTACACGCGCGACCCCGCCGCCTTCGACCGCGCCATGAAGGCCGCGGGCAAGGCCCGGGCCGACCTCGAGGCCGCGGAGGTCGACTGGCTGGAGCTCGAGGAGAAGAAGGCCGCCCTCGGTGCGTGAGCCGGCACGGTCGCCGGGCGCGCCCCGCGAAATCAGGGGGCGCTGATGGCCGTCGAGACGCGCACCCTTCAATTGACGCAAGCCCAACGGCGCGCGTCCGAGCGCGTCAACAGCCTTCTCGCCGCCATGCCCCGGCTGAGCATGGACGGGCTGAGTCTCGCCTGGGGCCAACGTCTCAACCGGCCCGTCAGCGCAGCGTTTGGCAGGTTCAGCGAGTACGCCCTGCACAGAAGCGGGGCGGTTGTCGCGGAGACGGTGATCCGTACGGCGTCGGGCGCCCTGCGGCTGCGGCGGCTGATCCCGCCGGGGGCCCCGAGAGCCCTCGTCCTCGATTTCCACGGCGGCGGCTGGGTCGTGGGCAGCGCGGCGCTCAACGACCGCGTCAACAGGCATCTCCTCGCGGCCGGCTACGCTGTCGCGTCCGTCGACTACAGGCTGCTGGATGAGTCCGGAACGACCCGCCTGGCCGACGCGGTTGCGGACTGTGAGGCCGCCATTCGGTGGGCTCTCGAGGTCACGGCCTCGCCGCTGTTCATCGTCGGCGAGTCTGCCGGGGCCCACTTGGCTTGCCTCGGGCTTCTCGCCTTGTCCGCGGGCGAGCGCGCGGGTGTCGCCGGCTGCGTGTTCGTGCAGGGCGTGTTCGATCTCGCGGGGACGCCGTCCGTCCGTCAGGCGGGACCCGACGCCCTGCTCTTCGACGGGCCCAATCTCGTGCGGGACCTCGCCCGCGTCACGCCGGAACTGGACGAGGCCGGTCGGCGGAGCGCCGACGTGAGCCCCCTTTACGCCGATCTCGCCGAGGTTCCGCCGGCCCTCTTCATTGTCGGCGAATGCGATCCGCTCAGGGACGACGGGCGGATGATGTCCGAAGCATGGGGCGGATCGTCCACCCTCATCGAGGTGCCCACCGCCCCCCACGGTTTCCAGCACCTCGGGGCTCCGACGGCGGCCCTGGCCCAGGCCGAGATCCGGGCGTGGCTGGAGGACCGCCTCCAGGCGCGCCTTTCTGTGGACGAAATGACTCGCTGATTTCCTTCCGGAAATCCCGTCAATCCACAGTTATGCACAGGGTTATGCACCGATCTCGTCGGGCTTTCCAACAGCCGGCGGGATTCGGGCGCTTGCCTCATAGCGGGTTTCGTCGGAACGTCAACGGGCCGAGGGACACGGCGGCGCGGAAAACCGGGGAGACCCGGGGCTCAAGGCGAACCGGCCCGGCTCTCTGACCCGAAGCGACCGGGGGGTTTTCGGACCTTAACGAGCGGGGGCAGGATCAAGGCCCGACGGGATTTCGAAGGCTTCGGCCGGAGAACGCCCCTGAAGGAACCGGATCGGGATCGAAGGACGGCGCAGGGCTTCGACCTTGCGGAACGCCGGAGACCAGGAGCGCGACAGGATACAGCCGACCGTCACCGGGGTTCGCCCTGCTGACGCCGAGGCCAGGGTCCGAACCTCAATGGCCAAGTCCAACCCGGACTTGGCGAGGGGACGAGGAAATCCGGCTTGCCGGTGCTCTTCGTCCCCTCGCTCAATTCCGGCCGTCGTCACGGCCGCCTCGCGCCGGGCCGGCCCCCGCCGCCCTTTCCTTCCCTCGACCACGGCCGTAAACCAAGGCCATGGACCGTCGCGGGAATCGCCTCTCAAAGCCGGATCGCCGCGCCGTCCTGGCCGGAGCCGGAGCCATGGCGGCGACGGCGGGCCTCACCGCCTGCAACCAGTCCCAGGTCGAACCCGACGCAGACGGCCGCATCCGCCTGCGCTTCGCCACCGACTGGCGGGCCCAGGCCGAGCACGGCGGCTTCTACCAGGCGCTGGCCTCGGGCGCCTACGAGCGACGCGGGCTCAACGTCCAGATCATCCAGGGCGGCCCGGGCGTGAACGTGCCCCAGCTGCTGGCCTCGAACGCGGTCGAGCTGGGCATGGGCTCGAACAGCTTCATCACCATGAACCTCGTGGCCGAGGGCGCTCCGGTGAAGGCCGTCGCCGCCTTCTTCCAGAAGGACCCGCAGGTCCTGATCGCGCATCCTGACCCTGCCCTCCAGTCCATCGCCGATCTGGAAGGCCGCCCCTTCCTGCTGGCGGACGCCTCGATCAACGCCTTCTGGGTGTGGCTCAAGGCGAAATACGGCTTCACCGACGACCAGGTCCGGAAATACACCTTCAATCCCGCCCCCTTCCTCGCCGATCCCCGGGCGGTCCAGCAGGGCTATCTGACCTCCGAGCCCTACACGATCCGCAAGATCGCCGGCTTCGAGCCCAAGGTCTTCCTTCTCGCTGACGAAGGCTACCCCAGCTACGCCACCATGGTGCTCGCGCCCAATGCTTTCGCCCGGGACAACGCCGCGGCGCTGCGCAGCTTCATCGCGGCATCGGCTGAGGGATGGCGCGACTACATCCAGGGCGACGGCAAGGCCGCCGACGCCCTCATCCGCCAGGCCAACCCGGACATGACCCAGGACGTGCTCGACCAGGCGCGCGAGAAACTGAAGGCGCACGGCATCGTCGACGGCGGTGACGCGGCTCTCTACGGGCTCGGAGCCATGACCGAGGAGCGGTGGGAGTCCTTCTTCACGGTGACGTCCGAGGCCGGCGTCTACCCCCCGAACCTCGACTGGCGGCAGGCCTTCACCACCCAGTACCTCCCCGGGCGTGGCCGTGGCTGAGGCCGCCGCGGCGCTGCGAGGCGCCGTTGTGCGATACCCTGGCCGGGCCCCGCTCGGTCCTGTCGACCTGGTCGTCGAGCCGGGCGAGATTCTCGCCGTCATCGGGCCGTCGGGGGCCGGCAAGTCCACCGCCCTCCGCCTGCTCGCCGGACTTGAGCGCCCCGCCCAGGGCGCCGCGGCCGTCGCCGATCCTCGCCACCTCGCCTTCGTCTTCCAGGCGCCGACCCTCATGCCGTGGGCCGACGCCCTGGCCAACGTCGCCCTTCCCCTCGAACTTGCGGGCGTCGATCGGGGCGAGGCGCGGCGGCGCGCGCTCGCCGCCCTCGTCGCCGTGGGCCTCGGCGACCGCCCGGACGCCCGGCCGCGCCAGCTTTCCGGCGGCATGGCCATGCGGGTGTCGCTCGCCCGCGCCCTGGTGACGGAGCCCCGCCTGCTGCTGCTGGACGAGCCGTTCGCCGCCCTCGACAGCGTCACGCGCCGCCGGCTCATCGAGGATCTGCACCGCCTCTGGGCCGCCCGCGCGCCGCGGCCGGCGATCGTCTTCGTCACTCACGATGTCGAGGAAGCCGTCTACCTGGCCGGACGCTCCGTCGTGCTGGATGCCGCTACGGGGCGGGTGGCCTCGGAGCACCAGCACCCGGGCTCCCTGCCGCGCCCGCCCGGTTGGCGGGCGGAGCCTGCGTTTCGCACAGCGGTCGAACGGCTCGCCGACGCCCTGGCCGACGCCATGCCCGGCTCCGGAGTCGACGCGTGAGCCGCTTGCTTCCGCCGCTGTTGCTGAGCCTGCTGCTGCTGGCGGTCTGGGAAATCGCCTGCCGCAGCCTTCAGGTGCCGGCCTACTTCCTCCCCCCGCCCAGCGCCGTTGCCGTATCGCTCGTGGAGCGCGCCCCGCTTCTGGCCGGCTCAGCCTTGCAGACCTTCCGCATGGCCCTGCAGGCGCTCCTCGCCGCCACCCTGATCGGCGGCGGTCTGGCCCTCGCCGTTTCCATGAACCGGCCGGCCGAACGCGCCGTCCGACCCTTGGCGGTGGCGCTTCAGGTGACGCCGGTGGTGGCGATCGCGCCCCTGGTCGTGATCTGGAGCGGACTCGACCACCCGGACAGGGCCGTCGTCGCCCTCGCGGCTGCGGTGGCCTTCTTCCCGATCTTCTCGGGCGTCCTCACAGGCCTGAAATCCGCCGAACCGGATCTGGAGCGGCTGTTCGACCTCTATGGCGCCTCGCCCCTGCAGCGTCTGGTGCGCCTGCGCGCGCCGGCGGCGCTGCCTTTCGCGCTGGAAGGCCTGCGCGTCGCCGCCGGTCTGGCCGTCATCGGCGCCGTCGTCGCGGAATTCGTCTCCGGATCGGGCGCGACCCAGGGCCTGGCCTGGCGCCTGCTTGAGGCCGGCAACCGTCTGCGCACGGCCGACATGCTGGCGGCGCTGGTCTGCCTCATGGCCATGGGCCTGGCCCTCAACGCCGGCGTCGCCCTGCTCGAGCGACGGTGCCGGGCGCTGCTCGCCTGATCCGACGCGTTAGCCGGGAGTTAAGGCCGGGAGCGCTAGCGTCTCGTCTCCAGAACCCTGCGTCCGGAGCCCGCCTTGCGCCGCGTTACCCGCCTGACTTCCGGCCTCGCGACCGCCGCCCTCGCGTGCGTGCTCGGGCTCGCCGGAACCGCGTCGGCCCAGGACGCTGCGGGCACGGCCCGCGGCCTCCGCTACCTGTCCTGGCCCGGGCGCGCCGCGAGCGCGCCGCCGACCGAGGCTCCCGCCGTGGACGCGCCCCGGAGCGAGCTGCGACGGCCGAACCGCGTCATTCCGCACGGCGGCGCCGCCCGGGTGCGCAGCCCCGCCCTGACACCCGCCCCCGTTCCGGCCCGCCGGACCCTGACCCCGGCGAACGCCTGGCTGCGCCCGTCGCCCGCGGCGCCCGAAGCCGCCTCGCCCTCCCCCGCCGCACCTCCCGCCTCGCCCCCTCCGCCGCGACCTTCCGTCCCCGAGTACCTGCCTGACCGGGGCGGCCAGCCGGCGCCCTCGGCAGTGGCGTATCCAGCCGCCCCGACGCCGCAGCCGGCTGAGCCGGCGACGGTCGAAGATCCCATGGCGCCGCGACGCGACGCTCCGATCTTCCGCCTCGCGCCCCGGGACCCGGCGCCCGCCCCGGCGACGGAGCCGTCGCACGGTCGAGCCGAGAGCGAAACGCCGCCGCCGTCGCGCACGGTCGCCGCCGTCGCCGCCAACCCGGCCGACCGCCCGCAGCCGCAGGGCGCCCGCTACTACTCGGTGCACCGCCAGAACGGGCGGGAACCCGACGCCGTGGCCCTGCCGGAGCCGAGCTACATCGACGCCCTGGCGATCACCATGACCGAATCGCCGACCACGCCGGATCTCGCGGAGCCCGATCCGGGGCCGACGCTGATCCGCGACGCCGGCGGCAGCGTGCGCGTCCAGCCGGCCGCTCCGGAGGGGGACTACCGGTGACCGACGCTACCATGTCCCGCCTGCCGGACCTGATAGCGCTCGCCGAGGAGAACTCGAGCGAGAAGCGTCGCGCCTTGCTGCGCGAACTCACCGACCACTTCTTCGGCTCGGCGACCACCCGCACCGAAACCGAGGATGGGCTGTACGGCGCCGTTCTCGCCAGACTCGCCGACGACATGGAGACGGCGGTCCGGACTGAACTGGCCGCCCGTTTCGCCGACGCGCCCGACGCGCCGCACACCTTGATCCGCCGCCTGGCCAACGACGAGGCGTCCGTCGCCGCCCCGGTGCTTTCGAACTCCCCCGTCCTTACCGACGAGGATCTGCTCGGCGTCGTGCGTCAGCACGGCCAGGACCACCTCCGCGCCGTCTCCACCCGCGCCTCGGTGTCCGAGGCGGTCTCCGACGTCATCGTCGAGCGGGGCGACGACGAAACGCTTGGAACGCTGCTCCGCAACGACGGCGCCCGCCTCTCTCGCAAGGCTTCCGAAACGGCCGTGGAGCGCGCCCGCTCGAATCCCGCGCTGCACGAGGCCACCGTGTCCCGCGCCAGCCTGCCGCCGGACCTGCTCAACGACATGTATTTTGTGGTCGAGGCGCGGCTGCGCACCCGCATCCTTGAGCAGAACGCCCGCCTGGATCCCGCCCTGCTCGAGTCCGCCCTCGCCGCCGGCCGCGCTCGCGTGGCCAGCGACGACGGGACCCTGCCGGCCGACTATTCGGAATGCCTGGCCTATGTCGAGGAGCTCCGCGCCGCAGGTCAGCTCACCCCCCAGATGCTCGCGCGCTTCCTCCGTTCGGGCGGGCGCACCTCCTTCCTGATCGCTCTGGCCCAGCTCTCCGACATCGACTTCCACACGGCGCGGCAGATCGTCGAGCGTCGCGAGCTCGACGCCCTCGCCGTCGTCTGCAAGGCCGCCGATCTCGATCGCGCCCTGTTCCTCACCTATGCCGTTGTGCTGCTGAACGACGACGGCGACGCCATGGCCAAGGCGCACGCCTACGCCCGCATGTACGCCGACCTGTCGCGGGAGGCGGCCCTGCGCACGCTCCGCTTCTGGCGCATGCGCCGCGGCGCACAGGCGGCGGCCTGACCGCAATTGGAGACGCCCGCCGGAGGGATCCGACGGGCGTTTCGGGATCGGACGTGCGGCCGACTACTTCTTGGCGCGGGTGCGGGCCGGTTTCCGGCCGCCCTGTCCCAGACCCATCTGCTTGGCCAGCTCGGACCGCGCCTTGGCGTAGTTCGGAGCGACCATCGGATAGTCCTTCGGCAGCCCCCACTTGGCGCGGTATTCCTCGGGGCTCATGTTGTACTTGGTGCGCAGGTGCCGCTTCAGCGACTTGAACTTGCGGCCGTCCTCCAGGCAGATCAGGTAGTCCGGAGTGATCGACTTGCGGATCGGCACGGCCGGCTCCCGCGGTTCCGGCTCGGGCTCGGCGGCGCCGGTGGAGACCTGTGACAGGGCCGCATGGATGCTCGAGATCAGGCCCGGCACTTCCGAAGCCTGCACGTTGTTGTTGCCGACGTAGGCCGAGACGATGTCTGCGGTCATCTCGAGCAGCTGCGAATTCTCTTCCATTGATGTCCCACCTGGTTAATGCCCCGGATCGACTGATGAGCCCCGAGCCGCCGGTGGTGCTTTGAATAAAGATGTTCCGATTCGAAAGCAATGCGACCGGTGAGCGCCCCGCCGCGAGATCAGCGGACCTGGAGATCCTGACCCCGGATCAGCGCCCGAAGTTTTCCGCCAGCGCCAGCATCGCCGCGCGTTCGGGCGCCGAATAGTCGTCGAGCGCTTCTTCCTCACCGTCACGGATCGCCTGCAATAGTGCCGGGCTCAGAGCCGACGACAACGACCAGTTCCAGTAGCGCAGCACCGTCTGGGCACGGTCCACGGCAAGCATCTCATAAGTTATCTGCACGCGCTCCCAGGTTGAATCTGGCGAGCCATCCGCGTTCGTCTCGGGGCGGCGCATCGAGCGCCACAGCGCGTGCAGATCGTTTCGCCCGAGCCCCGTCGCCTTGCACAGGATCGCCAGGGGTTCACCCCCCGGATCGCCCAGAATCTTGGCCCCTGTGATCGGCTTCACACCGGACAGATAGGCGATCTCGCTGGCGATCTCGCGCGTCAGGCCGCCTTGTCCGGCGACCGCCACGGCCTGCTCCAGGCCTCCGTACGGGCTCTTCTCGATCGCGGCCCGGTTGCGCTGGCGGCGCTCGATGAACTGCAGCGCCTTGCGCGAAACCGGGTCCTGCCAGTTCTCGGCGGCGGCCATGGCGAACACGTCCTCCGCCACCTCCTGCATCACCTCCCGGGATACGGCGAAGCGCTGAAGGATCGTCCTCCGGTCCTCCGGTCCGCACCACCAGAACATCACATAGGCCCCCGACGGCCTGAGCTCCGGCCGCTTCAGCAGATGCGGACACAGGCCTCTTTCGGTCCGACTCAGGCTGACGACCCCCTCGATCGCCACCTGCCCGAGGCGCGCGGTGCTGTTACGAAGCACCGCCTCGATGACGGGGGTTTCGCCGAAACTCATCAGCGTCTCGGTCAGCACCTCCGAGAGGCCTCGCCGGCTCGCCATCAGGAATCGATGGTCCATGGTGGTGTCGCGGGCGCAGGCGATGAGGTCGGCGTCCGACAACGAGGCGCACTGCTCGATCAGCAGGCCGGCGATGGACGGCTCGTCCCGCAGCAGCATCCGCGCCAGGGCGTTGGGAAGCTCGGCCAGCGGGGCCAGCCGCGCCGCCACCCGCCTGCGATCCTCGGCCGAGGCCAGCCGAAGCATCTCGACGAGCAGGTCGCCGGTCACCGAGCGTTCGAAGGCGTTGATCCGGCTCGCCGGAAGCGACACCACGTCCGCCAGCCGCTTGAGCAGCGCGTGCCGCGCGCGGAAGCCCGCGGCGGGCGCATCCTCCTCGGGCGTGGCGGCGGGCGGGGGCATGGCCCGACACGCTAAGGCGAATGCGGTTAACCGGGCGTGACGGCCGCCCTACAGACCCTCGAACAGGGCGGTCGACAGGTACCGCTCCGCGAAGCTCGGAACGATGACGACGATCGTCTTGCCGGCGTTCTCGTCCAGCCCCGCCTGGCGGAACGCGGCGGACAGGGCCGCGCCGGAAGAAATTCCCACAGGCATCCCTTCGACCCGGGCGACGTGGCGCGCCATGTCGAAGGCCTCCTCGTTCGAGACCTGCTCGACTCCGTCGATCACCGCCCGGTCCACATTGGCCGGAACGAAGCCGGCGCCGATGCCCTGGATCTTGTGGGGCCCAGGCTCGCCGCCTGACAGGACCGGGCTCGCGGTGGGCTCGACGGCGATCATGCGAACCGAGGGCTTTCGCGCCTTCAGCACCTGGCCGACGCCGGTGATGGTGCCGCCGGTTCCGACGCCCGAGACCACGATGTCCACCTCTCCGGCGGTGTCCGCCCAGATCTCCTCCGCCGTGGTCGCCCGGTGAATGGCGGGGTTGGCGGGGTTCTCGAACTGCGAGGGCATCACCGCTCCCGGCGTCTTCTCGAGCAGTTCGTGCGCGGTGGCGATCGCTCCCTTCATGCCCTTCTCGGCCGGCGTCAGCACCAGCTCGGCGCCCAGCAGGGCCAGCATCTTGCGCCGCTCCATCGACATGCTTTCGGGCATCACCAGGATCAGACGGTAGCCCTTGGCCGCCGCCACGAAGGCCAGCGCGATCCCTGTGTTGCCGCTGGTCGGCTCCACCAGCACGCCGCCGGCGCCGAGCCGACCGGTCTGCTCCAGCGCCTCTATCATCGCCACGCCGATGCGATCCTTCACCGAAGCCAGCGGATTGAAGAACTCCAGCTTCGCCAGCACCCGCGCCTTCGGCTTCAGCTCCGCCGACAGCCGCGGCAGCCCCACCAAGGGCGTATCGCCGATGGTGTCGATGATTGATTCGTACACCTTGCCGCGGCCGGCTTTCGTGTGGCGGGCTGGATCGTACGCGGCGTCGGTCATGGCAGGTTCTCCGCTCGTCGGATTTGGATGCGGGCCGGTTGTCGCTCGCGACAGGCGCATCGATGGCGTCGATCTAGGCGCCCGCCCCGGCCGAGGCAACGCCGTCAGGCGCGCCGGCGGCCCCGGAACGGCCGTTCAGACCAGCCGCTCTGATTGTTCCATGAAAGCTCACGTTGTATCTGCGAACCTGAAGTCTTCCGGGGGGAATGGGTATGGTGGCGTTGTTTCGGACCGCGCGAGCGGCGGCGATCGGGCTTGCCTTGATCGCAGCAGGCTTCGCGCAGGAGGCCCGCGCCGGGGACCAGGTCCTCCGCGGGCCGGCGCCCGGATGGGTCGCCTCCTCTCGGGAAGGCGCGGCGGCCGCGCCCGCCGCCGCCGGCGAAGGTGTGCAGATTCTGCTCTTCGATGCGCAGTATCGCGTCGGGATCGGGGAGCAGGCCTCCTATGTCAGGACGCGCAGCGCAGCCCTGACGCCCCAGGGGCTGATTGCGATCGGCAACGTTGGGCTGGTGTGGAGCCCTGACAGCCAGGACGTCACGGTCCATCATCTCAAGCTCGTACGGGACGGCGAGGAGATCGACGTTCTGGCCTCCCAGGAGTTCGACATTCTCCGGCGGGAGCAGAACCTCGAGACGGCCACCCTGGACGGCAGGCTGACGGCCGTGCTCCAGCCCTCGGGCCTGCGCATCGGCGACGTGCTCGACTTCGCCTACACCGTCACCTCGCGCGATCCGGTAACCGGGGATCGGCCTGCCCAGTCCATCGATCTCAACTTCCCGATCCCGGTCGCGCATCAGCGCATTCGTGCTTCCTGGCCGAGCGAGCGGACGGTCTCGGTCCGCGCGGCCGACGACTGGACGCCTCTCCCGGTCCGCCGGGCCGACGGCTGGTCCAGCATCGAGGTGGTGCGCGAACATGCCGAGCCGGTTCTGGTCCCCGAGGACGTCCCCCTTCGCCTCGCCGCGGTCAATCTGATCGAGTTCAGCAGCTTCCGGGACTGGGCCGAGGTGGCGGCAGTGCTCAAGCCCCTCTACGACAGCGCCCGCCGCCTCGAACCGGGATCGCCGCTCCACGCCGAGATCGAACGGATCCGCAGCCTGTCGGACGACCCGTCGGTGCAGGCCGCCGCGGCCCTGCGCCTGGTGCAGGATCAGGTCCGCTACGTGGCCCTCCTGATGGGCGAGGGCGCCCTGACGCCGGCGACCGCCGACGACACCTGGCGTCGACGGTTCGGCGACTGCAAGGGCAAGACCGTCCTCCTGCTGGCCCTGCTCGACGGCCTGGGCATCGAGGCCGAGCCCGCTGCGGTCAGCCTCGCCGGAGGCGACGGCCTGGACCGGCGCCTGCCGTCCGTGGGAGCCTTCGACCACGTCCTGGTTCGCGCCGTGGTGGACGGTCGGGTTCACTGGCTGGACGGGACCCGTCTCGGGGACCGCCGGCTCGAGGACATAAGCGTGCCCCCGTTGCACTGGGCGCTGCCCCTGCTGGCGAGCGGCGCCGCATTGGAGGCGCTCGAAGTCGCACCGCTGGCGCGGCCGGCCTCTGAGACGATCATCGCCTTCGACGCGTCTGCCGGACAGCACGCGCCCGCCCGGGTCAGCGGGACCATGATCATGCGCAACGAGGCCGCCGCGCTGTTCTCGGGCCAGCTCGGGCTGCTGGCTCCCGCCCAGCGCGACCCCGGACTGCGGGAGATGTGGAGCGCCCTGATCAGCGAGGTCGATATCCGGGAAACCGGACTGACCTACGATGAAGACGCCAACGTTCTCACCCTGACCATGGAGGGCTCCGCCCCCCTGGACTGGAGCTCGAGCGGCCTGGTGCCGCCCGGGGCCACCTACTTCGAGCTGTCGGCGGCCGAGCGACCGGCGGGCCCCTTCCGCGACGCGCCCTACGCGATCGCCCACCCGGCGTTCAGCCGCCAGCTTGTCACCGTGCGCCTGCCCCACGGGGGCGAAGGCTACAGCGTTTCCGGCGGGCGGTTCGACCGCACCGAGCTTGGCCACCAGCTCAGCAGGACAGTGGAGATCGAGGACGACACCGTCACCATCGAGATACTCCAGCGGAGCCTCGTTGACGAAATCACCGCCGCCGAGGCGGCCGCTGCACGGACAGCGGCGGCCGGGCGGCCGACGGATCGTCCCCGCATCGTGCCGCCCTCGAACTACCGGCTGACGGAGGCCGATCAGGCCGCTTTCGCCGAGACCGAGCCGACAACCGGAGACGAGTGGCTCGACCGCGCCTTTGCGCTGTCCCGGGCGGGCGACCGTCAGGGGGCCGTGGACGCGGCCAGCAAGGCGGTCGAACTGGCCCCCGAGAGCAGCTCGGCATGGGCCAACCGCGGCGTCTACCGCTTCTGGACCGGCGACCGCGAAGGCGCCGCGTCGGATCTTGAGAAGGCGGTCGACCTGGACCCTTCGGAGCGGATCGCGATGAACGGTCACGCACTGATCGCGAACGCCGAGGGACGCTACGAGGACGCCGTCATCGAGCTGTCTCGGGCGCTGCGCCAGGCCCCCGAAGATGATTTCGCGCTTGGCCTGCGCGCGCGCGCCTATATCGCCATGGAGCAGTACGACCGCGCCTTGCGGGACCTCGAACACCTGATCGAGGCTCACCCCGGCGACAGGGAGGCGCCGGTCCTCCGGATCGTGGCCCTCGGCCTTGCGGGCCGCGAAACGGAGGCCGGAGCGGCGCTGGACGAACTCCTCGCTGCGCACCCGGACGACCCGGATTTGCTGCTCATGGCCGCCGAGTGGCAGCTCGCCTACGGCCGGGCCGAGGACGCCTTCAACCTCGCTGACCGGCTGATCTCCGCCACGCCGGACGCCAAGCCCGACCTGTTCCTGACCCGCGGCGAGGCCGCGATCAGGCTGGGCAGGCTGGATGTGGCGGCTGACGATTTCCGGCGCGTGCGCGAATCCCTCCGGGACGACGCATGGGCCCTGAACAACCTTTGCTGGCGGGCGGCGGTCGCCGGGGTGATGCTGGAGCAGGCGCTGCACGACTGCGACGCGGCCCTCGCGCTGGAGCCGGGCTCCCCGTCGATCCTCGACAGCAAGGGAAGGGTTCTGCTGCAGATGGGCGATGCGGCCGGGGCCCTCGAGCTCTACGAGGCCGCGCTCGCCCGCGCGCCGGCGCTGCCCGCTTCGCTGTACGGGCGCGGCCTCGCCCGGCTCGCCCTCGGCGACACGGAAGCCGGCGAGGCGGACAAGGCGGCGGCGCTCGAACTCTTCGCCAACGCGGCCGAAGACTTCGAGAACTACTCACCGCCGGGAGCTGAGGTGCAGCCCTGACATTCACCCCCGGTTAACCATGTCGGCCCATCCCTGAAGCCCTGTTCCAGGGGCTCCGCTTGCGCAATCTCGTCGCCGCCGTCGAAGCCGTCGACCCGCTGGTCGTGACCGGCAAGGTTGCCGGCGTGAACGGTCTTCTCATCGAATCCCGCGGCGGCCTCAGCCGCCTCGCCGTCGGGGCGCGCGCCGAGATCGAGCGGGGCCGGGGCCAGCATCCCCTGCCCGCGGAGGTGGTCGGCTTTCGCGACGCCAAGGCCCTGCTGATGCCGTTCGGCCCGGTCGAGGGCGTCGCCCCCGGCGCCGACATCCGCATCATCGACGCCGCCGCGACGGTGCGCCCCACGACGGCCTGGCTGGGCCGGATCATCGACGCGTTCGGCAACCCCATCGACGGCAAGGGGCCGTTGCCCTCCGGCCCCGCCGCCTACCCGCTCCGCGCGCCGCCGCCGCCGGCCCACTCCCGCGGCCGCGTCGGCGAGCGCCTCGACCTCGGCGTCCGCGCCATGGACGTCTTCACCACCACCTGCCGCGGACAGCGCCTCGGCATCTTCGCCGGCTCCGGCGTCGGCAAGTCGGTGCTGCTGTCGATGCTTGCGCGCCAGGCGACCTGCGACGCCGTCGTCGTCGGGCTGATCGGCGAACGCGGCCGCGAGGTGCGCGAATTCATCGAGGAGACCCTTGGCGAGGAGGGCCTGCGCCGCGCGATCGTCATCGTCGCCACCTCGGACGAGCCGGCCCTGAAGCGCCGCCAGGCCGCCTACATGACCATGGCCTGCGCGGAGTTCCTGCGCGACCAGGATCTCGAGGTCCTGTGCCTGATGGACTCGGTCACCCGCTTCGCCATGGCCCAGCGCGAGATCGGCCTCGCCGCCGGCGAGCCGCCGACCACCAAGGGCTACACGCCCACGGTCTTCACCGAACTGCCAAAGCTGCTGGAGCGCGCCGGCCCCGGCCCGATCCGCCCTGACGGCACTACGGCGGCGCCGATCACCGCCCTGTTCACTGTGCTGGTCGACGGCGGCGATCACGACGAGCCCATCGCCGACGCGGTGCGAGGCATCCTCGACGGCCACATCGTCATGGACCGCAAGATCGCCGAGCGCGGCCGCTTCCCGGCCATCGACGTGCTGAAATCGGTCAGCCGGACCCTGCCGGGCTGCCAGACCCCGCCCGAGCGCGAGCTGAACCGCCGCGCCCGCCAGTGCCTCAGCGCCTACGCCAACATGGAGGAGCTGATCAGGATCGGCGCCTACCGCTCGGGCGCCGACCCCGTGGTGGACCGCGCCATCGCGCTCAACCCCGCCCTCGAAGCCTTCCTCGGCCAGGACAAGGACGACGCCACACGTCTTACCGATTCCTTTACCCGGCTGGAGGCTATCCTGAATCAGGGCATGATCCCGCAGTAACCGGAGACACCGCATGACCGCCTGGGCCCAGTCGCTGATCCGGATTTCGAACTACGAGGTCGAGACGCTGCAGAAGCGCCTCGCCGAGATCACCGCCCGCCGCGTCTCCGCCGAGATGCGCATCGCCGTCCTCGAGGCCGAGGCCCAGGTCGAGCAGGAACGCGCCCGCCAGGACGCCGAGGCCCGCCTTCTGCTGCAGGCCTATCTGAACGGCTGGAAGGTGCGGAAGTCGGCGGCCGAGACCGACGTCGCCGAGATCGAGGCCGAGGAGGCCGGTGCGCGCGACGCCCTCACCGGCGCCTTCGAGGAGCTCAAGAAGTTCGAGCACGTCGCCGAGACCACCCGGCTGAACCGCCTCATCGCCGCTGGCAGGCGCGAGACCGCCGCCTTCGACGAGCTCGGCCTCCGCCGCCGTGCGGTCTAGGACCGGCCCCAGCCGCCGCCTGTTCCTCGGCTCCGGCCTTGCGCTCGCCGCCTGCGGTCGCCCCGCCGCCCAGACCCCTGCCGGTCCGGCCGCGCCGCTGAAGGATCTCGTCCCCGCCCCCTTCGGCGCGACCGCCATGTCGGGCCAGCTGAATGATCCGGCCTGGACCGAGGCCGTCCTCCGCCACTGCTCGCAGCTCACGCCCGAGTGGGAGCAGAAGATGGAGCGCACCCTCGGCCCCGGCTTCGCCCACGACTTCTCCGCCTCCGATCGGGTCGTCGCCTTCGCCGGCGACCACGGCCTGCGCGTCCACGGCCACACTGTGATCTGGTACTCCCAGGGCGGCGAGGTGTTCAGCGACGACGTCCCCCGCGATCGCTTCGCCGCGGAATACGACCGCTACATCGAGGCCCTGGTTGGCCGCTATCGCGGCCGAATGGCCGGCTGGGACGTGGTCAACGAACCGGTGGCCGAGGACGGGAACGGCCTGCGCGACTGCCACTGGAGCCGGGCCCTGGGCCAGGAAGGCTACATGGTCCGCGCCTTCGAGCAGGCGAAGGCCGCCGATCCGGACGCGATCCTCTTTCTCAACGAATACAATCTGGAGAACATCCCGGCCAAGGGCGCGACCTTCCTCCGCCTGGTCGAGCGCCTGCTGTCCCTCGGCGCTCCGATCGGCGGCATCGGGACCCAGTCGCACCTCAACATCGAGATTCCGGCCGGCCAGATCACGACCTTCTTCCGCGACGCCGCCTCGCTGGGCCTGCCGATCCACGTCTCCGAGCTCGACTTCCCGATGCAGCGCGACGGCGGCCATCTCCCGGACCTGCGCTCCACCGCCGAACGCCGCGCCCAGCAGGTCGCCCGCGTCGGCGAATTGGCCGAGGCCTTCGCCGCCCTGCCAGAGCGCCAGCGCTACGCCTTCACCACCTGGGGCCTGCGCGACCCCGACAGCTGGCTGGTGCGGCCCGAAGGCAAGAACCGCGCCGACGAAAGCGCCCTGCTCCTCGACGCCGACGCCCGCCCGAATCCCGCCTATCAGGCCCTCGTCGACGCCTTCACCGGCCGCGCCGGCGCCTGACGTCCTCCCCGCTCCGGGGCCGGGGACCTTGCACGGGAGAGGGATTTCAGACCCGCGCCGCGGCCACGCCGGCCTCCCCCAGCGCCGCCAGCAACCCCTCGACCGCCGCCTCCACCGCCGCTTCGTCACGCCCCCGCACCACCAGGTTCGTTCCGATCTCGCCTGCCGAGCCGTGTCCGAAAGGATAGCTGCCGTAGCTGATCGTCCGGTTCGCCCGCGCCGCCGCGCCCAGGATGTCGGCCACGCTGCCCTCGCCCACGCCGGTCACCCGCACGGTCCGCGCATGCACCACGGCGCCGGTCCGCAGCCGCGGCGCCACGTCCTCCAGCATCGCCGTCATGATCTTCGGCACGCCCGCCATCACGAAGACATTGCCGATGTGGAAGCCCGGGGCGTCGGTCACCGGGTTGGCGATCAGCGTCCCGCCCGCCGGAATGCGCGCCATCCGGCGCCGGGCGGCGTTGAACTCCGCCCCGTAGCGCCGCTCCAGGATGGCCAGCGCCTCCGGATGCTCCGCAATCCCCACGCCGAACGCCGCCGCCACCGCGTCGGCGGTTATGTCGTCGTGGGTCGGGCCGATGCCTCCGGTGGTGAAGACATAGTCGTGCCCCGCTCTCAGGGCGTTCAGTGCGCCGACGATCTGCTCCCGGCGGTCACCGACCGTGCGCGCCTCCAGCAGTTCGATGCCCAGAGCCCCGAGGAACCGCGCGAGGGTGTTCAGGTTGGTGTCCTGCGTGCGGCCGGACAGTATCTCGTCGCCGATGATCAGTACGGCCGCGGTGGGGGATGCGTCGCTCATCCGCGCAGGCTAGAGCCTCCTGCATGCGCTTCAAGTCGCCCCTCGAACGCGGGACCCTGATCCGCCGCTACAAGCGCTTCCTGGCGGATGTGATCCTCGCTGACGGGTCGCAAACCACCGTCCACGTGCCCAACCCCGGCGCCATGCTCGGCCTGACCGGCCCCGGCCTGCCGGTCTGGCTGTCCCGCTCCCCCGATCCGAAGCGCAAGCTGCCGCTGACGCTCGAGGCCGTCGAGCTGCCCGACGCCGGCCCGGTCGGCGTCAACACGCTGAACCCCAACCGCATCGCCGAAGCCGCCATCCCCCGCGGCGGGATCCCCGAGCTTGCGGGCTATCCGATCCTGCGCCGCGAGGTCCGCTACGACGTCGACAGCCGCATCGACATCCTCCTGCAGTCGGACCCCGACGCCCTGCAGCGCCCGTCCTGCTGGGTCGAGATCAAGAACTGCCACTTCAGCCGATCCTCGGGCCTCGCCGAGTTCCCGGACTGCAACACCGTGCGCGGCGTGAAGCACCTCAGAGCGCTGGAGCGGGTGGTGGAGACGGGCGGTCGCGCCGCCATGCTGTTCATCGTCCAGCGCATGGACTGCGACGCCTTCACCACGGCAGACGACATCGACCGCGCCTACGGCCCGGCCCTGCGGGAAGCCGCCTCCCGCGGGGTTGAGGTTCTGTGCTACAGTTGCCACCTGACGCCCGAAGCGATCCGCCTGGACCGCGCCCTGCCCTGGCGGCCCTGAATGAACAAGGGCCCTGCCGAAAGACGACCGATGTACGAGACCCCAGAGCTGGACACCGACCACTTCGTCCGCACCCACGAGATTCGCGTTCACCAGGACGAGGAGGCCTGGGAGGGGATGCGCGCGGCCGGGAACCTGGTGGCCCGGGCGCTCGACATGATCACCGAATACGTCAAGCCGGGCGTCACCACCGGCGAGATCGACGACCGCATTCGCGAGTTCACCCTCGACCACGGCGGTCTCCCCGCCTGTCTCGGCTACAAGGGTTACGAAAAGACCGTCTGCACCTCGATCAACCACGTGGTCTGCCACGGCATCCCAAGCGACAAGGTTCTCAAGGACGGCGACATCGTCAACATCGACCACACGGTCATCGTCGACGGCTGGCATGGCGACTCCAGCCGCATGTACGCGGTCGGAAACGTCAACGCCCGGGCCCGCAAGCTGATCGACGTCACCTATGACTCGCTGGAGGCCGGGCTCGCCGTCATCAGGCCGGGCGCCACCTTCGGCGACATCGGCTACGCCATCCAGCAGGTGGTCGAGGCCAACCGCATGTCGGTGGTGCGCGACTTCTGCGGCCATGGCATCGGCCGCCTGTTCCACGACAGCCCGAACGTCCTGCACTACGGCCGCCGCGGCGAGGGCGCCACCCTCAAGAAGGGCATGTTCTTCACGGTCGAGCCGATGGTGAACCTCGGCAAGCCGCACGTGAAGGTCCTGTCCGACGGCTGGACCGCCGTCACCCGCGACAAGTCCCTGTCGTCCCAGTGCGAGCACACCATCGGCGTCACCGAGGACGGCTGCGAGCTGTTCACCGCCAGCCCTGCGGGGCTGTTCCGCCCGAAGTTCTGACGGCGCTGGACGTTCACCGTCTGTTCTGACATCGTGCCGTCCCGGTGAACCGGAGGCCGCCATGTCCTCAGTGCTCCCGTTTCCTGTGCCGGAACCGCGCGCGGAGCCGCCGCTTGCGCAGCGGGCCTCACCTGCCCCGCCCGGCCTTTCCGGCCATCGCGAGCGCCTGCGCCAGCGGGCGCGCAGCGCCGGCCTGCACCATCTGCCCGACTACGAACTCCTTGAGCTCTTCCTGTTCCGCAGCCAGCCCCAGGGCGACGTCAAACCGATCGCCAAGGCCCTCCTGGCCCGCTTCGGCTCGCTGGCGGCGGTGCTCGCCGCCCCGGTCGAAGACCTGATGACCGTCAAGGCCGTGGACGCCCGCGGCCGCACCAGGGCCATCGGCGCTGAGACAGCGCTGGACCTCGCCGCCCTGCACGAGGTCGCCCGGCGGGTGCTACGCGAGGAGGCGGCCGACCGACCGGTGATCGCCTCGTGGACCGCGCTCGTCTCCTATGTCCGCGTCGCCCTCCAGCACGAGCCGCGCGAGCAGTTCCGGGTTCTGTTCCTCGACAACCACAACAAGCTGATCCTCGACGAAATCCAGAATCGCGGCACCGTCGACCATGCGCCGGTCTATCCGCGCGAGGTGGTCCGGCGCGCCCTCGAACTCTCGGCCAAGAACCTGATCATCGTGCACAATCACCCCTCCGGCGACCCCACGCCGTCCCGCGCCGACATCCAGATGACCCGCCAGGTGATCGACGCCGCCCGGGCGCTGGAGATCGCCGTGCACGACCACCTCGTCGTCGGCCGGGAAGGCGTGGCCAGCTTCAGGCAACTGGGGCTGATGTGACCGGCCCCTCCCGTCGATCCCTGTTGGCCGCCGCACCGGTCGCCGCCGTCGCAGGCGCGGCGGGCCCGCGGACCGAAGCCCCGGCGGTCATGGTCTCCACCTGGGACTTCGGCGCCGCCGCTAACGCGGCGGGCTGGGCCGCCCGGCAGGCCGGCGGTTCGGCGCTCGACATGGTCGAGGCCGGCGGTCGCGTCGCCGAGGCGGACGAGTCGAACAGCTCCGTCGGCCTCGGAGGCTTGCCTGACCGCGACGGCCGCGTGAGCCTTGACGCCTGCGTCATGACCTGGGCCGGCGACATCGGCGCGGTCTGCGCGCTCGAGGACGTGGTCCACGCCGTCTCCGTCGCCCGCGCAGTGATGGAGAAGACGCCGCACGTGATGCTGGTGGGCGAGGGCGCGCGGGCCTTCGCGGTGGAGCAGGGCTTCCCGACGCAGAACCTGCTGACCCCCCGCGCCGCGGCGGCCTGGCGGGAATGGCTGCGCACGTCCGAGTACGCCCCTCGCATCAACAGTGAGAACGCCGACTGGCGCGCGGCGCCTGGCGGCCCCGGGAACCACGACACCATCGGCCTGCTCGCCCTCGGCGCCGACAACCGAATGGCCGGCGCCTGCACCACCTCGGGCATGGCCTTCAAGATGCGCGGGCGCGTCGGCGACAGCCCGCTGATCGGCGCGGGGCTCTACATCGACGACGAGGTCGGAGGCGCCACCGCCACCGGCGTCGGCGAGGACGTCGTCCGCGTCGCCGGCTCCCACGCGGTTGTCGAGGCCATGCGCGCCGGGCTCGACCCGACGGCCGCCTGCCGCCGCGTCGTCGAACGCCTCGCACGCCTGCGGGGATCCAGGGTCGCCGCCTCCCAGGTCGCCTTGCTGGCGCTGGACAAGCAGGGCCGCGCCGGCGCCTTCGCGCTCCAGCCCGGCTTCACCTATGCTGTTACGGACGCGACCGGCGCAGTCCGCGTCGAGCGCGCGGCCGCCCTGTTCGAGGCTTCATGACCACCACCCTGATCACCGAGCGCCTGACCCTGGCCCCCGTCGCCGTCGCCGATTTCGACGACCTGACCAGACTCTGGGGCGACCCTGTGTTCGCCACCTCCATCTTCCCTGCGCCCCTGACGTCCGAGGACGTCTGGTTCCGCCTGCTGCGCGACATCGGCCATTGGGAGGCGCTGGGCCATGGCAACTGGTCGATTCGTGAAACGGCGACCGGCGACTACGTCGGCAGCGTCGGCGTGCTCGACTACCGTCGGCTGCTCGATCCGCCGTTCGATGCGCCGGAGCTGGGATGGGGCGTCGCCCCCCGCTTCCAGGGCAAGGGCATGGCCTTCGAGGCCCTGTCCGCCGCCCTCGCCTGGTGCGACGAGGCTCTGAACGCTCGCCGCACCGTGTGCATGATCTCGCCGGGCAATGCGCCGTCGCACGCCCTCGCCGCTCGCGCGGGCTACGTGCGCTACGCCGACGCCGTCTACAAGGGCGAGCCCGTGGTGCTGCTGGAGCGCCGCGCCGCGTAGCCTGACATTAAGCTTTGCGCGCCATCCTCCGGCCGAACCCGGAGCCCGCCTGCCCCATGCCCATGCCTGTCGAAGAGCTTCGCCGCTATCTCACCGAAGCCTTCCCCGACGCCGTGATCGCCATCGAGGATCTGGCCGGCGACGGCGACCACTATCGCGCCCGCATCGTGTCGACGGCCTTTGCGGGCCTGCCGCGGGTGCGCCAGCACCAGCTGGTCTACGCCGCGCTCAAGGGCCGCATGGGCGGCGAGCTGCACGCCCTGGCGCTCGAGACCTCGGCCCCGACGGGAGACTGACCATGCGCTACCGTCCCTTCGGCTCGGCCGGCCGGGCCATCTCGGCCCTGACCCTCAGCCTTGGCGCGCGGGACATCGCGCGCGGCCCCGAGGCCGGGCGCGAACTGATTTATTCGGCCCTCGAGGCGGGCATCAACAGCTACCGCCTCTGTTCCGCCGACCCGGTCCTGGCCGAGGTGCTGGGCGACGCCCTGCAGCACGTCGACCGGAAGCTGGTCCACGTCGCCCTCACCCTGGGCGCGGGCGACGGACGCCGCGGGTCGGATCGCGACTTCTCCGCAGAGGGCATGACGGCCGCCATCGACCGCACCCTTCGCGCCTCGCGGCTGGGCTGGTTCGACCTCGCCATCCTGCATGAGCCGGCGGACCACGAATTGCCCCAGTCGTCGCTGAACGCCCTCAAGGCCCTGCGCGCCACCGAGCGGGTTCGCCTGCTCGGCGTTTCCGGCGACGGCGAAGTGATGGACGCCTACGTCTCCACCGGAGCCTTCGACGTCCTGGCCACGCCCTACCACGTCAACTCTCCGTGGCAGATCCGCCATCGCCTGCGCATCGCTCGCGAGCAGGATATGGCCGTCTTCGTCTACGACTATTTCCCCGAGAGCCTCGACACCGCGAAGAAGGCCGCCTCGGCCCATGTGGAGAAGAAGGGCTTTCTCGGCTTCGGCCGTCCGAAGGGTCGGCCGAAGAACGATCCGCTCGCCGGCGCCGGCACCTTCGCCTTCCTGCACCAGACCAACGCCTGGACGGCCGAAGCCATCTGCCTCGCCTACGCCTTGACCGACCCGTCGGTATCCAGCGTCCTCATCGAGGCTCCGGACGTCGAGCGGCTCAACACCCTGGCCCTGGTGCCTGATCGCGACATGCCGCCGGGTCTGGCGGCGCAGATCGAGATGGCCCGCATCAACACCGCCAAGGCGGCCTGACCGGGTCTGCGTCGCCCGGCCGCCCTTGACCCTGCGGTGCGCCGCCCCTAGCTCACGGCCTTCATCGAAAGGCCAGTTCCGTGACCGACCAAGCCGTCGCCGACCCCGTCCGCAACTTCATCGACGAGACCGTCCGGTCGCACGACGTCGTGCTGTTCATGAAGGGCACGCCGGACGCGCCCCGCTGCGGCTTCTCCTCGCTGGCGGTGCAGATTCTCGACCACATCGGCGCGCCCTTCGTCGGCGTCGACGTCCTTCAGGACGAGGCCCTGCGTGAAGGCATCAAGGCCTATACCGACTGGCCGACCATCCCCCAGCTGTACGTCAAGGGCGAGTTCGTCGGCGGCTCCGACATCGTGCGCGAGATGTTCAACGCCGGCGAACTGCAGACCCTGATGGCCGACAAGGGCGTGCCCTTGGGCGACGCCGACGCCTGATGGCGCGCCCGCACCTGGAGCCCCGGGCGGACCGCGAGATCTTCGAGCTCCCGCTGGAAGTTCGGCCCGAGCACATCGACGAGAACGGCCACGTCAACAACGTGGTTTACGTCGGCTGGCTCCAGGATGCCGGTACGGCGCACTGGAACGCCCGCTTCGACGCGGGGACCCGGGCGAAGTGGTCGTGGGTCGGGACCCGGCACGAGATCGACTACTTCCGGCCGCTGATGCCGGACGCCCGGGGCGTGAAGGCTCGCACCTGGGTGGGCGATCCGCAGGGTCCGCGCTTCAACCGCTACGTCCGCATCGAGGACGGCGAGGGGCGGCTCTGCGCCCAGGGAGTCACGGAATGGGTGCTCGTCGACGCCGCGACGATGCGGCCGCACCGGATCCCGGCCGACATCCTGCCGGCCTTCGAAAGGTGATGAGGGGCGACCCGCGGTCGCCCCTGACGGGTTACTGGGCCGCTTCCGCCGGGGCCTGGTGAACCACGCTGGTGGTCGGCTTTTCGCTGGCGATTACGATGCAGCCGGCCAGCAGCGGCGCGGTGATGGCGATGACGAGGGCGAAACGAAGCATGAGGGATTCCCCTATCCGGATGACGAGACCGCTTCCGTACCGAAGCTTGGCCGCTATCTGCCCGCTCCGCGCCTGAACGGCACGTGAACAATCCGTCAGGCTTCGGCGGGGTCAGGTCCGCGGCAACTGGTAGGGGTTCTCGACCGTCACCCGCGCGCCGGGTTCGAGCCCCAGCTCCTGGAACGACCAGCTGATCTCCACCCCCTGCGGCAGAGGCTCGCCGCACGAGTCCTCCTTGAGCCGTCGCAGGGTGATCACGGCTCCGTCGCGCGCGGGCCGCACCACAGGCGTCAAATCGGCCTTCCGGGTGCATCCGTTCGAGCTGACCCAGAACACAGCCTGGTCGTCTGCGATCGCCGCGGCGTGGATCGCCTCCACCTGCCCCGGCAGGGCCACGGCCTCCGCCGGGCTATCGGCTCGCAGGCGGTCGAACACGGCGCAGCCGGTCAGCAGCGGCGCCGAAGCGAGCGCGATGGCGAGGACGGTGGACGATTTCATCCCGGCCTCCTGCGCCCGGATTTTCTGAACGCCCTGATTTTGCCCCGGTTCGCTCCGGAAGGAAACCGCCGCCGTCCTTGTTCTGACGCAAAAAGGCCCCGGATTTCTCCGGGGCCCCTTCACATTCCGTGTCGTGCGGCTCGCGCTTACGACGAGTAGTATTCCACGACCAGGTTCGGCTCCATCTTCACCGGGAACGGCACGTCGGCCAGCTCCGGCACGCGGACGTAGCGAACCGAGAAACCGCGATCCCCGAGCTCGAGGTAGTCGGGGACGTCGCGCTCCGACGATTGCTGGGCTTCCAGCACCAGCGCCATCGAACGGCTCTTCTCCTTGACCTCGATCACCTGGCCCGGCTTCACCCGGTACGAGGCGATGTCCACCTTCTTGCCGTCCACGGTCACGTGGCCGTGGTTGACGAACTGGCGGGCCGCCCACGGGGTCGGCACGAACTTGGCGCGGTAGACGATGGCGTCCAGGCGCGACTCCAGCAGGCCGATCAGGTTCTCCGAGCTGTTGCCCTTGCGGCGGGTCGCTTCGGCGTAGATGGCCGAGAACTGCTTCTCGGTGATGTTGGCGTAGTAGCCCTTCAGCTTCTGCTTGGCCTTCAGCTGCAGGCCGAAGTCCGAGACCTTCGACTTGCGGCGCTGGCCGTGCTGGCCGGGGCCGTAGCTGCGCTTGTTGACGGGGGACTTCGAGCGGCCCCACAGGTTTTCACCCATGGCCCGGTCGAGCTTGTACTTGGCGCTGTGGCGCTTGGACATAAGTCACTCTCTATGTTGATGCGGCCCGGTCCCTCCCGGATTGGAGGGACGATCCCAACGGCGGTCCACGCATCGTCCGTCATGCAACGCGCCCCGGACAGAAGCCCGGGGCGTGAAGGCGGGGCTTATCGCGTCCGGCCCCGCCGGAGTCAAGGCGCGCTCAGCCCGCGCCGGTCGCCGGGTGCTCGGCCGGCAGCGGCGCGCCGCGTTCCGGAACCCAGCGGAAACCGCCGTCGACGCGTTCGAAGCGGCCGATGCCGGGGAAGGGGAAATGGACGCCATAGATGCGCATGCCGTCGCTGGCGCCCCGTTCCAGCAGGCCTTCGCGGGTGCGGATCGCCAGCGCGCCGTCCGAGTCCCAGGCGTTGCGCAGGGCCGGGGCGCGGACCGAAATGATCGAGCTGTGCAGGGCGTCGCCGATGTACAGCAGCCGGTCGTCGCCGGAGCCGATCTCGTAGCCCGTATGCCCAGGCGAGTGCCCCGGCAGCGCCACGGCCGTGATCGCCGGGGTCACCTCGGCGCCCGCCGCGAACGTCTGCACGCGCGGGCTGATCAGCCGGACGAGGTCGTCCAGCCGCGGCTCCTCGCGGATTTCCCGCCAGGTCGCCTCGTCCATCCGGATCACGGCGTTGGGGAAGGCCAGCGCTCCGTCAGCCGCGAGGCCGCCGATGTGATCGCCATGGGCGTGGGAGATCAGCACGTCCGTGACCTGCCCCGGCTCCACCCCCGCCGCCCGGAGCGAGCCGCGCAGCCGGTTCTCCGTCCCCATCTCGCCGCCCGCGCCGGTGTCGATCAGCACCAGCCGCTCGCCGTCGCGGACCAGCAGCGGCTGGATCGACAGGTGGATGGTTCCGTCCGCCACGCCCGCGGCGCCGAGCAGGGCGGCGGCCTCCGCCGGCGCCCAGGGGCTCATCTCCGCGTCGCTCGCGGGGAGGTTCAGGGCGCCGTCCCTCAGCGCCACGGCCTCGAGCGCCCCGATGCGGAACGGTTGGACGTCCTCCGACGCCGCCACGGTCGCACCGGCGGTCTCCACGCCGGCGCCCTTCCCTTCTTCCGGCGAACAGGCTCCGGCGCCGAGGGCGGCGAGCAGCAGGCCGGCGGCGGCGAGGCGGGCGTGGAAGGTCATGGCGGCGCTCCGGAAGATCAATGGTCCCGGTTATCTGGGGGCGGGGCCGCGCGACGCCAGACCGCCGGGCGCGAAACCCGGCGGCCCGACGAGGCCTCAGGCGGTCGCGGCCGCGTACAGCTCGTTGACCTTGTTCCAGTTCACCACCGACCAGAAGGCCTTCAGGTAATCGGCCCGGCGGTTCTGGTACTTCAGGTAATAGGCGTGCTCCCACACGTCGGCGCCCAGCACCACGGCGCCCTTCTCGTCCGCCACGTCCATCAGCGGGTTGTCCTGGTTCGGCGTCGAGGTGATCTTCAGCTTGCCGTCTTGCACGATCAGCCAGGCCCAGCCCGAGCCGAACTGGGCGGCGCCGGCGGCGTTGAAGTCCTCCCGGAACTTGTCCATCCCGCCCAGGTCGCGGTCGATGGCCGCGGCCAGCTCCGCCGACGGCTCGCCGGTCTGGCCCTGCGGCGCCAGCAGCTCCCAGAACAGGCTGTGGTTCCAGTGACCGCCGCCGTTGTTGCGCACCGCCTTGGGCAGCTTCGACATGCCGGCGAACATCTCTTCCAGCGACTTGCCCTGCAGGCTGCCGTCGGCGTCGACCGCCTTGTTCAGGTTGTCGACATAGGCCTGGTGATGCTTGTCGTGGTGGAAGGTCATCGTCTCCTTGTCGATCGCCGGCTCCAGGGCGTCATAGGCGTACGGCAGGGGCGGAAGGGTAAAGGCCATGGGGAGGCTCCTGTTTCGACAAAGGGTACGGCGCCGGATGTAGGCGGCCGGACGGCCTCGCCCAAGGCGCGGGGCGTTGATTCCGTCAGGTTTCGAACGGTTGCCGCGCCGCACCGGTTGCCCGACGGTCCTCTCCGGGCGGACCGGAGGACGGGCATGGCCGGATGGAAAACGATCGGCGCGGTCGCGGGGCTGAGCCTCGGCCTCACGGGTTGCGCGAGCGATCCCGAGTTCTGGGACAACCTCGCCCACGGCCTCGACACCCTGGCCTGGGAACTGGAGAACCAGCCGGTCTGCACCTGGTACACGGACGCGTACGGCGTCCCCCGCCAGTACTGCCAGCCGGCGTGGATGGCGAACCAGCCCACCTACGTGGCGCCGGTCTACGTCCCGGCCCCTCCGGACCGCCGTGACCGCCACGACCGTCGCGACCACCGCGGCCGCCGCGACCATGACCGGGACGGCGAGCGCCGGGGCCGCAAGGGCTAGCCGCCTGATCCGCTCAGCCAGCGCATCACGTTCAGTCCGAAGCGCGCGTTGCCCGGCGCGACGTTCATCCCGAACCTGAGATCCGGCCTGCCCTCCGGGAAACGCACCAGCTGGGCCGACAGCATGCCGGCCTCGCCCAGCACCACCACCCGTCCCTCTCCGTGCGTGAAGGCCAGGGCCTGCGCCGGCAGGGCCGCCGCCGAAAGCTCCGCCGTCACCGCGTCGGCGGCCTCGCCGGCCTCGATGCGCGCGACGAGGCGCTGCAGCGTCGGCAGGTCGGCCGCCTCCCGCGCGCCGACGGTCAGCGGCAACAGCACGGTCGCCCCGGCCGGCCCGGCCAGCGACTGCCCGGTGAAGGCGGTCACGCTCTCGACCCGCTCGTCCGCGCCGCCCCCGGTCATGATCGGGTGCGCCCCGAAGGCTTCGGGCGGATAGACCAGGTTGGTCGTCACGCTCCCGCCGGTGGTGATGGCGAAGGCGTAGCCCTTGCCCATCCGCACCCC